>Ga0316187_10006214_pt1 | contig 10288 bp, 7 predicted proteins | sample CroRivburrow1_MG_FD_204927 | JGI IMG/M metagenome (GOLD analysis project Ga0316187, IMG submission 204927) | Coastal sediment microbial communities from Maine, United States - Cross River worm burrow 1 | ecosystem: Environmental > Aquatic > Marine > Coastal > Sediment | place: USA: Maine... | reverse complement strand
AGCGAGGATGGTCATCCCGTCACATCCTTTGATGATGCAACTTATTCAGACCCCTATACGGGCAGACAATATTTTTATGTTGATGGTGAGGCAGAATTCAGCCTGCCGGTCGGGCGTTATACCGTTTCTGCTGCGAGGGGTCCCATGACCCCCGTTGAGTTTACAACTATAAAAGTTAAAAAGAGCAAGGTGGCCGAGGTTGGTATCAAGCTTGAGCCAATTTGGGACGCACAAGCGGCGGGTTACATTACGGCTGATTATCATAATCACCTTAATGGGGACGGCACCAGCAGGGCAAACCATCAACAGACGCTTAGAATTATTGAAGGCGAGGACCTGGATCATGTTGCGCCGATGACCTGGAACCGGTGGGAGCGCCGGATTGATCGCGAGATTTTGGGGCTTCAAAGCGAAAACTCAGGATATATTGTCGACCAGGGGCAGGAAGTTCGATCCCATTTTCATGGGCATATTGGGCTAAATGGCGTGGATGTGCCCTATGAGCCATGGTTTTTTGGTCCATCCAACCCGACGCTGGGTGACCCGGATCTCACCAATGGTGATGTCATTGCCTACGCAAAAACGGTTGGCGCATTTCCAACCTATGTGCACCCGGTCGGGGGTGAAACAGATCCATTTCTGGACCTCAGTAGCCCGACGTTTCCGCTTGAGTTTCCCACTGATGCGATCCTGGAAGAAGGCGTAGGCCTGGAGATTGTTACCGCCTGGGCGAGCCCGACGGCTGCCGCCCATTTATGGTACCGGCTTCTCAACATAGGCAAAAATGTTCCCACCATCTCCGGTTCGGATGCCTGGGTAGATTTTTACCGCACGCCTGCCGTGGGCACCGCACGCAATTACGTGCGCGTTGAGGATGGGGACAGAAGTTATGATTCGATCCTGGCCGCCGCCTTCGCAGGCAAAGGATTTGTCAGTACAGGGCCTGCCCTCATATTCAGCCTGGGTGACGAAAGCAGGCCCGGCGGTGTTACATCCCCGGGTCAGCAAACCTGGTCTTTGATGCTGGCAAGTACGGTTAATATCGATACGGTTGAGATCATCGTGAATGGTCAAGTTGCAGAAACCCTGGCCGGCGTTGCCGCAGGCGAGACAAAGACCCTGACCGGCAAGCTGAATTTACCGGAAGGCGGATGGGTGGCTGCGAGGGCATATAGCTCTGTGCAGCCGGATGACCCGTGGCCGATTATGCACTACATGCCATTTGCGCATAGTGCGCCGATCTGGATTGGCAGCGTTGGAAGCACGCAGAGCGATGCACGATCAGCCGCTGCGGCAGACCTGATGCGTGCCCTGGATTCTGTTGAGCTACGGATTAAGCAGGCCTATGGCACACAGCCCATGACACGGTTGATGGATCGCCTTGAGCGTGCCCGGGAAGTGCTGAGCGGAATGCTGGAGTAGGTACCGGCCGGCCGGCGGGTTGAGCTGCTCAATTAAGAGCAGCATTCTCCATAAGCACGCAAGTTTTAACCAAAGGTTTGTTAAGGGCCGCTGCCAGTTCCTCTGAGAGACACTGCTCCGACTTGCTCAGCTGGTTGCGATCTGCACCACTGAGGGTGCCAGCTTCTTTCCTCAAGACCAAGGCTTTATATACCTCGGCGAGAGAGAATGGATTGCCATCGTCGAGCTTCCGTTGTTGCACCTTTGACCTTGTCTTCCACTCTTCGCTTGTGGATCCAATCCATTCGCCGATATGTGCCAGCACCTTTTGGGCCTCTGATTTCTCAATAGGTTTTCGAATAACATCAGCAAGTTCGCTTTCACGAACCATCATGCTCAGTCCCTCGCGGGGGAAAAACAATTTTGCGAATCTGGAGCCTTTAGGCCCTGAAAAACTTCTTGTTCGAATGGATTGCACCGTGCCGATGCCATGCTGAGGGTGATGAATGGAGTCGCCGAGGGAAAGTGTAATAGTCTATCTCCTTGAAGGATTGAAGGGGAAGAAAAAACAATAAGATCAGTATCTTACATTGAATACAAGAAGATTACAAGTGTTGCCGGCGTCTTTTCACCGGGAGGGGCTTGGTCAAGGTACGGGCCAGGGGTGGTGTCATTTTCAGCCACTTGCAGCAGTGCGGCAGGGAAAACAACCATGCAGTAAATCAATATAAGGTTGATTATTTTGACATGAGTACTCTCCATTAACCGGTATCTGATTATACTCGTCCATATGGATTAAAATTACCGCCGCAAGTTGGCCGGAAAGAAAGCCTGGTTTCGGGAGAACACATCAATTTAACAGGAGCGACGTCATGAGCCTGGACTGGATTGCGATAGCCCTTGGTGACGTGGCCTGGATTACTATTGCCTTTCTAATGGGTTTCGGTGCGCGCCTGATCGGGCTGCCGCCGTTAATCGGATTCCTTGCAACAGGCTTTCTGCTCAGCACGCAAGGGATTGTCACTGGTGAGGTTTTGCAGAAGCTCTCCGACCTGGGTATCACCTTGTTGCTGTTTTCAATAGGACTCAAACTCGATTTACGCTCATTGGCGCGCCCACAGGTTTGGGGTGTGGCCAGCTTACACATGGTGATCGTTACACTCGTTTTCGCTGCACTGCTGGCGTTGCTGGCGTTGCTGGCTGTTGGCGGTTTGCCGCTGGTGCAAGGCCTTGAACCGCACGCAATGCTGCTGATTGGTTTTGCACTCAGCTTTTCAAGCACGGTGTTCGTGGTGAAACTGCTGGAAGACCGCGGTGAAATCAACTCGCTGCATGGGCGCATTTCTGTTGGTGTGCTTATTGTTCAGGATATTGTCGCCGTATTGTTCCTGGCGGCCTCGACCGCGAAGCTACCGTCGCTATGGGCGCTGGTAGTGATTGTTACGCTGTTCGCAGCGCGGCGCCTGCTTTACGCAGTGTTGCAGCAGGTCGGTCATGGCGAGTTGCTGGTGTTGTACGGCATTATCCTGGCGTTGGGAGGTGCAGAACTTTTCGAGATGGTAGGCCTGAAGGGTGACCTCGGAGCCCTGATTATCGGTACCCTGGTTGCAGGTCACGCACGATCGGACGAGCTGAACAAGACGATGATGGGTTTCAAAGACCTGTTCCTGCTCGGGTTTTTCCTGTCGATTGGTGTTGGCGGTATACCGACAGCAACGATGGTCGTGGTAGCGATCCTGCTTCTGCCGCTGGTACTGATTAAAAGCGGACTATTTTTCCTGCTGTTTTCCCGTTTCCGCCTGCGTGCCCGAACCTCGGTTTTGGCCAGCCGCAACCTCAGCCAATACAGTGAGTTCGGACTGATCGTGGTCGCAGTTTCGACCGGCAATGGCTGGCTACCGTATGACTGGCTGGTGGTGCTGTCCCTGGTCGTGGCGTTCTCCTTCATCACTGCCGCGTTGCTGAACAGACCGGGCGACCGTATTTATAGCAATCGCAGGACATTCTGGCGGCGTTTTCAGTCGACGGCCTTATTGGCTGACGAGCAGAGTATTGATATCGGTGAGGCTCAAATCGTCATCGTTGGCATGGGCGGTGTTGGCAGTGGTGCCTATGACCAAATGGAAAGTCGCTTCCCCGGCAGGGTGATCGGCGTCGAAATCGCGCCAGCGGTTATCAAGCGGCAGCAGGAGGCAGGACGTCGCGTATTGCTGGGCGATCCGGCGGACGCGGATTTCTGGGACCGTGTGCACGTGCCGGAGCACGTCGAAATGGTCATGCTGACCCTGCCGAAGCTGGCCACCTCGCTGGCCGTCCTGCGTCAGCTGCGCCAGTCGGCCTACATGGGACCGGTGGCGGCGATCGCCCGCTATCCTGATGAGATTCGGAAATTGGAGGCGGGTGGCGTGTCGCTGGTCTTCAATATCTACACCGAGGCCGGGACCGGTTTTGCACAGCATGTTTCGGAATCGATGCCTGTTAGTCAATAACCTCATCACGCTGTCGGTTATCGGCTGGAAATGAACTTTTAAATGTATCCGGCCCCTTTTATCGCTTTTATACTAGCCACTCTCCCGGCAAGTGACAGTGATGTTTAAATTTTTTGAATCCTTGACCAGACCATTTCCCGAGGGCGAGTCTGAACGGCCACCCTCAGACCTGTTTGCATTCTGTCGTTTTTACACCAGGGGATTTGAAATGCCACTGGTCGTCATGTCTGTTTTGACGGCGGTGGTCGCAACACTGGAGGTTTTCCTGTTTGGTTTTATGGGTCAGTTGGTTGACTGGCTGGTGACCAGGAATCCCGAGACACTCTGGCAGGAAGAATCGGGTACATTGATCACGATGGGTGTCGTGGTTGTGTTTGGAATTCCCTCACTGATTTTGCTGCACTCTTTGTTGGTACATCAGACCTTACTTGGAAATTACCCGATGGCAATCCGCTGGTCAGCGCATCGCTATCTGCTAAAACAGAGTGTCTCCTTCTTCCAGAATGACTTTGCCGGCCGTTTGGCTACCAAGGTTATGCAGACTTCACTTGCAGTTCGGGAAACCGTTATGAAGTTACTCGATGTGATGGTTTATATCATCGTGTACTTTTCGGCGATGCTGGTTCTGATTGGTAGTGCCGATAGTCGGCTTTTAATACCCATGCTGCTCTGGTTGGCAGCCTATGTTCTGATCCAGATATTCCTGGTTCCCAAGTTGAAAGAAATATCCAAGCAGCAGGCAGATGCCCGTTCCGTGATGACAGGGCGCGTGGTGGATAGTTATACCAATATCTCAACGGTTAAGTTATTTGCCCATAACCAACAGGAAGCCGACTATGCAGAAGACAGCATGATCGGGTTTTTGAAAACCGTTTATTACCAAATGCGGTTGGTCACCAAAATCAGCTTCCTGGTACAACTGAATAACTATTTATTGGCTTTTTTTATTGCAGCGTTTTCAATCTGGTTGTGGTCAAACAACGCCATCAGCGTCGGAGCCATCGCAGTGGCTGTGAGTTTGTCGCTCAGACTCAATGGCATGTCCCAGTGGATCATGTGGGAGGTCAGTGCCTTGTTTGAAAATATTGGCACGGTAGCCGATGGCATGAATACCTTGTCCAGACCGATTGATGTGAACGATCAGGAAGATGCCAAACCACTGGTGGTGAGTGAGGGAAGGATAGCCTTCGATGCAGTGAGTTTTCATTATGGCCAGGCATCAGGGGTGATCGAACACATGAACCTGGTGATCAGGCCGGGCGAAAAAGTCGGGTTGGTCGGTCGTTCAGGTGCCGGCAAGTCGACCATGGTGAATCTGTTGATGCGTTTTCACGATGTCGAATGTGGCCGCATCTGTATTGATGGCTGCAACATCAAGGAAGTTACCCAGGACTCCCTGAGAGAGAACATCGGCATGGTGACACAGGACACGTCCCTGCTGCATCGTTCAGTGCGGGAAAATATTCTCTATGGCAAGCCGGATGCAACAGAGGCTGAACTTGAGCAAGCCATTGCACAGGCCCAGGCAAGTGAATTTATTGAAAACCTGGCAGATCCCAATGGCAATGTGGGCCTGGATGCGCAGGTCGGTGAGCGCGGTGTCAAATTGTCGGGAGGCCAACGGCAGCGTATTGCGATTGCCCGGGTGCTGCTGAAAAACGCACCCATCCTGGTACTGGATGAGGCCACTTCGGCACTGGACTCAGAAGTGGAGGCGGCCATCCAGGAATCACTCTATCGACTTATGGAAGGCAAAACCGTCATTGCGATCGCGCACCGTCTTTCTACCATTGCCGCGATGGACCGGTTGATCGTTCTCGATGGCGGTGAAATAGTGGAACAAGGAACACACCGCGAGTTGGTTAAATCTGACGGTATCTACAGTCAACTCTGGGCACATCAGACTGGTGGTTTCCTGGGCTTGCAATAAAAGGGGCCCCTTCGTTTCTTTTTTTCTTTTTCAGGGGTTTTCCTTCAAAGCTTCATCAAGCATTTTGACCAGTTCATCCCGACTGTAGCTGTAGGTATGATCCTGGTTCAGCTGGGCCAGTTCCTGTATCGCCTTTTTGATGGTCCATCCGGCCTGGTCCTGGTTGGGTACAACCAGGTAACGGCGTTTGGGGTTCTCACTAAACATGGCATGCAAGGCTGCCTGTGCGACTTGCCGCGGGTCGCCGTTTTCATCTTGACCTTTCTCGGCCTCAGTCACCCATCCGCTGATACGTTCATAGTTGGCTTTATAGGGTGAGTTTTCGTCATAGCCTTGCTTTTTCATTCGGGCAAGTACATTTTTTCCGATATCAGATTTATAGTTTCCTGGCTCAATGATGCTTACGTGTACGCCAGCATCTTCCATTTCACGAGCCAGCGAATCGGTAAATGCCTCCATCGCGTGCTTGCTCATACTGTAGGGTCCAAACATGGGGCCCGACAGGATGCCGGAAATGGAACCGGTTGTGCTGATGCGGCCTTTTGATTGAACAATCAACGGTGCAAATGCCTTGGTTACCCGAAAAGGCCCGTAGAGATTGACGTCCATCATCCACTCAACTTCGCTATCCGGTGCCTCGGCCAGTGCGTATAGAACAGCAACACCCGCATTGTTGATCAAACCATACAACCCACGGCCTTCGTCGGTAATGGTTTTGACAGCCGCGTCTATCTGCACCTGGTCTGTGACATCAAGTCGGACCGCCTGGATGTTTTCGATGGCGTTCAGCTCGGCCATGTCTTTGTCCTTGCGTGCACCGGCATAGACAAAGTGACCTTCGGAAGCCAGCAACTCGGCCATTGCTCTGCCCAGACCTGTGGACGCACCGGTAATTAGTACGGCCTTTTGTGCATCTGCCTGTTGTGGTTGGGCGTGCAGGGGCGTAGTGAATATCACCAAAATTAAAAGCAAGACAAAATATTTTTTCATGGGGTGGCTCCGGTTGAAGTCATGTGGCATACCTTAAGGGTGGTTGGCTCAAAAAAGGGGCCGGATACATTTATCCAGTCCTCAAAAAATCACCATCAGGCCAGTTCGCGCTCGAACAGGGCCAGCAACCGGGCCCATGCACGTTCTGCCTGGACCTTGTTATAAACCCTTGAGTCAGGTGGACACCAGCCGTGCAGCGTGTCTTCGTAGACTTCGATTTCTGCATTGACGCCAGCGCTGTCGAAGGCTTCGCGTAAAAGTACCTTGGCGTTGGGGTCTTTCTCATCATCGTTTGCAGCAATCGCAATCAGCATGCCGGCCTTTATCTGCGGCGCGAGTAAATGCGGGCTGTCTTCGGCATCGGTTGCCAGGCCACCGCCGTGGAACGAGCCACCAGCGCCGATTCGCCCGGGCATGTCGGCGGCAAGACGCATAGTATACGAACCCGTCATGCAATAACCGGTTGTGCCGATTTTTCTGTTTGTATTAACCGATGCCTGCTTATCAAGGTAGCTCACAAATGCGCGACCATCTATCAGGCAGGTTCCAGGCGACAATGACCGGGCATGCGGCATCAAACGCGTTCGCACCTCGGGATCGCCAAATGATTCGCCATCTTCGATCACCGCACCCTTCGCTGTGCGATAGTAGGGGTTCACAACCAGTACCGAGTAGCCGGACTCTGCCAGGCGCTTACCCATCATGCGAAACGAGGTGCGGATACCCATGATGTCGGGCCAGACGATAACGGCAGCATGCGCTCCGCTTGCTGGATGCACGAAATAACAATCGGCCATTCCATCCGGTGTTTCGACAAGAACCTCTTCTTCGACAAGCTCCAACGCGTTGGCAACGGCTGGCAACATCATGACCAGGGCTGCACCCATACCAAGTTTACTAAACTCGCGCCGGGACAGGCCCTGTTTGCGAAAGAATTCCTCGTTGTCCTTTTCAGTTAAATCATCACACATATGTTCTCTCCCAAAGTTCAATAACAGGAATATTTAACGGCCCGTGGTGTTTGTCAGTCTTTGTGCGGATTGAGCCACAAGAAAACGCTTCAAAGAGATGAAAAAGTCACTTATGAACGTGGCCTCCGCAAAGGCGATTAGTATCTTTATCAGTTCTTCTCTTGCCCATAACTATAGGTCAAGATTTATTTAATGCAAATGACTACAAGTGCTGGGGTCAGAGTCAAGTGCCAGAGTCAGCTGACTCTGACCCCGGAATTTTGCTTTCGTATGCGTCGCTGTATCGAATAATCCGCCAGGTGCTGCAGAAAAGGGGCCGGATACAATATTGGCTTGTAGTCTTTCAGAAAGAAACTCGAAAATGTATCCGGCCCCTTTTTTACTTGCTCTACTTGCTCTGGCACTTGACTCTGACCCCATTTATGCACTTTCTCATCCAGATGAGCTAGTTTCTTGCTGATGACCGCAGGGTCTTCGATAGCAGTCCATACTTAAGTTTCAGTTCCTGCTAAAAAATATCCACCAACCGACTACACCATATTCAGTATCTTCCGGTGCTATGTTATTGATCGCAGCTCGTGCATAGTCCTTTGCCGTTTGCGACACTTCTTTATTAATCATGGCATCGTTTAGCTCTTCAGATGTGAAATCGAAGCCTTCATTGTGAATGATGTTAATCTTGCCGGCCGGGTGCGGCGCATCGCTTAGTTCCTTGCGAAAGCTCGCATCGGTTTCCAATCTAACGAGAAAATCTTGTGCACTTGTATTTGGTGACATTTCAGCTCTCCTGTCATTTTAAGGGGGGACATCCATCGCAACGTCCGGCGCCATGATCTGCGCCATCCCCCAGTTTAGACTAAAAAATATCTTTTGCCACTTTCCGTGCCACCAAGGCAACTCTACGCCGCGCGCGCCGCGCACGCTGTAATTCCTTCTTTAGTAACGCCAGGTTCGTGAAACCGGCTTCCAAGGCCCATTCCTTGCAGTCGGTCTCCAGAGCCCAGTCAGTGAACTCAAGATGTTCCGCCACCAAGTCCAGGAATGCCTCGCTCTCATCGTCACTTCCAACATCCGGGTGCTTTAAATCAGCCAGATCCGAGAGGCTAGCGGCGCGGGTGGCCGCCCTTGTGTAGTGACCTCGTAGACGATATTCGTTCAGTAAGGCCTGTGTACTGACTGCATCTGACTCATTAGCTGTGAGCCAGCAGTGCAGTTTTCGGCAGATTGAGATTTCCTGCATCAAGGCTTTGAACGTTTGCTCATCAAGGTCATTTCGATCGAGCCAGGAATCAAATGCTACCTGTCCCAGCAAATGTTCACGGGTGCGGAACCGTTCCGATTCTGCGTCAATTTCTGCAGGGTCAACACCAACATTCAGGATCTCGGCCAATAACTGGGCTAGCATGCGGTTGCGAGCATTGAAATTGTTTTCGTTAAAATCCGGGTCGTGCAGGGCGGTGCAGCGTGCAATCTGGCTCTGCGAAACATCGACTCCACTATGCTGGGTTTTACGGTCCTGGTTGACCATCGTTCTGAACTGTGCCGATTGATTGAGGCTCCAGCACCGTTGTGTGAGGCTCTCGGTGGGGGCGTTTACCAGCGTCCGCAACAGTTCCCGGGTATCTTCCCGCTTGAGGTCCACGTAATGGTTTTCGAGTGACTTACAGACGTTGTCTGCTGAAGTTTCATCAATATTTGAGTCCAACATTTTCTGGCGGATGGTACGCACAACACGATTTCGAAAAAACAATGACTTGGCCAGTTTTACTGTGAGGTCAAGTTCCCTGCGCTTGATCCGTCCCTCTTCGAAGGCATGTTCGAGAGTGGCACGAATGTTCACCATCGGCATGGAGAGGTTGCGATAACCGTCAGATGCCGACGAGTATTGTAACGCGACCTCATCGTCGTCCTGCAGGATTTCATCCCTGAACATTGTAAAAATCTCGCCAATCCCCACCATCCCAAAAGACTCAGTTTCGGCTGCTCTCAATGCACCCATGCTAGCCGCCCCATAAACCTGTATGCCTTCCTCCAGCGCGTAGAGAATCTCTTTGTGCCAGACCGAAAGCGCTTGCGAAAATTCTCCGTCCACCAAGCCAATGGCCCTGGGACGAAAATTGTGCACCGCGCTTAACAAATCACCATGACGGGCAGGCGGCAGGTAATGAGCATCCAGGATAGATTTTGCCTCGTCCAGCGACATACTTGGTCCCAGGAAAACAACGATTTGAGGCTTTAGTACGGTGTTCATCAAACTTGCTTCGTGAGTAAAGTGCGGGCTCTGCTACCCGGAACGTTTCCATGGCTGAGGCAGGGCTCAAGGCCAGGTATGAAAACCTTCAGGACCGATATTCCGTTGTTGCAGGCAGCCAATTCCACCACCACCAGTTGTTCTACGCCCACCAACTGCAACCGAGAGGTTAGAGTATGTACATCCGCTTGGAAAGTTTGCCCCGCATCACTCACCAGGTCACCTAGATCTCGTGTTACAGGTTGGGCCTCAAGCT
>Ga0316187_10006209_pt1 | contig 10295 bp, 9 predicted proteins | sample CroRivburrow1_MG_FD_204927 | JGI IMG/M metagenome (GOLD analysis project Ga0316187, IMG submission 204927) | Coastal sediment microbial communities from Maine, United States - Cross River worm burrow 1 | ecosystem: Environmental > Aquatic > Marine > Coastal > Sediment | place: USA: Maine... | reverse complement strand
CGATATCTCCGGCCGCGAGCACAGGGAACGAGAACGATTCGCTCTCACCACCGATGATCCGGCTGGCGACAACCAGCGAGACACCCTCGGCCCCGAGGACGACGTAGCTCAGGTTCTGCCCCGAGCACTCTCCGGCAATGCCGGAAACCGTGATGCCCTGCACCTGGCTCGGCACTTCGGGCACCAGGTCGTATGACACGTCGACCCCGTCGGGATCGCAGGACACCACCCCAGCCCCGCCGCTTCCAAGGTTGTCGGAATTGACCGGCAACGTGGCGGCGGCACCGAAGGTCAACGACCCGGCAACAGTGGCAAAGAGTAGGGTGAAAATGACTCTCTTCATGAGACTGCCTTTCATGGATTATCGCTCGAACAAAGCTCTGACTCTGCCTGACCTATTGACACACATGTAGCAACAATCAAGCCTCAGCATCTATCTATTGACCCCTACGAGCCACCGCTTTCGCAGCATTTACCCAACCGGGACCTTAGCGCATACCAAGAACCAATGGGCAATTATTACCGTGATATAGGCAAATATACATTGATCAACTTGGACCAACATTCACACGCATAACTCGACCTCTATCAACACCATTCGCTGCGCCAGCACCGGTCACGGCAATGTTGGGTCAGAGATCCCGGTACAGGGTTGTCGTGGAGGGCTACCTCCACGACTCGATCGACATCGACGTGATCTTCGCTAGTGTCCGGACATGAGCGAGCAAGGCACGACGGAGAAGGCGAACCGTAGAATCCTGACCGGGATGCTGGCGGGGCAGGTTCTGGGTGAGGGGCTGGTGGTGTTGCCGGGCCAGGGCAACTCGTTGGCCATCGACACCGACGCCGGGGTGGTGGTGATCGACGCCAGCGGCTACCCCCACGCACCGGCCATGATCGAAACCCTGCGCCGCCACACCAACGCCCCGGTTCACGCCATCGTCTACTCCCACGGCCACCTGGGCTACAACTCCGCCGTCGACGTGTGGCAGGCCCACAACGCCGAGCGGGGCGATCCCCCCATCCGCTTGGTGGCCCATGAACGACTGGTGGCCCGCTACGCCCGCTACGCCGAGACCGAGGGGCTCCAGACCCGCCTGGCCGCCATCCAGTTCCCCAGTCGGCACCCCCTTGAGCAGCGGCGGGAGCTGTTCGTGCAACATCCGCCAACCGAGACGTTCCGTGACACCCTCACCCTGGTCGACGGCAGCCGCCGGGTGGAACTGATCTACAGCCCCTCCGAGGTCGATGATGCCGTTGCGCTGTGGTTACCCGACGATGGCCTGTTGGCCGCCGGCCCCGCCACCCCCGGTGACGCCATTCCCAACATCGGCACCCCGCTGCGAACCCAGCGGTTCACGATCCGCTGGGCCGACACCCTCGATCGTCTCGACGGGTTGGGAGCTGAGCGTCTGATGACCGAATTCGGCCCCATGGTCGAGGGCGCCGATGCGGTGCACCACCGGCTCGGCGAGATGGCCCGAGCCCTGCGCTGGTTGCGGGAGCAGGTGGTCGAACGACTGAACCGGGGTATGGGTGAGGGCGAGATCCTGGCCGACATGACCTACCCGGTGGAGTTGTTCGCTCAGCCATGGATGAAGCCCAACTACGGGTCGCCCGACTACATCGTTCGTGATCTGTTCCGGGAGGAGACCGGGTGGTGGGACCGCAACCCCACAACCCTGCACCCAGCCCCCGAACCCGATGCGGCCGCCGCCGTGCTCTCCGCCATCGCCGACACGACAACGGTCCTGGCCCGGACCCGTGAGCTGGCGGCGCAGGGCCAGATCCAACTGGCGCTACACGTCGTTGATCTCCTGGCCCTGGCCCCCGGCGACGACCCCGACGTGGTGGCCGCCCGCACCCTGAAGGCGGAGCTGTGCCGAACCCGGGCGGGCGAGGTCAAGCCCTTCGTTTCCCGCTCGTGCTACCACTCAAGCGCCTCCCTGCTCGACGAAGGCCACACCAGTTGGACCGAACTGCGCTGAGCGTTGTGCGAGCGGGGACGCGGATGTTCAGCCTTTGAGGACTCGGGCGTTGCGGATGCGTCCCTGGAACCGGTCATCGTTGGTGAGGGTTCTGTTGCCGCAGAGTGGCTTGTTGCCAACGGCAACCGTGCGGGCGATGCGCTGCCAGCAACTGCTCCCGCCGGGCCCGCGATCGGGGTTGATCCCTGCCCGGTAGCCCTGGGCCCGACCCTGACGCCGTAGCCGAGCCATGAAGCGTCGACATTGGCGGCGGTGGCGACATCTCAAGCCGGGTCGATGGCAGCGGCGTCTCGGGCTGCGTTGACGACCCGTGCAACGGCGGAAACGTGGCCGGAGCGGCAAAGGGCTGGGGCGGCGCGTCGTCGGGCATCAGTGGGGTCATCGGCCGAACTCCCGCCGATCTGAACGGGGGCGCCGGTGTGGGTCCTCAGGGCAGGGGTCACGAAGTGACGTGTCCCCAATCGTCGGACTCGGCCGCTCTGACCCGCGGGCCAGCGCCGGACTCCCGTCGACGTGGGCCGAGTGCCGCGAGTAGGGTCCCGACGGAGACGTCGCCCGAGTCCCGGAGGTCCGCATTGATCGAGCAACTGCGCCTTGAGGCCGTGAAGGCCCTGGACCAGGATCGGCCGGTGACGATGTTGAACCTGATGCGTTTCCGGGCCGGGAGCCTCGACGGCGACGGCAGCGGGTGGGACGCCTATCTGCGCTACAGCAGGCAGGCCAGCCGTCTCATCAAGGAGCGAGGAGGCCGGATCGTGTGGGCGGGTGAGCTGAACGGGGTGCCGTTCGGGCCCGAGGAACACGGGCAGTGGGACTACACCGCCCTGGTGTACTACCCCAGCCCGGCTGCCTTCTTGGACATGATGCAGAGTCCGGCCTACGCCGAGGCCAATGTACACCGGGAGAACGGCTGCCGTGACCACCTCATCATGGCCGTCGACGAAACCTACAACGGGATGAGCCAATGAGCGTTGAGATCACCGAACACACCGTGCGCACCGAGCGTCATACCACCGGCTACCTGGCCGCCGGGCCCGAGGATGGCCCGCTGGTGATCTTCGTCCACGGCTGGCCCGAGCTGTCGATCAGTTGGCGCCACCAGCTACCGGTGCTGGCGGGGCTTGGCTTCCGGGCCGTCGCCCCCGACATGCGGGGCTACGGGCGCTCGTCCACCTATGACCGTTCCGACGCTTTTACCCAGGAACTGATCGTGGCCGACATGATCGAGCTGCTCGACCACCTGGGGCGGGACCAGGCGGTGTGGGTCGGCCACGACTGGGGCAGTCCCGTGGTGTGGAACCTGGCCGCTCACCATCCCGACCGCTGCCGGGCGGTGGCCAACCTGTGCGTTCCCTACCGGACGATCGAGTCGGGGTGGGACACGCTGGTGTCGCTCGTCGATCGCAACGTGTATCCGATCGAGGAGTACCCCGTCGGGCAGTGGGACTACCAGCTGTTCTATCAGGAGAACCTGGCCCGGGCCGTCGAAGTGTTCGAGGCCGACACCTACCTGGTGGCCAAAGCCATGTTCCGCAAGGGCAACCCGGCGGGCGCCGGATTGCCGTCGGCCACGTCGTCGATCCGTGCGGGTGGGGGCTGGTTCGGCGGGGCCGACGTCGCCCCCGACCTGCCCCGCGACGATGATGTCGTCACCGAGGGCGATCTGCGGACCTACGCCGCCGCCCTCGACCGCAACGGCTTCTTCGGTCCCGACAGCTGGTACCTGAACCACGAGGCCAACGAGGCCTACGGGGCGGGTGTCGCCAATGGCGGCAAGCTCGACCTGCCGGTGCTGTTCCTGGCCGCCCGCTACGACTACACGTGCGAATGTGTCGACTCCGACCTGGCCGATCCGATGCGGGCGCTGTGCTCGGACCTGACCGAACACATCGTCGACAGTGGCCACTGGATGGCCCAGGAACGCCCGACCGAGGTCAACGGGGCGCTGGTTGCGTGGCTACGCGACCGGGTCGCCGACCATTGGCCCGCACGCTGATCCGTCAGCGCTCGACCCAACAAGCGCCGAGCCCGATCGAGCCCGCCGCTGAGGGTCAATCAGCGGCGGGCGGTCAAGGGTGGGCCCGGACCGGTGGCCGGTTCGAGGTAGGCCTCGGCGAGACCTGACCGGTCACGAACGCCGACCGCCCGGTAGATCCGGTAGAGGTGGTTGCTCACCGTGCGTTTCGAAAGAGACACCTGGTCGGCGACCTGTCATGCGGTGAGGCCCAAGGCCGCGGCCTGCGCCACCTGGTGCTGCCGTTCGGTCAACACCAGGGAGACATCGGGGCGGAACGGTGCGGCCAGCCCATCGCAGCGGGCCAGGCACCGTCGGGCCGAGATCTCGCTGCGAAAGGCCCGGGCCGGCCGCCCCCATCTACCGTGCGACCCGGGCCGCGGCCAACATGTTGATCAAGGCGACGGCGCTGTCGATTGCTGACAGCGGGGTCACGCTGAACGCCATTGCAACGAACTACCTCAACTACCCCAACTTCCGGGCCGCGATCGAGTCACAGGTACCGATGGGACGTTTGGGCGACCCAAGCGAGGTCGCCCACTTCGCCGTCGGCCTGCTCGACGGCGAATCCCGCTTCCAGACCGGCCAGTTCTTCTCCCTCAGTGGCGGTTGGGGCGACTGAGGCCCCGGGGAGGTCGGTTGGCGGCGGTTCATCGTCGACGACGGCACGATGATCTGGCTCAGCGGCGGCGACCGCTCGGGGCGGGAAAACTTGTCCGACGGACCGACCCCGGTTTGGGGTAGTAGGACGGGAGACGATCCGTCGGACCTTCTAGCAGGGTGCTAGATCTGTATTCGATGCTGTTGCCAGCACGATAAACCTGTGCGGTGACTTCTTGATGTGCCTACGTGTCCTTGCAGCAACATCATTGATGATTGAGACTAAGTCGCGAGTAAGGCCCGAAAAGTTCCCAAGAAACTAACTATTTTTTTCGTGCCCCTCAGCCCCCGGCTTTGTCGGTTGTTTCGCCCCACTCCCGGGGCACCACAAACAGCCCTTCGGCTTCGGCCACGATCTCACCTCCGCAGCGGGCGGTCGCGGCCATGAAGGCCTTGCGCCGCTCCCGACCGGTGATCCGGGCCCGAAACTCAACAGGCTCGCCAACGGGCACCGGGGCCCGATAGTCGACCCGTAGCCAGGCGGTGTAGGCGGGCAGCGCCTCCATCCACATGGCGAAACCCATGACCTCGTCGAACAGCGACGCCACCATGCCACCATGGGCCCGCCCCGGCGGCCCCTCATGGGCTGGTCCGAGTACGACGGTGGCGACGGCCTCGTCACCCTCACGGTGGGCGTGCAGCCCGGTGCCGTTGGGGTGGGCCGTGCCGGCGATCATACAATCGGGCCAGCAGCTCAGATCGCCCCCTTCAGCCACTGGAAGCTCATAACGCAACATCTGGTCGGCCGGCCGGACCCGAAGCTCACCGGCTTCGAGGGTGTCGGCCAACCGACCGGCGACCCGGGCCACCTCGGCCAGGTCGACATCGGAGCCGTGATGACCCACGAGACCGTGGACCAGGCGTCGCACGGACTCGGCGGCGTCGATGCGGGCCTGGCTCGTTTGCTGGTGGTCGTCCATGGGGCCCTTGTTACTGGCCAAGCTGAGCGGCCAGCCAATTGTTGATGTCGCGCCGGGCCTGCCGGGACACTTCGGCCATGGGGGCGAAACCCTCAAAGCCGTGGGGCGCTCCGGGATAGACGTGCAACTCCACCGCCACACCGGCGTGATTGAGACGCTGGGCGTAGTCGATGTCCTCGTCGGCGAACCCGTCGAGGGTCCCGACCATGATGTACGTCGACGGCAACCCCGTCAGGTCGGTGGCCCGGGCCGGGGCGGCGTAGGGGGGAATCACACCATCAGCGCCGGCACCGGTGTCGGCCTCGGTGTCGGCCTCGAACAGGTCGCCAAGGTAGGACGACCAGCCGAAGTGGTTCGATTCGGGATTCCATACCGGAACGTCGAGGTTGGCCGTGTAGCTGCTGCGGGTGTCGTCGATCATGGGGTAGATCAACAGCTGGTAATCGATGCTGAACTCGCCACGATCCCGCACCAGGAGGGCCAGGGCAGCGGCCAGGCCGCCACCTGCGCTGGGGCCGCCGATACCGACGCGGCTCACGTCGATACCCAGCTCGGTTCCATGGTCCATGACCCATTTGAGCCCGGCGTAGCAGTCCTCGATGGCGGCCGGGTAGGGGTGTTCGGGTGCCAGCCGGTACTGGGCCCCCACGCCGACCAGGTTGAAACGTTGGCACCAGCGGTCGAACCGCAGGTCGTCCTGCTCGGGGCTGCCGAGCACGTAACCGCCGCCGTGCATCCAGAACAGGCAAGGCTGGAGGTCGGCGCCCGCAGAGCCGGTGTCGGTCTCACTGCTGTTGCCGTCGACAGCCCGGTGCACACGGAGGCGGACGTCCGGCGCTCCGTCGGGGCCGGGCACCAGGCGGTCGGTACGGGTGACCTCGTCGGAGAGTGGAACCTGGTCGGTCAGCGACAGGCGGCTGGCCCGCACCTTGTTCAACGACCGGGCGCTGACCGGGGCTCCCAGCGCACCGGCCTCGATGGCCTCACGAATCTGGGGGTCGTAGTACGGAGTTGGGGACGGGCTTGGGATTCGGGGGTTGTCGGTCATCAGCCGTGCACCCCTCCGTCGACGGTGAATGCCTGGCCGGTGCAGTAGCCGGAGCGGTCACTGGCCAGGAACAATGCCATCTCGGCGATGTCGTCGGGAGTGCCGAGTCGTTTGATCGGCTGGCGGGAGACCATCTTGTCCTCCTGACCGTCGACCATGTCGGCGATCATCTCGGTCACAATCGCGCCGGGATGGATCGAGTTGACCCGGATGCCGTGTTTGCCGAGTTCCTTGGCCACCGTCTTGGTCATCCCGGTGACGGCCCACTTGGTGGCACCGTAGGCCGTGGCCCCAAAGGCACCCTCCAACCCGGCGATGGACGAGGTGTTGATGATCGAACCGCCGTTACCGGCGGTGATCATGGCCTTGGCCACGGTGCGCATTCCGAGGAACACACCGGTCTGGTTGATGGCGACCGCCCGGTTCCACATCTCGGTGGTGGTGTTGAGGAGCTGGGCCGGTTGGAATACGCCGGCGTTGTTCATCAACACGTCGAGCCGACCGTGGCGCTCCACCACATCGGCCACCACCGTTTCCCACTGCCCTTCCGATGACACATCGAGGTGGAGGTAGTCGCCTCCAAGCTCGCCTGCGGTCTGCTCACCAAGTTCGTCGAGCACATCGGTGATCACCACCGTCGCCCCCTCGGTGGCGAACAGCTGGGCCTCGGCCGCCCCCTGACCCCGGGCCCCACCCGTTACCAGGGCCACCTTTCCCTCTAGTTCTGCCATGGCGTCCCCTTCGTTCCTGCTGCCGCTCCAGCTCGGCTGCGCCCTTGTGCGAGCCGGGGCTCAGTCAATCACGAACCGACCCCGCCGCTCCACCAGCGAGCACCGACCGGCATCGACCGGCCGCGCCGACCTCCACGAAGGCCGCCGTTCACACCGACCCGTCCCGGTCATCTCGTTGTCGGCAGGCAACGGAACTAACGTCGCCGACGATGGTCCTTCCTCCCGGGAGGCGATCAAACCCAGACTCGAAATCAGAACCAGAACGACAACCAGACAAGGACACGATCATGGATATCTATGAGGCGCTCTACACCACCCGGGCCATGCGACGGGTCAAGCCCGATCCGGTCCCAATGGATGTCCAGGCCCGCATTCTCGACGCCGCCGTGCGGGCGCCGTCGGGCGGCAATACCCAGAACTGGCGTTTCATGCTGGTCGACGATCCGGAGGTCCGCGCTGCGCTCGGGCCCCTCTACCGGGCGTCGATCGACCAGCTGTGGGAGACCGTCTACAAGGAGCGGGTGGAATCGGCCCGGGCCAACCCCGAAACTCCCGAGGGCAAGTCGACGCTGGCCATGGTGGCGTCGGTGGAGTTCGCGGCCAACCATTTCGCCGACTACCCGTTGTTCCTGTTCGCCTTCCAGCGGGGCGACACCAGCGGCGGCTCGATCTACCCCTCGGTGTGGAGCGCCCAATTGGCGGCCAGGGCCGAAGGTGTTGGTTCGTCGCTGACGACGGTGCTGGCCTTCCACGGCAACACCGTTCCCGAGATGCTCGGCGTGCCGATCGACGATGGCTGGAAGATGGCCGGCTGCGTTCCCTTGGGTTACCCGACGGGCCGTTGGGGCGTGGCCAAGCGCACACCGGCCCACGAAGTGGCCTACCGCAACTCGTGGGGGACCGAGGTGGGCTTCGAGATCAACGAGCCCCTGTGGCAGCCAGCGAGCTGATCCGGGGCGGCCCGTGAGCGGCTTTGGCTGTCATCGGCGACGGCGATACAAGGAGAAGATCTACGCCCGACGGGTCGTCCCCAATTTCGGGGCAGTTGAACTGGAGGCAACCCGTCGGACCTTCTAGCACTGTGCTAGATCTTTGTCGTCCAACCCTTGAGGGGATCGGACAGAGACCTTCTTGGTACTGACTCCTCAACGGTGTTTCCGATGAAGATGTAGGTAAGTAGCAAACGGCGCCGCAAAAGTTCCCAGGATCCGGGATTTCTTTTGAGAACGTCGATCTGAGCGCCGAGGGTCGACTACGTGGTGATCCTGTCGTTCATGCCCGCTCGGCCGACGCGACGCTTGCGTTCAGGAATACCTGGAGCCACCGATCAACGATGGGCGCTGTCATCGACAATCCACAAATCACCTACGTGGGCTGAGAAGCAGCAAACTGGTCCGGGGCTCGGCGACTCTCGAATCGGACGGTGGAACCAGGCCATGAGCCCCGCCACCCTGGGGCAGTGAAGCACGCCATCTCCGCTCCCCCCATTGGACAACTGGCCGATCCCGGCCTCCTGGTTGAGGCCGCCATCGCCGCCGAGGAGCAGGGCCTGGACGGGCTGTTCCTGTGGGACCATGTCCTGCGACCAGAAGCCGATCCACCAGAGATCCTCGACCCGTGGGTGGTGTTCGGGGCCCAGGCCCAGGCCACCACCACCATCCGGCTGGGGCCGATGGTCACCCCCTTGACCCGCCGACGCCCCATCAAGCTGGCGCGGGAGGCTGTCACCGTCGATCATCTGTCGAACGGGCGACTCACGCTCGGCCTGGGTCTCGGCGTCGACTCGGGCGGCGAACTCACCCGCTTCGGCGAGATCACCGACGCCAGGGCCAGAGGTGATCGGCTGGACGAGGGGGCGGCGTTGCTGAGGGCCATGTGGTCGGGCGAGCCGGTGCATCACGAGGGCCCGGCCTTCCGTGCCGACGGGGTGACGGTGTTGCCCCGGCCGGTGCAACGGCCCGGCATCCCGCTGTGGTTCGCAGCCCGGGGCGGGTCCGGGCTGCGGCCGGTACGACGGGCCGCCCGGTTCGAAGGCCTGATACCCGTCGAGATCAACGGCGGGCAACTGAGCCACCTGCTCGACGTGGTTATCGCCGAGCGGGGCTCGCTGGATGGCTTCGACACCATGGTCAATGCCACCAGCGTGACCCCGAAGGAAGCGGAGCGACGGGGCGCCACCTGGTCCTACCGGGGTATGGGCACCCACACCACCCCCGCCGAACTGCTGGACCTCATCGCCCGGGACCCCACGGTCGGCTGACTCGGCTCGGTTGATGGCGATGGCCATCTCACCGTGTTTTGTGCCCTGCGTGAACGAGGTGTCCGGAAGGCCATCACAACGTGGGGTCCGATGCGTCGGCGCCGTGGTAGACGATTTGACGCAGGGCTTCGGCTGAGCGGGCGTGGTAGGCCATGACCTCGGGATCGAGGTCGCTGGTGGGACGGGGGGCGTGGTCGAAGTGGTGGTAGCGATCCTCGCCCCGTACCAGGGCGGCGCTGTCCCAGTCGGCCACGGTCTGACGGGTGTGGGTTGGCATGTAGTGGAGCGAGAGCCCAATGCGGCGATCATTGGCGTGGTTCGGGCCCGACCCGTGGGCGGTGGCCACATTGTGGAACGAGGCCTGACCAGCCCGTAGCGGCATGGCCACGGTGTCGGCCGGGTCGATGTCGGTAATGTGCTGGCCTCTGGTCAGGAGGTTGTCGGCGTCGTAGGTCTCGTCGTGGTTGAGGGTCTGGTGGTGGCTGCCGGGTAGCACGCTCATACAACCGGCATCTTCACTGGCTTCGGACAGTGCAACCCACACGGTCACGAGTTCGCGGTTGTCGAGACCCCAGTAGGTGATGTCCTGATGCCAGCCGACGAAGCTCCCCGCTCCCGGTTCCTTGATCCAGAAGATGGCGTTCCAGCACAGGATGTCGGGCCCGATGACGTCT
>Ga0316187_10006208_pt1 | contig 10295 bp, 7 predicted proteins | sample CroRivburrow1_MG_FD_204927 | JGI IMG/M metagenome (GOLD analysis project Ga0316187, IMG submission 204927) | Coastal sediment microbial communities from Maine, United States - Cross River worm burrow 1 | ecosystem: Environmental > Aquatic > Marine > Coastal > Sediment | place: USA: Maine... | reverse complement strand
CGTTTGTGATGGCTGAGTGAGTAGCCGCGAGGGAATGGATGAGCAGCAGGCGTGAAGCGATTCTGGCATTGGCTGATGGCCGCGTGTTTCGTGGCCTGGCCTTTGGTTATATAGGGCAAACCGTCGGCGAGGTGTGCTTCAACACGTCGATGACTGGTTATCAGGAGATACTTACCGACCCCTCCTACACCGATCAGATCATCACCTTCACCTACCCGCATATCGGCAATGCCGGCTGCAATGAAGAGGACATGGAATCGTCCGCGGCCTCGGTGCGCGGCCTGATTGTGCGTGCGCCTGCCCGCATCACCTCCAATTACCGTGCATCGCAGGATTTCGAGGCCTGGCTTCAGGCGCGGCAGGTCGTCGGCATCTGCGGCATCGACACGCGGGCGCTGACGCGCCATCTGCGCATCCAGGGCGCGGTCAACGGCGTGATCGCCTCGGATGGCATGAGCGAGGAAATCGCCGTGGCGCGGGCGCAGGAGTGGCCGGGACTGGAGGGGCGCGACCTTGTGGGCAAGGTGAGCCGCAAACAAGGCGAAATATGGCGCGTGGGCACTTACGATCTGGATACCCAGCGCCACCATAAAAAGCCTGGCGAGTGGCATGTTGTGGCCATGGACTACGGTTGCAAGCTGAACATATTGCGCAAGCTGGCCGACCGAGGTTGCCGCATGACGGTGCTGCCCGCCACAGCTTCCAGCGATGAGGTGCTGGCCTTGCGGCCGGATGGCATCTTTTTGTCGAACGGTCCTGGTGATCCGGCCGCCGTTGGCTACGCCGTGGACACGGTTCGCCAACTCATCAACGCCAACGTACCCATGTTCGGCATCTGCATGGGCCACCAATTGCTTTCGCAGGCGCTGGGACTTACGACCTTCAAACTCAAGTTCGGCCATCGCGGCGGCAACCATCCGGTGCGCGATGAAACCACCGGCAAGATAGAGATTACCAGCCAGAACCATGGCTTTGCCGTGCGCGATGACTCGGTTCCGGAGGATGTCGAAATCACGCATCGTTCCTTGTTCGACGGCACGGTCGAGGGGCTGCGCGTCAAGGGCAGGCCCATCTTTTCCGTGCAATACCATCCCGAGGCCAGCCCCGGCCCACACGATGCCGACTACCTCTTCGGCCGTTTCGTGGCAGCCATGCGGGAGCCTGCCCAGGCATGACGGCGGCTGGATGGCCGGGGCTGCTCGGCCGCCTGCGCGCTTATCAGGAATCCGAACTACTCTTTGCCGCCGTCGAGCTGGATATGTTCACGCATCTGGGCGATGCTGCCTGTACGGTCGAGGAACTTGCTGTGCTGGCAGGCGCTTCGACGCGCGGCATGCGCATGTTGCTCGATGCCCTTAGCGCCATGGGCCTGCTGGTCAAACAGGATGATCGCTATGCCTGCCGTCAGGAAATATCTGCCCTGCTGACCTGCCACTCACCAGAAAACAAACTCAATGCCGTGCGCCTGATACGGCATGGCAGCGAACAATGGCGCAAGCTGGCTGAATGTGTACGCCAGGGAAGCGGTATCGATACCGGCCGGTTTGTCCATGATGCCGAGCTCAACCGCAGCTTCATCGGAGCGATGCACGAGATTGGCTTTGCGAACGCTTCGGCCATTGCCGCGCATTTCGATTTTTCCAGCAGGAAGCGGCTGCTCGATGTCGGTGGTGGCCCTGCAAGCTACAGCATTGCCATTTTGCAGAGATATCCGCATATGTGCGCTACGGTGGCCGACTTGCCGTTAACGATTGAAGCTAGCCGGGAATACATCGCCCGCTATGGCATGCAGAACCGCATCGATACGGTGCCCGTGGATCTCTATCGCGACGCAGCTTTTGATATCGATACTGGCTATGACGTGATGCTGATTTCCAATGTGCTGCACATGGCTGGTTCCGAGGAAAACGGGGCTCTAATCGACAAGTTGGCGCAACTTCTGGATGCCGGCGGCATGATGATCGTGCATGAGTCTTTTATCGATTATGCCGCGCCAACTGTTGAACGGGCGATGTTCTCTCTGCATATGCTGGTGGCAACGGACGGCGGCCAGTGCTACAGCTATGGCGAGGTGGGTGAGTGGCTGGCGGCGGCGGGACTACGCGATATCTGCCCGGTGGAGGGCGTATTCGAGCAACCATCCCTGCTTGTGGCCGTCAAACCATAAATTTTCATTCCAGGCTCTTCTTGTGTAAGACTTATTCCGGCAGAGACAGTTTTCCGTTGAACATGGACTTCAAGCGCTTTCTGGTCATCAACACCGGATCGGCCAGCCCCGTGGCCTGAACCTGTCGCCAGAGCGTTTCGGCCTCTTGCTGACTGGATGGAGGGAAGGTGAAGCGGAAGACATCGATCTCCATCTGCCGGCGCGCGTACTGATAGGGCTTGCCCGAATCATTGAGAGTTTCTTCCATGCGCTTGGCATACTCGGGCATGAAAAAGCGGCCGAGGGAGATGCCAAAGCCATCGTCAACGGTGGTGATGGTGGCATCCACCTTCAGTTTGTTCCATTCCATCATGGACTTGGCGGCGTCTTCGCGCTGGGAAAATTCACGTTCATCGTCAAAGGCATGCAGGCTGACCTTTTCGCGGCGCAGGATCACGATGGGTTCGAAGCCCCCCTCCTCCAGACGAAGCCTGAGGCTATCCGCCGCCTTTTTCCACACGATAGGGCGGGTGAGCACCATCCATCGCTCGTGGGCGGTCTCGGCTGCCTCAAAACTGCTTCGGACGGGTTTTTGCGGCGGCGGCGGTTGCGGCGGTTGCCAGCCGGCCCAGGCGGCAAACGCCGCGATGGCGATAAGCAGCGAGATAATGATAAAGCGCATGCTTTAGCTGTTATGACCAGCCAACAGGCGCAGGCCTTCCAGCGTCAGATCTACTCGCAACTCGTGCACCTCGGGCAAGTCATCAATGAGCAGGTGCGCCAGGCCACCAGTGGCGATGACCGGCGCATCAGCGTATCCGGGCTGGGTTCGCAAGCGCCGGATGATGCCGGCGTAGCCATCGACGGCAGCCCAATAGGCCCCCGCCTGCATGCTACTCACGGTGTCCCTGCCGATCAGTTCGTCGCGGCGTTGGATGGAGACCTCGGGCAGCTTTGCCGCCTTGCGGCTCAGGGCATGTAGCGATACCTCCAGACCGGGCATGATCAGGCCGCCGGCGTAATGGCCATCTGGAGAGACGAGATCAAAGGTGGTGGCGGTGCCACAGTCCATGACGATAACGGGTGCGCCGAAATGGTGGCGGGCGGCCACGGCGGAAGCGATGCGGTCGGCGCCGACATCGCGCGGATTCTTGTAGTCCACCGCCATGCCTGTTTTGACTTCGGATGAACCGACAAATGCAGGGCGGCAGGTGAACAGGCGCTGGCAGGCATCATCCAGCGCCACATCCAGTTGCGGCACGACGCTGGCGATCATGATGTACTGCACGCGCGCGGGTTTGATGTCCACCTGTGTGAACAGGCCGTGCATATGCAGGCTGATTTCGTCGGCCGTCAGACGTTGGCCGCTGGACAGCCGCCACTGGTGCAGGAGCGTAGCGGATTCATACAAGCCCAGCACAAGCTGGCTGTTGCCGGCGTCGATCACCAAAGTCAGGCCCATAAGCGCCTCATGCCAATACCTCCAGGTCGCCGGCAATAATACGCTTCACCCCTTCAGTTGTGGCAAGCAGCAGAGCGCCATCGACATCCAGTGCTTTGGCAATGCCCTCGATGTACTCTCGGCCGTCGTATACGCGCACATTTTGCCCGGAAGCAAGATGCGCCCGCCACCAACGCTCCCTGATGGGCTCGAATCCATGGCTGAGAAAATCCACATAGGCCTGCTCAAGGCACTTGATGACATGCACCGCCACCTCCGTGCGTGTGATCTTCTTGCCAGCGGCGCTGGATACATCGCTGGCAATGGCGGCAATCTCGTCTGGCCAGCCGCCAGCCGGCCGGCGCACATTGACGCCGATGCCGACGATGACCGCATGCACCACGCCCGGCTCGGCCCACATTTCCGTCAGAATCCCTGCCAATTTCGCTCCATCATACATCAGGTCGTTCGGCCATTTGATGCGCACGCCCGGGGCGAATGCGCTAAGGGCTTCGTGGATGCCAACGGCCGCGACCAGGCTGAGCTGTGGGACCTTGTCCGGGCTAAGCCGAGGCTTGAGCAGGATCGACATCGCCAGTGCGTCCTGTGGCTCTGTGTGCCACGATCTTCCCAGCCGTCCACGGCCGTGTGGCTGGCGCTCGGCCAGTACTACCAGGCCCTCGGCAGCTCCTTCCTCCGCCAACCGCATGGCCTCGATATTGGTGGAGTCCACCTGTTCCAGCACCAGGCAGGGATGGCCAAGGCGCTGGCTTGCCAGCCGGCTCTCGATTACCGCTTGCTGCAACACGTCGGATTGCAGCACGTAGCCTTGGCCGGGATAAGAGGCGATATTGAGCCCCTGCCGGCGCATGGCCTCGATATGTTTCCACACGGCTGAACGGCTGATGCCAAGCTCTCCGGCCAGCCGGTCGCCAGACACGGGTGTTTGACCGGCGGCCAGACGTGAGAGAATGGCTTCGCGTAGTTGACTCATGCCGCCTTCACTAGACGCATGGATAAGTCCAGCGCTGGGGCGGAGTGAGTGATCTCACCCACGGCCAACCGGTCCGCACCGGTGCCGGCATAGGTGCGGGCGGTATCCAGCGTGATGCCGCCGGAGGCCTCGAGGATGGTGTTGCCTGAGACAAGAGCGCGTGCCCGGCCCACTTCTTCCACACTCATATTGTCTAGCAGAATGATATCCGGCCGGGCCACGACGGCCTCGGCCACTTCTTCCAGGTTTTCGCATTCGACCTCGATCCAGGCGCAGCCTGCTTGCGCACGGCAGGCTGCGACAGCCTTGGTGATCGAGCCAGCCGCCTCGATATGGTTTTCCTTAATGAGCATGCCGCTGGCCAGGTCCATACGGTGATTGACGCCGCCGCCGTGCAACACGGCCTGTTTTTCCAGCGCCCGCAGACCAGGCGCGGTCTTGCGCGTATCGACTATGGCACAGCCAGTGTCCGCAACGGCTTCGACGAATTGGCGCGTCAGGCTTGCTATGCCTGACAGGTGCTGCAAAAAGTTCAGCGCCGTGCGCTCGGCGGCGAGCAGCGCACGCATGTCACCCGTCAATTCGCACACGGGTTCACCTGCTTTCAGCGCGTTGCCATCAGCGCGCTGCCATTGCTGCACGATCCCGGCATCCACTGCCTCAAACACCATGGAGGCTGCTTTTACGCCGGATAGCACGCCAGCCGCCTTTGCGGTGATGACGGCATGCCCTGTTTGGCCGGCCGGAATGGTCGCGGCGCCTGTGATGTCGTTGTCGGCGGCATCCTCGCTTAGTGCTGCTGTGATCAGCGTATGCAGATAGGAAGTATCCAGCGTCATAGTCCTAGCCAAAGCATGCCGCCCAGCACTATTGCTATCAATGGCGGATGCCACATCCGGGGAGTGCATGCGCGCACGATGCCAGCCACGGCGGCGGCAATGGCTGTGAGGCCGAGAAAGTCCGCCAGGCCGGTTCTGGCATAGACATGCATGGCCCATGCGCACATCAAAGCGGCGATGGCGATAAACAGCAGATGGCCCGGCCATGTTTGATCCGGATTGACCGCAAGGCTCGTTCTTAGCCTGCCGGTCCGGTCCAGCATGTCAGCGGCGGACATTGCCAGACACAGGCTCAGGGCCACGCCGAAGCCAACCTCGGGAGCGGTGGCAAACCATGCGCAGGCAATCGTCAGACCTGTCCCGAAAAGGCCAAGCGGCCATAAGCCATGCGGGGCCACGGACCAGCTGGATCGCAGCGCCCGCATCCAGAATGCATCCATCCGGCTGCATGCAGCCAAGGCAAGCGCCATGATTGCCACGCCCGCCAGCGTTGACAGAGGATTTGTGTAGATCGGCCAGAATAGCACCCAGATTGACAACAGCGGCGGCAGGGCGCCGGTGATGAGCCCTGAAGATACGCCGCGCAGGTGCAGCATGACGGAAAACCACGCCAGCTGAATCAGGCCGATCACGACGATGAAGGTGAGCAGGGTGTCAATACCGGTCATGCCGCCATGCTTCACCGCGATGCCCGTGAAGTAAATCTGTTAGCGGTCGTTTCGCGTAAGAGCCCGGTTATATTCATGCAGCTCAACAAATGATCTTACGGTTCTTGTACGTAGTTTCCCTAACTAGATCAACGCTCCACATCATGGAAATATTTGCGCGGGGAAGGAGGGCTGCCATGACTGCCATGCGTTTTCTGTTTGTGAGTTTGATTCTTGCGGGAGTTGTACTGACAGGCGCGGCCATGCCGGTGCAGGCAGTAAGCATCAGTGTTTCATCATCCCAAAGCGGCGATTACTTAGACGTTACCAAGACGGAGGTTTTCTCCCCTTCTTCGGGATTCAGATCCCACTCGACATGCCACATATATCCCTCTGATCCTGCCACCTGCGTCGGAGGAAGCGCTCCAGTACCCAACGACCCGGATCAGTTCACGACCGATTACAGATATTTCACCGTTGGATTTGAAAATGGCACGCACATTGTTCGACATGCGGCCAGCGAAGTGGTCAGCGACGGCAATGGCGGTACTGTCACAAACACGGCTGAGAAGGACTTTAATATTGTCGTTGATAACACTCCAACATTGACCGTTTCTGCACCATCAGGGCTTTTGCAAGGCTATCCCGGTGATATCGTAGGGCAGGCGTCATTCCAGGGCGAGGGAGCCGCTAACAGGAATTACGGACGTGTGACTGTGCGCGTATATGACTCCAGCAATTCACTTCTCATAACACGAATAGCCGATGCGATCGGTGTGACTTTGATTAACCTATCCACTCTCCCAAAGTTGCCGACCCTGGCATGGCCCAATGGCGACTACCGCCTGGATGCCGTCGCCACAGCATCGAACGGTGCCACGGTGACGGGCAGCGCCACCTTTTCCATCGATCACACCCCGACGATCAATCTTACCGGACCTTCCGGCCATGTTCAGGCGAACAACAATGTAGTACAGCTTCAAGGTAACGTCTCGTTTATTGACGCCCCAGTTGCCGGAAGTTGGGGAACCGCTGTCGTCAAGGTCTACAGATCCCATGGCAGCCAGCACGCAAGCTTCAATTTGAACTCAACCCAAGGCCCGACGCTGGACTTGTCGAGCGTGAATATCTCCTCCACGTCATTTGATACATATACGGTAGAGGTCACCGCCAGGGCGCCCAACGGTGCCACGGCAGAGCCCGCCACCACAAGCTATTTTACCGAGACTTATGCGGCCGGCCCTTTGAACGATGCGACAAATGGTGGCAAGGACGGCACTCCTGGAAATGGAGCTGGAACTGGCGGCAATGACAATGATAATCCTACCGGCGGCGGCCAGTGCTCGGCATCCAGCGCCGGAAAGAAAGGCAATCCCATCCAGATCGCCAACGGCAACAAGATGCATAAGGAAACCGATTTCACCATCGGTGCAAGCGATATGCCGCTTAAGATGGAGCGTCATTATCACAGCCGCGCCACTACATACATTAACCGGATCGGTTTTGGCTGGACCTGGACCTATGGCTGGAAGCTCAGAATATTGAATGGTCCCACAGCAGCTTCGCAGATTGGCATCCGCCGTCCGGACGGCAAACAGATGCTGTTCGTGCGCGATACGGATGGCACCTTCCACCGCATTCTCGAGCGCTACGATGAAACCATTGAAACTCTAGCTGGCGGCGGCTGGCGCTACACCCACCACAACAATTCCTATGTGGACTTCAACGCCGATGGAGATGTAACGGCGATCCATCACGAGGACGGCCGCACCTATACGGTCGACTATGATACGGCCGGCAATCCGACCTCGGTAGCTGGCCCCTACGGTCGCCAGCTCCAGATCACCACGGACACCTACGGCAAAATCACCAGCATCACAGGGCCACTTGGCCGTACCTGGCAGTATGTTTATAGCGCTGATAAGTTGACGTACGTTATCTACCCCGACGGGTCCTCGCGGCGATACGTGTATGCCACAGCCAATAACCTCGGTGGAATATATGATGAAGCAGGCACGCGCTTATCGACCTATGTATATTCGGGAGATCGAATCATTTCCTCCCAGCGCACCAGCGGCCAGCGCCATGACGTAACCTACAATGCCGACGGCACGGTCACCGTCGCCGAGGTTGATGGCACAGTGCGCAACTACGTCACTACGGTGGTCAACGGCATTCCGGATGTCACCGAGGCATCGAGCCCTGGCTGCGGGTCTTGCGGCGGGGCAGTCGCTTTCTCATACAACAGCGAGAACCTTCTCGAATCGAGCATGGATGCGAATGGCGTCGTTACGACCTATACCTATACTGCCGATGGCCGACTGTCGGAGGAAATCGAGGCTGCCGGAATGCCGTTCGAGCGCCGCAGAAGCTCCACATACAGCACCAAGGGACACTTGCTGAGCGCCACCGATGCCTTGGGCAATACTACGACCTACACATACGATGCCCTGGGTCACAAAACATCCGAAACCGATGCTTTGGGCAACACCAGGAGCTGGAGCTGGAATGCGAACGGCACGCTGGCCAGCGAAACCGATGCTGATGGCGGCACGACCTCATATGCCTACGACATCTATGGCCAGGTTACGTCCATCACAGGGCCGGACGGGTCCACGCGAACAATGGCCTATGATGCGGCGGGCCGGCTAATCTCTACGACCGACGCACTGGGTGCGGTGACCACCTATGCCTATGACGTGCGCGACCGGCTGGTAGAAACGGTCGGCCCGGACGGAGCCACGGTGACCAACACCTACGATATCGTTGGCAATCTGATCAGCACAACGGATGCCGCCGGTCTGGTCACGATCTACGAGTACGACATCGAGAAACGCCCGGTGTTGGTCACTAGACCGGATGGTACGGGCGTACGCTCGACCTATGACGTTAAGGGTAATCTGGAGCTGCGTGAAGCGCTGGATAGCGCAGGAGTCGTGGTATCCTCCGAGGCCATGACCTACGATCCCGATGGCCGCTTGTTGACCACCACCCATGCCGACGGCTCCGGCACGTCGAATGCCTACGATTTGGTGGGCAATCTCGTCTCCGCCACCGACGAGGCGGGAAGGACGACGACCCAGGACTACGATCTGCTCGGCCGGTTGATCTCCGCCACCAACCCGGCTGGAGAGACGGTAACGTATGACTATGATGCACTGGATCGCCGCACAGACGTAACTGATGCCGGAGGTGTGACCACCACCTTCAGTTATGATGCAAATGGCCGTCTGCTCGCGGAAGTCTCACCGGATCGCGGTACGACTTCCTACGCCTATGGCCCGTCTGGCGTTTTGCTCACCAAAACCGATGGCAATGGCGTGGCCACAAACTATGTCTACGATGCCGCCCACCGTCCCACCACGGTCTCCTATCCGTCCGATCCTGCGCTGGGTGTCAGCTTCACCTACGATACCGGCGGCCGGATCACGGCCATGGCCGACGCCGGCGGTGTAACGATGTATGCCTATGACATCGCCGGCCGCACCACGGCCGTGGACTGGACGCCCGCAGGCACCACCCTGGCCCTGAATCTTGCTTATTCATATGATGCGGCGGGAAGGGTGGCGTCGATAACCTATCCTTCCGGCCATGCCGTCAGCTATACGTATTCGTCTACGGACGGACGCATGACAGATATCATTGGCGCGTGGCTGCATCCCAATGGCAACACCAGGACGGAACCGCTGGCAACGAATATCCAGTATGGCGCCCTGGGCGGCGTTACATCGAGAACGCTGGGCAACAGCATTGTCGAGACGCGCAGCTATGACAATCGCGGCAGACTTACGGCCATGACCGCCGCCGGGGTGCTGGAGCGCGTGCTAAGCTGGTCGCCCGAATCCACCATCACGGCCATTGCCGACAACGTGAATCCTGCCGCTAGCCAGACGTTCACCTACGATCCGGCCGACCGGCTGACTGATGCCACGGGCGGCTATGGCATCCTTGCCTTCACGTATGACGCCAACGGCAACCGCCTGACCCGCACCCATCCCGGCGGCGTTGAGCCGTATGTCTACACGCCCGGCACAAACCGCCTGATCACGGCCCAGTGGCCGCAAGGGGCCACGAAGCCCTTTGAGTACGATGCCGGCGGCAATCAGACCCGGCGCGGCAGCCTGGACTTCACCTATGGGGCGCATAACCGGACAACGGCCGTGCACAAGCGTGTGGATGGAACGCTTAAGGGTGAGTATCTCTACAACGGCAAGGGTGAGCGCGTGAA
>Ga0316187_10006207_pt1 | contig 10296 bp, 2 predicted proteins | sample CroRivburrow1_MG_FD_204927 | JGI IMG/M metagenome (GOLD analysis project Ga0316187, IMG submission 204927) | Coastal sediment microbial communities from Maine, United States - Cross River worm burrow 1 | ecosystem: Environmental > Aquatic > Marine > Coastal > Sediment | place: USA: Maine... | reverse complement strand
TGAAGTTACAGCCAACAACACATCACCCTTTCTAAAGCCTGGGCTGTCACGCATCGACCAAAGAAAATTTATCAATGGGAGATGTTGGATCATAACTCCTTTTGGACGCCCTGTAGATCCCGAAGTATAAATAATATAGGCAAGATCATGGGGAGTGATCCTAGTAGAAAGATTTGATCCTTCATACGTTGATAAAAATTTCTCCTCTTTCATGTTCACAATGCGTACATCATATCCTTTTAGTGGCGAAAGCTTTGTATTGGTCAGTATTACCTTGATATGCGCATCCTTCACAATAAATTTCAAACGCTCAATTGGAATGGCATTATAAATTGGCACATATACACCTCCTGATTTTAGCACTCCCAAAAGTGCTTCCGGTATTTCCAGAGATTTTTCCATCAAAATGCCAACCCGGGTTCCTGGGTCAACGCCTATTTCATGAAGGTGTCTTGCCAAGGCATTGGCACGGTGGTTTAATGCTCTATATGATATAGAAGTGTCATCATAAACGACTGCCTGAGCCTCAGGCGACTTCTCCGCCTGTTCTTCAAAAAGCTGATGAACATTTTTTTTGCGTGGATATTCAAACGCGGTATCATTCAACCCGAAAATGAGTTTGTGTAACTCCTCTTCGCGAATCAAAGGCAACCTGGAAATAGGTTGATTAGGTTGATCAATCGCATCTTTCAGCAATAATTGATATGAATCAAACATCCCTGATATCGTGGAGGATTGAAATAGGTCACTGTTGTACTCCACAGAAGCATGGCATTTTTCTCCCAATTTGGTGATCATCAGTGTCAGGTCAAACTGTGAAACACCACGGTCTATATCGACAAACTTTATCTCAACTCCCGGGATCTCCAGCTTTGGCATAGGAGAATTTTGCAGATTGAAGGCAACTTGAAAAAGTGGTGTACGACTTAGGTCACGTTGTGGCTTTAGTTCCTCCACAAGTTTTTCAAAAGGCAAATTCTGGTGAGCATAGGCCCCAAGAGAAACGTCGCGTACTTGCTTGAGTAGTTCTCGAAAACTTGGATCTCCCGAAACGTTCGTACGCAGAACGATGGTATTAATAAACACGCCAATCAAATGCTCTAGCTCCGGCAGGTCTCGGTTAGCTACAGGAGTACCGATTAATACGTCACGCTGACTGCTGTATCGATAAAGCAGAATGCAAAAAACGGTAACCAAGGTCATAAACAGGGTAACATCCTCTGTTCGATTAAACGCTTCGAGTGCTTTAACGATTTCAGGATCTAGCAAAAAGCGGTGGGTGCCTCCGGAGAACGTTTGCCTGGCACCCCTGGGCTGGTCTGTTGGCAGTTCCAACACCGGGAGATCTCCATCAAGCTGCTTTTTCCAGTAACGCATGGAGGCGTACCACTTCTTCTCACGTTCTTCATCAATTTGCCAATGTGCAAAATCAGTATATTGGATAAGCAGCGCTGCCAATTGGCCGGAATCTTCACTGGAGATGGATCGATAATAGAATATCAACTCTCTGAGAAAGACGCCCAACGACCATCCATCTGCTATGGTATGGTGAACAACAAGGAGCAATAAGTGTTTTTCAGGATTTATTGCAAACAATTTGAGGCGTAGCAATGGCGCTTGCGTCAAGTTAAATGGTTTTAAAACATCCTCCTCAGCTAATTGATGTGCCGTAGCTTCGCTTTCCTTTAAATCATATTGCTGTAAATCTACAATTGGAAGCGTGAACAAATAGTTCGTGATAACTTCAGGTGCTGGTAATCCTTGACCAAAGGAATAGCGTGTACGAAGCACATCATGGCGAGCAAAAATCAGATTTGCACTTTTTTCCAATGTTTCCAGGTCAAGCCGGCCGGAAAGTTCTATAAAAACAGATAAGTTGTTAACAGCAGTACCTCTGTCTAGTAACTCTAAAAATAACTGGCGTTGCTGCGAAAAAGACAATTGAATCGGACTGTTTGGCGGTCGACGAGGAATATTTGGCTCACTGTTTTCCAGGTCGCCTTTCAGCCAACGTTCCAACAATGCACGCTTTGTTGCTGAAAGTTCACCCTTTGTCATCCCGGTTTCGATTCGTAAGTATGCGTTCTGCTTCCTCTTCACTCATCTCTTCAATTTGGTTCAGGATCTCAGACTCCAGCATTGTCCCCAATCTTTCAATCGTAAAAGCCTTAAATGCTTCTTGCGGATCGATCCGAATTCCAAAAGTTTTTTGGGCCATTGATAATATCTGTGCCGCCAACACAGAGTCACCTCCAAGTTCAAAAAATGAATCCTTTATACCAACACGATCAATATGCAAAGTCTGACGCCACAACTCGACAAGTTTTTTTTCAATCTCATTTCGTGGTGCAACATATTTTTGACGAAGATTTGGTCTTGCATATAGCTGCGCAACATGCGTTCCGCTGCCCCCAACTGCTTCAAGGAAGGGCATACCTGCAGCTGCAGGGTAGAGCTCAATTAAATTCGTTAAATCAAAGGGCAATACCATTATCTGAGGTATCTTTTCCATGAGCAATTCCTCAAGTATTTCTAATCCCTCATCTATTTTTATCACCTTTATAATATGTTGCGTTGAGGCGTTTTGATCTTTAAGTCTTTCAAGCGTCTCTGCGGCTAATCCCACATCAGCCCATGGCCCCCAGTTAATGCTAATCGCAGGTATTCCACGATTGTGACGCAAGTACGCCATGGCATCAAGATAGGCACTTGCAGCAGCATAGTTCCCTTGCCCTGGGGATCCAAGCACTGAGACTGCTGATGAAAATAAAACAAAGAAATCCAGAGAAAGGTCAAGTGTTTTCTCGTGAAGATTCCATGTACCCTCCACCTTTGGACTAAAAACTTTTTTCATCCGTTCCTCATTGAGGTTGAGTATCGAACCATCATCCAAAACTCCGGCTGCATGAATTATTCCCCGAAGCACCAACTCTTTTTTTTCAATTGTGCTGAACACGCGTTCCAAATCAGCAGGATCACTTACATCTCCTTGCGCAACGACCACCTCAATTCCCTTACGCTGCAATCGATCCACTACATCCATTGCTGTCGGAGATGGCTCACTCCTACCCAATAGTATAATATGTCTTGCTCCCCGATGTGTCATCCACTGCGCAACCGCAAGCCCCAATCCACCCAAACCTCCTGTGATGAGGTATATGCCATCTGCTCGTAAAGTCACAGGTGATTTTTTCTTCGTGGAACGGGCAAATGGTAAAACACGAAGGACAAACCGAGTGCCAGTACGATATGCTACCTGATCTTCACTATCATCTATAGAAAGTTGTTGTATTAAATCAGGCACAGCATCAGTCACCGATTGTTTGGGATCCAGGTCTACACGCGTGCACTTTAATTCAGGAAATTCGAAGCTTAGTACCTTCCCAAAACCCCACAATGTAGATTGTTCGATGGCGATAGATTCATGACCGTCTACGGATTGAGCACCTTGTGATACCAACCATAGTCGAGGCATTCCAGCAAGTCGATTTGCTAAAACCTGAACCAGGTATAAAATGCTATTACAACCAAGGTGATCAACTATATCTATTGTTTTGAAAGAACTCAAAGATGGGGAGGGGATTGAAAGGCTCCACAAGTGAACAATACCATATATGGGAAAGGAGATCTCTTTGAGAAGATTTTCAATAAATTCAAATAAAGATCCATTGGGTTCAATTTCCAACCTTTTAATAATTTCTTCAGCATGTACCACCTTACAATAATCACCGCTTTCCTCTAAGTGTTTCGCTAACAATTCACCGAAACCTTTATGATCCGCAAAAATCACCCAATTCTTGCTTTCCGTATCCCTTGCAGGTACGCTAGGTATATCTCTAGATTGCCACTTCAACTGATACAACCAGTTGTTTTGTTGGTCAAGAAGGTGTCGAACATGTCTGCTGGTGCGTTGTAATGAAAAACCGCTAAACAGGGCAATGGTCTGACCCTGATTGTCCAACAACCTGATATCTGCCTCAATGACATCTGAACTGGATTCAATCTCGGTTTGCAATGATGCATAGCTCCATCTAATTTGATCAGGACTTGCAAAAAATTGGATTGATTTGCAGCCTGTTGGCAGGAATATTTCATTTCCAGGTGAAGAACCTAATTTCGCTCCGAGCACCTGCAGACAGCTGTCTAAGAGTGCAGGATGTATCAGGAAAGCATGATGATCTTTTTGTAAAGTCTCATGCATTTTTATTTGACCGATAGTCTCATGATCATTACTCCATATTTGCTCAACATGGCGAAAACCTGGTCCATAATCTACTCCCCGAAACTTCAAAGATTTATAAAAATCATTTGCGCTTAACTGCCCGGTACTGCGATTACAGATCTCAGTAGGTGAAATAGCATTTAACGCTGCCTGTTCTTGATTTTTTTGATGTTGAATAATAGTAGCAGAAGCATGTAGGGTCCAGTCCTCCGCTGGTTCATCCCGACAATATATATTAAACAAAAAATTACCATTTTCTCCAGGCGACAAATGAGACTGAATTAACCTGGGCTTTACTGTAGTTAAAATTAAGCTTTCCTTTATTACAAAATCAGAAAGTAAAATTGAATTTTTCAAACCTATTTCTTCCGCAGCATGCAATGCCATTTCGATATAGGCGGCAGCAGGAAATATGATTTCATTATCAACCTTATGGTCCTCCAGAATTGTCAGACTCTCATCCTCAATTGTTGTCTGCCAAACAAAAGATGATGGATTATCAGCAAGATTCACAAAATCTCCCAGAAAAGGATGCAGATAATTGCTGGCTTTTTGAACCCAGCCCCATGGATTTCGAATATTCGATGGTTCTGTTTCAATCCAATAGCGCTGTCGTTCCCAGGGAATCGGAGGAATTTTTACATACTTAGCACCATTAGGATAGAGCTTTTCCCAATCAATTGAAAATCCTTCAATATAAAGCGAACCTAAGGTTCTGTAAAGAATTTCCTGTTCAGGTTCTTCACGACGTAAGGATGGGAATACCCTTATCTGTTGGTTTTGATGTTGGAGTGTTTGTTGAATGGCACCGAGAAGGACGGGATGTGGACTGATCTCAACAAATATGGCATAACCGTCGTCGAACAATTTCTCAATGGAAGCAGAAAATAGCGTCGTCTTCCTAAGATTATCCATCCAGTAAACCGCATCGAAAATGAGATTATCCTCCCTGTTTCCAGTCACAGTAGAATAGATAGGCATCCCGGGAAATTGTGGCTTTATTCCACCCAGCGATGCAAGCAATTCGGTCCGTAATGAATCCATTTGCGGACTATGGGAGGCTACATCAACATTTACTAGCTTGCAATAGATATTTTGGGCCTCCAAGGTTTCCATCACCACTTTCACCGCTTCGGAATCTCCGGAAAGAACAGTAGAATTTGGACTATTGATTACGGCAATTGCTATTTTCTCATCATACCCTTTCAATAATTTCTCAGCCTGATCCAATGACAATTCAGTAACAAGCATACTTCCCTGCCCCCGAAGCGGCAATAAAAGTTTGCTCCTATTACAGATCACATGTATGGCATCCTCCAAACTCAATATGCCAGCGATAAGTGCTGCAGCAACCTCCCCCATACTATGCCCCACCACCGCAACTGGAGAAATGCCCCACGACTGCCATAAACGTACAAGGGCAACCTGAATGGCAAATAGGACCGGTTGAATTATGGAAATTTCATCAATCTTGGAATCCTCTGGTTCTGCATTAAGCTCTTTGATCAAGGACCAGTTAAATTGTGACTGAATGATCTGATCGATCTCTTCAATTGCGGTACAAAAAACTGGTTCCTGATGCAGTAAATTTTGCCCCATACCTAACCATTGCCCCCCCTGTCCAGAAAAAACAAATACAAGCTTTTGCTTGCTGTCCAATACCTCTTGGCCAAGAACAAAACCAGCTTTGTCTTCTTCTTCCAGAAACTCATCCAGGTTTTCCAATAATTCCTTTTTGGAATGGCCTATTGCTGCCATGCGAAAATCGTGGTGGCTGCGTCTCATACTGGCGGCAAAACATAGGTCACCGATGGCGCTGGTAGTATCTGCGATAAGAAATTCTTTAAATGAACCCACCAAAGTTTTTAGGGCTTCCCCGCTTTTAGCTGATAGCGGAAGCAGGTGGCAATTAGATGTAGTTGGCTCAGGATCATTGCCTTCCTCCTCACCTTTCCATTCCTGCGACGATTCTCGAACGATCATATGCACGTTGGTGCCACCAAAACCGAATGAACTCACTCCCGCCTGCCTGGGCCCTTCACATGTTGGCCAGGGAGCTAATGTATCCTGAACTTTTATATTAAGCTTATCAAAAGGAACATGAGGATTAGGAGTCTGGTAATGTAGACTTGGTGGTATAATTCGGTTTTTCAGGCTAAGAATTACTTTTATTAATCCAGCTATTCCAGCTGCAGCTTCTAAATGCCCGATATTGGTTTTTACCGATCCTATGGCACACGGTTCATTTACACGATCTGCTCCAATTACAGCACCAAGGGCTTTTGCCTCCATTGAATCACCCAAAAGTGTCCCTGTACCATGAGCCTCGACATATTGAACCCCGTTTGACGGGATACCAGCTATTTGATATGTCGCTCGAAGCAATTCCTCTTGTGCCTCACTATTTGGAGAAATCAGCCCGTTTGTACGCCCATCCTGGTACATGGCACTACCAATAATCACTCCATGAACCGGATCTCCATCTTCCATAGCAGACGAAAGCGGTTTAAGCACAACCACTCCGCCACCCTCACCACGGACATAGCCGTTTGCCCGAGCATCGAATGATTTGCATCTCCCATCTGGAGCCAGGACACCAGCTTTGGTAAATGCGATCGAGTGCGCTGGTGACAATATAAGATTTACGCCTCCTGCCAGTGCCAGTTCACACTCTCCACTCCTCAGGCTTTTACATGCCAAATGTAAAGCAGTTAAAGAGGAAGAACATGCCGTATCAATGGCCATACTTGGCCCCTTAAAATTAAAATAGTAAGAAATTCGATTAGCTGCGATGGACAATGCACTCCCCGTTGCAGCATGTCCGGTAATCTTCTTAGGGTTGCCGAATTGATGTTGCGCATATTCGTTGACAGAAATACCGATAAAAACCCCAGCATTGGCTCCATCAAGCCTTTTTCCAACTTGACCAGCATCATCAAGAGCCTCGGAGGATAACTCCAAAAGCAATCTTTGCTGGGGATCCATATACTCCGCCTCAATTGGTGAAATGCCAAAAAAGAATGGGTCAAACTGATCAATATTGTCAAGGAATCCTCCCCAGCGTGAAATTGATTTCCCGGGAACCGCGGGATCAGGGTTATAGAATGACATTTTTGACCATCGATCAGATGGAACCTCACGTATTGCATCAATCCCATCACAAAGTAATTTCCAGTAAGATTCAGGATTATTTGCCCCGGGAAACCGACACCCCATACCAATTACAGCAATTGGTTCTGAACCGGCATCATTTACTGAAGTTTTTTCCAGTCCAGGCTTAACTGCTTCAGGAGTTTCAGCCAGGAACAATGAAAGTGTTAAAATATTTGGATAATCATACGCCAGCGTTGGAGAAAGACGACGGCCTAGCAACTCTTCAAGGTCGCCAGAAAGTGCTACAGCATCAAGGGAGGAAAGTCCATAGTTCGCAAAAGGCTGGCGTACATCAATGGATTCCGGGGCAATACTCAATTGCTCCGAGATGTGAGTAACTAACCATTTCTGAATTTCGCTTTTGTTCAGCATACGTTAAAGAATATTAAGGTTATGCTCCGTTGATATCTGTTAAGTATATTCGTGATTTTCATTGCCAACGTCATCACTTTTTAGTTCGCTTCCCTCCAACCTGCATTTGCCAGAAAGCTGACATACCAGGCCTCCTATCCGGCGTTCTTTGCGGATTATCTGCACTCATTTTTTTCCACAATATAGGATACGCTTCAACGGGAGGCACCTCATTCATTGTTTCCAGTTTTTTTACATGGCTGTGCGCTGCTGCAATGTAGGGCTTTAGTTTATCGTGTTTTGATTTTTGGTGGACAACATCTCTTTCTTTGAACTGAGGCAGTACCTCTTTGGCAAATAGTTCCATGGATTCGCAGATATGATCATGCCTGTATTTACCACTCTGCTGTAAGAAAATCATTTGATCAACACCCGCTTTTTCTAATGCTTTAAAATTCTCAATCAGATGTTGTGGGCTTCCTATTCCTCCCATACCAGCCTTTTTACGCTCCCGCTCCATTTGCTCGACATAGGAGGCTGGTCTCTTTTTAAATTCACTCCATACATCAGTATGACCAGGGACATGCGTTCCATCCCTCCAATAGTGGCCCAATCCATATGCAAAGAAATGAGCCCCCTCCAGGCCACGGTTGATGGCTGTTTCATTGTCCTTATGACACATAAATCCCGAAAGCATCGCTACGTTTGGATTAACAGACTGACCAACTGGATTACAATTGTTTTTAAATGTTTCATAATATTCATCAACCCAGAATTTTGCCTCTTCTGCGTTAATAAATGCAAAAGTCAGTGCGCCAACGCCCAGGTTGGCAGCCAACTTCAGACTATCCCGGTTGGAACATGCAGCCCAAATTGGAGGGTGAGGCTTTTGAAATGGCTTCGGGACTACATTTCTATGCGGCATAGAAAAGTATTTTCCCTGGTAGCCAGGATAGGGTTCCATGCACATCATTCGTATAGTTTCCTGCACACCTTCAGCCCACATCTGACGCTTTTCAACAAAGTCAACACCAAATCCTTCAAGTTCAATTCGGGAGCCTGACTCACCCGTGCCCCACTCAACACGGCCATCACTCAATAGATCAAGCGTCGCGAGACGTTCAGCAATTCTAGCTGGGTGATTGAATTTGGGTGACATTACCAGGATGCCGTGCCCTAAACGTATTTTTTTGGTCCTTTGACTGCAGGCAGCAAGGAATACTTCAGGAGCGGAGGAATGACAATATTCCTCAAGAAAGTGATGTTCTTGCACCCATAAATAATCAAAACCAAGTCGATCCGCTAATTCTACTTGTTCAAGGGCCTCTTTAAATAGTCGGGATTCATCCCCTTCACTCCAGGGACGAGGCAGTTGGAGGTCGACAAATATTCCAAATTTCATATCAAATAAAATTGTTTTAAGTTTCCTTCAAGGTATTTTTTCTTGCACAGAAAGTGCCTTATTTTACCACTGGTAGTTCTTGGTATGCCTCCAGGCAAGATTAATCGCACATCATGCACCTGCAATCCATGATGTATAGAAACAGCACTACTGATTTCAGTGGAGACTTCTTCGGTATTCACTCCATGTCTTCTTGAAATCTCAGCAACTACAATGATATCTTCACTTTCCGCATTAGTGACAGAAAAAACAGCACATCCTGTTTGCCGGATTACTGAATGCGCACTTTCTACTGTTCTTTCAATATCATGCGGGTAGTGATTTTTACCGCCCGATATTATAAGGTTCTTAATACGTCCGGTAATGTATAATTCACCATCGCAAAAAAATCCAAGATCACCACTTCTTACAAATGGCCCCTCATTGCTGCCCGGTAAGGGCACACTATAAGTAGAGCTGGTCTCCTCGGGATTGTTCCAATAACCTCCTGTAACGCTATCCCCACTCACCCAAATTTCCCCAATTTCTTTTTCAGGACAAGGCGTATGTTTATCCACATTTACAATCCTAATCTTCTGGTCAGACATATTTATACCACAACTTACCAACCTTCTTGTTTCATCATTTTGCTCTTCAGAAATGAGTACCTGATTCTTCATGAGGCCTGAATTCATTAAATTCTTCATTAGTGGTGTTTTGTCCCTTGGCCCTCCCGTAACCATTAATGTTGACTCTGCAAATCCATAGCATGGCAAAAAAGCCTTGCGTTTAAATCCACAGGGAGCAAAAAAATCGGCAAATTGCTCAAGTGTTTTATGATACACCGGTTCAGCACCATTAAATGCCACCTCCCAATGACTGAGATCAAGTTGCGCTCTTTGTTCTGGCTTGACCTTGGATACACATAAGCTATAGGCAAAATTAGGTCCTCCACTTATGGTACCTCTGAAACGGGATATGGCACTTAACCAACGGAATGGGCGTTGAAGAAACTGCATATGAGGAAGTAGGGTGACTGAAATCCCTGAATAAAGTGGTTGCAATATCCCTCCAATAAGTCCCATATCATGATAAGGCGGCAACCAAATAACTCCGTGACTTTCCTTGGATATTCCAAAGCATTTCCCAATCAGATCCATGTTATGGGATAGATTATGATGACTAACCT
>Ga0316187_10006205_pt1 | contig 10297 bp, 9 predicted proteins | sample CroRivburrow1_MG_FD_204927 | JGI IMG/M metagenome (GOLD analysis project Ga0316187, IMG submission 204927) | Coastal sediment microbial communities from Maine, United States - Cross River worm burrow 1 | ecosystem: Environmental > Aquatic > Marine > Coastal > Sediment | place: USA: Maine... | reverse complement strand
CGACATCGCGATCATGGATGGCGGGAAAATTATTACTCGCGGGAGTCCAGGCGAGCTACTGCATAAGCAGTACAGCAACGTAATTATCGAAATTCCGATTGACGATGTAACAGGCGACCTGTCCGGCATCCCACACCGAACGCTGGATCTGCAGGGTATCGTTGAGATCGATACTGATGACGTGAATACAAGCCTGCAATTGTTGGCGCAAAACGTGTCCGGGATGAACAGGATGAAAATTCGCCAGCCGAACCTGGAAGACCTGTTTCTCGACCTGACTGGCCACAGTCTGCGTGCCTGAGCAATTGCATGTTTAAACGAATCTATGCCATTTTTCGTGCGCGCAATGTTGAATTCATTCGGGACAGAAGTTCGTTGAGCTGGAATATTCTGTTTCCGATCCTGCTGGTCTTTGGACTTTCATTCATATTCAGTAGCGGCGACCGGGCCTTGTATACGGTCGGCGTGCTGCAAACGTCAGATGTAATAGATCCGACCCAGCACGCGTATCTTGATACCCGCTATCTTGAGTTCGTTGCGATAAACGATCGTGAAGTTGGCTATCGCAAGGTTGAGAGACACCAGCTTGATCTGCTGGTTGAATTCGGAACACCCGGACATTACTGGGTAAATCCGGATTCGCCCAAAGGCTATTTTGCCGAACTCGCCCTGCTCCAGTCAGATGCTGGAAATACAATCATCAAGGAACAGATATCCGGCGAAGCAATTCGCTATGTCGACTGGGTACTGCCGGGCATCCTCGGAATGAATATCATGTTCAGCTGCCTGTTTGGCGTCGGCTATGTCGTCGTTCGCTATCGAAAAAACGGTTTCCTGAAACGACTACACGCCACTCCGCTTCGCTCTATTGAGTTTGTCATCGCACAGGTCGCATCCCGGTTGCTGCTCATTCTTAGTATTACAACGTTTGTTTATGTCGGCACTCGATACTTCCTGGACACACGAATGGAAGGAAGCCACCTGACCTTGTTCATCGTCGCAACCGTTGGCGCGACTAGCCTGATCTCATTGGGGTTGTTGGTCGCGGCCCGTGTTACCAGTGAAGAACTCGCCGGCGGACTGCTAAATATCGTTACGTGGCCGATGATGATGTTGTCGGGGGTCTGGTTTTCACTCGAGTCGGCCAGTGACTGGGTACAACAGCTCGCTAAAATCTTCCCCCTGACGCACATCCTGAATTCAGCCCGCGCGGTGATGCTGGATGGCGCAACCCTGGTCGACGTGGCACCGCAACTCATTGCGCTAATGGTGATGAGTATTGTATTTCTTGCCCTGGGTGCAGCCATTTTCAGATGGAGAGCGACTTGATATGCCGATCGAGCTGATCGACGTTGGAGCAAACCTGACACATGACAGTTTTGACGCTGATCGTGCGCAGGTCATTCTCGATGCTGCAGCAGTCGGCGTCTCACACATGATATTGACCGGTGCCAGCGCGCAGGGCAGCCAGGATGCGCTGGCGCTGGCCAGACAATATCCCGGAAAAATGTACGCGACAGCAGGAATGCACCCTCATCACGCTGCCGATTACTCTGACGACGTTCACACATTGTTTCAGCAGCTACACAGCGAGACCGAGGTCGTTGCTGTCGGCGAATGCGGGCTCGACTATTTCAGGAACTTCTCGCCGATTGATGCCCAGCGAGATGCCTTTCGGCGCCAATTGGAACTGGCTGAAGATTCTCAATTGCCTGTTTTCCTGCATCAACGCGATGCTCATGATGATTTTCTCAAAATACTTCAGCCGAAGATGAATTCGATTTCCAGAGCGGTGGCGCATTGCTTCACCGGTACTGAAGAAGAGTTGCTCACATATATCGACATGGACCTGTACATAGGCATTACCGGATGGATTTGCGATGAACGACGTGGCAAGCATTTACAGGACATAGTGAAGCACATACCACTTGACCGCCTATTGCTGGAAACTGACGCTCCGTATCTCCTACCGCGAAGTTTGCGGCCAAAGCCGGGAACCCGGAGAAATGAACCAAAATATTTGCCAGAAGTCTTGCGGGTAGTGGCTGAGTCAATGAGGCAGGATGAAGCAACTATTGGCATGCATACGACCCGTAATGCCGAACGATTTTTTGGAATTGGCGCTTGATTGCAAACGCGGCGCATTTTGTAAAGTCGGGATTGTGAGCTGCTTCACAAAAAACTGAATCCCGGGCATTAACGGTCCTTTTGTGTGAATTGCTTGTCGGACATAATTATCCAGCCGTACTATTCTCGCGCGACTACGAATGACCGATCGAACAGAGGAACCGGCTAGTGCGTCTGCCCAAACCAATATATGAAGGTCTGCCCTATTTTCTGGTGGCAGTCGGTGTTTTGTTCATAGCGCTGGTGTTAAAAGGATATGAATACGCCCCTACCCTTTGGATCTGGTTACTCGGGATGTTTTGTGTTCTGGCTGGAGCCGCGCTGCTTGTGATCCGCGTGATCTATCGAAGACAGCATTCCGCAGCTAAACAGTCGACTGACCGGCAATAGCCTGATTGCATCGTCAATTCGTTCCGCTAACGGCGCTGGCACCAAGCGCCTCCCAGTGCTGACGAAATGCCTCTATCTTTATCTTGGCAGCGGACTTGTCTCTGTCACCAAATTCGTCTTGTAACTCCTGAAGCGTACTGACGAGACCAGGCACACCCTTCGCGAACTCCGCACCGTCGAGAAACAGAATCCGACCTGCTACTGGAACCTCGCGCACGATATGGCGTACCGCAGCGATACGATCAAACAAGGCAGGTTGCGGGTTCGTAAAGGTGAATCGCCGGTCGTTGCGGATCACAGTCCACTCCTGCATCTTGTCGCTCCCGAAAACGGCCCCCTCAACGTCCTTGATATCGATAATCAACAGGCCCTGCGCTGTCAGCAGCAGATGATCGATCTGAATCTCACCTTCATCGACATTCGGAATAACCAGTCCATCCACACGTTCATAGGCGATGTCACTCAACACGCTGGACAAACTGAGTCCGTGGGTAGCGCGGCGTCGATAAAAAAGCCACACCAATAAAAAGACCACCAACAAGAGCGGCAGCAGGTATATGGCGTAAAAGTCTTCTTGTAGCAAGTCGCGCATTGTCCGGTAAGTCCTTGTCCCTGGCTTGCATTGACGCTATTTATCACCCGTCACTGTGTGAAGGTCAAGCTGTGTTTCCAGCGACCGCATGTCGGGATCGATCCGCGTAAAATGGCTGGTCCGCGACAAAATATCGGACAGGCCCTTTGGCAACGGAATAGATGTCCCAATTAGCGGCTCCACAATCGATTCGAATTTGGCCGGATGTGCGGTCGCAACCAGGATCCAGTCATCATTGATTCGTTGGTCGTCCGTCAATTGACGGTACGTGAACATCGCAGTTGCGGTGTGAGGGCAGATCGTCAGTTTGTATTCGTCAAATGTACGTTTGATCTCGGTCTGTATATCCTGATCGTTCGCTGAAAAAACACGGACCACGTCCCTGAGTGCGTGCGCATCACCTTTTAATTTTTGCAGACGCTCCATATTACTGGGGTCACCAACGTCCATGGCCGATGCGAGCGTTTGAATACTCGCCCTCGGTAGCCAATCGGCGCCGTTCAAATAATCGCCGATCAACGTATTTGCATTGGTCGCCAAGACTATTTTGCCAACAGGCAATCCCGCCTCGCGCGCCAACACGCACGCAAATGCGTTGCCAAGATTTCCAGTCGGAATTATGAAACCCGGCTTGTTTCCGGTCGCTCCGTAGTGCCGCAAACTCGCATCCGCGTAATAAATGCTCTGCGGAAGTAATCGTCCGATGTTGATGCTGTTTGCGGAGCTGAACCGATGACGTCTGTTTAGCACAGTATCTGCCATCGCGGATTTAACCAGTCGCTGACAATCATCGAATGACCCCTGAACAGCGAGAGACAATACATTGTCGCTCCAGCACGTTAGTTGACGCGCCTGGCGGTCAGAAACGCGCCCATCCGGATACAAGACAACAACTCTGACACCGGGTCGCCCATCGAATGCGGCTGCAACGGCGCCACCAGTATCGCCGGACGTCGCGACCAGGATAGTCAACGGCGTTGTGGCGGAATCCGACCCCGCCTCATTCAGGCGGCTGATACAGGCCGCCAGGAATCCGGCACCAACATCTTTGAATGCGGCGGTCGGACCATGAAAAAGTTCGAGCATTTGTGCTGATCCGGACTCAACGGGAAGCGGTGTCACAGGAATATCGAAGAAAAACGTTTCCTTAAGAATTTCGTCAAGCTCTCCTGCAAGTTCAGAATCGACGAAATAGGGTTGCAGGTAGCGATGCGCGATGGATAAAAGATCCTCTGTCTCTGAAAAATCTTCGATCGAAAATCGTGGCACCGATTGCGGCAGATACAGTCCGCCGTCAGGAGCAATTCCTTCCAGCAACGCAGTATCGAGCGAGACCGCAGGACCACCACGCGTGCTCGCGAATTTCATTCAGAATATTCCACGTGTGCCCCCGGCGCATCGAGAGAGCTAACCCACGATTGGCATACATAACCGTAATTGCGACATGCCTGCTCCATGCCAATCGCAATTTTTGCGGCGTCGCGCTGGTGGCACAGCGCGAAAATACTGGGACCGCTGCCCGACAGCGAGCAACCAATCGCGCCGTTCGTCATCGCGAAGGTTTTGACGCCCTCAAAACACGGCACGGAAGCCGATCGTTGGGGCTCAATGATGATGTCCTTCAGGCAGCTCGCCATTAGGTCGACGTCATTGTGTTCACACGCCGCGATAAAACCGCCCAGATAGCCCTGCTGCGTTACCCACTGTTCAAGTGAATACCCTCGAGCGAGGCCTCGACGGGAGTGCGCAGTATTGATTTGCAGTTCCGGGTGCAAAAGTACGCTGCTTATGCCGTCGGGGAGATTGACGGACACCGTGTCGGGCAGCAACGATGAAGGGCAAAGGACCATGCCACCAAGAAGGCTGGGCGCGACATTGTCCGCGTGCAGGCCTTTGCTGGCGAACTTCTCCCCTTCGATCGCGAACAATAGTAAGTCCTTCGGCTCGAGCGGCGATTCAAGTAAAGCATTGACTGCAACGACTGCTGCGACAGCAGAAGCGGCAGAACTGCCCATGCCGGATTGCAGAGGAACGCCCTTCCTGACGACGAGATCAACGCCGCCAACATCGCCGTGCTCACGCCAGAATGCGGCAGCTGCGATCGATGCAGTGTTCTCCTCTGCCACCGTCGATAAATAAGGGTGAATTTCGCCATCCAGTCCGCGAACTTCCGTAACAGAAATACCATCACCTTCGACTCGAATTGCATCAACCTGATCACCAGCACCTGAGATAGCAAGGCCCAGCATATCGAAACCCACGCCGAGGTTGCCAATAGAGGCCGGCGCAAATGCCGTTGCGGTGTGCTTCTTGCTCATGCGACTGACCCGTCGTCAAGATAATTGGCCAACTTCAACAGGTCACCGAAAACGCCACCCGCGGTCACGGCCGGCCCTGCCCCCGGGCCTTGTATAACCAGCGGATTTGCTGAATAACGATTGGATGCAAACTGGACCAGGTTGTCGGTAAGATCAATATGGCTGAACGCATTTTCTTCCGACACCAGCTTAAGATCGACGGAAGCACTCCCGGCGGCATCAAGCATTGCGATATAACGCAAATTCATGCCCGCGCGTTTTGCACTGGCAAAACGTTCGCCCATCTCTTCATCATAGTCGGCAAGGCGTTCCAGAAATTCATCGACCTCAACGTCGCGCAATGCTTCCGGTACCAGGTTCTCCACGGGAAAATCGCCTAATTCGATTTCCTGCCCCAGTTCGCGCGCCAGGATGGTAAGTTTTCGTGCTACATCCGTTCCAGAAAGGTCGTCGCGTGGGTCGGGCTCCGTGAAACCATTTAGTCTGGCCTCTTTGACAATCTCGGAAAATGGTTTGCTTCCATCGTAAACATTAAACAGGTACGCCAGCGTGCCAGACAATATGCCTTGCACGGAATGTACCTGGTCTCCCGTATCAATCATGTCGCGCATCGTCTTGATGATCGGCAGCGCAGCGCCAACGCTTGTTTCATAGAAAAAGTGTGTGCCACCATCCTTTGCGCTTTTTTGGATCTCGTAATAACGATCAAGCGCCCCACTGAACGCTTTTTTGTTCGGCGTGACCACATGAATCCCGCGCTCCAGCCAACCTGCGTATCGGTCAGCAACAGCGTCGCTGGCAGTGCAGTCAATGATAACCGCGTGCGGTATGTGATCAGGATGCACATGGCGCTCGAATTCGTCCAGGTCGAGGGTCTGCGCACCCGACTTGCTCTCCTGGCGCCAATTACCGAGATCGATCTTCCGGTCGCCCAGGCACATAGTATTCGAGCGCGCGATGGCCCGTACGCGGAGGTCCAGATCAAAATCCGCCAACAAACGAGAGGACTGTTGATGGATCTGATCGAGCAGCGTGCCACCAACCGTTCCCGGCCCAATGAGTCCGATGGATATCGTCTTGGATGACAGATAAAAACCGGAATGCGCCGCCCTTAACGCCTTTGTTGTATCGCCGGCGTCAACCACGGCAGAAATATTTCTTTCGGATGAACCCTGTGCGATGGCGCGAACGTTGATTTGCGCGCGACCGAGTGTGCCGAAAAATCTCGCGGCCAATCCCGGCGAGCCCGCCATGTCGTCTCCAACGACCGCCACGATGCTCTGATCATCTGTGATTTCGACATTCTGGATTTGCCCGCTGACCAGTTCGTCGGCGAACTCCTCGGCGACGGCGTTTCGCGCGCGTTCAACCAGCTCACGCGGAACCGCAACACAAATTGAATGTTCGGAACTTGCCTGGGAAATCAGATTGACTGAAACATCCGCTCGCTTCAGCGATGCGAACATTCGATCTGCAGTACCTGGAACGCCAATCATTCCAGCGCCCTCGAGATTGAGCAACGCCATCCTGCTAACGGCCGTCACTCCCTTTATCTGCCCGGTACCATCCGACGATTTGCTTATACGGGTACCCGGCAGCTCCGGCCTGAAGGTATTCCGGATAACGACCGGGATATTATTGGATATCGCCGGACCGAGGGTCTGTGGGTGAATGACTGTGGCACCGAAATACGCAAGTTCCATTGCCTCGTTGTAGGACAATGCGTCGATAATTTGAGCGTCAGGCACCTTATTCGGGTCCGCGCTCATCACACCATCAACATCGGTCCAGATCGTAAGTTGGCTGGCATTGCTCAAGGCCGCAATTATCGCCGCCGAATGATCACTACCGTTGCGGCCGAGGGTCGTCTGCAGCCCCTCTTCGTCCGTTGCAATAAACCCGGTGAAGACAGCGACTCCGCTGAATCCCTTATCCACGACCTGGTCCCAATTCGCCTTTGACCGGTCCCAAACCACTGCAGGACCCAGCTCGCTCTCGCGAACCGTAATCAATTCTCGCGCATCGAACCAGTGTCCACCGCGTTTGTCGCCCAGCCGCTTGCCCAGGTGCGCAGCCAGAAGTCGCGCGGACCAAATTTCCCCGAATCCCGCAACGATGTCGCGTGTATGCTGTGGAGCAGACTTGGTACGCGCAACCTCGGTAAGCATATTCTCTATACCGGCTGCATCTTCGCTCCACTGATCAAGCAAAGTAATCAGCTCGCTTCCATCGACCAGGTCCCGCGCAGCCGTGGAGTAACGTTCCCCAATCTGCTTGAGCTCGGCTAGAAATCCATTGTCGTCCCGCTCGGCGAGCACCGCCAGTCGCAACAAACTATCGGTCATCCCGCCCATCGCGGAGACAATGACGCCTACTGTGTCGCCCGGGCGGTCAGCGATAATATCGGCGACCGCACGAAAGCACTCAGCATCCTTTAAGCTGCTGCCGCCAAACTTGTGAATTTTCCAGGGTTTTACTGCCACGATTTAATCAGACGTCTTGCCGTACAAAGCGGCTAATAATAGCGGGAGTAATTCGCCGCGTCGTGCATTTTCTGAAAGATTATCGACAGAGAGACTGTTGGGTAAATTGGTGGGGCGTGTAGGGATCGAACCTACGACCGGTCGGTTAAAAGCCGAATGCTCTACCTCTGAGCTAACGCCCCCACTTCATTGCCTGCTGCGCGGCCAGCGAGACGAGCGGCATGATACTAAACCCGGAAAAAATCACAAGCGATTGAGCGGTCTAATGTCCCTCATCGTCCATGCGATTCAAGCGCTGCTCTGCGAGACGGGCGGCGGTTGTATCCGAGTACTCATCCTGCACCCTGACCAGGGCGGCCCGGGCATCATTCCAGCGTTCCAGCTCATAGTTGCAGTACCCCACCTTGAGCAAGGCATCCGGCACCTTGCGGGACTCCGCATGCTGGTTGATGACCACCGAAAACTGGCCCAGCGCCTCATCGAACTTGTCCGTAACATAGTAGGACTCGGCCAGCCAGTACTGTGCATTGTCGGCCAGCTGGCTGTCTGGAAAACTGATCAGGAACTGCTGAAACGCCTGTGCGGCGGGTTCATAGCGCTGTTGCTTGAGCAATTCGAAGGCTGCCTGGTAGTTGTCACGGTCCGATCCGCCTGGCACCGGCAATTGCCCTGGTGCAAGAGATCCTCCGTCCAGAACACTTACAGACCCGGCAGACGCACCCTGCATTCGTTCTTCCAGTAGCCGAATGCGCTCATCCAGATCGACATACAAGTCGCGTTGTCGGCCGGTCGTGATTTCCGCCTCATGTTCGACCGTTTCCGTACGACCACGAATTTCTGCTGTTTCCCGTTGCAGTCCATCCACCTGAACAGTCAAATCGACCAGACTACCATTGGCCAGCACACGCTCCACCGCGCTCAATCGCCGATCGATATCGTCCAGTTTGACTAACACCGGATCTTCTTCAGGCGGCATCATCGCACAGCCGCCGACAGCGACTGCTATCAGCAGAATCAGGGCATATCCTGTCAACTTTCTCACGCGATCGTCCTGTTAGTTCGTGTACTTGATTTCTACACGGCGATTCTGCGAATAGGATTCTTCATCGCTGCCAAAGGCTGCGGGTCGTTCCTCACCGAAGCTGACAGTCGATATCTGGCTTGTCGATGCGCCTTGGATAAGCAGCAGTTTGCGTACCGCCTGGGAACGGCGTTCGCCAAGACCGATGTTGTATTCGCGGGAACCGCGCTCGTCGGCGTGTCCCTCAAGGCGGACAGATGCCCCGGAGTCGTTCGCCAATTGCGTCGCGTGGCGTTCCAGCGTCGCCTGATCATCGGGCCGAATCTCTGACTGATCGAAGTCAAAATAGATAACCATGGCGAGCACGTCCTGGCCGTCGTAGTCCAGGCTTTCCATATCACCTATGTCTTCTTCGTCCCATGCGCCAGTGTCAACGCCGCTGCCATCGACTGTGGCATCTGTTGGCTCTGGATCAGGAATAGTCTCTGCGGCGCATGCGCCCAGTAAGAGTGCGAGCAGAGCGACTGCCAGCAGTTTGGAATTCGTCATGATTGTGTCCTTTTGATTGCCCAAGCTGAAACAATGAAATATCGAATTATTCCTATTGTTTCATAACGTTATATATAAAAGTTAATGTATTCTATCAATATCGTGGAAACGGTGACCACACCGGTTCCCGAACATCCCCTTGCGCTGCTGCCAGTCGTTGCCGAATCAATCCATCGGCGGATACCGTCTCCAGCACTCCGTTTCGACCTTGCCGCGTCGCGTAAATCAGTGAATCGCTATTCGGCGCAAAACTGGGCGATTCATCCTGCCGTCCCGCCGATAGCACCAGCAGTTCCCCGTTAATCAGATCCAGCACAGCGATCCGATAATTACCGCGATCCAGATGCACCAGCGCAAGTTTCTCGCCATTTGGCGATAATCTTGGACGCGCATTATAACTGCCTTCGAAGGTTACACGCTCAGGTGTCCCTCCTGACGCACTTACTTTGTAGACCTGCGGACCGCCGCTTCTATCCGACGTGAAGAAAATAGTCTTCCCGTCGGGTGACCAGGTGCCTTCGGTGTCGATTGCGACATTGCTCGTCAGGCGGGTCACTTCTCGAGTTGAAAGATCGAGAACATTGATATCGAGATTGCCGTCCAGTCCGCCCAGCGTCATTACCAGTTTGCGACCATCGGGTGAAAATGCCGGCGATCCATTGATCCCCGGCCTGCTGGAAACCTTTATGCGATTACCGGTACGCAAGGTCTGCACGAAAATTGTGGACGCATTGCCTTCAAAAGACACATAAGCAAGACGGCGGCTGTCCGGTGACCAGGCCGGTGACATGATGGGGTCGCCGGATTCCATAATGAC
>Ga0316187_10006204_pt1 | contig 10297 bp, 7 predicted proteins | sample CroRivburrow1_MG_FD_204927 | JGI IMG/M metagenome (GOLD analysis project Ga0316187, IMG submission 204927) | Coastal sediment microbial communities from Maine, United States - Cross River worm burrow 1 | ecosystem: Environmental > Aquatic > Marine > Coastal > Sediment | place: USA: Maine... | reverse complement strand
ACCCGGTCGATATCCGAGAGCCCGTTGTGGCCGCCGGCCCCGCCGCTCTTGCGGATCCGGATTGATCCGACCGGGAGGGCGATGTCGTCGACGATGACCAAGAGATCTTCCGCGGGATCGAGCTTGAAGAAGCGGAGTGCTTCTCCAACAGCTTGACCCGACCTGTTCATGAAGCCGGTGGGCTTGATGAGTAGGACCTTCTCCCCAGCGATGTTGGCATCGAGGGTGACGCTGCCAAAGCGGGAGCGGGCGATCTGTCCGACGGCGAACTCGTCTGCCAGGGCATCGACCACCATAAACCCCGCGTTGTGGCGGGTCTTGGTGTATTGACTCCCTGGATTTCCGAGTCCGACGATCAGTTTCATAGTGGGTTAGCCCTCTTTGGATTCCTCGGCACCTTCAGCCGGCTTCTCGCCGATGACTTCAGGGGAGGCACCTTCTGCGGAGACTTCCTCGGCTTCGGCTTCATCGACCTGCTCGGCCTTGAGGACGATCTGGGCGATGATCGCGTCTGGGTCGGTCAGGAGGACCATCGATTCGATCGGGAGCTTGACATCCGAGGCGTGGAGTACATCGCCGACCTGCATCTCGGAGACATCGACATCGATATGGTCCGGGAGGTTGGTGATGAGCACATTGAGCTCGATGTCGTTGATCGGGTGCATCATGATCGCGCCCGATTCTTTGAGACCAACGGCGTCACCGACGAAGGCGAGGTGGGCCTTGGTGTCAACGCGTTCGTCGAGGGAGACTCGCGCGAAGTCGATGTGGATGATATTGTTGCCGAGGTAGTCGTAGCCGAGGTCCTTGAGGAGGACATGCTGCTTTGCGCCTTCGAGCTCGAGCTCGAAGAGCTTGTCGCCGTTCTGGAGGTGGAGCATGGTGCTGTGGGCATCGACCGCGATGGATATGGGCTCTTTTTGGTGACCGTAGACAACGGCGGGCAACGAGCCCGATTCGCGCAAGCGACGGGAGTACCGAGACCCGGTACGCTCGCGCTTTGCGGCGGTGAGTGTTGGTGTTGTGTTTGACATTTCGTTTCTCCTTATTGAACTTTTCTAAACTTATTTTTCGGTGTAAATCGTGTGAATCAGCGTTTGGCGCCCGAGGTGCCTTTGAAGAGTTCGCTGATGGAATCGTTGTTGTGGATGCGTTTGATCGCTTTGCCAAGGAGCTCGCCGACGGACAGAACGAGGAGTTTGTCTTTGATGAGATCGCAGCGGTCGCCCATCGGGATGGTGTCTGTCACGGCGATCGTTGAGAATGGGGATGCCGCGAGTTTTTCCATGGCCTTTCCGGCGAGGACGCCGTGGGTTGCGGCGGCGATGACATCCGTCGCCCCCTCTTCCATGACAAGCTCTGCCGCTTGGCAGACAGTGCCGCCGGTGGAGATCATGTCGTCAAACATAAGGACGGTCTTTCCTTTGACATCACCGATGAGATTGCCGACGACGACGGTGTCGCCAGAGATACGGCGTTTGTTGATGATGGCGAGGTCTGCATCGAGCAGGTTGGCCATCTTCTCAGCGACTTTAACATTGCCAACATCGGGCGAGACAAGGCAGAGATCGCCGAGATCGTCGCGGATGGATCTGAAGTGCTCGTAGAAGACGGGCGTGGCCGAGAGGTGGTCTACGGGGATGTCGAAGAAACCCTGGATCTGGGCGGCGTGGAGATCGATGGCGACAACTCGGTCGGCACATGATGCGGTGATGAGGTTGGCAACGAGTTTGGCGGTGATGGGGACGCGGCCCTCGTCTTTGCGGTCCTGACGGCCATAGCCGTAGTAGGGCATGACCATGGTGACACGGCTTGCGCTCGCCCTGCGGAGGCAGTCACAGAAGACGAGGAGTTCCATCAGGTTGTCGTTGACAGGATCGCATGTTGAAATAACGACATAGCAATCTCGGCCTCGGACATCGTCATCGAGCTTGACGGTGATCTCGCCGTCTGGGAAGAGTATGGTGCGTGCCTTGCCCATCTCTACGCCTGCCGACTCGCAAACACGGAGTGCGAGATCTTTGGAGTTGCGACCCGAGAATACTTTGATTTCATCCATCATGACGGTGTTCCTTCTTTGGAGATTTGTCGTGAACGGAAAATGGCATCGATCTGCGCCAGATGCTCGAGTGTGTTGATGCTCAGGATGTCCTGGGGCGGAACGGCATCGATGACCTCGACGCGCTGCCCGGCATCGAGCATGAACTCGAAGATGTCGGTGATGTAGAACTCGCCGGTGAGTTCGTTGCGTTTGATTTTTTTGAGTGCGTTGAACATCGCTTTGGCGTTGACGCAGTAGTAGCTTGGGTTGACCTCGTTGAGCTTGAGTTCTTCTGGTGAGGCGTTTTTTTGTTCGATGATGCGGGCGAACTTGCCGGCATCATCGCGGACGATTCGGCCGTAGCCGCTGGGATCGTCGATGCGGCTGGTGGCGAGGGTGCCCGCTGCACCCGTCGAGCGGTGGAGGTCGAGGAGTTTGTTGAGGGTTTGTGTGCGGATGAGGGGGCCATCGCCACACAGAACGAAGATGTCGGTGTTCGCGGTGTCTGAATCGGAGTAGGAATCGACGGCACTCATTACGGCGTGTCCGGTGCCGAGCTGTTCTGTTTGCTCGGCGTAGACGACCTTGTCGCCGTAGTCGGCGAGGGCTTCGCGAACGAGTTCTTGTTTGTATCCAACAACGACCACGACGCGGTCGCAGCCCGCTTCAAGACAAACATCGACCACGGCACAAACCATCGGACGCCCCCCGACCGGGTGGCAGACCTTGGGAAGGTCTGACTCCATGCGGGTGCCTTTCCCAGCGGCGAGGATGATCGCTTCAAGATGGTTTGGGTTTGGTGTTGCTGCCATCTGCAGTTGGCAGGACTGGACTCGATTGTGCTTTGAGCAGAGAAGCGAAGAGAAGAAGAAAGTTACCCCACCAAGATTCGAACTTGGACTATCTGTACCAAAAACAGAAGTGCTGCCATTACACCATGGGGCAAATAGGTTGTCTCTTGTTCATTCTATCGGTTCTTACTATCGGCACAATGAGCAGTACTGCTCGACCTCCGCTGTCAGGGCCCTAAACCCTTTGAGGGGCAGGCCGGTGTCACAAACCATCGCGGCTTGGACACCGTTTGACAGGTATCGGCCGCAGCTCAGATCGCCCATTCCCGTCAACATGGTGTTGACAGACAAGGACTTGGAACTCGGACTCCCCCCGGCTGCTGTGGTCAGACCACATTGGGGAGAACCCATGTCCGCGCCTCGGCTCTGATCTGGTCCATATCACCAGTCCAGAGCGTCCGTCACGGTCGGTTCCGCGTGGCAACTGTAGTCCTGTGAGGGGTTCAGAATCCGTAGTTTGAGGCGGGAAAATCGCTTTTTCTTTGGGCGTCGTTCAGAATAACCCGGGCTGCTCGGGATTTGATCGGTTTGTGGCTCTTTTCGCTTATTTGATTGCATCCGTCTTGTCGATCAGTATGCTGGATATACCGCGTTGGAATCGTCGTTCGGCGGGTCAATACAAAGATGAGGAGCAGCGATGAGAGCATTCTTGAATCATGGAATCAGCACGGCATTGGTACTGGGGCTTACGGCACTCATCGGGTGTCAATCCAGCACGACCCAGCCAATGGTCTTGCGCCCAGAGGGAGTGCCGGCGAGTGATGGGCTCGCGATCGAGCGTCCTGAGCCGATTGTGGTTGATGCTCAATCCGGGTTCAAGGCGTGGTCGGCTCCGATGGAGATCATCGACACACGAATATTTGAGCCACAGATCCAGGTGGCGGGGCCTTGGGACGGACCGATTGATCTGGTGAAGAACCATCTCCCGAAACACCATCGGGACAAGACGCTGCCGGACCTTGATACGCCGCCGGCTGTCGAGATCGGAGGCACGGAACGGATATCGCGCGTCACGCTCGGGACGAGCTTCGAGGGGATCTCGCAGACGGGGTGGGCGCCGCCTGACCCAACCCTCGCGGTTGGACCCAACCACATTGTCGAGACGGTGAACCAGTCGATCTCGTGGTACAACAAGAATGGTGGGCTCCAGTTTTCTTCGCAGCTCGGCTCGCCCGGGAATCCGGGGTTCTTTGAATCTGAAGGGGCGCGGAACTTTACCTTTGATCCAAAGTGCCTCTATGACCACTACGCGCAGCGGTTCGTGGTTCTTGCACTCGAGGTCTACGACGACAACACAGCATACATCGACATCGCGATCTCCGACGATGACGATCCCAACGGCATCTGGTACAAGTACCGCACCTGGTCGGTTATCGGGATTGATGATTCAACCTTCTGGGTGGATTATCCCGGGCTCGGGTTCGACGAGAACGCGATCTATGTCACCGGCAATCTATTCGGGCTGACGGGTCCCGACGGGTGGGGCGGGGCATTGTTCCGGGTCTTTGACAAATCTTCGATACTCAATGGTGGTGCGGCACGGATTCTGGATGTCGTCCCGGACTCGGGGGCATCGGTTCAGGTGGCGCAGGGGCACGGGGAGAGCCCGCGGTGTTTCTTTATGTCACGATCAGCTGATACTGCAGTCAAGCTCTGGACCATCAACGATCCGCTCGGCTCGCCGAACCTTCAACACTTGATCATCGGTGGATTGGCAGACTCCAACTCACCGAGCAGCGATGCCCCGACGCTGGGTGGTGGTGAACTTGATACGCTCGACGGGCGGCTCATGAATGTCCACCTCCGTGATGGGCATGTGTACACCTCGCACGGGGTCAGCGATAACTCGGGTGCGGTAATCAGCCGGTGGTACCATATTGATACACGCGGCTGGCCCGATTCTGGGAGCAACCCGATCCTTGTGCAGCAGGGAGAGGTCCGGGGGGAACCGGGTGAATACACATTCTTCCCGGCGATCGCGTCGGATCGATTCAACAACATCGCGATGGTCATGGCCCGCTCTTCCGCATCCCAGTATGCGAGTGTGATTGCTTCGGCGCGATCACAATCTGATCCTTTGGGAATCATGAGCGAGCCGGTGGAGATGGCGATCGGGAACTGGGGGTACAACGGTCGCTGGGGGGACTACTTCGATTCAGCGGTTGATCCGGTCGATGACGAGACCATCTGGTTTGTTGGCCAGGTGGCGCGAAGTTATGGCTGGCAGACGATGATCTCGAGTATGTGGATCGGATACCAGTGCCCAGCGGACCTGAACTCGGATGGATCACTGGACTTCTTTGATGTTGCCCTGTTTTTGTCTTTATTCGCTGAAGATGATCCGGCCGTGGATTTCAACGGCGACGGGGAGTTCGACTTCTTTGATGTGGTCGAGTTCTTGGCGAACTATCAGGGTGGCTGTTAGCTTGATTCGTCCTGGTCATCGTACACACCTGAATCGTGCTCGATGATCGAGGTGCCGATCAGTTCATAGCAGGTCTGCATCAGTCCGACGAGGGGGAAGCTGCCGATGAAGGGGCTTGGACCGAGTCGGCGGAGGAGCACGCAGTTCACCTTTGGTGGTGCGATCGGCGTGTCGAGTTCGTCGAGTTCATCGCCGACTGTCCAGAAGGTGTCGATCTGATCTTCGAGCGGCGGGCTGGTGAGGTCCGAGACGCCCTGGATGTGCGGGACGAGAACCGGCGCGGGTCCAGGACCCTGTACACCGATCGCTCGTTTTTGCCTGAGCCCGTCGATGAGTTCTTCGCCGGGCATGCCGTGGAGACCGAAGACCTGCATCGGTTCATTCCCGAGCCGTTCGGCGAGGAGAGCCGCGAGACACACGGCGTGTTTGCACCATGGTTTGTCGGCTTTCCAGTCCGGACACGAGCATGTTGGGCTCAGGTCGGTTGGTTCGGTCGGGAAGAGCCGAAGGTCGAGCGGGGCGAAGACATCCTCGATATTGGATGGGAGTTCGCCTGCGAGAAGTTTGGCGGCGTACCGCATCTGGTCCGCCATCGCGTGGATGATCTGTTCTTGATCGTGCGCGGAGTATTGCGAGAGCGCGAGCTCGGTTTTGTAGGGTTTGTCCGACCGCCCCTGGATGATGCCCTCGCACAGGGTGCCCTCGATGGTGAGGCGTTTGGCCTGACCGGCACGCGCGTATTCAAGTCCCTCGCGATTGACCTGACCCTCGGCACCTTCCTCGGCAACACGGAGCAGACGCTGGGTGATCCATGAGATTGGCTGCTCGTCGGGCTTGAGTTTGAGTTTGACGCCGCCACGGACTCTTCGCGGGTTGGTCAGGGATTTGCGAGAGGAACGGAAGGACGCGTACTGCGGCTTGATGCGTTTGGGTGCGGTCGGAACATTGGCCGAGAGGGTCGGGCGTGCAACGATGTTGATCTTGCGTTCTGCTGGAAGCGGTGCTGGCTGTGCAGGTTCTGGCTTTGATGGCGCAGCTTTTTTGGTGGTCTTTTTGGTGACCTTCTTGGTGGCTTTCTTTGTGGTCTTTTTAGATGTGGGTTTCTTTTGGTCGCCCATGGGATTACTCATCTGAAATCGTGTCAGCCCTCAGTGCGAGGAGACTGCGGAGTTTGTCGGTGCCGAGGTCGGTGAGCCAACGCTCGCCGTGACCGATTATATTTTCTGCGAGTTCGGTTTTGGATTCGATCATCTCGTCGATGCGTTCTTCGAGCGTGCCTCGGACGATGTATTTGTGGACCTGAACGGTGCGGGTCTGCCCGATCCGGTACGCACGGTCTGTTGCTTGATTCTCGACTGCAGGGTTCCACCAGCGGTCGAAGTGGAAGACATGGGTCGCAGCGGTGAGGTTGAGGCCCACGCCGCCTGCTTTGAGTGAGAGCAGGAGGATCGGGTTCTTGCCGGTTGCTTCCTGGAACTGGTCGATCATCTTCTGGCGTTTGCCTTGGGAGGTGCCGCCGTGGAGGAAGAGGACATCCTTGCCCAGCTCGTGCTTGAGCATGTTCGAGAGGATGTGGCCCATCTGCCGGAACTGGGTGAAGATGAGCGCCTGGTCGCCCTCGGAGATGAGTTCGTCGAGCTGTTCGAGCAGACGGACACATTTGCCCGAGCGGCCCGGGTCGATGATCTTGCCGAACTGCGGGTCGCTTTCTTTGAGCATCTGCGCGGGGTGGTTGCAGATCTGCTTGAGCTTGATGAGGGTCGCGAGGACGAGCCCACGCCGATGGATGCCCTCGGCGTGCTCGACATTGGTGAGCATCTGCTTGACGCACGCTTCGTAGAGCGAGGCCTGCTCTGCGGTAAGCGGGCACCACTCTTTGGACTCGAGTTTTTCGGGGAGATCCGAGACGACCTGCGGGTCGGTCTTGACCCTTCGGAGGATGAACGGGCGGACCATTGTGCGGAGCTTGTCCATCTTGATCTGGTCGCGGTGTCGCTCGATGGGGAGCGCGAACTTCTTGCGGAACGCGCCAGAGGAGCCGAGGTACTTTGGATTGAGGAAGTCCATGATCGACCAGAGCTCGGATAAGCGGTTCTCGACCGGGGTGCCTGTCATCGCGACTCTTCGTGGGACTTTGAGGGCGCGGACGGACATGGATTGTTTGGCGGCGGGGTTCTTGACGAACTGCGCCTCGTCGAGCACGACGCGCCCCCACTTGACCTTCGTGATGAACTCGTTATCGCGATGGACAAGCGCGTAGGTCGTGACCACGACATCCGCGTCATCGCAAGCACTGACAAACGCGTCGCCCTGCGGGCGGTCTACGCCGTGGTGGACCTGAACCTTGATACTTGGAGCGAACTTTTCGAACTCTTTGACCCAGTTGCCGATGACGGACATGGGGACGATGAGCAGGGTGGGGTCGAGGCGTTCTGATGAGACGGCCCGCTCGTGAAGGATCAGCGCGATCATCTGGATGGTCTTGCCCAGACCCATGTCATCGGCGAGGCACGCGCCGAATCCGAAGCGTTCCATGAACGCCAGCCAGCTGAGCCCGCGGGCTTGGTAGGGGCGGAGGGTGCCTTTGAATGTGTCGGGCGCATCGAGGATGGGGAGTTCGATGGAGACGCCTTCTTCGCCGCCGAGCATGGACGCGACCCAGCCGGTCGCTTCGACGCCGGTGACGGGGAGCCCGGTTTGCGCCGAATCGGACGCGAGGGCGAGCTGCATCGCTTCGCCGAGTTCCATCTCGCCGCCAGGGTTTTCCTGCATGAAACTTATCGCGTTCTCAACATCTTCGGGACGGATCTCGACCCACTGTCCACCGATGCGGACAAGCGGGGAGTTCTTCTGCGCAAGCTCCTCGAACTCGTGGAGGGTGAGGGTTGTATCGCCGATCGCGATCTCCCAGTGGTACCCCACAAGCGTCCCGAGCCCGAGCTGCGATCCGGCGGCTTCTGCGTCTGCGCCTTCTCCCAAGACCATCTCGGATGGATCCGAATCGATGCGGAGCTTGGTACCAAGCCGGCCCGATTGCGCTTCCCACCAGCCGGGGCATTCCACACCGATGCCTTGCTCTTCAAGGACCGGCTTGACTTCGCGGAGGAATCGGTAGGCCTCCTTGGTTTCGATGAGGAGCTGGATTGGTTCTGTCTCGTCAAGGGCTTCTTCGAGTTTCTTGTAGTAGCGGGAGGCGCGTCCGAGCTCGCCCATGAGGAGTTCTTGTGGGTTTTCGAGGGTGAGCCCCTCGTAGACGATGCGTTCGCGGTTGATGAGCCAGACATCGGCACCGCGGATGATGACTTCCTCGTCGTCGAGCGATTGGAGGAAGAAACTCAGCGACCACATGACCGTTTCGTCCGGCTGGTCGATGTCCATCGCGAGCCCGTCGGTGATGGGTTCGGCGAGTCTGAGCCCGAAACGCCAGGTGCTGGATTCACCACGGTCTTCGAGCTCGGAGATCCATTTGCGGACGGTCCGCGCGATCTCGGCGCGTTGTCCTGTTGTTGCGGGGACTTCGATTCCCGAGCCGAGTAACCCGTTGAGCCAGGCGACCTGCTGGTCCATGCCCGGGTCGATCGAGTCGATGGTGTCGGTCATCTCTTCCGACATCATCACGCGCCGGCACGAGGCATCGGTGATGTGGGACAAAAAATCGACGCTGATACTCCACGCATCGTGGGAGTGTCCATCAGGAACTGCACGCGCGGCAGCAGGCATGGATTTGACGAGCCTGGCAACACGCTTGACGGTCATGTCGTCGGCGAGCCAGGGCTGCCAGCGCCCGGTAAGTATTCCGGAAGCGTCTTGGAAAACCATAGGAACGAAGCGATGCCCCGCGATCAGGTGCTCGGCGAGTCGGCTCGCGGCGACAAAGTACTGCACACCCGGACCGACATGGAAGTCTTCGAGCGCGTCCTGACGATCGATCAATGATTCGAGCAGCAGCGGGACATGCTCGGCTTCGATCGCGATGGTCTTGATCCTGACATCAGCGAGCACGCTGGGGGGGATCTCATCGGTCTCGATTCCGCCGTACATGGACATCTGAGCCGAGGGCATCGGGGTGTCGTTGTGCATCGGGAGACGCAGGAGGATCGATGATTCCTCGGCGTTGATCCAGTCCGGGATGGCGACATGCGGATGAACGAGCGTGTCGTCGTCTGTATCCGAGTCTTGGACAAGCGACCACCAATCTTCGGGGCACTGCTCGACCCAGAGGTGGAGACGATGGTCGGCCCAGTTCGCGTGGATGACCTGCACCATTTCTGGGACCTGGATCGTCTCGGATTCATGGGGGCTCGCGTTGATCACGAAGAGCTAAGCTCCAACTGGGGCTCCGGTGAAGCCCCCAGCGAGTTGTGCTGCGTGGCGGGGGCCTGGAATAGGAGCGCAGGGACTCGAACCCTGAACCTGCGGCTTAAAAGGCCGATGCTCTACCAATTGAGCTACGCTCCTATAGCGTATCGAATGACCACTGCGGATGCCGAGGGCATAAGAGAGTCATGGTATGCCCAACCCCTCGTTATTTCAACTTTGAGTGCATTTCAAGAGCACTTCGGCATGGGATTTCGAAGCCCCCTGATGGCGGGCAACACACTGGCGTGCGTTGTCCCCGAGCTCTATTCGGCGATCAGTGTCCGCGAGGAGGGTATCGATGCGGTCAGAAAGCCCCGCACGGTGGATGACCTCGATCCCATCGGCTTCGAGCAGCGCGTCGATCTGGGATGTGAAATCGGAGTTCTCTGGACCGATGAGTACTGGTTTACCCAGCGCGGCGGGTTCGAGGGGGTCTGAGCCGTGGAGCTCGTAGAAGGAGCGTCCGATGACAACGAGGTCGGCGAGTTCGTAGAGGGTGGAGAGCTCGCCGATGGTGTCGAGGAGGTACCTGTTGTTTGCGCGGGGCGCACCAGCTGAACGCCGAGTACAGCCGGGCATAGCGGCGGCGGCTTCATCGAATCGTTCGGGCTTGCGCGGGGC
>Ga0316187_10006203_pt1 | contig 10297 bp, 8 predicted proteins | sample CroRivburrow1_MG_FD_204927 | JGI IMG/M metagenome (GOLD analysis project Ga0316187, IMG submission 204927) | Coastal sediment microbial communities from Maine, United States - Cross River worm burrow 1 | ecosystem: Environmental > Aquatic > Marine > Coastal > Sediment | place: USA: Maine... | reverse complement strand
AGCCGGACCATCAATGCAGCGCTCTGCCACAGCCGCGCAGCGTCTGCGCGCGCCAACTGATCTCGACCTGGCTGTGGAAAACCTCGCCACTCATGCTGTCACGGCAGGCGCCGCCCCACAGGGTGATCCTGATGTCGTCACCGTTTGCTGCCGAGGTATAGCTCGCGGTTTTCTGCGCCGTATCCGTCACCGGTTCTGCGTAGGGAAACTGCTGCCTGTTTTCGCCGTACTCGGTTACCAGTAGAAATCCTGCGTCGCGATGAATTTCCAGCAGCCAGGGCGGCTCCTGGCCGACGGCGCGATAGCTGACGCCGCGCAATTTGGCCGCTTCCCAGGCGGCGGCGCGCGGATTGTTTTTGCAGTTGACCAGTCGTTTCCCGTTAATAGTGATTTCAGCAGTTTGTCCGGGCGCAAGCTCGCGTGGTTGATCGGGCAGATAGTAGACGTCGTCACCGGCAAATGCCGCGGTACCGGGCTGTCGCTGCATGGCACTGCTCGCCTGCCTTGAAAACAGGTACCCGCGATCCCCGTTAACAGTCACCACGATTACCTGATCCTCGCCTGCGCAGCGATAACTGTAAGTAGAGGAGCTGTCGGGATCCCGCTTTGCATTGGCACAACTGATAACGGCACCGAGCGCGAGCAGCGAGACCAGCCAGGACAACCTTCGCCTGGTCATGCCTGCACCTGTGGTTCAGTCCCGTCGCCACCCGGCCGCGACACATTGATAATCAAATGATCGACGCTGAACCGGTCGCTATCTGCGTCAATAATCGGCACAGGCGCCTTCGATCCAGGAGCTGACAGCCGCATCCCCGCAGGCAGTGCAACCGTTGGAGTAGGTTTGTACACTCCCATCCGTGAGACTGGCGCAAACCGGGCGATAGTCCATGGTACAAACCTGCGGGCGCGGTTCTGCGCATGCCTGCGATGGCGTCACCATAGCCGGCTCACCGGGTGGAGTCGTCGCACAGGCACCCAGCAGCAGAATCAGGCCTGGCGTCAGGCCGCGGAAAAATCTCATTTAAAGCACCTCATTTTTTCGATAGCAAACACGCAAACAACTGCACCAATCACCACAGGGGAAGTTTTCACATTGATCCGGGAGACTATATACTGACGCGAATCGTTCTCTACTCCTACAGCTTTATTACCGTGGCGTTGTGCGAACTGGATTTTATACTCGTTAACACCCCTGGCACCAGAGATGAGAACCACAAGGCAGCCTTAATGACGTTCAGACAGATTAATCGAACAGCCAGGATCGCGTTGTTACTGACCGTTACCGGCTTTAATCCACAAGCCCTGTATGCTACCGATGATCAGCTGGCACAAAGCCGGACTGCAGAAGAGATACAGGAATCCAGCAACGATACCGGTGTCGCTACTGAAAGCAGCAAATGGGGGAAATTCCTGCCGCTACCGATATTCGTCACCGAGCCCGCCATCGGCGAGGGTCTCGGTGCTACGCTCATCTACTTTCACCACGACGATGAGGAGCTACAGTCGAAGTTCACCACGAGCCAGGAAATTGACAAGACCGGCGAACGTTCCAAGCCACCTCCGGTCGCAACCGGAATCTTCGGCTTCTACACCAACAGCGATACGGCCGCGGTCGGTGTCGGTCACAGCAACCGCTTTGCCGACGACCATTTCCGCCTGCGTGTGGCGGCTGTAGAGGCTCGTATCAATTCATTCTTTTACATCGGCGACCGGCCGGTTGGGTTTCAGCTCGAAGGCAGCCTGCTGTTCGCCGACCTGAAGAGCCGCCTCGGTGACAGCGATGCTTTTTTCGGCTTATCGATGTCATACGCCGATGCCGGCAATAATTACCGCGTAGACGAAGATGAGATTGACGGCGTCAACCTGGTGGATTTCGACTTTGTCGATGCGGGACTTGCCGCCAGCTTTATCTATGACACACGCGACAATACCATCCTGCCCGCGGATGGCTACCTGCTCGAACTGACCGGTTGGCGCTATGGCGAGGCTATGGGCGGTGATTTCGATTACGACACGGCCCGGCTCCGCGGACTCTGGTTCACCGAACTCGCAGAAAACTATGTACTCGGGGCGCGCATCGATGCAAGCAGCGCTTATGGCGATGTGCCATTCTTTGCGGCGCCCTACGTGCGGCTGCGCGGCATTCCGGCACTGCGCTACCAGGGCGAAGTGGCCGGAGCCTTCGAACTGGAAGCCCGGCGTCAACTGGGAGATCGCTGGCTGGTTTCACTGTTTGCCGGGGTAGGCTCGGTAAAAGTCGGTGAGGAGCAGACCAAAAGCCGTGACGATATTCGCACCATCGGCATCGGCACGCGTTACCTGGCGCTGAGTGAACAGGATGCCTGGGTAGGCCTCGACATTGCGCGCGGACCCGAAGATCTGGCCTGGTACATTCAGATCGGGAGTCCGTGGTAACCGGGTATGATGCAATGAAGGCAAAGATTTCAGGGGTTACTATGAAGGTTTCTTTTGTCGGATTATTGTCGTTTTCGCTGCTCGGCGCCTGTGCCAGCCTGCCGCAAAATATCGACCGGCAATCATCGGTCGCATTCACCGATACCGCAAACACGGTGCTGGGCGATGCGACAAAAGACGATCTCGCCCAACATCCCGGGCTATCGGGTTTCCACCTGCTGCCGAGCGGCCTCGATGCTTTCGCGGCGCGCGCGGTGCTGGCCTACAGCGCTGAACGCAGCATCGATGCCCAGTACTATTTATTGCACAGCGACCTGGTCGGGCGCCTGTTCGTGGATGCCCTGTTACGCGCGGCTGACCGGGGTGTGCGCGTGCGCGTGTTGCTGGATGACATGACACTGGGTGATGACAAGGATATCGGCGCGGACGCTCTCGATGCACATGACAATATCGAGGTCAGGGTGTTCAACCCTTTCGCGCGCAAATCGTCGCGCTGGATGCAGATACTATCGCGCTTCGATGAAATCACACGCCGCATGCACAACAAGTCGTTTACCGTCGATAACCAGGTCAGCGTGCTTGGCGGGCGCAACATCGGTAACGAGTATTTCGAGGCCGATCCGAATCTCGCCTTCGGCGACCTTGATGTGCTCGCCGTCGGCCCGGTCGTCAACGAGGTCTCGACGAGCTTCGATCTTTACTGGAACAGCAGCGCGAGCTATCCAGCGACCTCGCTGATCACTAGCCAGGACTCTATCGATGACCTCGACCAACGGCGCAAGGTATTATCCGAGTTCGTTGAGCAACAGAGCGATTCCGAGTACCTGCAGGCGTTGCGCAGCAGCGACCTGGTAACCCGGTTAAAAAACGACGCTTTCGTGTTCGATTGGGGCGCGGCCCAGGTGCTTTATGACGATCCCGCCAAAATCACCTCAAGCAGGGATCAGACGGATCTGCACCTGGCAACCCAGCTCGAGCCATTCAGTGCTCAAATCATCCGTGAGCTGACGATTTTCTCACCTTACTTCGTCCCCGGTCGCGAGGGTGTAGCAAACATCGAGAAACTGCGCGCGCGCGGTGTGCGGGTGCGCATACTCACTAACTCACTGGCCTCGACCGACGTGTCCGCGGTGCACGCCGGTTACTCTAAATATCGCAAGTACCTGTTGCGCGCCGGGGTTGAACTTTACGAACTCGACCAGACGCTCAGCAAGGAGCAACGCAAAGATAAAAAAGGCGCTGAAGGTTCTTCCAAGGCCAGTTTGCACGCCAAGTCCTTTGCCATCGATCGAGAGCGGATTTTCATCGGCTCGCTGAATTTCGACCCGAGGTCGGTAGTGGAAAATACCGAGATCGGGGTGATGATCGAATCCGCCAGTATCGCAACCGAAATGAGCGACTGGTTCGACCAGAAAATCGACCAGGTGGCGTTTCGGCTGGCGTTGGAGGAAGACGACAATGGCAACGAAATTCTGGTCTGGTACCGCTCACTCGATGGCGTGGAGCAGCGTTACACCACGGAACCGAACACCGGGTTCTGGCGACGCTTCGGTGTCGGTTTTTTACGACTTTTACCGATCGAGTCGTTACTCTAGACCGCTGTCGTAAAGAACCCGGAAGCGCACTAGAACAGGAATTAAAGCGCGCTCCAACTGCCGCACCCGTGATGCGCCATCCGGAAAATTGCTGTAACATCGCCTTTCCCAGCTTGTTAAAAAGAAACTAATATCATGCGACAGATTAAATCGAAATCAGGGTCGACCAGCAGGCTGCTGCGCTGGTCATGGCTTGCTGCAGTTATCTGGTGCTCAACTTCCCTGCTGTCACCTCTGCAAGCACAAATGATTCCGAGCGGCGGACAAGCAACGGCGACCGTCGAAGTCCCGGAGAATATCACGCCTCAACAAGTCCGCGACCTGGTCGCGCGCCTGTCCGACGCCGAAGTGCGTGAGCTCATCATCGCCCAGCTCGACAAACGGGCGAGCGCTCCCGCAGAGGATACAGATCCCGAGGTTTACATCGGCCAGCTGCGTGCGGGAATGACGATTGCCATAGGCGCGTTGACACGCATGTTTAGCTCGGGTGATCGCCTCCACCAGATACCCGCCTCCATCTGGCAGCAATTGACCGATAGCGGTCGTATCAGTGGCTGGTATCTGCTGTTTCAGTTTATCGGTTTACTGCTGGCTGGTTGGGCCTGCGAGTTCCTGGCTCATCGATTTTTCAATCGGGCGCCCTCAGGAACCAGCGGCACAGCATCCCCGAAAAAGCGCTTTGACCTGGCCTGCCTCGGGCTGCTGACGGGTATCCTGCGCATTGCCACCTTTGCCGCCGGCGCGGCATTATTCGTATGGATCACCAGTCAGCAGATGCCGGTCGCGCAGGCTTTCTGGTTGGAGGTTGTGTGGTGCCTGCTGTTAATCAAACTGGTGTTGCTGGCAGTACGGCAGCTCGCAGCACCCGGTGTTGCGGAGGCCGGCATGCAGCCGGCCTCCGGTAGCGCTGCGCAACAAATGGTAGCCTGGTCGCTGCTGCTGTCCGGATCGCTGCTATTGCCGCAACCACTGATCGCGATTGCGAGCGAATCAGGGGCCGATGCCGACACTGCATTGTTGCTAGGCGTTATTTTCGGCGCGGTCTTCATTGCCTTGATCATGGTGATGTTGATTCGCCTGCGCAAATACGGTGCATCGCTAATCCTGGGAGACGGGATCGACGTTGGCAGTATGCGCCAGATGCTGGCGCGGACCTGGTGGCTGCTGGCGATTGTTTATCTGCTGGCGGTCTGGCTAATGTCCATCGGCAAGCGTGCCGCGACCGGCGAATCATCGTTGGTTCCGGGCCTCGGCAGCCTGGCACTGTTGGCATTACTCCCATTTATCGATCAAGGCTTGAAATCTCTGATCACCTGGTATTTTGCGGATAAAAATACCGAGGACAGCACCCCGGATACGACTGCAGCCGACCCGGTCGGTGACGGGGAGTCAGGCGCCGCGAAAATGGCCGAGCCAGCGCTCGAAGCGGTCGTAGCGCCAGCCAGGAAGTCCGCGGCGCCCGCTTATATCGCCATCGCGTTGCGCTATGCCCGGGTGGTCGTGGTGATGATTTTGCTGACGCTTTTTGTGCGCCTTTGGGATATCGATATCCGCGCTTTAAGCGCACAGCTCGTCGGTCCACTTTTCGCCAGCGCCCTGTTTGACATCAGCATCACCATTTTGCTGACCTGGGCGCTGTGGGGCATGATCCGCATCTCCATCGAGCGCAAACTCTCCGAGGGTAAATCGGGCCGTGACGAAGAGGGTGAGTCGGAAGCCGGTGGGCTCGGCGGCTCACGGGTTGAAACCGTGCTGCCGTTGATACGCGTTTCGATCAAGATCACCCTGGTCGTGATGGCAGTGTTGATTTCACTGTCCTCGTTAGGTGTCAATATCGGGCCGTTGATCGCCGGCGCCGGCGTGGTCGGTATCGCCATCGGTTTTGGCGCGCAAACGCTGGTGCGCGATATCGTCTCCGGCTTTTTCTACCTGCTCGACGATGCTTTTCGCATCGGTGAGTATGTGGTCATCGACCAGATCCGCGGTACCGTTGAAAAGATATCGGTGCGCTCCTTCCAACTGCGTCACCACAACGGGCCGGTGCACACGATTCCCTACGGCGAGATTCGCACACTGACCAACTGGAGTCGCGACTGGGCCATCATGAAGTTCGAGTTGCGCGTACCTTTCGAGACCGATATCGACATGGTGCGCAAGATGATCAAGCAGATCGGTCTTGATATGGCCGACAACCCCGCCTTTGGCCCGCTGATACTGGCGCCGCTGAAATCGCAGGGCGTGAATCGCATCGACGATTCGGCGCTGATCATCCGCTGCAAGTTCACCGCGATTCCAGGGCAGCAGTACCTGATACGACGCGAAGCCTTCACTCAGATTCAGCGTGCCTTCGAAGCAAAGGGCATCCAGTTCGCACCGCGCAGGGTGCTGGTCGAAGCGACGACGCATGAAGAGGCGATCAAGGCGGCAGCGGACGTTATCGATCAGGAAAAGCCAGCGGACCCATCCAAGCCTCCCCCCATGTAGGTTGAAACCGGAAACCGGGAACTGCGATCGACACTTTTTAGGTCAGGGAAATTAGCTACCAGGCAGGTTTAAGCGTGCGCGTAAATATAGCGCAGCCAAAAGTGGTTAAAGGTGATTGTGTTAAACTTCAGATTTCCCGGTCCTCTAGTCGAGGCCGTAATCCGAAGTTCAAAAGACGGGTTGGTTAGTTTATTTCCGGGGTTTAAACCGGCAAGCGCAAACGGGCCCTGCGCTTGCCCTGTCCGTTTAGTTGATTTCGAGAATATCCCCGTTATTGTCGAAGCGAATCCTGCGCGACACTGAGCTGGATTTCTCGTATATCCAGGTATCACCTTGCCGGAATGTAGGCTCCCCGCAGCGCTTCAATACTTCGTATTGCCCCGGAGAATTACCCTGGCCGGAAGAAATGATATGCGTACCACAGCGCATCGAACCACTGGCAGCTGCGGGCTGAATACCACTTATCGCCAGCAACAGCGCCGCGCCAATTACTTTGAATGTATTAACCATATGAATCTCCTTCAGTCACCAGGCGCGCCGGTTCTTAAGATCGTTTCACCCACAAGATATATAGCCTATGGAGTGCTGAATTTCAGGTCCTTGATGACAGCGAGACCAGCCGCCACGCGCAGCAATGCGCCGGAGCCCAGATCGCCGGCGAGCGCATGTATCGGTGAACGCACACGCAGCTTGCCTTCACCGGAAATGCCGGCAAATTTACCTTCACCATCGATCAGTACGAATCTGCCGACGCAGTCTCCCACCCTGCCCTTACAGGACAACTGCGCGTAGACCACATCGTCGGGTGAGGCCGTTATCTCACAGTGACCAAGAGCTTCCGTAGTACCGGTTTCGAGATCCATCATCTGGATAATGGGACACTGCACAAAGGCCTCGTTCATCTCGCCTTGCGCGTTTTCGACGTACATGATTCCTTCGATAGCACCGAGAAACTGGATCCTGCGGGAGTCGATCTGGAATATGCGCCCCTCCCCTTCCCAGGGGATAACGGCCTGCACCGTGCCCTGATCGGCGGCCCTGGCCGGTGCAACGGCCAACAACAAAATGGCTACCAACGGTAGCAGTGAAATAGATTTAACGGTCATAAGCTGATCTCCTGTTCGCTCAACAACTGAATCCTGCGAATTCGCATGGCGTGCACTCTAGCAAACTTTTGTGCCGGGTTTGAGCGATATTTTCACTCTGGCTAAAGGACGCAGAGCAACCCCGGCCTGCGGCGGCTTATTGCACCGCGCCGATCTCGGTGAGGTGCCGCGCCATGCCCTGCACGTTGAGCGCGCGCCAGCTATCGTAGGCTTCCCAATCCTGGTACTTTTCCATCTTGATCTCGCGTTTCAAATCATCGACCGACTTGCCCGCCTTTAGACCTGCCAATACTGCGGCACGCAACTCCTCGAGATAAGCAAGGCCCTGGGCGACATCGCGCTTGACGCCCACCGGCCCATGCCCGCCGACCAGGATATCAAAATCGAGTGACTCGACCTTCTTCACCTGCGCAATCCACTGGTCCACGTTGGCGCCCGGAAAATCGCGGTAGAACAGGCGTTTCGAGCTGACCGCATCGACCACAAACCCGACCTCGTCAGGGCGCACCACCACCGCGATCAAATCATTGCCATGACCCTGACCAAGATAAGTCAGTTCGAAGGTCTTGCTGCCGAGACTAAACGTCATTTGCTCACTGAAGCGTTCCGTGGCCTCGACCAGGTCGATATCCTCGGGTGCATTCTGCTGCATGATCACGTTGGGCACGTCACCATACCCGGTGCCACCCGAGGCGTGATCGCCGTGACTGTGACTATAGATCAGGTACTTGATCGGCTCGTCGGTAATACTGGCGATTTCCTTCTTCAGCCAGGCCGCCGCCTCGGCATTGATCGGGTCGGTAACCACTACGCCATCCCCGGTGATCACAAATATATTCATGTGGTACTGATTCTGGAAACGATAGGTATCGAAAGTCACGCGGGTAATTTCACGCTTGACCTCCTGCGCCAATACGACATTTCCGGCGACGGCCACCATCGTGGCCAACATCAACAGGACTGGTTTTTTCATCGCTTGCTCCACTCGATTCAGCGGTAGTTATATCTCGGACCGTGCTTTTCTGCTTAAATCCGGGCTCATGAAACACCTCGAATCCCAGCTGCGCCTTGGCACCGGTATCGTGCTCGCGCTTTACGTCGCGCAACACCTGGTCAACCATGCATTCGGTATTGTATCGATCGAAGCGGCCGAAGCCTATCGAAAAACGATGGGCGCTGCTTTTCAAACGCTACCGGGATTGATTCTGTTGTATGGCTCGCTCCTGTTTCACATCACTATAGCGCTGCGCTCGCTTTACCGACGCTCGAGCCTGCGCATGCCACGCTGGCAAGCCCTGCAATTGCTGCTGGGATTGTCGATTCCACCCCTGCTGGTCGGGCATGCTGTCGCCAATCGCGGCTTCGATCTGCTCGGCGAAGTCGACCCCAACTACTATTACGTGGTCACCTCGATTGCGCTGAAACCGGTCTTTCTGATCAAGCTGCTGTTGCTGATCGCTGTGTTGTGGGTCCACCTGGTCATCGGCCTGCACTTCTGGCTACGCATACGTGCCGGCTATCGGCGTTACCTGGCTTACAGTTATGCGCTGGCGGTGTTGATTCCGGCGCTTGCCTACACCGGTATCTACCGCATGCTGCGTGAGGCTGGCGCCTGGCTCGACGATAACGATCGCCTCGATCAGATCTATGCGGCCAATATGGCGATGGAGCAGCACGACGTCGATTTGCTGCGCGGCCTGGAAGCACAATCCTGGATCTTCATGGCGCTGCTGATCGCGCTGGTGTTGCTCGTGCGTCAACTGCGCCGCTGGTGGGAGGCGCGACGCGGTAGCTATCGCGTGAATCACCCGGAACAGGATGAGATTGTCAGCTTAAAGGGCCTGTCCCTGCTCGAAGCCCTGCGCGAGGCGGGTATCCCACACGCGTCGGTCTGCGGTGGGCGTGCGCGTTGCACCACCTGCCGGGTGCGCGTCGGCAGCGGTCTCTCAGGGCTGCCGGTACCCACCGATCTGGAGGCACGCGCACTCGTGCGCATCAAGGCGGCCGACAATGTGCGCCTCGCCTGCCAGCTGTACCCCCGCTCCGATCTCACGATCACACCGCTGGTGATGGCAAACCAGACAATGCTCTCAACACTGCACAGTGGTGGCGTAGAGGGGCACGAGGAATATGTCGTCGCCATGTTTGTCGACATGCGTGGCTCGACCAACCTCGGCGAGCGGGTACTGGCCTACGACGTGGTGTTTATTCTCAACCGCTTTTTTACCGAGCTGTCGAATGCGCTTGCCGCAACCCACGGCCACTATGCACAGTTTGCCGGCGACGGGCTGATGGCGCTTTACGGACTCGATGCCGCGCGCAAGCAGCACGCCTGTGGTGATGCGCTGGCCGGGGCGGCCGACATGTTTCGCCGTATCGACAAACTCAATCGGCAGTTGCTGCAAGAATTCAACGAAAGTATCCAAATGGGCATCGGTATTCATGGTGGCGACGCTATTGTCGGTACCATGGGACCGCCCCGAACCCCGCTGCTAACCGCGGTCGGCGACACGATCAATATCGCCGCACGCCTCGAAGCCGGCACCAAGGATTTCGGCTGCGACCTGATCGTATCGATCGCGACCCTCGACGCTGAAAACATCGCCTACGACAACGGCAATGTTCACCAGGTCGAAATACGTGGGCGCAACAGTCGGGTGCAAGTCTGTAACCTCAGTCGCGATCAACTGGCCG
>Ga0316187_10006200_pt1 | contig 10301 bp, 8 predicted proteins | sample CroRivburrow1_MG_FD_204927 | JGI IMG/M metagenome (GOLD analysis project Ga0316187, IMG submission 204927) | Coastal sediment microbial communities from Maine, United States - Cross River worm burrow 1 | ecosystem: Environmental > Aquatic > Marine > Coastal > Sediment | place: USA: Maine... | reverse complement strand
CCCTCGGCACATGCTTTTCCAATTTAGTCCATCGTGGCTGCCTGCACTTTGAAGGCAATGAAAAAGGTCAACTTTCAGACCTGCTTAATAAATTTCTTATATTACAATTCCCGGGTAGCTCAATCGGCAGAGCGGGTGGCTGTTAACCACTAGGTTGTAGGTTCAAGTCCTACCCCGGGAGCGATAAAAGGCTCAGATTCACATCTGGGCCTTTTCTTTTTTAGATCTTTTAAACCCCGCGTCTAAATGGCCTCAGGCATTGGCTCCCCCTAAACCAACACAAAATTAGTATCAAAAAAATCGATACCCTCTTTATTTTTACATCAAAAAAAGTACAATGGCGCTTCTGCAAATATGATAAATGTCAACTATGAACCATTGCGTTTATTGTAGGGCGAATGCTAGCAAGTTTCAAGGTTTTTGGTCAGTGGCAATTTCATGCCAGAGAAGTCACCAATTTTTCAATTTCGCTTGAGCAGGATTCCCATGGCAATCATAACAGCAGTAACAATGTTGTGAAAAATACCATAAAAAGCCTGCTTTGACAACACCTTCAAACCAATTGAATCTACCCCATCTCAGCTTGCAGAAGAAAGAACGGGAAACAATCCCATCTATAGGCAACAGAGCTTGATGAATGCTGAAAATGGCAAAATTGAATTGACCGTGGGGCAGAGGATGAGCCCATTCTACATTGAACTGCTAAAACGCAGGAAAGTGCTCATGCAATTTAAATACTTCAACCCACAAAGAATGATAATTGAATAATGTAACTGACCATCCAATCAAAATATAGTACAGGCTCTATTTTGATTATTGCCATGACCCCGAGGGCCCCGAAAGAGTCTCAGTCACTTGTTATGGAGCCAATAAACACCTTCAATCGCAGGCTGCGCCAGTACCATACTTTAAAAACGGGCAAAAATCAGCTCTTCACGCCCGAACTTCCGGAGCGACTGCAAGTTCATCCCGATTATCCACTATCTTCTCCACAGCAGCAATAATAGATGCGGCCCCATCTCTGCCCTCAAGCAGAGTATTCTGCGTAAACCAGAGCGCTTCGCTGTAGCAGGCAGCATGCGTTTCCGGCAATTTCATCTCATGATAATCAACCCGGCCTGCAACAATATCTTGAAATGGACCATAATTTTCGTCCAGAAACAGTGGCTGTTCATAAAGTGGTAGCGAATAGCCAGGGCTACACGGAATGCCTTCCGCACGCAAGGCATTGATGAAGACATCACGTGGGATACCTGCAAAATGATCTGAAAGATAGCGAGCGATATAGATATGACAAGCATGACTGGCCCCGCTCAATGGCCTTAAAATATCAATTGCTGGAATTTCCGCCAATCCCTTGTCAAGCGCATCCATTGCTTCTCTGCGCAGGTTTAACTGAGCACCATAGCGACTCATTTGAGCGCGAAGAAGCGCTCCCTGAAATTCAGTCATACGTAGATTGCTACCAATCCGATAATGAGCATACCACAGTCCATCCTTTTTTCGCCCGCAATTCACATAGCTTTCAGCCAGCTCAGCAATTGCGGGATCATCGGTGAGAATAATTCCACCTTCGCCTGCATTTATATTTTTTGATGCCTGGAAACTGAAACAGCCAGCATCGCCGAGAGCACCCGCTCCTTTGCCCTGCACCTTTGCTCCCCACGCCTGAGCGGCATCCTCAATCACCCTTAAATTGTGTCTTTCAGCTATTTCGCAAATAGCATGCATATTCGCAGGCCGGCCGCCAAAGTGAACTGGCATGATTGCTTTGGTGCGACTCGTGATCTTTTCTTCAATCAACTTCTCATTCAGGTTGTAAGTGCCAGGATCAATATCAACAAAAACAGGAATTGCAGCATTGTTTAATACAGCAGTCGCAGAGGCAATAAATGTATAGGCAGGTACGATCACTTCATCGCCTGCGGCAATGCCAGCACTTCTCAACGCGACTTCCAGTCCTGTCGTACCGCTGCTCACTGCTATGCCATATTTTGCATCCTGGTAGCCTGCAAATTCACTTTCAAACTGGGCAACAACATCCCCTTTGATGCTCCCCCAACGACCACTTTGCAATACATCGATAAGCCCCTTTTCTTCTTCTATTCCCCAGATCGGCCATGCGGGAAACATTTTCTCCCTAACGGGCACGCCTCCATTTAATGCTAATTTCATTTTTTCCTTTCCGGTCTTGTGGCTATGCTTTTGAAAATTTTTCGATCATCGTTTTTGAAAGTTTCGGGGTTGCACCTTCCTGCTGGCAGACAAAGGCACCAACCTGATTGGCAAATTCAAGCATCTTTTCCGGGGCCTCACCGTTGAGACAGGAAACAATCAGGCCAGCAGTAAAAGCATCGCCAGCGCCTGTAGCATCTTTGACCTGGATTGGAAGGGAATCTACCCTTTCCACAATATCGTCACCAACGAGCACCGCTCCCTTTTCTGCCCTCGTAACAACAACATATTTCAACCTGTACTTTGCTATTAACTCTCTTAAAAAAACAAGTGCATCCGCTCCACTTTTATCAAAACATCGCATGAGCACATCAATTTCATCATCATTAACTTTCAAAATATCTGTTAATGGTATCATTTTTTTTATCAATGCGAGAAGAGAAGAATCGTTTTTCCGGGCATTAATATCGAATATGCGCAGCCCTCGACATGCCTTTATGCAGGTCTCAATTGTAGCCTGACTTTGCGGTTTCCGGGAGCCAAGTGTCCCGAAAACAATAGCATCTGCATTCCTCATAAGCTCCAATGTTTTGTCATTGATTTCCAAATAATCAAAAGCAACATCTTCGCTACAATGGAAGCTTGGATTCCTACGGACATCTAGTTGAATAAGAACAGTGCCCGTTCCTTTTTTTTTGTCAGATTGTACATAATCTGAACTAATTCCATGCTCCTTAAGGGCCCTGACCAATTCATCTCCCATGCCATCCCGTCCAACGCGACTAACGATATAGCCTTCGCACCCAAGCTGATTTGCGTGAATTGCAAAATTTGCAGGAGCGCCTCCCAGAAAACGTTTTTCGCGGTAAATATCCCACAAAATTTCGCCTATCCCGACAACAATATGTCTCTTCTTTTCAGACATGGTTTTGATTTTTCCTGTGTTAGCTCACGGTTATTGGTACAGGTGCAAAAGAAAGGAAAAAAATCAACAGAACAAAAAGGGCTAGTCCGATTCTCGTTCTATCAAGCGGCGTTTCTTTATCAGTAGTCGGAGGGTGCTCCTGGCCGAATACCAGCAGCAAAATTGCCATCAGAGCCCAGCCTTTAAAAAACCATATGGACAGCAGGATGAACATGCCAAGCGTAACAGGGTACACATATCTGCTTCTGCGCCCCATCAGGGCATAAATAACATGGCCCCCATCCAGCTGACCAACAGGCAACAGGTTCAGTGCGGTTACAAAAAGACCCGCCCAGCCTGCAAATCCAAGCGGATGAAGCACAATATCATACCCCGCTGGTAATTCGCCAATCGCAAGCCAGGAGATTGTTTTAAAAAGAAAAGACTCACCCAGTGTTATAAACCCGCCAGATGACTGGGTTTGAATTTCGACAATAGTGGACCATGAAATGCCAAAATAGAGGGCCGGCAAGGTCACAATCAGCCCGGCGTAGGGACCTCCGGCACCAATATCGAATAGAATTTTCCTTGAAGGTATTCGACCATCCATGCGGATAATCGCACCGAAAGTCCCAAATGGATTAAGAATCGGGAATGGGATAAAGTAGGGTAAAGTTGCGGCAACCCTATATTTTCGACACATGAGATAGTGCCCCATTTCGTGCGCCAACAGAATAGACATAATGCCACTGCTGAACCATAACCCACCTGAAACGGAGTTCCCATGCATCAAGTAGGCTGTAAAAAAGGTCGATGCAAAGGTCAAAATAAAAAGCAGAATATGCAGTGTATTGCTTTGGCTGTTGAAAAATGCTCGAAAACCTTTGCGCCGACGCTCATCCTGCAAATCAAAATCACGAAATATTTTTTCAATATGGGGAAGGGAAGATTGTTCTGGATCCATGGAGCGATTTCTGACTCACTGGTCTGTTTTTATGTTCAGCGCTTTAATTTATCCAATCACAAATCATCTGGCTTTAAGGTTAAGCGCATAGAAAACCGAAAATTCACTCTTGTTAATGTTAGAACAATAGTTCTAATGCAGATTTGAAAAAAACTGAAATGCCATTTCCTCTCCTGTTTCAAGAGGTATCGATATTTGTTAAAAACAAAAAAGCATTTTTGGGATAAGGGTGCCTGCCACATCCTTGCGCCAGCGTCAGGAAAACTTGGGCACAGATTTACTTTAATTCCAGGGTTATCAAATAGATGTCATCTCGTTGCGCAGCATTTGAATACTTTTTTAGTCCATCCATAACAATGTCAGCAATATCATTAACATCGAGAAAAATAATCGGTCGAAACATATTGATCAGTCCGGAGATGCCGAGTGCTCTATTGTATCCATCTTCAATTTCAACGATCCCATCCGTGTACAGCGTCAACTTATCTCCGGCCTGCATGATAGTCTCATCCTGCTTGAAGTGAGATGGATCAGCTTTTTCAAAGCCAATAATCGGATTTTGAGATTCAAGCATTTTGAAATCCCCACTCTGCCTTTTCCATAGGACAAGTGCTGGATGTGCGCTGCCCGCGTAGCGAAGTACACCAGTTTTCAAATCCAGCGCACATGAAAACATGGTCATAAACATGCCTGTTCCGCGGAATGAATCCATAATAAAATCGTTGATCTGGCAAAGAATTGCTGCTGGTTCAAACATTTCGCGAACAAGTCGTTTTGCTTCCATGCACACCCGGTTAACAAGAAGCGCCGCTGCTATTCCATGTCCGGTAACATCCACAATTGTGAGGTATATTTCCTGATCATCACTCTTATAAATATCAAAAAAATCTCCACCAACACCGATCATCGGGGAGTAGCGCACAGCGACGCTGAACTGTTTATCTGCAATCGAGGGCGGTACAAGGCTGTCCTGAACCTGCGCGGCCAGTTTTAAATCTTTTGTAATCATGTCCTGCTGCGCCTGCAGCTCAGCCTTCTGACGCCCAATCTCATCTCGCAGTGCTTTTCGCTCCAGAGCCTGCTTGACTTTAAGTCTAAATTCCTGTAGATCGATTGGCTTGGTCAGATATTCAAAAGCACCAAGCTGCATGGCCTTCACAGCACTTGAAATCGTACCATGGCCAGTGAGTATCAGGACTTCAAGAAGGGGATCATGCTTCTTCCCTGCTTTTAGAACATCTATGCCGCTCTTGTTTGCCATATGCAGATCGGTTACGACAAGATCGAACGATTCTTCCTGCAACCTTTTTATGGCTATCGAACCATCGGACACCGCATCAACGGTGTACTTATCCTTTTTTAAAACTTCAGAAAGCAAAAATCGGATAGATTTTTCATCATCAACTATGAGTATTTTGGTCATTAAGAGAAAGAGGTAAAGTGCGCTATATCTTTGGTTTTGTGTGCATTGCAATTATGGTGATGTCGTCTGCCTGTGGCGCTGACCCCATAAAGGTCCGAACATCATTCTCAAGTCCGGATATTAAATCCCATGCTGTCTTTTCCTTTGCCCCGACAAAGTAATTTTCAATTCGCCAGGTTTCAAATTCCTCATCATTATCATTTAATGCTTCATTCACACCATCGGTATACATGAGGATACTGGTATTGTCATCAAGGGAGAACTCAGCTTCATCATAATGTGAGTCCGGCAACATTCCCAATATAAGGCCGCCCGTCTCCAGCAGCTTGATTTTATTTTCTCCATCAATTAAAAAAGGTGGATTGTGTCCGGCGTTAACATAAGTAAAGGTACGCTTTTCCAGATCAACAATTGCCAGAAAAAATGTAATAAATTTATCAACAGAAGTATTTTTATGGATAATCGAATTGATTCGTGCTACGGTCTCTGCAAGTGGACATCTGGCGTGTATTAGCGCGTGCAGACTGGCCTGCACATTTGCCATCAAAAGGGATGCGCCGACCCCTTTCCCGGAAACATCCCCGATTGCCAATGCAATTCGTTCTCCATCAATTCTTATAAAATCATAATAATCGCCCCCCACCTGCAGGGATGGTCGATTCAAACCAGCAAAGTCTAATCCATTTACAACAGGGGGTTTATCGGGAAGGAGCCTCTGCTGGATATCTCTTGCCAGGGCAAGTTCTTCTTCGAGCTTCTGCCTTGCAAGAGTTTCTTTAAACAGGCGTGCATTTTCAAGGGAAATTACGGCCGCGTTTCCAAGCGTTGCCAGGAATTCTATTTCTGTTTCCTGCAACGGCACATTGCTCATTCGGTGCCCCACAAGAATGGAACCGCGAATATTGTCCTGACTAATCATTGGCACGATTACTTCGATCCCATGCTCCTCCAGCTCAATCATCAGGTCACTGTGTTGAATATCCTGAACCAGCAACGGCCGCCCTATCTGCTGTATCCCCCTGACATGTTCATCGGCAAGGACCTTCCTGCACCCCTTTTTTGTTTTAAAACCTTTTATGGTTTGATGTGCAAACAGTTCATCTTCACCTGCCAAAAGTATGATGCACCTTTTAACCATCATTTCACCTAAAATCGCATAAGCCAGGGTATTGGAGATCTTTTCTTTCTCGAGGGTTGCATTCAGTTCTTTTCCAATATCAAAAAGCGTATTCAACTCTTGAATCTTTTTATCAAGTCGACGATTAAGATGCTGCAATTCATACAGGTAATTGCTGTTTTCAATAGCTGGCGCTGCGAGGTTTGCCATTGATGCAAGATATTCAAGATCATCAGGCGTATAGGATACGTTGCCCAGTTTTTTGCCCAGCAAAATGAGCCCAATGCATTTATGATTGCTACAAATTGGCGAGACCAGCTTCAAACCGAATTTTTCAAGAAATCCTTTTAAAAGGATATCATCTATCGAATCAATTTCTGTTGGCAATTCAGGAACTTGGGCAAATGAAAGTGAAAGCCCGGAGAGCTCTCGGGGCAGCCCCTTTAAAGTAGCACATTTAAATGTATTGTTTTTTTCGGCGAGAAGCACAGCCCCCTGTGTGATGAGCATTCGCCCCATTGGGGTAAAAAGAAGTGTATCGAGAATCGTTTTTAATTTGAGAGATGAACTTAGCGTTTTGGAGAGTTCAAAGAGGCTTTGAAGCTCAACCAGCCTTTGGTCATATTCTCGTTCCAGTGCTGCTTTTTCTTCTTCCACCTGGTCTCTCATTTTTGCAAAACATTCCAGTTTTTTATTTCTGTTCAAACTTTTTGACTAGAGACACGCAATTCCCCTTGTCTGCATCGACTTCAAAATGAACTTCATCCATCAACGTGCGCATCAGGTGAATACCAAGTCCGCCCTGCTTCATCTCTTTAAAATACTGTTTCATATCCGGTTTTTTAATGGATGCAGGATTAAAGCCCTGCCCGTAATCAACAATATTTACAACGAATTTTTCATCATCAACATTAATAGTTATGTCTATTGGCTGAACATCTCCAGTGCTATAAGCATGCTTGACAACATTTGCACATGCTTCATCAACAGCAAGTTCAATTTTGCTGATGTCATCATCATGGAAACCAACTCTTCGCGCTATCTTTGAAACAAACTCACGTATTATTTCAAGGTTATCCGTTTGTCCGGGCAGCTTAAGTTGAATTTTTTTTCCTTTTCCTGACAAGTTTTTCACCACATTTAATGAAAGCCTGCAAACAAATAGAATGTTGAAAGGCCTACGGCACGCTGACGTTAAAAGGTTCTAATTCAGCTCGAAATTTTCCTTTGCTTCATCTGATGTTTCCAGTATTTGATAGAGCGCAGGAAACCCGAGAAGGTCAAAAACTCTGAAAATTTTTGCCGACATGTTTGTCAATTTTATATCCCCACTGTTCTCTCTTACTTCTTCAATAAACCCCATAAAGACACCCAGGCCGGCGCTGCTTATATATGTCAGTTCCTGAAAATTTACAATTATTTTAAATTTTCTCTCATCGATACATTTTTGCAGAGCAGACTCAAGGGCTGGCGCTGTATGTGCATCCAAAAATCCTTTAAGAAACAAAACAACACATTCTCCATCACCCTGATGCATCACTTCAAAGCCACTCATTATCTACTCCTCATCATATTGGGACCTGAACATAAAATAAAGCACAACGTCAAGCCGCCAGGTTGAATGATCACTTTTCCATAAATTCAACCGTCATCGAGATCAAAATACCTCCGGTTTCTCTTTCTCCGACTACATCCCCAAGTCGATTTATTTCTTTGAGAAAACCACGAGTACTTCTCGTGTCCGATACAAAACAATTACCATTAAAAGGGTTTACTGCAATTGCAACTGGCTTTGCAAATCCTGAGGCATTCGTATTAATCGCTCCACCCTCAGAGATGTTCAACAATCTTGATTCGCCAATTTGAGGGGACGAACTAAGAACCCAACAATCACCGTCCCGATCATTCAGGGCCAATTTGTGAGCGTTTTCAAGACCGCTGATGACAGTTGTAATCCCAACACCCGGGCGCCAGTTTTTTACTTCAGTACTGTCGGCCACCCATAATATCTCGCGTGCACTGTCAAATGCTATTTGCTTTCCATTTTCAAATCCGCCAAGACTCAGCTTTAAAAGGCCATTTCTACTAAAACTGGAGATGGTCCCGTTACCCCTGTCAAGCACCCAGAGAGACTGATCATTTTGATTTATCGCCAGACTCTGTAAATACCCGAAGCCAGCAAAAGAAAAAAGTTCAACCCCGCTGCTGTCATAGAGCGTTACACTTTTTGCCCCAGTGTTTATGGCCCAAAACGACTGGTCAGTCTTATCCAGCTCGATAGACAATGCACGTTGCGGCAGTGTGACAAATGCCAGATACTCACCGTTTCTTCCAAGCTTGAGTATATCATTGTGGTTCTCAAAAAGAATCCAGGCGAATAATCCTGCCTTTACAAGCCTTAAGGCAACCGGCCTGTAAAGCATAATTCTCTTAAATTCTGTAGCTCTTGTATCATGCCTGAACTTCAATACCTGCTCCAGCCCACTATCAATAGCCCACAAACTGCTTGGTCCCGGTCGAATCTGGGAAACATCAGAATGAAGACTTTCAAACGTTTCAAAGGATGCAGAAATTTTGTAGGACAGCAAGGTATCGACAGGCACATCGAGATCCCAGAAATAATTACTCAGATGCGACACCCTGGCAATTTTCTGGAAGTCACGCTCATCTGCCAGTTGACGATAGACATTGTATTCTTTCAGCCTGTCAACTTCAAGGGCTTGCCAACTCACTTTGACAGATTTGTCTTGAGCCAATAATATGGGTGAAGCCAGTTTGCCCTGGGTATTTTTGTTTAGCGGATCCAGCGGGTTGTCCCGAGACCGTTCAGCACATGCTCCCCAGCAGAAGCCACACAACAAAAATACCAGATTGAATTTTTTAAAAAATTGCACGCTTCAAAACCACTTCAGTTCAGCTCGTAACCTAATAATTATGTTCTAACTTAGAAATCCTATGTACGGAATCAAGCATTAACAGCTTCCAGCTCAAATGTTGATATTCAAATAAAAATGACAGAATAATTAAGGCCAAAACTAAGATACATCCATTTAAGCCTGTTGGCAAAAGTATAACTGGAAAAGAAGAAAAAGCGAGATAAATGAAGGTGATCCACATCTCAGGGCGACAAAGGCCTGTTTTTGTTAATAGCATGAAGGGGCAGGCCGTAAATCAAAATTTTAAACCTGGACTGCGTTATTCGCAAGTACTGCATTTAATACTGTTACTCATTTAGATATTACGCGCCAGGGACACGTCTTCACCCAGGCCCAAAGTGCCCGGGCGACACGAAAGAAACCTGCAACAGGCAGGGGGCTGTGTTGCCGACTGGAATTTCAGGTTGGCCAATGCTTATAATACGCATCTATTATTTGAAACGGGTGTTTTTGCGTGAAGGCTGGAAGTCAGGCTGTATGAATAGGTGATCAAGATGGGCTCAGCATACTACCTGAAAGTGTGCATGCCAGGCACATGGCCACATTGAGTATCATCGTGAAACAAAATGTGTTTTCATTCAGTCTGAGAGGTAGCATGCCGTAGTTTTCAACGGCAGCTATAAACGAAAAGCCAGTCCCCAGGGATGTGACCGGCTTACCGTGAGAGGTAAAGCGATAGCCACAGGGGGTACAGCCACAAGATATTTTGTGTACCCTATTTACGAAATAATGCAGGTCAGCTCTTAAAAAACTTTTTCCAGAAGTTACCTTGTGGAGCTGCA
>Ga0316187_10006197_pt1 | contig 10304 bp, 8 predicted proteins | sample CroRivburrow1_MG_FD_204927 | JGI IMG/M metagenome (GOLD analysis project Ga0316187, IMG submission 204927) | Coastal sediment microbial communities from Maine, United States - Cross River worm burrow 1 | ecosystem: Environmental > Aquatic > Marine > Coastal > Sediment | place: USA: Maine... | reverse complement strand
CGCTCCTGCCGAATGTGGAAGTTTGATACAAGGAATGCAAGTGACCAGCGTTCATCATCCGAAAGCTCTGGATGCGCTACCATGGCCGTGCCGTCAACTCCTAGCGTAATAGTGTTGTAAAGTCCGTAAACACTGCGCTTTCCCATCCGAATATAGTTGTGGAAGTTGGCTGGTTTCGGATTGAGAGATGCGCTTTCTGGTCCATCTCCATGCCCCTCTGCACCGTGGCATTTTTTGCAGTTTTGTTGAAATAAGACAGCAGCATGCTTAGTGTCCGGGACTTGACGGGGGGACACCGTCACATTGTATGTGACGATGATCTTTCTGCGTAGCTCTTGTGCTGATGTGGCAATCTGTCCAGATGGTGCCTTTTCGTTCACCATGCGAGCCAAGCTTTGGGCATCGCTGATCATAGAAGTGAGTAGCGGGCTTTCAGGTAGCTTCTCCATCAGCTTTGCCGACTGCTTTGAAAACTCAACTTGTTCCTGATATTCGCCTTCGTTAAGAACTTTTCCCAACAGTACAGTTCCGCCGTAGTCTACGCTCAGGTAATCAAGCATGTGGAGTATGGATTGTGCATTCCGATCGGATGCTTCATCTGCATGGACGGTGGGTACAAGCAAAATCAGCAAGCATAAGCTGATCGTTGTTCGCTTAATCCATATTACAGGGTTCGACATAAGGTAATTCCCATCCAATTCAGTATCAATTATATTGATATATTATTTAGCATATTAACAACAATTACATTAAGGTTATATAATGACAATTACTCTCAAATACAAGCAGCTTGTGTATCATGGCAATAAATACCAAGTTGCGAATTAATGAAGAGATTATGGTTAGCGGAAAGAAATAAGTCAAAACAGTAATCAAGAGAAGGAAGATTATTCATATGGAAAGTCAAGATCTGCGTAATGTCGGCCTTAAGGTTACCGCACCCCGCTTAAAAATGCTTGAGTTGCTGGAAAAGGCAGAGGATAGACATTTAACTGCTGAAAAAATTTACCGATTATTACTTGATGCTGGCGAAGTGATCGGCTTGGCCACAGTATATCGTGCGCTTACTCAGTTTGAATCAGCCGGGCTTGTTACTCGCCATCATTTTGAAGGCGATCATGCTGTTTTTGAATTGGAGCGAGGCCCACATCATGACCACATTATCTGCATACATTGTGGACGGGTAGAGGAGTTTTTTGATGAAGTCATTGAAAAGAGGCAGCGTTCAATTGCCGAAAAACTGGGTTTTAGTTTGCATGACCATACTCTAACGCTATACGGGGAGTGCGACGCAAAAGACTGCATGAACAAAAGACATAAAAGCTATTGAGCATCTCAGTGTTGCCAATTAATCCTATTGGTTATATCCGGACAGGGCTTTAACAATTTGTAAAAGCTCATCGTAAATGACTTAATAAATGCGTTTATCGATCTTACTGTTGCTTGTGTTACTAGGCTTGAGTTGCCACGCACAGCCATTACTCCATCATAAGCTAAGCATTGTGCTTTATCCGGATCAGCATCGGTTAAAAGCAGAAGATGAGATTAGTTTGCCGGCTGGGTCGCCACGTACACTGAAATTTTCCTTGCATCGTGATTTACACCCAGTTTCACCAGACGCGATTATCGAAGCGATAGGGAACCTGCCACAAGATTGGATGCAGCTGTACCGTGTAACTTTGCCACCGGGAAGCAACACTTTCACTCTTAAGTATGCCGGTGTCATATTCCATCCCCCACAGCAGGATGCTCGTGAAGCTCGCAGTTTTGAAAATTCCCCAGGCATTATTGCGGAAGATGGAGCAGTGCTTAGCGGTGCTAGCGGCTGGTATGCAAGCTTTGAAATCGCCACCCCCGGGGAAATGCTGACATTCGCTTTAGAGGTCACTTTGCCGGGAAATTGGCTATCGATCAGCCAGGGCTCACGAGCTGTGATCAGTAAAGAGATTGAAGGGTCATCGACCAATAATATTTGGCAGGAACAGCAGCCACAAGATGAAATTTATTTAATGGCTGCTCCGTTTATTGAATACTTGAACAAGGTAGATAACATCGAAACATTGGTTTATTTGCGCAATGAAAATAAGCCGCTTTCGCAACGATATCTGGATGCCACTTCACGTTATTTATCAATGTATCAAAAGCTTATTGGTGACTATCCGTATGCAAAATTTGCTCTGGTAGAGAACTTTTGGGAAACAGGCTATGGCATGCCGTCATTTACCTTATTGGGTAGTCAGGTGATACGCCTGCCATTCATAGTTGATACTTCCTATCCCCATGAAATTCTTCATAATTGGTGGGGTAATGGTGTCTATGTTGATTACCAGAGTGGTAATTGGGCTGAAGGGTTGACTGCATATCTGGCTGATCATTTGCTGCAGGAGCAAAAAAACAATGGGGCAGCATATCGCCGCGGCGTGTTACAAAAATACACCGACTTTGTTTCCGTCGGACGGGACTTTCCACTAAACCGATTTGTGTCGCGCCATAGCGCGCAAACTGAGGCCGTGGGATATGGTAAAGCCATGATGGTCTTCCATATGCTGCGTAAACAGATAGGTGAAGAAAAGTTTATTCGGGCTTTACAAAACTTGTATCAAAAGTTCAAGTTTAAACGCGCTGGTTATGCAGATATTGAAAAGATATTCTCACAAGAGGCAGGAGAAGACCTCAGTTCATTCTTCGTGCAATGGGTGCAGCAAACTGGTGCGCCAACATTGCGGCTCGTTTCTGCCGTTGAAGAGCGCACTAACAAGGGTCATGACTTAGTCATCACCATAGAACAAACCCAACCGGGTACACCATATGCGCTTGATCTGCCGGTTGCGATTACGCTGGCAGGCAGGGAAGATGCCTACATAACATCTCTGAAAATGAACGAAAAACATGCAGAATGGCGTGTGAACCTCACAGGGAAGCCGCTACGCGTAGATGTTGATCCTGAATTTGATGTTTTCAGACGACTTGATAGCAGCGAAATTCCACCGGCACTGTCTCGGGTTTTTGGTGCAGAAAAAATGTTAATTGTGTTGCCAGGCAAGGCAAGCAAGGATTTGCGTGAACAATATCTCGCAGCGGCAAAAAAGTGGCAACTACAAGTTGGACGGAGCACGGATATTGTCTGGGACGATGAGATCAAAAAAATATCGGTATCGGGTTCGGTGTGGATTTTTGGTTGGGAAAACCGCTGGCGCGGTGAATTTCAATCTGCACTCCAATCTGGCGATGACACACTAACTACTCAAAGCGTTCAAATAAATGGAGATGAGTTTTCGCGTAGTAAGCATGCGCTGGTTATGACTGCAAGGATTGGCGAGATCCCCGCTGCCTGGTTAGCCGTTCCCGATGCAAAAATGATGCAAAGATTGGCCAGGAAATTGCCGCATTATTCTAAATATAGCTATGCAGTTTTTGAAGGCGTGGAGTTAACAAATATTGTGAAAGGAACTTGGCCATTAACGGTCTCTTCACTTTCCATGCCGGTGCGGCAAGTGGATGGCAATATTCAAGAGGTAAATCGAGGAGCGCTTAAGATACGCACTAGTTTAGTGCGTTAGAAACGTCATTGTGTTCAGCGTAACGTTACATCAAATTTCAACGTCTCTTTTTTAGCCTGTAGATGACCGCGTAGCACCTCTACACCCACTATATCGCCGGGTCGTTTATCAAACATGATGGATCTAATCTCGAAAAAGTTTTCGATTTGTACTCCGTCAAGAGAGTTGATGCGATCCTGGACACTTATACCAGCTGCTTTGGCCCCACCATCGGATGCGAGCCCGGTAACGAACACGCCGTTGATTGAGTCATTCACTTTTATTCCGAGCATGCCGGCTTCCGGAAGCGCTTCACTATCTGAAGTGGCCAGAACAAAATTGGCTATCCCCGGATACTCGGCAAATTCTTCTCCATTGATGGCAATCGAGCTATAGTTACCGCCAATACGGCGGTTAAGGCTATGTGGTATGCCGTCGCCATATATCATATGCCCCAGCCCCGCTAGCACTATCATCAGCCTTTGCGGATGTTGGTTCAGATAATTCGCAGCGTTATCTGCCATTGCCTCGTCCCATAACTGCTGACCTTCGATAAAATTCTCAAAGTTATCGTTTTCCGGGTGAGTGTTATAAATCGCTTCAAGTCGATTTCTATAGTCATCGCTGATGTGCTCGATATCTTTTGGAATATGTGTACGATCCTCATTACTCAAATTCTTGAGGCCACCTTCAAATACCTTGTGATGAATTTCATCGGAAATATTCAATGCCAGTACGGGGATATGCTTTTCACGGGCAAATTTGAGAATAGGTTGCAGCAAGCGGTAATCAACACCCCAGCGTTTGAAATACTCGGTTTTGACTAACATTTCCCTTTCATCAATTTGACCGGCAATATACTTGTCGACATATGTCTGAAAGGGTTGCTGAAAAAACTCAACACCAATGGCAATGTAAGGGTAGAGCTCATACAAGTGCTGAATCAATAACAATTGGTTTTGATGATGCTCAAGTTCATCGTGTATCTCACCGATAAATAACGCACGCTTTTTAGTAAGCGAACCAGCCAGTTCATTAATGCTTTTCTGGTTGTTGAGATCGACTAATTTGGGTTTGACGTTACTTACCGATTTAGGCACAGGTAAATTCAGGCCGACAACGTTATGATCATACGATACGCACGATGTACAGAAAAAAGTAACTACAAGGATGTATGTAAGTTTAGTTGTCATGGTGGAGATGTGAATTTGACGCTCGAGTTTCAAAGTTGCTGCAAGTTAAGTGACTTGCTCAAGATGAAACAGTTCAGTTTTTAGGAGGGACGTACCCTTCCGGCATTGCAGCGCCTTTGCCAAAAAAATACTCCTCCATCATCGTGGCGAGAAATTTGCGAGCTGCAGCATCGGCGAGATTGAGGCGATTTTCGTTCACCTGCATTGTTTGAAACTTGAGCCATTCCTGCCAGGCTTCTTTGGAAACATTTTCGAAAATTCGCTGACCCAGCGGGCCCGGATAGGGCAGGCGATCCAGAGCTTCCGCCTCCCGACCTAATTTTATGCATTGCACCATTCTAGTCATGCTGTGAATCTCCGAGTAATTGATTATGGTATTTTATTATGACATCTCGATGAAAAAGATGCCCAATCTTCTAAGCGGTAGACCAATTAACAATTCCGCTATATGCGGTTACTAGCACAATCAGGCCGAACGCGATGCGATACCAAGCAAACACTGTAAAGTCGTGATTACTGATAAAACGCAGTAGCCAGCGCACGCAAAAAAAGGCACTCACAAACGAAGTAATGCTGCCCACTGCAAATATGCCGATATCTTCCGTATGAAACAAATCGCGATACTTCACCACCTCATAAACTGTTGCCGCCGTGAGTGTGGGGATTGCGAGGAAAAAAGAGAATTCCGTCGCTGCCTTACGCGATAGCCCAAAGAGCAAGCCGCCGATGATGGTCGCACCCGAACGCGATGTGCCGGGAATCAAAGCAAAAGCCTGCGCGCAGCCTACTTTCAGTGCATCCTTCCAGCTCATCCCGTCCACTGACTCAACCTTGATCTTGTGATCGCGCTTCTCTGCCCACAGGATAAAAAATCCGCCGACAATTAATGCAATCGCCACTGGTATGGGGGCAAACAAATGTGCTTTGATGGCACTGGCAAACAACAGACCCAGCACCGCAGCGGGCATAAACGCTACCAACAGATTCAGCACAAAGCGCTGCGCACCCGCCTGCTTTTCTACCAAACCGTTTATGACAGAAATAATTTTCGCGCGATATTCCCAGCACACCGCTAGGATTGCGCCGAACTGAATCACAATCTCGAACACCTTGCCCTTTTCGTCGTTAAAATTCAGCAAGTCGCCCGCGAGAATCAAATGGCCGGTGGATGAAATAGGCAGGAATTCGGTCAATCCCTCGACAACGCCAAGGATGGCGGCTTTAAGCAGAAGTATGATGTCCATGAAAAGCTTGGTTAGCGTGAAAGGCGTGAATTATACCCGCCTCACGGATTGGGTCGCTCCCTACGCTCCAGCGTGATTCGGTGATTAACCGCCTTGCGCTCCTCATCGCTCATCTCTACCCAGCGCTTAATCTCGTCAAACGTGCGGTGACAACTGCGCCACACATCGTCGCCCAGCACAGTCGTACAATGCCCCACGCAGGGGCGTGTCGGCATTGGTTTCAAGATGGTAGGTGGCGTTGTGCGGAGGCATGAAGCTGATTATAACGTCGGCTTAGTTTCGCACTCCAAGCGTGCCAACCATATCATCGCTTGCTCGCGAGACTCGCCGCACATCTCGGCAGAGGGCTGCAAAGTGCCACAAAAAGCCGGGCGCTCAGGTTTGCCGAAGATCGCGCAGCTGTTGTTATCGGTCAGTTGCAAACAGCGTACCCCGGCAGGCTTGCCATCCGGCATGCCGGGTATGGGGAGAGGTGATGGAAGGTGCGACGCAGCAGGCAGCACAGTTGGGGCGGCAGATCATGGTGAGAATTGATTGCTTTATCACTTTGGGCAGGTAGTTTACACGTCAACTGATTTGTCAGGGCTGTACTTGAAAATGGATACTGTTGATGTAACGAACAGTTAATAGGGATGCCTCGCTTCACTTGGGGCAGCAAAAGTCTTACGGATACAGCCGAGATACTCACGGGCTACATCGAAGCATTGCGTGCGGCGGACAATGGGGGTATCGGATTGCTATCGAATTTTGTCAGAAGCTAGGATGTAGGAGCGGGCATGGCCCGCTCCTACAAAAACCTGATCACTTTTTGAGCTCAGGCCTTGCGGTAAATGCTTGCGCCCTCTTTCACGAACTCTTCCGACTTGGCTTCCATACCCTTTTCCAGTGCTTCCTGCTCGGATAGTCCTTCCTTGGCCGCGAAGTCGCGCACGTCTTGACTAATTTTCATTGAGCAGAAGTGCGGGCCGCACATAGAGCAAAAGTGGGCGACCTTGGCGGAGTCCTTGGGTAGGGTTTCGTCGTGGAATTCTCGCGCACGGTCAGGATCAAGGCCGAGGTTGAACTGGTCTTCCCAGCGGAATTCGAAGCGCGCTTTGCTCATCGCGTTGTCTCGCACCTGTGCGCCGGGGTGTCCTTTGGCGAGGTCGGCGGCATGGGCGGCGATCTTGTAGGTGATGATGCCTTCCTTGACGTCGTCCTTGTTGGGCAAGCCCAGATGCTCTTTCGGGGTGACGTAGCACAGCATCGCGGTGCCAAACCAGCCGATCATCGCGGCGCCGATGGCACTGGTGATGTGGTCGTAGCCGGGGGCGATGTCCTGTGTGAGTGGGCCGAGGGTATAGAACGGTGCTTCTTTGCACCACTTGAGTTGCAGGTCCATGTTTTCTTTAATCATGTGCATGGGTACATGGCCGGGGCCTTCGATCATCACCTGTACGTCATGTTTCCATGCGATGTCGGTGAGTTCGCCCAGTGTCTTGAGCTCACCCAGTTGTGCTTCGTCGTTGGCGTCGTAGATCGAGCCGGGACGTAAACCGTCGCCGAGGGAGAAGGTCACGTCGTAGGCTTTCATGATCTCGCAGATATCTTCGAAATGGGTGTAGAGGAAATTTTCTTTGTGATGTGCGAGGCACCATTTCGCCATGATGGAGCCGCCGCGTGAGACGATGCCAGTCATGCGGTTTGCGGTCATCGGCACATAGCGCAATAACACGCCTGCATGGATGGTGAAGTAGTCCACGCCCTGTTCTGCCTGCTCAATCAGCGTGTCCTTGAATATCTCCCAGGTGAGGTCTTCGGCTTTGCCGTTTACCTTTTCCAGTGCCTGATAGATGGGCACGGTGCCGATGGGTACGGGGGCGTTGCGAATGATCCACTCGCGCGTTTCGTGGATGTGCTTGCCGGTAGACAAATCCATCACCGTATCGCCACCCCAACGGATCGACCAGGTCATTTTCTCGACTTCTTCCTGAATACTGGAACCCAGCGCAGAGTTGCCGATGTTGGCGTTGATCTTCACCAGAAAGTTGCGACCGATGATCATCGGTTCCAGCTCGGGGTGATTGATGTTGGCGGTGATGACTGCTCGCCCAGCGGCAACTTCGTCGCGCACGAACTCGGGGGTGATGCGCTTGGGCATGGCTTTGCCGAAATTTTCGCCAATATGCTGTTTGGTAATCATCTCGGAGAGACCATCGACGCGCTGGTTCTCGCGGAGGGCGATGTATTCCATCTCCGGTGTGATGATGCCCTGACGCGCGTAGTGCATTTGCGTGACATTCTTGCCCGCTTTGGCGCGTCGTGGCGCGCGCGCTAGGTTGAAGCGCAACGCGGCCAAGTCAGGGTCGGCCATACGAACACGCCCGTATTGCGAGGTGGGCATGGCCAGTTGTTCGGTGTCGTCGCGCTCGACGATCCAGGCTTCACGCATCGCGGCGAGGCCGGAGCGGATGTCGATTTTGGCTGCCGGGTCGGAATACGGGCCGGAACAATCATAAACATAGATGGGCGGATTGTGTTCCTCGCCCGCGCTGGTGTGTGTGGGGTGCTGGGCGATCTCGCGCATCGGCACGCGGATATCGGGTCGGCTACCCTCGACATAAACCTTGCGTGAATTCGGCAACGACTTGACGGCGGCCTCATCGACATGGGCGGAAGAGGCGAGGAATTCAGGTGCGTTCATTATGGATGCTCCAAGTGGTCTGGGAGCATCGGGGGGATGCTTCCCTACGACGGCATGACCCGTACAGGTTCAAAGGGTTTGTCTCACTTCGTGCAAAATTAACAAATATACGAAGACCCCTAGCGAGCTGTGCAAGGTACTGGAAAGATAACTTCATGGCAAGTTGAAAGTGGCGGCGTAGCTTTTGCTTAAGTAAACCACGCGTTATTGGATAGTAACTACGGCGGACACAACGTAACAGTAGTATCCTGTGCTCTTCGCAGTCGTGTTGAGCACGCAGTAGGGTGTTGATATACTGCTCAGGAATCACAATTAAAATAATGCAGCTACTTAGGAGGAAAGATGCAAAATCTGGAACAAGCCCGCTTTAACATGATAGAACAACAAATACGTCCTTGCGAGGTGTTGGAGGGACGTATTCTGGAGTTGTTAAAAATTGTACGCCGTGAAAATTTTGTTCCCAAAGGTATGGAAGAAATGGCCTTTACAGATATGGAGATACCGTTGGGTGACGGGATGTTTATGTGGCAGCCCAAGTTGGAAGCTCGCGCCTTGCAGGAATTACATCTCACTCGTAAAGATCATGTGCTGGAAATCGGTAGTGGTAGTGGTTATTTGACTGCGCTGTTGTCAGCGCTGGCGGGACAAGTTACTTCGGTAGAGATTTTGCCGAGCTTAAGCGAAATGGCCAGAAAAAATCTGGCAAATGCTCCTCAAGATAATATTACACTTGAGACAGGTGATGCCTCGCATGGTTGGGGTGATGGTAGCTACGATGTCATCGTACTGACTGGGTCGACCCCGGTGTTGCCAGAAGCGTTCCAAAAAAGCCTGAACGTTGGCGGAAGACTGTTCGCTATCGTTGGTGATCCACCAGTGATGGAAGCGAAGATGATTACCCGTGTGGCAGCAGATGTTTTCCAAACGGTCAATATCATGGAAGCAAGTGTAGCTCCGCTGCAGAATGCGCAGCAGCCAACAAGATTTGTGTTTTGACTCTTTAGACAGGGATTGTGCTGCTTGTAGGAAGTCTGTAGTATTAGAAATGCCTAATATACAAAGTGCAAAAAATCAATGAAAATTTATTCTTCATGGCTGTTATTAGTAATAATTTTTGCTGCGAATAGCTGGGCGCAAGCCGCCGATTTACTGGAAACTTACCGCGCAGCACAGGCAAATGATCCGATCTTCGCTGCCGCACGAGCTACGCGGCAAGCAGGACAGGAAAAATTGCCTCAAGGTCGTTCTGCATTGATGCCTTCTGTTAATTTCACTGCAAACAGTATGCTCAATGATCAAACAATTGAAGGTGCCTCTCTCTTTGCGGGGAACTATCGTTACAACAGCAATGGCTATGGCGTAAATCTGGTACAGCCGTTATTCCGCCAGCAAAATTGGTTAGCCTATACTATATCTGAGTTGCAAGTCATTCAGACCGAAGCGCAATTCAAGATTGCCGAACAGGATCTGGTGCTGCGAGTCGCACAAGCCTATTTTGATGTGTTGATTGCACAAGATAGTGTGCAGCTTGCAGAAACCCAGAAAACTGCCATATCCGAGCAGTTGGAGCAAGCCAAGCGTAATTTTGAAGTTGGAAGCGCGACAATCACTGATACCTTGGAGGCACGGGCGAGATTTGATTTGA
>Ga0316187_10006196_pt1 | contig 10305 bp, 7 predicted proteins | sample CroRivburrow1_MG_FD_204927 | JGI IMG/M metagenome (GOLD analysis project Ga0316187, IMG submission 204927) | Coastal sediment microbial communities from Maine, United States - Cross River worm burrow 1 | ecosystem: Environmental > Aquatic > Marine > Coastal > Sediment | place: USA: Maine... | reverse complement strand
TGACGCTGTTCCGGCGGGATGACTTCAAACATGACCCGGCCGGTGTTGGAACCGTTGCTGCCGCGACTGCCCGTACCGCTGGAGGCCAGGATATTCATAATCACGCTTTTGCCACTCTCCGGGTCACGGTATTTTTCCTGTAATCGACGCGCGGCTTCGGTCATCTTCTGTATATGCTGATCCGTTATTTCAAAGGCGGTGCCGGCGGGCATGGTGAGTACTGCGCGTGCGGTTTCACTTTGTATACGGGGGAAAAATACAAAATGCATCCAGCCGCTGCTGACAATGGCAAACAGGATGATGAGAATGCCTGTGAATGACGCCAGTGTTGTTAATCTCTGTTTCAGGCACAGGGCCAGAAACGGCTGGTAATAATTCAGGATGGCATTTTCAAAACCATCGGCAAAACGTTGTTGCCAGTCGGTAATACGCGCCGTTGATGCCGGTTTTTTATTGAGGTTTATGAAGCGCAGGTGTGCGGGCAGGACAAATTTCGATTCCAGCAGTGAAAAGATCAGTACCGGTATCACAACGGCAGGGATCTGGGCGAAGATGGCGCCGCGGTGGCCTTCGATAAAACCAATGGGCAGGAAGGCAGCAATCGTGGTCAACACACCGAAGGTGACAGGGATCGCTACCTCGCGGGTGCCGCTGATAGCGGCATCAAGGCCGGTTTCCGAGTTGCGCATGTGGCGGTAGACGTTTTCACCCGTGACGATGGCGTCATCAACAACAATACCCAGTACCAGGATAAAACCAAACAGACTGACAATATTGAGGGTAATGCCCAGCAGGGGCATAAACATAAAGGCGCCCATAAAACTGATCGGGATGCCGATGAAGACCCAGAAGGCAATGGATGGCCGTAGAAAGAGTGTTAACAGGGCAAAAACCATGATGCCGCCCTGGATCGCATTATTGGTTAGTGTGCTCAGGCGGTTTTTGACAATCTGTGAATCATCATCCCAGTAGCTCAGGCTCATGCCTATCGGCAGTTGCTGTTGTTGTTCGCGGATGTATTGTTTGACATCGTTGGCAACCGCGATAGCACTCTGTTTACCAACGCGATAGATCTGGATCAACACCGCCTGCTGACCATTGAAACGTGTGCGCAAGGGTGTTTCTTCAAAATCATCGCGGATATCGGCGATATCGGCCAGCCGGATAACACTGCCATCAATGGCTGACTTGATCGCAATGGCGGCGAAATCGTCACGGTGGTAAGACTGGCCCTTGGAACGTATCAGGATGTCACCACCTTTGGTGCGCACATTGCCGGCCGATTGGTCCAGCGAGCTGGACTTGATGGCGGCGGCGACCTCGGCCAGGGTGAGCTGATACTGACGTAGACGATGCGGTGAAATTTCGATGGCAATTTCGTAACTGCGTACGCCGTCAAGTTCTACCTGGGTTACATTCTTCAGGCCGAGCAGGTCATCACGCACCTGTTCGGCATACTCACGCAATTCCTTTTCGCCGTAGTCACCGGCAATCGTTACGGTGATGACCTCGCGTTTGCGTTGCGCCAGCTGGATCAGTGGTCTTTCTGCGTCAGCCGGAAAGGTGTTAATGGCACCGACGCGGGTCTTAACCTCCTCCAGCAGCGTGCGTTCATCATAACCGCTGTCCACTTCCAGATTGACCGTGGTGCCGCCTTCGACGCTGCGGCTGCTGATTTGTTTGATGCCTTCAAGGTCCTGCACGGCCTCTTCGATACGAATGGCCGCACCCTGTTCGACATCTTCCGGTGTGGCACCACGCAGTGCAACCGAAACACTGATGGTGTCGGGGTCAACAGCGGGGAATATTTCCAGTGAAATCCGGGTGGTGAGTGAAATTAGCCCGAAAAACAGGATAAATACCATCAGCAGGTTGGCTGCGACATGGTTGCGGGCAAACCATTCAATCACGGTCTGTCTCCTGGTCTGTCTCCTGGTCTGTCCCGTGTGCTGTTGTCCGCGGGTTTGATTTGCCGTGGTGGCCGGTTCGAATGGGAATCCTGTCCAGCAATGATAACCGGCGTGCCTGATGGCACTTGACCCAGCGGCGTCACCACCAGTTGATCACCCGCCTGCAGGCCGTTGTTAATAATGGCGTCTTCGTCATTATGCCAGGCGATAGTAATCGCACGGCGTTTTAACAGGCCGTTGTCCACGATGTAGACATAACTGCCCTGATAGACAGTACGATTAGGTATCACCAGGGCAGCGGCGAGTTGTTTGCCGCTTATCCGGGCGCTAACGTACTGGCCTATTTTTAAAGGTTGCCGTCCCTCGGCCTTGCTGCCATAGGGGTCATCAACACGGGCAACCACATGAAGCTGTTGTGAGGGGGCATCGATTGCACCTTCGGTGCGAACCACACGGCCGGACCACTGTTCAGTGCCAAGCAGTGACGATTCAATCATTACTTTTGGCAAACTGGATGTGTCGGCATTACGGAAACGATAATTTTCCGGCAAGTCTATAAATTGCAGATCCTGATTACGTAAGGGCAGGCGTACCTCAAGGGCGTCGCTGGCAAATATGTCCGCCAGGCTGCTGCCAACGGCAACAAGCTGGCCAACATCCACATGGATAGCCAGGATGCGTCCGGCATAGGGTGCCCGGATGATGCAGCGTGCCAGATTCAGTTTGGCCTGATTGAATGTCGCCTCGGCAGAGCTGACACCGGCCTGGGCTGCCTGCAATTGTGGTTTACGCAAGACCAGCTCTGACGGTTGTTCATCTATCGCCAGTCGTTGCCAGTCTTCCAGGGCCTGCTTGCTGCGGGCCTGTTCTTCGGATAGACGCTGTTTCGCGTTTGCCAGGGCTGCGTCAGCGATTTGTACCTGGGCCTCGAAATCCCGCGGGTCAACCTTGAGCAGGATTTCGTTTTTTTCAAAATAGTCACCCGGACGAAAATGATCACTGACAAAAACAATCTGACCGCTGACCTGTGACTTGAGTTCGACCCGGGTGCGGGGTTTGATCGTGCCATAACTGTTAATAACAACGGCGTAGCTGCCTGGTTGAAGCGCCACTGTTTCAACAGTCATCTGGGCAGCACGGGGTGGGGGTTTACGGGCAATCTCGGGCCGGTTATGCATGATGAGCCAGGCCGTCAATATGGAAATTGTTATTACTGCAATGGGTAGCAGGGCGCGTTTGATCATGGTAATAACTTCATCGAGTGGGAAATAGTGTGTTTGTAATTTTTCACAGGTCTTCACCTTCAAAATTGCCGCCCAAGGCAACATACAATGCAATCCGGTTGTGTAAACGCTGTCGTTTTAATTTGACGACTGCGCTTTGGGCATCGAAGGCCCGTCGTTGCGCTTCCAGTACAGTGGCATAACTTACCAGTCCACGTTGATATTGTTCAAATGACAGGGTTTCCGCCGCCAGGGCGCTTTTTTCCGCGGCACGATATTGTTGGTATTGTTGGGTCAGCGCAGTTTCCTGTGCCAGGCTGGTTTCCACTTCGGCGAAGGCCTGGAAGATATTGCCCAGGTATTGCAGTTCCAGCTGTTGTAGTCGGGCGCGTGCCTCCTCTTCCTGCGCGGCCAGCCTGCCGGCATTAAACAGAGGTTGCAGCAGGCCGCCAGCCAATGTCCATACACCCTGGCTGGCATCAAGCAGGTTTTTCAGCGCGGTAGAGCTTTGACCAACACTGCCGGTCATCGATAAACGGGGGAAACGTTGTTTGTGGGCGATGGCGACACCGGTGTTGGCAGCCAGTAATTCCAGCCAGCTGCTGCGTAATTCAGGGCGGCGGCTGAGGAGTTCGGAGGGCAGGCCGGCGGGAACCGTGCCTTGCAGTTGCGGTAGTTCCGGTGCCGACCAGGATTGGCCGTCCGGGTAACGCCCTAATAATAGCTGGAGTCGTCTCACGGTCTCGGCAACGAGCTGGTGCTGGGCCGTGGTGCGGGCGGCCTCTTGTTCGACGCCATTGCGACTCAGATAAACATCGAGGGCGGGGTTCAGGCCCTGGCGATAACCGGTTTCAATGATGTCGAGATTGCGACCAAGATTTTTCAGGCGATATTCATAGAGTTCCAATAACCGTTGGGCTTCGAGCAGGTCATACCAGGCATTGCCGACGGCGGCCACTAGGTCGCGACGGGCCATTTCCAGTTCCGCCTCCCGGGCAGCCAGGCGTAATGCCGCCTGTTTCTGGCTGTCTTTTAATTTGCCCCAGATATCGATCTCCCAGTCCAGATCCAGGGATAATTCAATATTGTTTGAGGTGCTGGCCGGTGTCGTTTGCAGCTTGCGTCGCGCCCCATTGAGTGATGCCGATAATTCCGGGATGCGTGCCGCGCCACTGACAAGCAATTGCTGTCTGGCCTGTGTCACCAGTGCCTGTTGTGCGGCAAGGTCGTGATTATTGTCTAATGCTTCACCAACCAGCTCATTGAGTCGGGGATCGGCCAGTTCGGCCAGCCAGTTTTCATTGACGATTTGCCCCTCCGGCTGGTTATGCCAGACTGCTGGGGTTGCCGACACTGCCGGTGCTGTGTAGGAAGGGTTGGTGCTGCAGGCGCTGGTCGTCAGCAGGGCAAGACATGCAATCAAGACTTTCCCGAAGTGTGGGTGGTTTAGAAAAGGCATCTTGTTTCAGTGGTGTTGTTTATAAGTGGCCTGTAAAAAAACCTTGTGGTTCAGAATCTTCCCTACGCTATCTTAATATTGGCATCTATTTTGCGCCAGTCTATTTACACGACTTTACATGAGCCACCGGGATATGAGGTGAGGGAGGCGGGTGAAGATTTCCTGTCCGGAAATGATGGTGGGGCTATGTTATGCTAACGCCATTATAATTAGATGATAAAGGCAGCAATCATGGTGCAGGATGCTAATAACCTGATCTGGATCGATCTGGAGATGACCGGGCTTAATACAGACGAAGACTACATCATAGAGATCGCTACTATCGTTACTGATGCCCATCTGAATATCCTGGCTGAAGGACCGGAGTTGGCCGTGCATCAGAGCGAAGAGGTGTTGAGTATGATGGATGAGTGGAACACCAATCAGCATGGAGGTTCCGGTTTGGTCGACAGGGTACGGCAGAGTCGTATCACGGAATCTGAGGCGGAGCATCAGACGCTGGAATTTCTGAAGCAATATGTGCCGGCCAATAAATCACCGATGTGTGGTAACAGCATCTGTCAGGATCGACGTTTTATATATCGTAGCATGCCGGCGCTGGAACGTTTTTTTCATTATCGCAATCTGGATGTCAGTACCCTGAAAGAACTGGCGCAGCGCTGGGCGCCAGAGATTGGTACGGGTTTTGGGGGTAAGAGCTCCAGTCACCTGGCGATGGATGATATCCGTGATTCTATCAATGAGCTGAAATATTATCGTGAACATTTTATTCGCTTGCCTGAATCCAGTTGAGCACCAGGCTTGCGTCAGGGGTGGGAACGAAAAGACCGGTTAACGTTTATTATTTGTTGGCATCCCACCAGGCGGGTATCGATTTGTCATGCGGGACACTATGGCAGCGTTCACAGGTCCACAGGGCGAATGAGACCTTGTCATGGCAGCGACCGCAGTACTGACCCTTTAGTACCTTTTCCATAGTGACCGGGTTACCGTTTTTCTTGGGTAAAAAGATATCCGGGTGACAATTGCTGCAGGCCAGCCAGCGGGTATGGGCCAGATGTGGAAAACGTACATTTGGCATTTCGGCCGTGTCAGTCATTATAATATCGAGGTCGAACTCTTTCATCGGTGCGCCATCTTCCGGGCGGCCGGTATTGGTCTTACGAGGGGTGATGACGTTCTGATTAATGGCCTCGACCCAGTTGACTTCGCCGCGACGATCCTTGGGGAAGTTTTTCATTGATTGCTTCGGGTCTTGCAGGGTGTTGATGGTTTCTACACTGGGGTCATGGATGCCATCCTGGGCCAGTGGCGTCAGTGGTGGGGCTTTCAGGTCCAGTGCCAGCGCGGTTCCAGTGGTGATTGATATGGCGAGCGCGATAATAAACAGCGGCGACTTCATGATGGAGCATTTCCCTTTTGTTGTTGCAAGGCCCATTGTACATGTTCGCGGACCAAAGGCGATGGATGACCGCAACGTGATTGCAGGGTCTGGATCAGACCTGCCTGATCTTTATTTATACCTTTGGCCAGCGAATTGCCCAGAGCAACGGCAATATTGCGCAGCCAGCGTAGATAACCGATACGTCTAATTGGCGAGCCTTCAGTATATTTCAGAAAGTCCTGTTCACTCCAGGAAAACAGTGTTGTCAGTTTCGGGTTGTCGAGTTGATGGCGAGGATGGAAGTCTGTTTCAGTGGTGTGGCGGGCAAAACGATTCCATGGGCATATCAGTTGACAGTCATCGCAGCCATAGATGCGGTTGCCAATCAGAGGGCGCAGTTCCGCTGGGATGGATCCCGCAAGTTCGATGGTCAGGTAAGAGATGCAGCGGCGGGCATCGAGTCGATAGGGGGCGATGATCGCAGTTGTAGGGCAGATATCAATACAGGCCGTGCAGTTGCCACAATGGGCCGTGGTTTGATTGTCGGCAGGTAATGGCAGGTCGGTATATAACTCACCGAGGAAAAACCAGGAGCCGGCCTGGCGATTGATCAGATTGGTGTGTTTGCCGATCCAGCCGAGTCCGGCCTGTTGGCTCAGCGCCTTTTCCAGTACCGGTGCCGAGTCGACGAAGGCACGGTAGCCGAAGCTGCCAATAGTCTGTTCTATGCGGGTGGCCAGTTGTTGCAGGCGTTTACGCACAACCTTGTGGTAGTCACGCCCGAGGGCGTAGCGGGAAATATAACCACGTTCGGAATTGTTGAGAACATCGGTGATCGCGCTGCGCTCCGGTGGCAGATAGTCCATGCGCAGAGAAATGACGCGCAGGGTACCGGATACCAGCTCGTCGGGGCGGCTACGCCGGGTGCCATGGCGGGACATATAATCCATTTCGCCATGCAGGCCATCTTCGAGCCAGCTGAGTAGATGTCCTTCGTGTTCATCCAGCTGGATATCGGCGATACCCACCTGCTGAAAACCGAGATCCTGGCCCCAGTCCTTGATAAGACGGGCCAGTTTGGCCATGTCGCGGCGCCGGGGTGGTGCTTTTTGTTTCATTGAGTGCGGCATGCCCTTATCATAACGTCTATGACATCATTACCGCGAAATTTGTATCGGGCTGCAGCGATCCGTGAACTGGATCGTATTGCAATCAACGAGTTTGGATTACCCGGGCGGGAATTGATGGAGCGCGCCGGTCGGGCGGCCTTTGTCGAGTTACAGGCCCGCTGGCCTCAGGCGCAACGTATCACTATCTTGTGCGGTCCGGGTAATAACGGCGGTGATGGTTTTGTTATTGCCCGTCTGGCGGCCACAGCCGGTATGGTGGTTGAGGTTTTTCTCGCGCTCGATGTTAAATGTCTGGAGGGGGATTCGGCGCAGGCCTATGCCGACATGTGTGAGGCCGGTTTGTCTGGTCTGGCAATGAAGAGCCTTGCAGAATTGGGTCTGGTTAAGGCTGATGTCATTGTTGATGCCCTGTTCGGAACCGGCCTTGATCGTGATGTTGAAGGTGATCTGGCGGCCAAGATTGATATGGTTAATGCTTCTCGGCTACCTGTTCTGGCCATCGATATTCCCTCCGGCTTACATGCCGATAGTGGTCGTGTACTGGGGCATGCAGTGCAGGCTGCAGCGACCGTGAGTTTTATCGGATTGAAGCAGGGGCTTTTCACCGGGCAGGGACCAGCCTGTTGTGGTGATCTGGTTTTTGATGATCTGCAGCTGCCGGGGAATGTTTATGCCGGGGTGCCGGTGGCAGCGCAACGGATTAATTATGCCGATTTGATTGCTGATGATAATCCGCTATTGCCGCGTTCGCGTTGTGCCCATAAGGGTGAGTTTGGTCATGTACTGGTGGTCGGGGGTGATCAGGGCATGGCCGGTGCGGTGCGGATGGCTGCCGAAGCGGCGGCGCGGGTCGGCGCCGGTCTGGTCAGCGTTGCAACACGGACGGAGCATGCCAGCCAGATATGTGCTGCCCGACCCGAGCTGATGGTCCATGGTATTTCACCGCCTGGAGCCTTGTCTTCCTTGCTGGCGCGGGCAACGGTGATAGCCATTGGTCCCGGTCTGGGGCAGATGGACTGGGGACGGGATTGTCTGGGGCAGGTGCTGGATGTATTGGCTAATACAGCGAAACCATTGGTTATCGATGCCGATGGTTTGAATCTGCTGGCCCGGGAATCCTGGCGCTATGATCATTGGGTGTTAACCCCGCATCCGGGTGAGGCAGCACGTCTGCTTGGCGTAACCACGGCAGCGGTGCAGGCCGATCGTTTTGCCGCTGCACAGGCCATTCAGCAACATTATGGTGGTGTCTGTGTTTTGAAGGGGGCCGGTACTGTGGTGCAGGGCGCTGACGATTGCTGGGTTTGTAATGATGGTAACCCGGGAATGGCTGGTGGTGGCATGGGCGATGTTTTGACCGGTGTTATCGCTGGCCTGCTTGCACAGGGGCTTGTTATTAACGCGGCGGCCACCGCTGCAGTCTGTGTTCATGGTCATGCGGCCGATATTGTGGCCTGTGATGGTGAGCGGGGTATGCTGGCCATGGATCTGATGCCAATATTACGCCGCCTGGTAAATCCTGTGTCAGTTACGCCGGGCACAGAAGGGGATGCGTTGGCATGCGGCAGTTGACGCTGGAGGCTGAGTCGGCGGATGCCATGGAACATTTGGCGGCTTGTTTTTCCCGGGTGTTACTTGCTGACAGGCTGAAACATAGGCAGGGCATCGTTATTGCCCTGCAAGGGCCATTAGGGGCTGGAAAGACGACCTGGTGCCGGGGTTTGTTGCTGGCCCTGGGGCATCGAGGCATCGTTAAGAGTCCGACCTATACGCTGGTAGAAAGTTATCGGCTTGAACGGTTGGCGGGGTATTTGCATCATTTTGATCTGTATCGCATGGCCGACCCTGAGGAGCTGGAATATATCGGTGGGCGTGATTATTTTGATGATGATTCGGTTTGTATAGTTGAATGGCCGGAGCGGGGCGACGGGGTGATGCCGCCTGCTGACATCACAATTGCCATCCGTTATATCGACGATGGTCGTCGCTTGACAGTGACGGCATCGACAGCGGTTGCTGAGCGGTTGTTGGCTGTATTGGATAAGGAGATTGTTTGATTGAGAATTTTTTATCTTCTATTTAGTTAGCAACTTAGCTGTGAGTCGTTATCGTATGGCGTAGCTTCTCTGGCTATCTATATAAAATTGTTGCAATTAGTTCTGGTATGCGTTAAATCTAGTCTTGTTTAGTATGGATGATATTGATCAGATGATTTTTAGCAGGGTTGCTGACATATGCTAAGGCTGCTTTTCTTATTATTATCGCTGTCATCTATGGCGACATTGGCAACGCCAGTGCAGGTGAATAGTCTGCGTACCTGGCAGGCCCCAGACCATACACGACTGGTCTTTGATCTCTCCGGTCCCGTGGATTATAAGCTGTTCAATCTCGATAATCCGTCCCGCCTGGTTGTTGATATCAAGAATTCATCGCTGAAACAGGACTTGCCGACTCCGGATAAGAATGATGCCTATCTAAAGGGTATTCGCAGTGCCATGCGTGATAACAAGGATCTGCGGGTGGTGCTGGATCTGCAGGGAAAATCCAAATACAAGAGCTTTCTGCTCAAGCCCTATAAACAATATGGTGACCGCCTGGTGATCGACCTGTATCAGGCGGTGCCTCGTAAACAGAAGATCGTGAAAAAGGTGAGCCCTAAGGATTCCGGTCTGCGTGATCTGGTGATCGCCATTGATGCCGGTCATGGTGGTGAAGATCCGGGGGCGCTGGGTAGTCGCGGTACCCATGAAAAGGAAGTGGTGCTGGCGATTGCCAGGCGTCTGGCCAAGGCTGTTGAGAAAGAGCGGGGTATGCGACCGGTATTAATCAGGGATGGTGATTATTATCTGAGTTTGCGTCAGCGTACGGTGCTGGCGCGGAAAAATAAGGCCGACCTGTTTGTTTCTATTCATGCCGATGCCTTTGATGATCGCCGGGTTAATGGTGCCTCGGTGTATATCCTGTCGCGTAACGGCGCCAGTGATGAGGCCGCCCGCTGGCTGGCCGAAAAAGAGAACTCGGCCGATTTGATCGGTGGTGTTAGCCTTGATGACAAGGATAATATGCTGGCCTCGGTACTACTTGACCTGTCCCAGAATGCAACGATTGAGTCTAGTTATAATGTCGCCGAACAGGTGTTAAAGGCCCTTAGGCCGCTGGGAAAGTTGCACAAACGTGAGGTTCAGCAGGCCGGTTTTGC
>Ga0316187_10006194_pt1 | contig 10306 bp, 13 predicted proteins | sample CroRivburrow1_MG_FD_204927 | JGI IMG/M metagenome (GOLD analysis project Ga0316187, IMG submission 204927) | Coastal sediment microbial communities from Maine, United States - Cross River worm burrow 1 | ecosystem: Environmental > Aquatic > Marine > Coastal > Sediment | place: USA: Maine... | reverse complement strand
GAAGAGACCTTCAGCCCGCGATAAAGACCCGGCACAACGGCTGGGTCCTAGGTGAAGAATCACGGTACTGAGGTATGGAGATTATTTCTTTTTCTTCTTTTTCTTACCTTTCGTCTCTTTCTCAGCCTTCTTCTCTTTTTTCTTCTTCTTGTCCTTTTGACTTCCTATTTCATCAGATTGTGAGGCATCGGAGTCTTCAGATAATGCAGGTACAACTATCTCCTCAGCCACACCTTTGCTCTCTTCTAGAGTGTTCATTTTGTTATATGACCTTGAATGACTTTGCGCAACGACGGCGGCATCGCGTAATGGAGACTCGCTACTCAGATCCGAAAGATCCAAACGACCGGAAGCCAGTGTAAGCAGCAGCGAATCATTTGCGGGGGTGTCGCGAGGCGACTGCCTCGGATTTGAGATATGTCCTCGGACGTCGGAAGTAACCGACCCTCGTGTCCTCTCGCTGAATGAAATTCTAGTTCACATGCATCGCGGCGGGGCTTTTCTTTCGCAATTCAAACGCTCAGTATCCATGGTAGTTTGCTGGGTCAGAAGCAGGCACCTCGGAGCTGCGCGTAAATGATTGGCCGCAACATGCGGTCTCCTGCAGGTCAAATCAAGCGAGGGAGTAACTCGATCGGACGCCCGCCGAATCGAATCCGGGCATGTCTCTTCAGGGTCGACTCCAGACTACTGCGCTGCTCAAACGAAGGTCAGCTATCGGGTTCTCTGACTGTAAGCGGAACTTCGGGGCGACTCTGGCTACCGCTGCAACCGGCCAACTGCAGACATAAGAAACCCCGCTTCACACATTCTGCGAAGCGGGGTTCTGTTTGGCTGCTCGAAGAAAGAGTCTTACGCCGCTTTGACCTGCTTGCGCCGCAGGGAGCCGATACCGGCGATGCCCACACTAATAAGCAAGAGAGTTGCGGGCTCTGGCACTACGAACGTGCCGATGGGAAAGGGCGTAGCCGCAGTCGTGTTCAAGGTCTCGCCATCAAGCGCATTCGGGCCGCTGAAGCGCCAATTAGAAAGGACAAAGACGTCACCATCGGGGCCGGTCCCATTTACGCGGTATGCCCATCCATTGATGTACTCCCAAGGTTGGCCAGTGCCATCGACATTGATCAAACCAAAAATATCGACAACGACGCCATCGTGAAAAAGTTCAATCGCGTCGTCACCGTTTATGGAAGCAGCGATGCCGGTAAAATCGGGCTCAAAGCCGAAGAAGTCCATGAAACCGTCTACGTCGAATGAAAGGTAGATGAAGTCGCCTTTCAAGGCCTGACCCGATAGCGTCGTTTCCTCGCCATCAGTACCACCGCCATTATTGGCCGAGCCTATGCCGAATGCGGAAAGGTCCGGGATATTGCCTGTTGCATAAAGCTCGATCGCTTTTGGCAGACCGCCTGGTAAAGGACCATCGATCACACCAGTAATTAATAGTTCTGCGGGGTCCATGCCATACGTCCCGACCGGGAATGGGTTTGCCGCGGTTGCATTTGAGGTCTCGCCATCCAACTCGTTGATGCCGCTGAATGCCCAGTTTGAGAGATCAAAGGTGTTGCCGTCAGGCCCAGTGCCGCTTTCTCGGTACGCCCAACCGTCTTGATACGCCCACGGCTGGCCGGTGCCGTCCACGTTGATGTCGCCGAAGATGTCTACTACCGTCCCATTCTCGAAGACCTCAATTGCGTCGTCGCCATTGATCAAGGTTGCATTGCCGTCTGTGAAAGTCGGTGCGAATCCGAAAAAGTTCTGGAACTGCACACTCTCTGTGGCTACATATATGTAGTCGCCCTTTGCGGCGGAGCCTGAAAGGGCGAATTCTTCACCATCAGAACCCCCGCCATTATTGGCCGAGCCCACGCCGTAAATCGAAAGATCAGCAATGTCGCTGGTTGCATATAATTCGACCGCTTTTGGCAGTCCGCCGGTGATCGGGCCATCAATTACGCCGCTGACAATTAGACCGGCAGACGCTGGCATGCTCAACAAAAGCCCGATCAAGGCTGCCACTAGGCTTTGGCGGAATGCTAATCTCGTCCGACGATGCTGCATATCGCAGTCACGGGGTATCGCATTGTCTTTCATTGATTCTCGCTTGTTCTAGAAACGCATTAGCCGAACATGCTGGCAAGATTCACGCCGAATATTTAATTCATCACAATTAACAACGAGTTATGGAGTTTCGGCGCGCGGTAATGTGCTGAATCTGTAAAGCTTTTGGACACACGCCAACCTTCTTGGTGTCGTGAGCGCCGAGACTTGGGGACAGTCAGGAGTCCGAAATACGTCTAGCGGCCTGCGACCAAATAATAAGTCGTTTGTGTTGTATTCGGCCGCGGGTGAGGGTGGGCAGCTTGGTCGGCTCGGGATCGAACTCGGTCATCCGACTGAATCGCTCCGGTATTTCTGCGGGAACTTTTCTTGTCGGCCAACTGCGGTTCCAACGCGTTGATCCTGAAACTCAGGTGAGCTACTTGTCTTTGCTCCCATCGCAATATGTCGAAAGTTCTCCCTCGTTCGCCAAGTTCGCCAAGTTCGCCAAGTTCGCAGCAAAAACCATCTGGAATTTCGATTGGTTCGAATCCGGTTTTGACGGCCCCTTTCATTCCTTTGTTGCTATATCCGAATGTGTGCATGTGCGCTCGTACATAAAAAATGGTTCCATCGTTAATCGACTTTGTTGACCCCCCTCGGTTGAACGGCTGCTCGCGAGAATGAGGGTGACCCAGCACGCGTCGAAACAACAACTTGCCATCCTCGGACACAGCTTCCCACCAATTCACGTAATGGTTGCAATCCTTATCCGAACTCTTGACTGTTGCGTATATCGAGTGGCTAGACCCGAAGAACGCTTTGCTGGCCTTAACCTTGGTGATTTCAGCGTAGTGCTCATCTGCAAATGCTGACCCAGTGGCCATCAACAGACAGAGGATGGAAATGGCCAGTACGCCATATTTCTTGGTGCTTTTGTTCCTTCTTGTGAAGTTTACATATGTCGAGGGTTGTTGTTTCGGCCACCCGCCATATCTAATCACCGTCGGCAGGGGCACTCCCGTGCCTGCATGATGGCTCCGCGGGAAGCGCATTCAACTCAGCCCGGACTATCGTGATCGTTCTGGGTGCATCAATCCCAAACCGGACGAAAGAGCCCTCCACATCCTTGACGAACACCTGGATATCATCAGTGACTCGGAGTGATTCTCCGACACGGCGATCAACAACCAACCACTGTGTTCTCTCAAAGTCGGGATCTGGGCGTTGCAGTTCCAACATGACCGTGTGCCGCCCGATATCCAAGACCTCAAGGATGAGATCATCACCGATGCGGATCGCTTCGCCGATCCGTCGAGAAAGTGCAAGCATGACAGCCTCCGTGCTGTTGTGTGGGAAGCGATAAGATACCAGCCCAGCTTTAGCAGGAAAACCACTCTGTAGACCTATGCGCCTTGCCTTACAGACACTTCTCCTTGCCTGCCTCGTGGCGCTGACCGCGGTCGCAGGCGCTGCCGACCTGGAAATGCTGCCGGGGCGAGTGACCCGCATCGTGGATGGCGACACAATTGTGCTCGAGGCTGAGGGCAGCAAATACCGGGTCAGACTGGCAGGTATCGATGCGCCCGAGCGGAACCAGCCCTGGGGCGAGGCCGCAACACGGGAGCTCCGGCGCCAGGTGGCCGGGCAGCAGGTAGAGGTCCAGTGGTACAAGCGTGACCGCTGGAAACGACTGATCGGCGTAATCCGGTTGGATGGCGAAGACATGAACCTGCACTTGGTCGAGCGTGGCCTGGCATGGCATTACAAACGCTATGCCGACGAGCAAAGCCCAGGGCATAGGGATGCGTACTCAGCCGCTGAAAAGGCTGCACAGGGCGCAAGAAGAGGCCTGTGGTCAGACCCTGAGCCCATTCCACCCTGGGAGTGGCGGAAGCGGTGATTGTGTTCTAGAAAGCGGCCCACTTGAAATGAGGGATTGCCGCATCGGCAACAGACCAACGTTGCCTCGCAGTCCAGAATTGTCAACTGAAGACTTCATTCAAAAACGATTGCATCTCTCGCCAGGAACCGGCATCCGCTTCTGCGTCGTAACCTATAGGAAGTCCATATTTCTTGCCGTTTAAAGATGCCTCGCGGCTCGTAAAGCCGTGCATTGCCCCCTTGTAGATGATGACATTGAAATCGACACCGGCATCGGTCATTTCTTGCCTTAAGGCCGTAACATCCTTATCCGAAACCATGGCGTCCTCTGCGCCGTGGCACACTAGGATTTTCGCCTTCACTTCACCCCGCGTCGGCTTGTGGAAAGAACCGAGTGCGCCGTGGAAACTTACGACCCCACGTAATTTCATGCCGATACGGGCGGCATGCAAAGCCATGGCGCCTCCGAAGCAATAGCCGATGGCAGCGAGCCTAGATGGGTCGGCTTGAGGTTGATCCGTTAGGCACTGATAAGCTGCACGAATTCGTTCGGTCCCTGTCTCCATGTCGTTCAGAACGGCGTTCATCATGCCGGCGGCCTCATCGGCATTAGCCGCCAGCTGCCCGCCGCCATACATATCGGTTGCAAGTGCGGCATAACCCAGCTCTGCCAGCATCTCGGTGCGCTGTTTGATGTAATCGTTTACACCCCACCACTCCGGAAACACCAGCACCGCGGGCCGAGCCCCACTCATGTTCCTGTCGTAGGCAAAATAACCCCGGAGGCTAGTGCCCCCCTGATCGTACTCAATAGCTTTGGTATGAAGATTGGGTTTATCTGACATCATTTGTTACCTCCTGCTCATGGTGGCTGTCCGGACCCCGTCGATGAGTCAATGTCCGCCCAGTGGCCTACCGCCTGAATAGGTTGAAGAGAACTGTTAGCACGATGCTGACGATGACCATCGAGGTGATGGGGAAGAAGAACTTTCCGCGCTCCGACTCGATGCGGATGTCACCCGGAAGCCTGCCGAACCAGCCGAAGACTCCGGGCGCGTAGTGCAGCACAAGGCCGACCACCACCAGAACCAGACCAGCAATGATCAGCCAGCGTGCCATGACCTAAGTGGCGAGATCCTCGATCTTTGCCCCCAGCGCATTTTTGGCGACCGACTTGATCCCATTCTCGCAAGCCCGCTCCGTGTCGTAATGCTCGCTGGTCCCTACGACCTGCCCGTTGGTGGCCTTCAGATTGAACATGAACTTGCCTTTGCTGCTCTTGCGCTCGAACCGCGCATCGACAGCTGAATTGCGCTGGATCGACCCGATCCCATTTTTGGCTGAAACCTTGGTTTTATATCCCTGGCTGGCCAGGATGATCTGCCCATTGGATGCCTTCAGACGAAAACGAAACTTGCCACCTTTGTCTTTGTACAGCTCGAACTTTCCAGGCACTTTACTCTCCTCAGTGGTTGCGGTTGATCGGCTCCGAAGAAATATAGACGTTCTGAGGCCGACTGCCATAATTGCTGGAAGCTTTCTGGCAAGGATGAAAACATGCCTCGACTTCATGATGCGCCACCAAAAGCCGTCCAGGCAGACATTGAATCGCTGCAGCAGTCTTTGAAGGGTGTCATCCCGTCCAAGCGACTGGATGAAAACCTGTTGATCGCCACCTGGAACATCCGTGGCTTCGCATCGCTGACCCGCAAATGGACTGCCGGAGATGCTGACTCACCCAAACGGGACTTGCGCGGTCTCCTTGCCATTGGGGAAATCATTCGACGTTTCGACGTGATCGCCGTCCAGGAGGTCAAAGGTGACCTGCGTGCCCTGCGAGACCTGATGAAGTGGCTGGGGCCGGACTGGGCATTCCTCATGACGGATGTAAACATCGGAGCAGCCGGCAACAGCGAGCGCATGGCTTTCATCTTCGACCGTCGCCGTGTAGAGCTATCGGGATTGGCCTGCGAGTTGGTGGTACCTGAAGAATGGCTCAAAGAAGTCGACTCTGATGCCCTTCGCCGCCAGTTTGCCCGAACCCCCTATGCCGTGAGTTTCCGTTCTGGCAAACAGACGTTCATTCTCGTCACGCTGCACGTTGACTACGGCGACAGCGCATCGGAACGCATCCCGGAGCTAAAAGGCATCGCTAGATGGATGCGGGACTGGGCAGATCGTACCAATGCCTGGTCACAAAACTTGATCGCTATGGGCGACTTCAATATCGACAGGAAAAATGACCCGCTGTGGCAAGCATTCACATCGACTGGTCTCACCGTGGCGGAGGACCTGGAGAGTGCACCCCGATCCATCTTTGCCGATCCGGACAAGCCGACGACAGACAAGTATTACGATCAGATCGCCTGGTTCGAGACAACCAGAGGGGCGAGCCGCCTTTCGCTCAACTATCGAACGGGAGGATTCGCTGACTTTCTGCCATACGTCTACGGAGACACCTCACTATCCAAAAGCGCAATCTCGTATCGCATCTCAGATCACTATCCGCTATGGGTGGAGTTTGGTTTGTGACCGGCTTGATTCGGCCAGAAACTGCCCGTTTCGGTAGCTCATGGTGGCGACCAGGACCGTCAGTTATGTGACACTTCTCCCATGACTCAATACCTCGGACGCATCTCACTTCTACTCGCGCTTGGCGCATGGATCGCTTACTTCACTTTTCTCATCGTCGGTGGAATCGATCCGTCACCCGCGCTGTCGCGGATTCTTCAGGTAGCCGTTATGGCTACGCTCGCTGCAGTTCTACTTTCACTGCTTCTCGCGCTCGTTGCTCTCGCACGAGGACCTCAGCGAATCTCGGCAGCCATTGCATTTGGGCTTTGCGTCGTCTTTGGCTTGTTCTTCTCGGGCCTGTTCTTCGCAATGCTCCCTTAGAGGCCCCGCCGTCTCGATACCGGCTCCACTTGCACGACCCCGGAAGAGTCGACGGTGCTTGACTCAACGCAAGTTCCAGCGACCAGACTCCCTTCGGAAAAACGTCAGATGCCTGAGACGCAATTGCCGCAAGCGGCCAGGTGCATTTTAAGGCAACGCTGATGCGAGTGCTCGCTTTGGGGATACCGACGAAGTCAGGCGTCCGAGTGAGCGCAGCGAACGGCCCGAACGCATTATGTATTTTTGACGGCAATGGATAAGGCTGCGTACGCACCCTGGATCTGCCAATTGCGATGACGATCATTCCGAGCTCCCACAAAGCCGGGTACAGGTGTCGAACTGAGTTTCGCAGCGCTCCCTGGCGATCTGTGGTGCTGCAGCGCAGTCCTCGGCCGCGGACTTGCTACAAATGATGTGCACACCGGCGCACTCCGATTCGAGTGACACCTGGCCCATCCACAGTTTGCTTGAGTCCGACATGCAAGACTCGTAGCGCTGCTCGCAGGTCTCCGCGCGGCTGTGCAGGCAGTCGGCCTCGGTCTGGCGGTCAATCTCCTCGCCACAGGCCTGGTGACGGTGTTCGCAGTCAGACAGACATGCCTCTCGGCCCGCTTCATCGGGACGCGGAGCGCGCTCGGGTTTGTGCTCAGGCCGGGCCGCGACGTGCCGCCGCTGATCGATCTCACGCTGCCACGGGGTCAGCCAGTCGGTGTCTGGATCGACCGCTCTCGCCGAGTCGAGATGCCGTTGCGCGCTGTCCAGGTCGCCGCGGACGAGCGCATCCTCGACCAGGCCGTGATAGCGCTCGGTGATCGCCATCAGGCCCTCGCGGGCGGTCGGGTTGTAGGGCTCTAGTTCGAGCACATGTTGAAAGCGTTCAAAGGCATTATTGCCGGGCGGACGGGTCAGCCGCAGTTCCGCCAGATCGATCTCCGCGGCCTGGATCAACTCGGTAATCTCGCGTTGCCGGAGGTCGTCCGGTGAGGGTCCACGGGGAGCAGGAACGGCGACTGGCTCGGCCTCCGCGGGCGGTCGAGGTTCGGGTAATACTTCGGGGAGAGGTTCAGCCGGGGCCGGCGGTTCGAGACGCGTCGGCTCGGTTGCGGGCGGCTTGGGCGGCGGAACCGTCCTCATAACGGTATCGCTCCGGGTGCTGGCATGGGGCGGCGTCGGCACCGGTTCGTTAACCGGGGGGCGCGCATGCTCGGTAGAGGTCGCCTGGCTGAGCCACCAGGCGCCTGCACCCGCAGCCAGGATCACAGCAGCGACCACTGCCAGCCATCCGGTCGGACGGCCGCTGGACTTCCGCCCGGGCGTTGCGGTTGTGCTCGGTGCTCCGGCCGGGGCCGCCGCGGCCGAGGGCGCCGCCGTCGGGCTTTCCTCGGGTTCGGCAATCAATGGCTCGAGGACGTCGGCCAGGCGGCGCACGTCAAACTCCCAGCGATTGTCGCTTATCTCGCAGGCCTGCAAGCGGCACAGCGGGCGCAAGGGTTCGGGCAGTTCCTGCTCCAGCGGCATGCCGGCGTTGTGTACCAAAACCGGGATGACCCGGACACCGCGGGTCAGTGCCGTAGTAATTTCCAGGCGTATGAAGTCGTTCGGATCGTCCAGGCGTCGGCGCCCCTCGCCGTCCTGGGCCTTGATCCAGCTGGGACCGATCATGGCGATCACCGCGCCGCAGGACTCGATCGCGCGGTCGATGCCTGCGACGAAGTCCATGCCCGGCTCCAGGGTTTCGATGTCCATGAACACCCGCTCGCGCCCGAAGCGTTCGGCAAGGTTATCGAACAGTCGCCCGGCATAGCCCGAGCTGTCGTCGCGTCGGTAGCTGAGGAAGATCGCAGACATGCCTTATCGGTCAAACTCACTAAGCTATAAATGCAGCAAGCTTACACGTTGACGGCAGGTACGTGTGTTGATCCCAGGACCGAGCATCGTCAGCACAAATGCAGGCGGACGGGTGAAACCCGCACCCATCGGATCAAAGAACCGCAGCGAGCTGCAAACGCGGCGTCACTGATGGCAGCGCGTCACCCCTGCACTCATAAGCCGTCATCCGACGTTCCCGGCGTCCGGCACGCAGCCTGTATAACCGCTTCGCAATCAGGACCTGCCATTACGGGCACCAGGTTTGACTGAACTCGGCGTGTCGAAAGCACAAGCCCATCCATGTGCTTCGCCCCACCGATATACATCCTTAAATACAGCCGAGCGAAATCTGGCGCAAACCTTGACAACGGAGTAATCCCGCATAAGATTGCAGCATCAATGAAGTTTTGCATGACCGCTTTCAGCGGCATCTGAAAAGCCTCTCCAGATCGTGAGAAGAGGCGGGTTCCAGACCTTCGATCTATTTTTGTCCACCAACCCGACGGGGAAATACCATCCCTGGCGGGGCGCAATCTGCGTGGTGTTTCCCTTTGTTCAATTCAAGGAGAACACCATGACTCACACCGAAACCAAGTATTTCGATCTTCACATCCAGGGCATTGGCTACCTCAATCGCGTGCGCGAAGTGAGGCCCGGCCGCTCTGAACCTTTCTGGGCCACCGATATCGCAGCGATCTTCGGATCCGCCGACAGCGTCCAGAGAACCCGCTTCGACTGCCGCGTTGTCGGTACCGAGGCGCAACGCGTGATCGCCCATGCCAAGAAGCACGTGGATGCCGAGCGGAAGGTGTTGGTCGCCTTCAAGCTGGGTGATCTGTATTCAGAACCTTTCACTTACGAGAAAGGCCCGAAGGCCGGTACCACGGGTGTCTCGCTCAAGGCGCGACTGCTGCGTATCGATTGGGTGAAGGTTGACGGGAGAACCGTCTACTCGGCACCACCACCGCAGCCGCAGGTCAATGCCGATGATGTGAAGTCTTCCACCGCCGATAAGCCCGATTCATCAGCTCGGACTGAAGCGGCCTAAACTTCAACCTGCTCGGAGCACCTGTGTGCTCCGAGTTTCCTTAATCCTGACGGGACCACGCAGCCCGTCAGGGAACTGCGTGTCCCGGCAACACCGGAGATCACGCATGATCAATCTCACAGGGACCATTACGGTCAAGACCATTAACGGGCGCAACGGCGATTTCAATGTTGGGCGCCTGCTCACCGAAATCGGTGAATTCAACGTCAAAGAAGGCATCGAGGAGTATGCACCTGGGCAATATGCTGGGCAGTTCTCGATCAGCCGGATCTATCCTGCAGCCTATGTCGTGGGCGGACGCTACAACGTGGAGGTCCGTGCCACGGTGGTCTCCATCGCCCTGACGGACATGGATACTCAGCCAGAATCTGAGGAGCCGCTGGTGAGCGAACCAGAACCCGAGGATGCGCAGACCGAGGTACCCAACGAGGATACTGTGCTGTTTGGCGACAACTGGCCGTTGAGTGATAACGTACGCCTCGACCCAACGATCGATCGCCCGGTGCTTCGGCGCCAGGCCGCGCGCCTCAAGGAACTCGGCTATCATTTCCAACCGCTTGGACGGGTATG
>Ga0316187_10006190_pt1 | contig 10309 bp, 9 predicted proteins | sample CroRivburrow1_MG_FD_204927 | JGI IMG/M metagenome (GOLD analysis project Ga0316187, IMG submission 204927) | Coastal sediment microbial communities from Maine, United States - Cross River worm burrow 1 | ecosystem: Environmental > Aquatic > Marine > Coastal > Sediment | place: USA: Maine... | reverse complement strand
TTTCCTGTTCCTGTCCGTGGCGCATCAAGAAGCCCGAAAAGGCGACCAACTGCGTCACTATGAATCCTGCAAAAAGTGCCGCTGCCGACAGCGGCTGTACCTGCGTAAACACGAGCGTGAAAAACAGCACGGTCAACGCCAATTTTCCTGCTTCGCCTATCCAGGCCGCCCTCAAGAGGGCCTGAGCTCCGGGATCCCGGCGAGGCGCCATCAGCCGCAAAGCCAGAAACGCGTTCGGGACCGCGCATGTCAGGCTCCCGAGCAGTGCCGAGTAGCCAGCCACGCGCCCGAAAACGCCCAAAACAGCAGCGGCCAGGACCACGCCAACGAGAAATTGCCACATGACGACCCGGAGAATAGTGAGGTCCATTTCTCTATGCCTCCGGCACTAAAAACGCCACTTCCATCGGTACAAGCCGGCGGTTGGTGGCGCGTGTGTTGTGGTTTTTCCAGGCGGGCCTGCAAATAGCGTGCGCATTATAGAGGCAGGTATAGGGCAAGGCAACCAAAATCCCTATCTCCAGGGCGGTCCCTCGCGGGGCATTTTTCCCGTTATTTTAGGGGGTTTCGGCCTTTTGCTCTCATTGCGACACAGGACACATTTGAGCGCGCGATCTCCGCGTATAAATGGATCGGTCGACCGCCGATTTTTGTGTACCTATGTTGTTGATTGCAAGTGAATCTATCCGTGCCAACCGTTCCCTGAACGATGTCGTGCGTGAGATGAGCTTTACCCCGAGTTTCTTCGCAAGTCCGGCCACGTTTGCCGAGCTGATGCTGGGGCAGTCCCGCCGTATCGTGCTTCTGACCGATCACGATGTGTGCCCCGAAGTTGTGCGAACGCTCAAAACTGCGCAAAGCCGGGCGCCATTCGCGGTCATCGTGGCCGCCGACAGGGCCACGCTCAGGAGCAGCAATCAGGCCGAACTCGTCGACAGGCTCGCCAGTTACGACAATATCGAGTGGGTTGGCCCGAATTTCGACTTCGACAGGCTCAGCGCGTCGGCTCGCCGTTGCCGTCGTCGCATGCTCAAGGTTTCGCGCCAGGAGCTCCAGGACGCTATTGAGAACGGCCAGATCGTGCTGCGCTACCAGCCCAAGGTGGAACGCAGCTCCGGAAATGAGTGGCTGACCCGCGAGGCCGAGGCGCTCATCCGCTGGCATCACCCGAAACACGGGCTCATCGGGCCCCTGGAGTTTCTGCCGGAAGCCGAGGCATTCGGTCTTATGGGTGAGCTCAGCGAGTTCGTTTTGCGGGAAGCGGCGAAGCAGCAGGTTACATGGCGCGATCAGGGCATTCAGCTCAACTCCTGTATCAACCTCGCGTCAAGCCAGCTCAACAACCCCAACCTCGCGGGAACATATCGCGACATCGTCAAAGAGGCGGGCCTCGGTCCAGACAATTTCACGTTTGAGGTTATCGAGCAGGACCTTACGGATCCGTCGGCGCCGCATTTGGCTGCGATAAAGTCGCTGCGAAACCACGGTTTTCGAATCTGCCTTGACGATTTCCGCGTGGCGTCCTCGTCGCTGAGTACGTTTGAACATCTACCCTTTGATGAAATCAAGATCCATGCATCGGCGCTCCGCCGAGCGCAGAAAGACCCGGTATCCATGGCCGTGCTTGCGGCGGTGACGGGCCTGGCGCACAACCTCGGCATGACAGTATGCGCGGAAGGTGTCGAAGATCAGGCAACCTTCGAGTTCCTGAGAACGATCGAGTGCGACAAGATGCAGGGATTCCTGATCTCCGAGGCGGTGCTGCCGAATATCATCCGGCGAGTCTACTCGGCAAAGAGCACCGATACCGCCGCCTAATACGGTGTCAGTAAACTTATTTGATGTGCTTGAGGATTCCGTCGAGTTCGTCGAGCGTGTTGTAGCTGATAACCAGCGTGCCGGCGCCCTTGCTCGTGTGGTTAACGCTCACCTTTGCCCCGAGCTTTTCTGACACCTCCATCTCCAGCCGTCGAATGTCCGCGTTCTGTGCTGGTGCCTTCTTCTCAACTTTCGATTTGGGGCCCTCGAGCATGCGCTTCACTAGCCGCTCGGTCTCCCGCACCGACAGGCCTTTCTTGATGACCTGGCGCGCCGCGTCATATTGCTGCGTGCCATTCGAAATCGATAACAGCGCTCGCGCATGCCCCATTTCCAACCGCCGATCCTCAAGTAGCGGCTTGACCTTGTCCGACAGGTCCTGCAGGCGCAGCAGGTTACTGACCGAAGCGCGCGAACGACCCACGGCCTGTGCCGCTTCGGCATGTGTCAGCTCAAACTCGTGAATCAGACGATCCAGTGCACGCGCCTCTTCAAGCGGATTGAGGTTCTCACGCTGGATGTTCTCGATAAGCGCCATGGCGATGGCCGACTCGTCCGGCACATCACGAATGACGGCTGGAATGTCGGCAAGACCTGCCAGCTGTGCTGCCCTCCAACGACGCTCGCCGGCAACAATTTCATAGCGCTGCTCGTTACCCTTGCTGGCTATCGGGCGAGCAACAATCGGCTGCACAACCCCCTGGGCCTTGATCGAACTGGCGAGATCCTCAAGGGAGTCCTGCCGCATATCGACGCGCGGCTGGTATTGGCCGCGCTGCAGCAGCTCCACGGGAATCTGCCGCAGAACATCGGCACTACCGCCTGTATCTTCGGCATCCGCGGCCGGCTTGGCGGCCGGCTTGCTGAGAAGTGCGTCAAGGCCTCGGCCCAGTCGTTTCTTTGGTGTCATTCTTTATACGGCCTCGGCCAGGCGCGCATCTTCGCGCCTCAGGATTTCGCCCGCCAGCGCAAGATAGGCAATCGCGCCACGCGATGACCGATCATGCTGCAGGATGGGTCGGCCAAAGCTCGGTGCTTCAGCGAGGCGAATATTACGAGGTACGCAGGTGCGAAAGACCTTGCGGTCAAAATGCTCGATGAGTTGCATGGACACTTCATTCGACAGGTTGATCCGCGGGTCAAACATCGTGCGCAGGATGCCGAAAACCTCGAGGTCCGGGTTCACCGAGTCGCGTACCTGTTCAATTGTGTTCAGCAACGAAGACAAGCCCTCCAGCGCAAAGTACTCGCACTGCATTGGAATCAACACGCCATCGGCAGCGGTCAGCGCATTCACTGTAAGCATGTTGATGGACGGCGGGCAGTCAATCAGGATGAAGTCATAGAGCCCGGCCACCGGCGCAAGCGCTTTCTTAAGTTTCATCTCCCGCCCGATTTCCTGCAGCAGCGTAACCTCGGCCAGCGTCAGGTCCTCGTTGCCGGGCAGCACGGCAAAACCGCCTTCGGGCGCGGACACAATCGTGTCGGCAGCCGTCGCTTCGCCCAGCAGTACGTCACACGCCGAGTTTTCAAGCTCCATCTTGTTGATGCCGCAGCCCATCGTCGCGTTGCCCTGCGGGTCCATATCAATGAGTAGCACACGACGCTGCGTAGCCGCCAACGACGCAGCCAGGTTGACGCAGGTTGTGGTCTTGCCCACCCCGCCTTTCTGGTTTGCTACAGCAATTATTCGCGTCATTTACCTGTTCCGTCGCAAAAGCACTGCGTGCCGTGAGCCCTCTTCGAGGCCCGGCACGTGTAACTCTGTGACTTCATGACTCCACGGAGCCTTAAGTTGTTCTAGTTCTTTCGCCGGGTAACGCCCCTTCAGCGCTACGAACACCCCGTCCTCTCTTACGTGATGTCCGGCGATTTCCACGAGTCGCTGCAATGCAGCCAGCGCTCGGGCAATCACGGTATCAAAGCGGTGGCCGGGTGCATAGTCCTCGCCCCTGCCTTTGACAGCAATAACGTTGTCGAGACCCAGCAGTCCGGCCACGTGCTGGACAAACATGATCTTCTTGTTGTTGCTGTCGAGCAAGGTAAATTCGCGATCAGGCTCGACAATCGCGAGCGGCAGTCCCGGGAAACCGGGGCCGGTGCCCACATCCAGGATTTCCCGGCCATGCAGCAATGGCCGGGCGACCAGGCTGTCGAGAATGTGCGCCGTAACCATGTCTTCGCGGTTGCGAATTGCGGTCAGGTTGACTCTGCGATTCCACTTCTCCAGCTCATCCAGCAGTGCCTCAAGGCGGGATGCCGCGACGTCGTCAACCGACTGCGCCAGTTTATTGAGCTGGGTTTTCATCGATCAGGTACCGCTGCAGGAACATGATGGTGGCTTGCTGGAATATGTTCTGATTTTCACGCTTCCGGTATCCGTGTCCCTCATTCAGGGCGTTCATGTACCAGACGGTATTGCCTTCGGCCCGCAGCGCCTCGACCATCTGGGTTGCCTCTGTCACGGGCACGCGAGGATCGTTCTGGCCCTGCACGATAAACATCGGGACCGAGATGCGCTGTACATTGTTCAGCGGGCTGATCTTCTCGAGAAAGGCCCGCATCGCCGGATCGCGCTCATCGCCATACTCCGGACGTCGCTGATCCCGACGATAGTCCTGCGTGTTTTCAAGAAAAGTAACGAAGTTACTGATGCCCACGTTATCGATGACCGCTTTCAGTCTGTCACTGAAATGAACCGCGCTCGCCAGCGCCATGTATCCGCCATAGCTGGCGCCATATACGGCGACACGGCTGGCATCGAGGTCGGGCTGCGCTTCGATCCAGTCGAGCAACGCGCCGATGTCTTTGACTGCGTCTTCGCGCCGAACCCCGTCATCGAGGCCCGTGTAGGTCTTGCCGTATCCGCTGGAGCCACGAACGTTTGGCTGGATGATCGCCGCACCGAGAGTTGCGACCCACATCTGGTAAATGGTCGTAAATACCGGTCTTGCCTGGCCTTCCGGTCCGCCGTGAATTCGGATGATGACCGGGTGTGGGCCGTCGCCCTCCGGCCTGTGAATCCACGCAGGCACCCGCCGGCCGTCGAACGTCGGATAGCGCACAAGCTCTGGCGCTGAAAATTCCGTTTCCTTGATACCGCCTGTTTCACTTTCCGTCCAGCGTATGAGCCGGCCGTATTTCAGCGGGCTACGCCCGAGCCGCAGCGCGTAAGCATCACTCGGTACCTGCGGCCGGTTCAACGTCATACCAAGCTGGCTGCCGTCAGGGCTGAACCTGAGCCCAAAGGCTACGCCAACCGGAATCGTATCCACGTTCCGGTATTCCCGCGTTTTCGGGTTCATCAGGTAGAGGCGCGAAACGCCATCCTCGTTGGCAAGAAACGCGATGCGCCTGCGGTCATCGCTGATCACGACCTCGCGGATATTCCACGGGATATCGCTGGTCACGATTTCAGGCTTTGACCCCGGAACCAGCGACTGCCACGCGAGCCGGTCAAACTCGCTGCCCTGGTTCGTCAAGAGCCAGAAGCCCTTGTTGTCGTCGAACGCTATCGGTACGTTGCGGCTGATGTCCGGACCGGCACCCGACAACACGGTTACCGCACCGGTGTCGAGGTCCACCAAACAGGCTCGTATGTCCGGCTTGCTGATTCGATTCCGCGCCAGAAGCCAATTGCCTTTTTCCGAGAACTCCACCGGCGTCCAGTTGGACCCATCGGCGGCCGCGACGACCAACTCCGCAGATCCGGGCTCGTCTGGCCGCATTACCCAGATGTCATTGGCGGCACCATTGCGGCGCGTGCTCAGGTAGGCGATACGTTCTCCGCGACGATCCCAGCGCACACTGCCATTGCGGGATTCGCCATCGCTGAGCATCGTCGCCTCACCGTCGGCAGGATCAAGCGTGAAGATCTGCGAGAACTCGCTCCCACCGACATCCCGCGTAAATGTGAGCTCTTCCGACCCGGGTCGGCGTCTGACCCCGCCAATCGGCTCCCTGAAGAACGTTTTTTGCTGCCTCGCGGCACGCGGCTTTTCGACTTTGTGCAGTGCGTCAACGCTGCCGTACCCGGTCGACACATACATGCCGCCATCTTCCGCGGACCATTCGCGAAACCTGGCTGAGCGAATTTCCTGGTATCGAAAAATGCTGTGCTGAACTTCCAGCGGAATGACTGGAATGCCCTCGAGAACCAGGTTGCCATTGTTCAGCTCGTAGCGCTCCACGTCGTTGGCAAATGCGAACGACGAAACGAGCATCAGCATCGCGACGACACGAACCAAGAACAATCTCCTTCCGCGATGGCAGGTCGCCACGGACTTAACGCTCGGGCGTAACTTCCACTACAACGCGGCCGGTAACAGTACCATCGATGTAAGCCTGGAACGCACCCGGGAGTTCATCGAATGAAATTGTACGGCTCCCGATCATGTCGAGGTGCCCGGGCATCAGGTCACTACCAATCCGACCCCAGACAGCGCGGCGCAAGTCACGCGGCGTTTCGACGGAGTTAATGCCAAGCAGGCAGACGGCCCGCAGTATGAACGGCATCACCGTGGTGTTCAGCTCGTGCCCGGCGGCCAGCCCGATACTCGCGATATTGCCACCATAATCCGTCGTGCGCGTCAGCCACGTGAGGTAGTCCCCACCAAGATTATCGATTGCGCCGGCCCATAACGCCTTTTCGAGCGGGCGCTTGCCGAAATCAATTTTGTCTCGCAGCACGATCTGCCGTGCGCCGATCGCTTTCAGATACGCTTCCTCGTCGGCTTTGCCCGTGACGGCTGCCACCTCGTAGCCACGGCCCGCAAGCATATCGATAGCGATGCTGCCAACGCCGCCGGTCGCGCCCGTCACGACGATGGGGCCTAGGTCCGGCGCCTGGCCGTTCTGTTCCATGCGATGAATTGCGAGGGCTGCCGTATAGCCTGCCGTGCCTATCTGCATCGCCTGAGCACACGTCATTCCCTCAGGAACCGGAACAAGGCTTTGGCTGTCGAGGCGCGCGTACTCCGAATAGCCGCCATCGACTGTTTCGCTGAGTCCGCAGCCGTTGACGAGCACCTCGGTGCCCGGTTGAAATTCGACATCCTCGGAACTGACCACCACACCCGCGAGGTCGATACCCCCATTGAGCGGGTAGCGGCGCAGGATCCTGCCCTTGCCGGTCGCCGCCAGGGCGTCCTTGTAGTTGATCGTCGAGTGCGTAACCCGCACCACCACATTACCTTCGGTCAGGTCATCAATGGTGAGCTGCTGGAACCCGGCGACGATCTTGCCGTCCTGCTCGTCGATACGAAATGCGCGAAAGTTATCCATTGTGTTTCTCCAGCCGCTCAAGCCATGACACGAGGCCCTGAGCATTCAAAACGATATCGATCTCCAATGCAGACCATATCGCATCCCGGTCACCCTGAAAGCCATGATTCACCAGGCGCATTGACAGATAGTCGTCCATCGCGTCCTGAATGCGCGCGCCACGTTCCGGCGAGTCTTTGTTTGCAAGCGCCAGCTCGACATACGCATCGATCCCCTTGTGCATGTCGTCTGCGAGTCGATCGAGCTCTCGCACACGGCTGTAATGTGTCAGATACAGCTGCTCGGGGTCACAGGCCATGATGCGATCCACGGACTTGTGCGCCTCATCGGGATCAAAGCTTGCTGGCGTCGTCGTTGGAAAGATGAACTCCCCATTGGCCGTGTCGAGCTCCCGATACGAAATGCCGAAGTTGTCGCCCGTAAACACGCCCCGCGAACCCGGGTCGTTGAGTACATAGTGATGCCTTGCATGGCCTTCTGTATGCAACGCCTGCATTGCTCTGCCGTTCAGGTCAAACCACGCCTGGTCTTGTGCAACGATAACGCGCGACTCTTCGATGGGAACGATATCGCCGTACATCTCGCGCGTGCGCTCCTCACCGTACACGCCGACCGTGCCGGCAATGAGCCGCTCGGGGCTCACCATGTGCGGCGCGCCGCGCGGGTGAATAACGCAGCGCGCGTTTGGCAGGTGCTGCATCAAGAGGCCCGCGCCGCCCGCGTGATCCAGATGTATGTGCGTCAGGAAGACGTAGTCCACGTCACCGGGATCGAGGTTCTGTTGCTGAAGCCCGTCGAGCAACAGCGGCACACTGTCGTTTGTTCCGGTGTCTACAAACGCGCCGCGGCCACCCTCAACAATGAGGTGGCTCGCGTCCTGCAGCGGACGCAGGTATTCGGTATCGATGGCAATAATGCCATCATTAAGCGTCGTTGTTTGCGCGCGCTTACTCAGGTTTCGTCGTCTCGAGGCCTTCGAGTCGTGAGAAATAGAGTGCGAGCTTCTTCACGTCTTCTTCGGCTATCAATGCCGCCTGGGCGCTCATTATGGGATCGCCGCGTGTACCGTCACGGTATTGCTGCAGCGCGTTCACGAGGTAGTCCTCGTGCTGACCGGCGAGCGTCGGCCAAGCCGCATTGACGCTGATGCCGTTCTGGCCGTGACAGGCGGCACAGGCTGCGGCCTTGTCAAAGGAGGCGCCTTCCGTTCCGCCCGCAGCAACCGTGTCACCAGCGATGCTGGCGAGGTACGCCGAGATGTCTGCGATCTCCTGGTCAGTCAGGCTCGTCGCCTGGGCCCGCATCGTCGGGTGCTTCCGTGTTCCGGCGCGATAACCTTTCAGGGCAATCTCGAGGTACCCGGCTTTCTGGCCACCGAGTTTCGGCACGCGGTACGAAGGGTAGGCGTTACGGTAGCCCTCGATGCCGTGGCATCCCAGGCAGGTGTAAGCGAGTTCTTTGCCAGCCTTGGCGTCGCCTTCGGCGTATGCGGGCTGCGCGAATAGTGCCACTGCGAGCAGCAGTGTCGCGGCTATAGCTACGATTTTCATGTGCGTAATCACTTGGTTTTTCAGCGGTTTCCGTAGCCCGGCAAATGGCCAAGCGTTGAGTGAGGCCGCTATGGTAGTGACACTCGGCCCCGATTTCTAGCTTTCCCGAAAGGGTAATGCATGAATCGCATGCTAGCATCATCCGGGTCTGGCGATTCTTCTCGAGGATTCATTGTGAAAAAGAGTGTTGTTGCGGTACTGGTTCTGCTCTCCGTCGTGGTGTTGGTTTCACCTGCGATCGTCGGCCGCCTGGCAGAAAACTCGATGGGCGAAAACCTCAACTGGGCCGCCAACGAAAGCGGTGAGCTCAAGGTTACTTCGGAGAAATTCGCCCGGGGCTGGTTTTCATCGGAGGGCCAGCACAGGGTCGAGTTGCGCGACGGCGAGTTGCTGACAGCGATCCAGGCACTGTCCGGACCGGTGGACGCGGCCGATCTTCCCGTCCTGGTCATCAGTACACACATCGATCATGGCCTGATTCCGGTGACATCGATGTCACGCGACCAGGGCTCACTGGCGCCCGGTCTGGGCAGCGCAGTCTCCACGCTGCAGGTCGAGCTTCCGGGCGGCGAGGCGATCGACGTCCCCGGGACGATCTACAGCAAGCTCAGCCTTGGCGGCAACCTGCACTCGAATTACGTACTCGAGGCCGGCGAACACGCAGAAGACGGTATGACGGCAACGTGGGGACCAACAGATATTAACGTTACAACCGACCCGGTCAGCGGCCACGCCGCGTTCAATGGAACGGTCGGGTCACTATCCATCGTTGACGAGAACCAGGCGGTAAGCCTCCGTAGCCTTACGTTCGAGGGACAACAGGCGCCGACATCATTCGGTATCTCCGTCGGCGACGTGGACTTTTCGCTCGACGATCTTGTCGTCGCGGTCGCTGGCAACACCGTGAGCGGTATCAAGGCGCTGGCCGTCAAGGCGAGCTCCGACATCGACGGTGACGACATCAATGCCAGCGCAACGATGAACATGGCGTTGCAGGATTTGCCGGGAATTGGCGAGGTATCCCTCGACATGATATTCGGCCTCGAAGGCGCGGATGCCGCAGCCATGGGCCGCATGCAGCAGGCGCTTGAAACGGTCGGTGCGACGGGCGACCCGATGGCCATGTACTCGACGATTGAGGGTGACATCAAGACGTTGTTTGCGTCCGGGTTCGACATGAACTTTGATCAGCTCGACGTGACGCTGCCGCAGGGAAAGATCTCATCGAAGATGCTGTTTTCGTTCGAAGAGAAAGATGCGGCAACGTTTGACTGGTCCTCACTGCTGCTGGGCACCGAGGCTGCGATCGACCTGTCCATTCCGGTGCCGGTCGTCGAGATGATCGTTCAGGCCAACCCGGAGGCAGCCTTGGTCATCGGCGGTGGCTACCTTGTCCTGCGCGGTGATGCGTACGAAATGAAGGCGCAACTAAAGAAGGGTCTGCTTACCGTCAACGGGGCGCCGATCCCGATTCCGCTGGGTGCCGTTAGATAGCGGTCGCCTTATGGCAGGCAACGCGCGTGCCCCCGTGGTCGACAAGCGTCGGTACCTTGTTGCTGCATATCGCCTCGGCGATCGGGCAGCGCGGATGGAACACGCAGCCAGACGGTGGGTTCACCAGGGAGCCTACCTCCCCGCGCAACGGTGCACGCTTTGGC
>Ga0316187_10006189_pt1 | contig 10309 bp, 13 predicted proteins | sample CroRivburrow1_MG_FD_204927 | JGI IMG/M metagenome (GOLD analysis project Ga0316187, IMG submission 204927) | Coastal sediment microbial communities from Maine, United States - Cross River worm burrow 1 | ecosystem: Environmental > Aquatic > Marine > Coastal > Sediment | place: USA: Maine... | reverse complement strand
GTGCGAACAAGCGTTTGCAATAGCGAAACAAGCCCGATGCAGGGCGCAATGATGACAAAAGCATTGCATCTGAAATATGACGTTTTCGAGATGTAGAAAGAGCCTACCTAGTCGGCGAGATGGTTCGGTAACAATTTGCCGAAAACCGCCACCAGGAAGGCCGTACTCAATCCAAAACCCAACAGGCCTGTGACTGACGCAAACCCACCATACAGGCGGATGTTTTCAGCCAGAACGATGTCGCCGTAACCCAGCGTCGTATAGGTGACGAGCGCAAAATACACCGCTGTACCGGGGTCACCGAAGGCACCGAATACAATGAACGACAATGCCCACAGCCACACCTGAACCGAGTGGGAAAGCACAATTAGCGTAATTGCGGTAATGAGCAGCAGTGCTGTGGAGAACAATGGACCGGATGCCCAAAGTTTTCTGTTCAGCCTTTTCAGCAGGCTGATATTGACAATCAGGAATCCGACATGCAGGAGCATGCAGACGCTCAGCAGTACTGTTCCCCAGATTATCTGCCCTGACATGGTTATCCTCATGAACTTCCGGCGGCTTAATCTAATCTGCAAAGCTTAAAATTTTTCACCCCCCGACGAGACCGATCAGATCGGGGTCAGGCCGGCAGACCTTTGCCTGAGCAGATAGACGATGAGCGACGTGGCGGCGGCGAACACCACGAAGTACACCAGTCCGGCTTCGATAAGTGCTGTACCACCCACCAGCACCGGCGGGCCGCTTTGTTCGATCACGATCAGGCTGGTGTTGCCGGTGCCGGAAAAAGCCAGTCCGAAGACTGAGACCTGTGTGAAATCCCAGGCGAAATGAAAGCCCACGCCAAACCAGATCGAATTGAAAAAATGCAAGGCGGCTATATAGAAGCCCGCAATGACCATCAGGTTGACCAGTGCAATGATGCCAAACTGGTTATACTGGGCATGCAGGAGCGCGTAGATAACGGCGTTTGCGATGACCAGAACAGGCAACGGGACAGATCCTTCCCCAGAGGCATATCCGTAAGCGCGATAGCGCACTTCCTCGGCAAAGCCGATGCTGGCGAACTGAACAAGGCTGGTAAACGCAGACAACAGGAATACAGGACTAAGAGGATCAGAAACCGATTTCACCTCGATCCAGCCGAGAGCCAGCTGAAACAGGAATATAACCGCCAGAATGTTGCCCGAGACGATACATCCCGATATCAGCATCACAGGCATGCGCGTGTTGATATCCATGCGAAGTTCGCTCGGATCACGCCGGTCCAGATAGCGAAAACACAGGCGTACGAAATAGTAGGTCAGCACCATGGCGATGATAGAGCTGACCACGATGGCCATTATCAACCATCCCTGCATTTGCCGGAGGGCATCAGGATCGTTGGTCGGGAAAAACAAGAACAGTGCCGCTGCCGACAGCGGGCCAATCAGGACGGTACCGGCTGAGCAGATAGCAACACGCAGCAGCCAGGCGTACCAGACCCGTCTTGCCATAAACTCGGCCACCTGGTGCAGCATGTAGATGTGATACTCCGTGTTCTTGAGAAATTTGCGTATCGCTGCAACAGGGCGAAGTTGAGGCCGGGCTTGTTGTGGCGAAATGAAAAAGCCCCGGATTTCTCCGGGGCTTTCATACTGAGCGCGGGACAGTCTTTGAACCTGCCTGGTAAGCGGGGCCTGGCGGCGGCCAAAGACGGAACCGGCGATCAGCATGCAAGGCCGTGACACATCTGAAGGGGCGTTGGTCAGCATCACAGTCTTGTGTGAAGGGCTCAGTTGTGTTTGCGGCGATAGATGCGGTGGCTTTGACGGTTCAGGGTACGATGCATGCGCACTCGTTCGCGGCGTGTGACAACACCGTCACTCTTGAAGCTGCGCTCCTGGTTGCGGATGCGGGCCTGGCCGCGAACCAGTTGTCCGGTTTCGCGAAATGTCAGTGTACCATTGTGTACGCCATTGAAAATTCGCATCGACTGATTGTGCTGGCGCCAGTCCGCGCCGGGTGTGGATTGGGCTTTGGCAGTGCCGGCACCGACCGAAATGCTCAGGGCTGAAGCAGCAGCGATCAGAAGTGACTTGTACATTTTCTACTCCATCTGGCTTTTTTCTTCGGCAGAGCAGATACTTTTGGCTCCGATGCCCAAACCATAGCCAAGGTCTGCTGAGAGCCCGCTGACAGGAAATGTCAGTGTTTTGTCAGTTTTGAAATGCTACCTGACCTCAAATGAACGAGTATCTGCACGTGCCGGACAAACGACCCGAATTGTCGCGCCGGGCCTTCCTGATGGCCTGTGCGGCGATGATTTGTTGTGTTCTGCCGGTTGATCCTGCCGCAGCCCAGGGACTGCCACCGTGGCAACGCCGCCGGCGTGAGCAGCGCCGTGAACGCCGACGCCGCAGATGGCGCAGGCGGGAGCGCAGGCAATTGCGTGATGCGATTGAAAGCGGCGAAGTCAGGCCGCTGCACGAGCTGATGCGGAAATTCAAGAGACAGGTTGATGGTGAAGTGCTTGACGTGAGATATCGCGAGCGCGGGCCAAACCGGGTCTATATATTCATCGTCCTGCTGCCGAACGGACGTGTCACCCGATATGTCATGGATGCCAGAAACGAGAGGATCTTCACTCTGGACGAGGCATTCGATCACTATGGCTTCAGGCAGCGTGATTAGCTGTGCGTGCTGTCACAAGGGGAAATTCAGGCTGTGCGTATTCTGGTTGTTGAAGATGAGCCGAAACTGTCGCGCGATGTGTGCCGTGTTCTGTCAGGCGCCGGCTTTGTGCCGGAAGTCGCCAAGGACGGTGAAGAGGCCTGGTTTCTCGGCAGCACCGAGGACTATGCGGCAATTGTGCTTGATCTCGGCTTGCCCAAGATTGACGGCATAAGTGTGCTGCAGCGCTGGCGTGAGGCAGACGTGACCATTCCGGTGCTCATTCTGACGGCACGGTCGGGCTGGCGCGAACGGGTGACTGGAATAGATGCAGGAGCCGATGATTACCTTACCAAGCCGTTTCAGATGGAGGAACTGGTTGCCCGCCTGCATGCCATTGTGCGCCGGACCGCCGGCAAGGCCACGTCATCGATTACCATTGGGTCCCTGACCCTTGATGCACGGTTGATGCGGGTGTCGGTCGATGGCGCCCGGGTGAGTTTGACACCGCTGGAATACCGGGCATTGACCTATCTTATCTATAATGCCGGCCGCGTTGTCGCGCCGCATGAGCTCACCGAGCACGTCTACGGCATTGGCCAGGAACGCGGCAACAACAATCTCGAGGTATTGATCGGCCGCCTGAGGCGCAAGATCGGTGCTTCGGTGATCGGAAACCGCCGCGGGTATGGCTACATTATAGGTGATGAGGCGGAATGATCTGGCGTTCGCTGAAATTCAGGCTTTTTGCGGCCGCCGCAATCTGCATCATCGGCGCACTGGTCCTGTACTGGAGCGTGTTGACGCAGATCTTCGAGCAACACGTATCCGAGCGATTATACAAGGAACTTGAGGCGCATCTGAACCAGTTGACCACCCGGCTTGAAGCATCGGGCAAGGGTGAGATCATGGTCTCCGATACGCTCGATAACCCGCGCTTTGAACGTCCGTTCGGGGGGCTGTACTGGCAAGTGACAACGACCAGCGGCGAGGTGATTTCATCACGCTCGTTGTGGGACCAGATAATCACCGCACCTGCGGTGCAAAACGGAACTGGTGAGATCTCCCGGCATCGCGATGTCAAATCCAACACCGGAACCTTGTTGCTGGTGGGACGAACCGTGGTCATCAAGGCTGGCGAGAAGGACCAGCAGGTTCAACTGATCGTGGCCATGGACCAGAATGAACTCACCACAGCAAGGGCATCGTTTGCGTCTGACGTGTCGGTTCTGGTTGCCCTTCTGGCACTGTTTCTGTTTGCAGCCATGGCCATTCAGACCCTGATCGGCCTGCGGCCGTTGAGCACTCTGCGGAACCGCGTCAACGCCATGGCAAGCAACCGGCAGGATGTGCTTGAAGGTCAGTTTCCCAGTGAGGTCGAGCCCCTTGTGGCAGAGCTGAACGGCTTGCTGACCGAGAGAGCGCACATGGTTGATCGGGCGCGGGCCAGTGCCTCGGACCTGGCTCATGGCCTCAAAACGCCGCTTGCCATCCTGTCTGCAGAGGGGCGCGCCATTGCAGAAGCCGGCCATGAAGACATTGCCCGTGAGATCAACCTGCAGATCGGCGTCATGAACCGGCAGATCGAGCGGCAACTGGCCAGGGCCAGAGCGCGCGGGCAGCGGCGGCTTGTGGGCCATGGAACTGAACTCAAGCCTGCAATCAGCAAACTCATCCGGGCGTTCCGCCAACTGCCGCGTGGCAAGCAGATAACCTGGCACGAAGACATCGCAGCCGGTTTGTGTGCAGATATCGACCTGATGGACCTTGAAGAGGTGGCGGGCAATATTCTGGACAATGCCCGCAAATGGACAGATGACGAAGTGACCGTCAGAGCGCGTGCTCTCGGCAGGGATGACGTGATGATTGTCGTTGAAGACAACGGCCCCGGTGTGCCGCAGCAGCAAACGCTCGCCATTTCACAGCGCGGCAGCAGGATGGATGAAGAAGCACCGGGGTCAGGCCTGGGCCTTGCCATCACGCAGGATATTCTGGAGATTTACAACGGTCGCATGGCAATCGAGAATCTTGCGCCGCATGGGCTGAAAATAGAGATCGTTCTGCCTGCATCAGGTCATGCGGACAGTCTGGCTGCCGAAGCCGGTTCAGCGTAATTGGGCAAATGGCGAGAGAAATGAGCGACTTCAACTGGCACGCTGACGCCATCACCCGGTCCACACCGGTTACGGCAAGTTACAGAAATACCCAGAACGTTCGCCGGTTCCTGAAATCCCAGTGCGGTGCGGGCTTCAGGCTCGACCGGCCTTTCATGCAGTGGATCAAGGACGGGACAGACAAGACAATGGGCGATGTGGCCGACGAGTGGGTCAGGCGGCACGCGTGAGCTGGTTGACAGGACCGCCGAGTGCCGCTCGTGGCAAGAAGCCGACCTCATCTCGCTCTAGCTCAACCAGTGCCAGGACCCTCCAACCACCAGCGCCGTATTGCTGTCCTGAAAAGGGTCAGCACCCTGTTGAGTATTCTACCATAGCGGGTACTATGGTTTTTGTGAACAACCTGTCTGTGGTACAGCAGAGAGCGGAGGAAAGCGTGACTCTTGTTCAACTCATCATGACCGGCATCTTGTCGGCATGGCCTATTTCCTGGCGCTGGTGTTTGCTGACTTCGGGAGCCAGAGCACTGCAGTTCAGCTTGGCGGTTTAGCTGTCATGCTGGGAGCAATCGTTCTCCTTGTCCGCAAAATGTTTCCTGGATAGGCTGCGGGTCGCGACCCTAGATCAGGATGATTTTTGGTTGAATCAACCAAAAATCATAAACCTGATCGCTTTCAAAGTGTTAGAGCAACTTTATGGGTTCATTTGAACCCATGTTGCTCTAATCCTGGTCCAGATGTTTTTTGATTGCGGCAATCAGCTCTTCGGTTCGGGCTATCTCACCACCAATTGCGTGTTCAAAATCGACCTTCTCGGTGGCAATTGCAGCGGTCAGCCTGACTTCCAGATCGATGCCAAAGAACAACACTGTGCCCAGGAGTGCTGAAGATTCTGGCGCACGCGACCGCAGTCTGGCAAGCGCACTCAAGGCTGTCTGAACGCTGGCGATTGCTGTGTGCTGGTCCTGTTCATGAAGTTGCAGGGCGCGAGCCAGAGCACGCTTCACAAGCACGGCGTTGTCATAGGCAAATTGCCAGAGTGTATTTTTTGGTAGCGGTAAGATGTGCCCGATTCCCTTTTCCGTCTGGCCGACAGGCTACTGCTGAACTTGCAAATCACCAACCTTGTATCTGCTAATCGTTCAGAACCATTTAACCGGCCTGCCGGAAATGTCTGATGACCAGGTCCCCGTATGCACTTGAATTCCCGGCCTGCGCGACAAGTAACCCGGTACATGGCCGGGGCTTTCAGCTTTGCAGCCGACGCCTGGTCTTGATCTTCCTGATATGTTGCAGATTTCATGTCAGGGCCTCAAACTATAAATTAGTGCGATACCAGTTTCTTCAATTTCGCAACAGCCGTTTCCGTATTCTCACGAAATGCAATTGTGCTTTTGAACTTGCCTTTCGCGTCAATCAGGAAAACCGATGCAGTGTGATCCATGGTATAGTCGCCGCTTTCAAGCGGCATCTTCTTCCAGTAGACGTGCCAGGATTTTGCCAGTTCGGCAATTTCGTCCGGCTTGCCGGTGATCCCGACAATGCGATCTGAAAAATTGGACACGTAGCTGTTCATGATTTCCGGCGTGTCGCGTTCAGGGTCGACTGTTATGAAGAATGCCTTGATCGGCTTGCCGTCCGGCCCAAGCGTGTTCAGCCAGGAGGCCATCTCATGAAGCGTGGTCGGGCATACTTCAGGACAATGGGTAAAGCCGAAAAACACCGCGGTTGGAGACCCCTCGAAAGCCTTCTCGGTTATGGGGTTTCCGTTGTGATCAACCAGGTTGAACGGCTGGCCGATACCGCTCGACTCGACAACCCTTTGGGCGAATTGTTGCGGTGCATCTGTTGTGACAAGCCAGAAGGTCCCGCCAGCGAGAATAAGGGCAGCCGCCGCTGCCCAGATTCCCAGTCTCCTGCGCAAAGCAGTCATCAGTTGCTGCTCCCGTGTTTGGTGTGGTCCTTGTCATGTGCATTCAGGTGCTTGCGGCTTTTGACCGTGAACTCGACCTGTACGCTTCCGGCATTTTTGAAAGTCAGGGTCACGGTGCGGTTTTCGCCTTCGCTCAAAGGCTCCGTCAACTTCATGAACATGACGTGGTAGCCACCGGGCTTCAGCACCACTTCACCGCCCGCAGGTATCTCCAGGCCATCAGCAAGTTCGCGCATTTTCATGACATCGCCCTGCATTTTCATTTCGTGGATTTGAAGATCGCCGGCAAATCCCGCGTGGCCACCGATCAGGAAATCAGGCTCGCTGCCATTGTTCCTGATCACCATGTAGCCGCCTGCAACAGGTGCCTTCGGCACAGTCGCACCGGCGCGCACATTGCTGATAAGCAGATCTCCAACGATATAGTTCGGCTGCTTCATCGCCGCATGGCCGGCGCTGTCACCGGATGAGGCTGCCAGGATCATGGTGCCGGTCACCGGTCTCGGCTGCGCGTCCAACCCGCGGGGCGTTTTCACAACAGTTCGTTGATGGTTGTCACCGCTGGCTTGCGGTGTTTCGAATGCCGCGTGCGCGCAGGCGCTTGTTGCGGTGATGAGGCTGGCAACCAGTGCCAGGGATAGGAATTTCACTTGCATTATTGTCTCCATAGCCGCGCGCGGACAAACCTGCCGCGGCGGTCAATTGAAATGATTTCAAATCGGGGAAGCTGAATTGTGCGGCTGATCTCTGCATCAAGGCGTCACGAACCTGACTGTTACCGGTTCTTTGCCTGGCGGGTGAGCAGCCTAGGCGGGCGGCGGCCCGCGTGTTGGGGTTCCGGCGTAGTGAACCGGAAAAACTGTCAGATCCTGAACCGCACGTGACGGAGCTTCTGCTGTGGCACATGGCGGTGCCCGGACATGGTGTGGTACCGGCAGTATTGCCGCTCCGGCAAGCCGGCAGAATTCGCAGTCACTGAAGAAAAGGGCATTGCCACTGCCGTCACCGGTACCGGATGGGGAATGACAGATGACCGGCAGAGTGCCGTCGGGCAGGGCATAGGCGGAAAGGTCAACATCCGGTTGCGGCGATACTGCCGGAATTCTGTGTGCGAAACCGACGACAAGCAAAGCGAAGACACACAGCAGGCGTGTGATCGTGCCGAGCGCTTTCTGGGTCCTGTCACTGGATCGCTGCATGGTTTCTTTAACCCTTGCATCCAGCTATCACGCAGTGTGCTGAAAGACGATTTGACATGATGGCGCAGTGCACGAGGCAGGTATGTGACCGGTGCGTAGAGGGGGCCGCGTTTTGATCGATGGATTGGCAGCGATCACGGCAAGCGCGCCTCGCACAACTCGCCTGGCAGATGTTTCAATAACAGCTCCATATCGATCAGTGCCGGGCATGCCTCAAAGCCCCTGATCCCGCAAACTGATTGGCATTCTGCTTGCTTGTTTATACCTGAATTGCGCAATTGGAGTCGAAATGCCAGGTCATATGTCTCAGTTCGAAACAGGTTTTATGCCGGTCCGGGCCCGATGGTCGCTGGCATTGCTGTTGGCGCTGCTGGTTCTGCCGTTTTTTGCGGCTGATGTGCTGGCCCATAATGTCACCGAAGGTGACAAGGGTTACATTCAGGAGATTGTCGGCCCGCACCTGGTGCCGTTCCTCTATCTGGGTGCCAAGCACATGGTGACCGGATATGATCATCTGCTGTTCCTGCTGGGCGTCATATTCTTTCTCTATCGCCTCAAGCACGTGGCGGTCTATGTCAGCCTGTTCGCGCTCGGGCACTCCCTGACAATGATCTCCGGGGTCTATTTCGGCTGGCAGGTCAATGCCTACCTGATCGATGCAATCATCGGTCTGTCGGTCGTCTACAAGGCGCTGGACAATCTTGGCGCATACCAGCGCTGGTTTGGCTTCCAGCCCAATACAAAGCTGGCTACCTTGATATTCGGTCTGTTTCACGGGCTCGGGCTTGCTACCAAGATTCTGGACTATGACATAGCGCCCTACGGCCTGTTGCCAAACCTGCTGGCGTTCAATGTCGGGGTAGAGCTCGGGCAAATCTCGGCGCTGGCGGTCATGCTCATCATCATGGGCTTTTGGCGGCGCACTACCACATTCACCAAACACGCGTACACGGCAAACGTCGTGTTCATGACAGCCGGCTTCATGCTCGTCGGATACCAGCTGACGGGATATGCCGTCACATAAACCCATCGGAGGTACACCCATGTACAATTCACCAGTTCCACCAAAAACAGAATTGCCATCGTCTGCGCAGCTCCTGAAATCCACACTTGTTGCAGCCGGCGTGGCAGCCACATTGCTTGTGACCGTTGTTCTGCCGTCCGAGTACAACATTGATCCGACCGGTGTCGGCAAGGTGCTGGGGCTGAAGCAAATGGGCGAGATCAAGTCGCAACTGGCTGAGGAAGCCGAGGCGGACCGGCAGCGTGATCAGAAGAAACCGGTCCTGTTGAACAAACCGTCAAATGGCCAGCAATCAGGCTCTATCGGCCAGTTTTTCGCAAGCTTTTTCGTGACCCCGGCCTACGCACACGACGGCAAGGATCAGTATGATCCGCAATCCAGCGAGACGGCTGTCAAGCTGGCGCCAGGCGAAGGCCTGGAGGTGAAGCTTGAAATGCATAAGGGTGATGTTGTGGAGTTCAACTGGACAGCCAATGGCGCCGTGGTCAACTTCAATCACCATGGTGAGGCTCAAGGCGAGTCGGTGGTGTATGAAAAGGGCCGCTCGGTGGCGGAGAAAAAGGGTCAGTTCGAGGCCCTGTTCGATGGTGAACATGGCTGGTGGTGGCGCAACAGGACCGGTGAAAACGTCACCATAACCCTGCGTACCAACGGCAGATACGGTGGTATCAAGGAGTACCGGTAGCCAGCAAGCGAGCAAACCGCTGCGAGCTTTGGGTTGTCGGCGACTTGCGATACCATCAGCAAGTTGAACCGAATGGAGGAATTCGAATGACTATGGCGAATTGTCATATCGTTTCCTGAGGTGAATTTGTGATGCAGGAACCATGAACGTTTTAGAGGAATTTATCATTGAAGGCGGTCATGGTGGTCACATCAGCGTGGCGGCCGGTGAAAGTCTCCGGATCGTCAACACCGAAGGCTCTCAGGTGGCAGACGTCTGGGCTTTTGAACAATCAAATCCCGCAGAATTTCTGTCGACGGAACACACTCGTTCCTGCCTGCAAAAACTGGTTCCCTCACAAGGCGACAGGATTTACACGAACCTGAGACGGCCCATGTTTTCAATCGTTGAAGATACTTCACCGGGTATCCATGACATGTTGCTGTCTGCCTGTGACGACCAGCGCTATGCACTACTGGGCCATGTCGGATACCACAGGAATTGTGCAGACAATCTCAGGGATGCGATGAAGCGGGCGGGAGTTCCGTTGCCGGAGATTCCAAGCCCGTTCAATGTATTTGAGAACGTGTCGATTGGCGAAAACGGTGAATTGTCAATCGAGGCGCCGGTGGTCAAGGCCGGACAATTGATCACCATGAAGGCTGAACTGGATGTGCTGGCCGTTTTGTCAGCCTGCCCAATGGATATCGCCATGACCAACGGC
>Ga0316187_10006188_pt1 | contig 10309 bp, 7 predicted proteins | sample CroRivburrow1_MG_FD_204927 | JGI IMG/M metagenome (GOLD analysis project Ga0316187, IMG submission 204927) | Coastal sediment microbial communities from Maine, United States - Cross River worm burrow 1 | ecosystem: Environmental > Aquatic > Marine > Coastal > Sediment | place: USA: Maine... | reverse complement strand
AGCAATGAGCCGATGACGGTCCCACCGATGCGGGGTGCGTCGATGAGTAGCGCGGACAGGACGAACGCAAGCGCGGATCCGATCAGGAACGACGCGACGGCGGCGACCATATTGATCACGTAGCGGGGCTCAAGGATCTTCGCGACTGTGGTTCTCGTTCGGAGAAAAGTTGCCATCTCTACGTTCGCGTCGAATGCGAGGGACGACGCGGCCACGAATGCGATCGCCAGGAGCCCGATCTGAAGAGCATTCCCGAGATACTGCGCCATGGCAAGCTCCGGGCTGGCGGGCGGGACGGCGACCTCTACCCCTCCCCCGAGACGTTCCACAATCTCGGGAAGCCACTTGGCAGTCGCCGGCCCCAGCACGGCGAAGAACCCGAAGATACCCAGGAGGATCCACACTCTGTACGTCCGAACGAGCCGCAGGTACTCAAGGCGCCAGAGGCTCATTGAGTCACCTCGAGGAAGACATCTTCGAGGCTGCGTTCGACGGGTCGCACCGAGACAATCGGCACGTCCGCGCGTGCGAGGCACCGGACGAGCTCCCGCTCTAGCACGGCACCGCTCGCAGCCGAAACAGTGACGACCTCAGATTCGAGGCTGACCCGGCTGACCCAGCCGTAGGACTTGAGAACATCGACGAGTTGTGTCCCGTCGCCTCTGATCCGGACTGCGTACGCAGCCTCGTGACCAGCATTGCGAACGAGCTGGTCGAGCGTGCCCTCGTAGACAAGTTGACCTTGTTTGAGAATGCCGACCGTGTCGCAGACTTGCTGGACATCGTCGAGGATGTGGCTCGAGAAGACCACCGTCGAAGCACCCCGCAGCTCTGAGACCATGTCGAGAACCTCTCGTCGGCCCGCCGGGTCGAGAGCGGCAGCCGGCTCGTCGAGCAGCAAGACCTCCGGCTCCCCGATGACGGCCGCGGCGAGGCCGAGGCGCTGCAGCATGCCGCGAGAGAATCCCCCAACCCTGCGGTGAGCGACGCTGAGGAGCCCGGTCTGTTCGAGAACGGCATCAACCGAGCTCTCCGCTACTCCTGGAGCGACAAGTGCCCGTGACAGCTCAACTACCTCGCTCGCGGTGAGCCAAGAATCGAATCGCGGCGTGTCCGGCAACACCCCGATGTGCGCAGCGTCCACACCAAATGTGCCGGCGGTCGGCTTGCGCAGGCCCGAGAGAATGCCGAGAAGCGTCGTCTTGCCCGCGCCGTTGGGGCCCACGAGGCCATAGACCGAACCACGCCCAACGGAGAGGGTCACATCTTCGAGAGCGACGGTGTCCCCGTAGCGTTTGGTGATGTCCTGTACGTCAACAGCGGCGTGTTCCATATGCCCGCGATGTTACCGCTTGAGGTTCGAAGGACCGCCGTGTTCAGGCTGTATCGCGTCGCTCGGCTCTCGCTGAGATCGCACGATCTCGCGGGCGAAAGCTTCAAGATCGGCTTCCTGCTCGACTGCGTACGCCATCAGCGGGATACCCAGGGTTTCGCGGCCTTGGATCGCTGGAAATCGATCCGCCAATTCGTCACTCCACACCCACATCAACACCTCCCGGCACCACCGTCCATCACACCTTCTGAAGATACCTCAGGTGTCAAACAGCCGTGAGCGGGGAAAACACGAGCGTGTGATTCCGCACCGCATGACGGGACGCCGGCAACGCGGAGCAAGCGGGTCTATTCCCCTTGACGCCGGAGGCGTTTGCGCTCTTCGATCTGGCGCTGCACGGTCTTGGAGGCTTTGCGGCTGTCGCGCCACTCGTGGTAGCTGATGATCGGACCTGACGTACGCCACCAACTTCGGAGGCCCACAGTCCTGCTCGAGCGGCCTTGTTTCGCCACTTTCCGCTCCTCTTTGCGGCGGCGCAGTCCCATCATCGCACCTGATGTTGCCGCCGCCCCGTAGGTCGGACGCCGCTGGGAGCGGATTGCGATGAATGCGCCGAGCAGCAGAGCGACGGCAACCGCACCGACCGCAACCCACACGAATGTGTTGCTCGAATCTGAGCCGCCGCCCGCCGCGGCTCCGAGACCCAGCGGCACAAGCGTCGGCGTCGTCGTCGTCGGCGGGATCGTCGTTGTGGTGGAAGTCGAGGTGGTGGTTGTTGCCGGCCGCGTCGTTGTGGTCGATGTCGGCCGCGTGGTGGTGGTCGCCGGGGCCGTAGTAGTGGTCGTGGTCGAGGTGGTGGTTGTCGTGGTGGCACGCGTCGTGGTGGTCGTTGGCCGTGTGGTCGTGGTCGTGGTCGTTGGCCGTGTGGTCGTGGTTGGAGGCGGCGCCGCCGTGGTTGTCGTAGCCGGTGTGGTTGTCGTAGGCGGCGCGACCACATTCACCGTGAACGATCCACTCCCACCGCCGGCGTCGAAGATCCCGACCGAATACGACCCGGGCGCTGCGCTGGCGCTCACCCGGACACTCACCTGACACGGCGATGCGGGGCAGGAAGAGCTGACCACCGTCAACGGAGATGATGCCGACGCGCTGATTCCCCCGACGTCGCTCGTCGCGGTCGTCGAAACAACCTGCTGCTGACCGGACTCGACCGTTGCCGACCCGGGGCTCACGCCGGTGATCGCCGCATCAGCCGACCGTAGCGGAGTGCCCACGACGACGAGCAGCATCATGCCGGCGAACAGGTAGCTCGCGGCCATGCCGATCGATCTGCGTCGAAGTGCGAACACGCGTGGACTCCTCAATGGCGTTGTCCAACAGGAGTGTATCCGTCCTAGCCCTTCTCGCCACTCTTAGTGGTGGGAATCCTACGAGAACGCGCCCTCGGCTAGGAAGCCGGCGGTGGAACCGATTCGGCATCGAAGGTTGCCGCCGCTGAGCCCATGCGGACCGTCATTTCGGTGCGCAGCGGAGCTGCGTTGTAGACATAGCCGAGCAACGGTGCGCCGACCAGATCGAGCTGGTGCCGCAACTCATCCGCAGACCGAACATCCGATCCATGCCTGACGACGACGAGTCCCCGATCGGCCAGTCCTGCAAGATTGTTCGAGTACGCAACCCGCAGGAGCGGCGGCAGATCCATGAAGACGAGGTCGAAGCTGGCAGATGCCTCTTCCAGCAGGCGTTGTGTGTCAGGCGACGAGAAGAAGTCTGATGGGTCGGCGACCTTCGATCCCATCGGCAGCAGCATCAGCGTCTCGTTCTGCGTGCGCGCGACATTGACCATGACGTCCTGGACGGTCGCCATCTTCTTGCTACTACCGACATCGGACAAACCAGCGAGCTGCGATGACGGTTCCGCGTCCATGAGGATCTCGGTGAGCTTTTGATTGCCCATGTCGGCGTCGATGACGAGCACCCGCGCCCCACCACGCGCAGCGGCAAAAGCGGTGTTCGCGACAACGACGGACTTCCCGTCGAAGACGCCTGATGACAGCACGGCGATCGACCGAAACCCGAGGTTGCCCTTCTCGTCGGCCGATGCCCGCTGTTGCAGACGAATCGCTCCCGCAACGAATCGGAAGGCCTCTGCCGACGCGCTCGCGGGCGCATCGATGACCGGCAGCAACGAACGAACACGCTCTTCCGAGAAGTTCGGAATGTCGGCGAGGAACCGGGTCTGAAGGACCTCCTGCGGAGCGTGACGGTCACCAAAGGTTCGCCGCCCCCGACCGAGCAGCCAGGCGAGTGCCATGCCCACGACGAGACCGAAGAGGAACCCGACGACCACATAGAAGACCACGCTCGACGGTTCAGCTATCTCGGCGGGCGAGTAGAAGACAACGCCACTCCCTGCGATCTCAGCATCAACGCTGAGCTGATCTCGACGGGTCTGGAGGTTTCCGAGTCGTACGCGCGCGTCGTCCACTTGTGTTTGGAGAAGAACAATCGTTGAGTTGTTCTCTTCCTGCGCCAGCACCGTCTGCAAGGTCACGATCTGCAGGTTCAGAGCGTTGAGGCGCGCAACGAAGAGATCAACCTCCTCCGGATCGGCGCTTGATCCCGGCACGCTGATTAGCAGGAGTTCCGTTTGTGCATCTTCGTACTGCTGCTTCACTTCCTGGCGAACCGGATCAGAGTCGACGGCATCAGCCCACTCGGTAAGTGTTGCGGCAATCTCGGCTTCCAAGAGCGAGATCGTTTCGTCGAGGCCAACAAGAGACGAGGTGTACGCAGCCGCTGCGGCGATCCGACCGACCTCCTGGTACGCCTCGGCGACGGCGTTGGTGACGGCGATTGCCTCGTACTCGCCGCTCACTCCGGAGGCGGTGTAGGAGATGGTGATGAGGTCCCCGGAGTCGCTCGGCGCCACCGAGAGGTTCTCCTCGATCTCATCGACCGTGACCGTCACCGGAGGATCCTGTGCAGCGAGAATCTCGGAAGCGCGTCGGGCCACGATTCGCGAACTGATGATTGCCGACTGGCTCTGGACATAACGTTCCGAGTCCTCGGGAACGAGTTCGCCGAACAGATTGGTGGCGAGTGGGTCTCGCACGGCCAGTGTTGCTTCGGCCGTCCACTGCTCGGAGTTGTCGGCGTAGAGCCAGCCGAGACCGGCAAAACCCAGCGCAAGGAGCAGCACCATCCAACGGAAGCGCCATGCCGAATCCAGGACCGTGGGTTCAGGTTGTGAGGTCGTTTGAACAGCCATCGCTCAGTAAGCCTATCTTTCGTGCGAAGCGTACGCACGGGCGGAGGGTAGGACCCGGTCGGCCGTGTTCCCTCTCCAGAAGCCGAGGACCTGTGTCTGTCTCAAGATCTGGCCAGACCTTTCACAACCTCGATGACTCGGTCTTGTTGGTCGGGTGTCAGCGACGAGCTCGACGGGAGACAGAGCCCACGGTCGAAGAGACGTTCCGAGACCCCGCTCGTCGTTGACATAGCCCCCGCAAACACCGGTTGCATGTGCATCGGCTTCCACAACGGTCGGGACTCGATGTTGTGCTGTGCTAGTACGTTCATCACCTGGGCGTTGGTCGCCCCGAACGTGCTCGAATCGATCAACGCCGCTGTGAGCCAGCGGTTGGACCGTCCGTAGCTTGCCTCGGGCATGAATGTGAGGCCATTCAGCTCGCCGAGAGCTGCTTGGTAGGTTTCGAATATGGCTCGCCGGCTTGTGACGCGTTCGTCCAGCGTCTCGAGCTGCGCCCTCCCGAACGCGGCCAGCAGGCTCGACATGCGGTAGTTGAAACCGGTCTGTGAGTGTTCGTAGTGCGGTGCCGGATCGCGCGCCTGTGTGGCAAGGAAGAACGCTTGCTCGACGAGATCCTCATCGTCGGACAGAAACGCACCGCCCGTCGACGTCGTCAAGATCTTGTTGCCATTGAACGAGAGGATGCCGATCCGCCCGAAGCCGCCGACCGGCTGATCCTTGTACGTAGCGCCGAGCGCCTCGGCTGCATCCTCAATGATTGGGATGCCGTGCTCTGCACAGATGTCTCGAATCGGGTCGTAGTCGGCGGACTGCCCGACGATGTCGACCACGATCGCAGCCGCGGGCCGACGCCCCTGCGCAAGCGCGTCCTCAACCGCCGTCGCGAGAAGCTCCGGATCCATGTTCCAGGATTGTGAGTCTGAATCCACAAACCACGGTTCGGCGCCGACGAGGCGGAGCGGAGCGACACTCCCCACGAAGGTGAACGACGAGGCGAGCACGAGGTCGCCGCGCTTGACGCCAAGGACCTCGAGGGCGAGATGTATCGCTGCCGTCCCGGACGACAACGCAAGCGCTCGGCGCACTCCAACGATGTCCTCGAGTTGTCGTTCGAACTGCTCGACATACGGACCGAGCGGCCCGATCCAGTTGTCCGCGATCGCCTGCTCGATGTACCGAAGTTCGTCCCCGGACGCGTCCGGTGCCGACAGGAATATCCGGTCGTCCATCCACCCCTCCTTGTGCCCACCCCTCATGATCGCCCTCGCAGCCCTGCGCGAACGACGGCCGGGACGCTAGCAGAAAGTGGCCCAGAAGGAAACGGGGAGTGGTCCTCTTGCTACTGCGAGTGATGTTGGGATATAATCGCGCCCGGGCATTTGAGAATCTGGGGGCAGCATGTTTGTGGACGGGCGCACCATGCCCGACGGGCACAGTGTCGAAGCTGATCTGTGCATCGTCGGGGCTGGGCCGGCGGGGATGGCGTTAGCACTCGAGTTCGCTGATCGGCCGAACGTTCGGGTTGCGTTGCTCGAGACCGGCGGGCTGGATTTCGATCTGGCCGACCAAGATCTCGCAGACGCGGACGTTGTTGGGCATGAGTACTTCCCCGTACGCGAGACTCGAATCCGCATGTTCGGCGGATCTACGATCTCATGGGGCGGGATTCTGTCGCCCCTCGATCCGATCGACTTCGAGGATCGTCCCTGGGTGCCGAACAGCGGCTGGCCATTCGGGCACGACGAACTCGACCCCTACTACGAGCGCTCCTATCCCCTGTGCGAGGTCGATGTCTCGCACGAGGGTTCGACCGTTGACGAAATCGGTGGCTCAGCAGCCAATTCGAGCTTGGCGGCTGACATGGAGTGGGCGCCGATCCACTTCAGCCCCCCGACTCGTTTCGGTCGGACGTACGCCCGCCGATTCGAGTCATCGAAGAACATCTCCACCTATCTCCATACCACGGCGACCGATATTCGACTCACCGCAAACCGGGGGCTCGTCGACGGCATTGAGGCAGCCACGGCCGCCGGCAATCGATTCGTCATCAAGGCGCGTCACTTCGTGCTCGCCGGCGGCGGTATCGAGAACGCGAGGCTCCTACTCACGTCCCGCGATGCCCAACCGGACGGCATCGGCAACTCGCACGACGTTGTTGGACGCTTCTTCCAGGAGCATCCGCGTGCGATCAACCGCTACCAGCTGCCTGATGAGATGGGCGAATTGGGAGATCGTGTTATCGGAGCCGCAGGAACCCTCCGGTTCTCGCGCCTTGGTCTGACGGACGAGGTGCAGCGCCGGGAGCAGCTTCTGAACTTCATCGTGAACCTGTCCTTTGGCCACGCGGGGCAGGAGACTCCGCAGTTCGAGGCCGCGAGGCGAATTGTCAATGCGAGCCGTTCGCCGTGGTCCGACAGCCCGTACTACCAAGACACCGGCGGTGGACCGAATCGCGTTCGCTGGCAAGACGTAAAGACATGCCTCATGCGCCCGGACCGAACAGTTCAGAGCCTCGTCGGTGCAGCGATCCGGCCGGTGCGGATGCGTCGCTGGCTGCAGATCAACTGCAGCGTCGAGCAGGAGCCGCGATCGGAGAACCGCATCGTCCTGACCAACGAGCGAGATCGATTTGGGATCCCGAAGCCGCTCTTGGCGTGGACGCTCGATGGGGCGGAAGAGCGGACCTACCGGCGAGGAATGGAGCTGACGCTCGAGGCATTGGAGACCTATGCGCCCGGCATCTCGCGTGGTCGCTTCGATGATCCGGACCCCTGGCCCGACGATGCCATCGGTACGTGGCATCACGCAGGCACCACGCGTATGGACACCGACCCGGCGCGGGGTGTGGTCGACGCCGACTGCAAAGTCCACGGTATCGACAATTTGTTCGTGAGCGGGTCCTCGGTCTTCCCAACAAGCGGCGCTACCGCCCCAACCCTCACCATCCTGGCAATATCCCTGCGATTGGCTGACCACCTCGCTCCCCTCCTCACTCGTGGGTAACTAGACAGCGCGCAGTCTCGTGAATTGGTGCACACAGTCGCGTGTTGGCCAAGCTACAATCGCCTAGTCGGTCGAGTTCAGGGCTGAGCTCGATCAGGGATGGTGCATCTCCTTGGGCAGGGGGCAACATCTGCCGAAGGTGGAGCTGGACAAACGAGGTTGGAACGAGCGGGGGAAGGCATCTTGCAAAATATGGAGGGGCGTCACGTTAGAGACGTGACGGGGGAACCCGCCCAGACTCGACCGCAACTGCGCGTCGTCGAGGACTGGCCGGTCAAGGATGGTGGCTACGAGCGGTGGGTCAAGCCGGGCCTCGATCGATTCATAGGTGTGATCGCATCGATCATCACGCTTCCGCTTGTTGCCGTAATCGCGGCCGCTATTGCTTGGAACATGGGGACACCTGTGATCTACCGCCAGCGCCGCATCGGTCTCTACGGTCGCGAGTTCACGGTCTACAAGTTCCGAACCATGCACGAGGATCGGCGAACGTCCGACCTTCCGATCTCGGACGATGATCGTCGCGTCAACCACAAATCCCAGGACGATCCACGCCATACGGACCTCGGGCGCTTCCTGCGCAAGTGGAGCCTCGACGAGATCCCCCAGTTCTGGAACGTGGCGTTGGGTGACATGAGCCTCGTCGGGCCCCGCCCTGAGCTTCCCAGCATCGTGGCCAGGTACGAACCATGGCAGCACCAACGCCATGCCGTCCGGCCTGGGCTGACCGGACTCTGGCAGATCTCAGAACGCGGCACGATCCCGATGCATGAAGCAACCGACATCGACATCGCGTACACCGACAACGTGACGCTACGCAACGATCTCCGTATCGTTATCGCCACACCGTCTGCCGCCTTCGGATCGAACCGCGGCCAGTAGTTTTCACGGTCGAGGGGAACAGGGGAACGTGATATGAAGATTCCGGTATTGGGAGTGCGTCGTTTCTTGGCGCCGGCCCAAACCTCCACCATGTCGGGCAATCACCATGCCGGCGATTCAATCCTTTCGGGGGCCGGCGCATGACGTGGTCTGAGAATTCCCGATCAGTCACCGTACCGGTCGTTGCCTTCCTGGTGTTGCTGTCGAGCCTCGTTCTGGTATCGCCGGCCGGCTCGGTTGAGACGGATCCGGAGATCAGCGGCACCGTGCTTGTTGTGGCGCCGCATCCCGATGATGACGTGATCACCGCTGCAGGGATCACCTACAACCGCCCGGACACCGTAATCGCCTACATGACGAATGGCGACTCACACAGCCGGAACGAATCCGGAACCGTCACGGCCGTTTTCCCCGCCAGCACAACTCGCTTCACGGATGCGAACGCCGACTTCGACGACATGCCCGAAAACACGCCGATTACGGTCACGGTTGGAGCGGTACCGACGTCGACGTCGGTGAAGAAGATCTGGAAAAAGACCGAGATCGAGTTGAACAACCCGGTCACGGGCCTGGCCGTCGGGAGCACGTACGAAACCGGCTACTTCACTCCCATCGGAATTGCAGAAGTGCGACAACAAGAAGCCGTTGCTGCACAGGCGATCCTCGGACGTGCCGAGAACGAACTCCGATTCCTGGGTTATCCGGACTTCCTGCTCACCGCGACGTGGAACACCTACAGCCCGGAGGTCCAGCCAGGACCCGGTGGCAAGACCGAGACGTATGCCTCTCGCGGGCTCGGATCGACCGACTGGCACGACTACCGAACCGGAAGCGTCGGCGAACACGGCGAATACAACCGTGAAGGAATGCTCGAGGATATGGTTGCCCTCATCCAAGACGTGCAGCCGGACCACGTCTTCACGACGAGCCCCGAAGACGGAACTTCGGATCACCGCACTACGTATGCCGTGGTGAAAGCTGCGATGGAGCAGGTCCACGATGACGATCCGAGCTATCTGGCACTCCTCCACTCCACCGTCGTGTGGCAGAGTCCGTTCTCTACCTGCCTCAACAACTACTGGCCTCTCGACTACCCGAAGGGCTCAGGACTCGAACCTCTGCCATTCTCTGATCCAAACGCTGATCGATCGAAGTGTGGCTTCGCCGATCAGTTCGCACCCAACTGGGGCGCCAGGGAGATCTTCAACGTTCCGGCTGCGCTCATGAACTCGAACACCGGCGCCAACCCCAAGTACCAGGCGATCGAGGCCCATGCGAGCCAGGGAGGCATGGCTTACGGAAGCTATATCGCCCGCTTCTTCCACTCCGACGAGTACTTCTGGGTCGAAGCCATTCCCGGCACCCCGATTGCGGTCGACGACGGCCCATTCACGGTCGACTGGGGACAGCAGGTGTCCGTGAACGGCGTACTCGACAACGACACGGGGGTGAACCTCACCAGCGCAGTTCTCAACGATCCGGCACACGGCACTGTCTCGCTGAATAGCAACGGTTCGTTCACGTATACGCACGACGGATCCGCCACCTCGTCCGACTCGTTCACATACCGAGCTCGCGACGCGGCCGGCACCGAATCAAGTCCTGCAACCGTGACAATCACCGTGAACGGCGGACCGCCCACGACGACCACGACCACCCCTCCGTCGGGAGCTGATGTGCACACGACAGGTTTGGTGGATCCTGGGTCTGGGAAGTGGTATCTGTATGACTCGGCCGGGGTTCAGAAGGCGTCGTTCTTCTACGGGAATCCTGGGGATTATCCGATCTACGGTGACTGGAACGGTGACGGTGTTGAG
>Ga0316187_10006186_pt1 | contig 10310 bp, 10 predicted proteins | sample CroRivburrow1_MG_FD_204927 | JGI IMG/M metagenome (GOLD analysis project Ga0316187, IMG submission 204927) | Coastal sediment microbial communities from Maine, United States - Cross River worm burrow 1 | ecosystem: Environmental > Aquatic > Marine > Coastal > Sediment | place: USA: Maine... | reverse complement strand
TGTTCCCCCATATAGAGGATCTTGCCGTTATCGTCACGGATCGGATGCGCCTTGATTTCAACGCAATCCTTGGTTCCATCAGGGCGAGAGTGAACGTGCAAAGCCTCTTCGACTTGCCCGCTTTTGAACATGCGCCTGTGCGGACAGTCCTCACCGACCTCCGCACAGGGCTTCTCTGAATTGTGTGATATTTGATGGCATTTATGACCGACGATATCGTCGGGCGTGAGGTTGTACTGTTCTGCATAAGACTTGTTCGAAGCTACAATAGTAAAATCTCGATCGACCAGCACAAAGGGTTGCTGATAAACATCGAGCATTGACTTCAGACAGCCGGGTATTTTCCTGGTGCTCATGACTTTTCCTCCAAACTCCAGAGCCGGCGAGATTCCGTTTTCTGCCTCGGCATTGATCTATCCACCGGGCATATGTGACTGGACAATTCTGATTTTTCAGTGGATCCGGTACGCACACTTATGTGTAACGTTTGTCTCTGTATCTCATGACCACGTAAACAATGCATTGGCGCCCTGGAGAATCTGCCTATGTCATAATCAGGTCACAATCGTCATAGAGAAATAAAGCATATTCTGTGCCACACAGCCGCCCGACAGCGCATTGTATTATATCTCTATGTAATTTAATGAAATATATCTCCCACACAGATTCCATCCAAACCGGAATCAATGACTCATGGCAGAAGTATATGACATAATTTCAGCAGAAGTGGCAGAAGTGGCAGAAGTGGCAGAAGTGGCAGAAGTGGCAGAAATGTTATTTCCAGGCCATTGAGGATTGATATCAGTTATTCAGATCAAGAACCAATCTGTCAAAGCCCGTACGACAAGATGCCGACCATTACCACTTATTTGGGTAGCATATTTTACTCGAATTACTGCCGGAGATACTTCCTGGCAACGCCACATCGACATTGCAGGCAGCAACTGCTGCCCTTATCTAGACAGCATGTTGATGCGCACCATGACGAACGATCTCGCCTGACATCAGATACACAACGTCTTCAGCAATATTGGACGAGAGATCACCAACACGCTCAAGCTGCTTGCAAACAGACAGCAGAAGGATGCGCTGTTCTGCTTCAGCCGGTGTGCCTTCTATCGCCTTGACCTGCTGACTGAAGATAGTCTTGTTCAACTCGTCAAGCTCGTCTTCCATCTCAAAAACGCTCACCGTCAACATCAGGTCCGACTCGACAAATGCCAGCAGACTGATACGTAACATCAGGCGCGCCTGCTTGGACATGGTCAGTATCTCTTCCGGCATTCCAACCGGTGGTAGTGCATCAAGATCCAGCACGCGTTGCGCAATATTTGAGGCATGATCACCGACCCGCTCCAGGTCATTATTTATTTTAAGTACCGCAATGATCTGGCGCAGATCATTCGCCAGAGGCTGGTGTAACGCCAGCAACTTCAGGCACTCCTCTTCCATCTCGACTTCCAGCTGATCTATATCCACATCGTTTTTGATGACGCGTTTGGCGCCTTTGACATCACCCTCCACCAGCACACGAATTGAGTCATTCAACTGATCCTCGATACTCTCGCCAAAGGAAATCAGGCCTTCAATCAAACGGTCCACTTCTCTGTGAAAGTGCAATGACATCTTCAGTCTCCGGAAACAGGATCAGCCGAAACGGCCGGTAATATAATCGCGCGTACGGGTATCGACCGGGTTCTGGAATATCTGCTCTGTGCTACCCACCTCGGCCAGTACACCCATATGGAAAAACCCGGTTTGCTGGGACACGCGGGAAGCCTGCTGCATCGAGTGCGTCACGATAATAATCGTATAGTTCTCCTTCAATTCCCACATCAGGTCCTCAATACGTGCCGATGCGATCGGATCAAGGGCCGAGCAGGGTTCATCCATCAGCAATACTTCAGGGTTGATAGCAATAGCACGGGCAATACAAAGACGCTGCTGCTGTCCGCCAGACAGTCCGGTTGCCGGCGCCTGCAGGCGGTCCTTTACCTCGTCGAAGAGCCCGGCCTTGTTCAGGCTCTTCACCACGATCTCCTCGAGTTCATCGTTGTTTTCTGCCAACCCGTGTATTTTAGGGCCATAGGCGATGTTCTCGAATATGGATTTCGGAAATGGATTCGGCTTCTGGAACACCATACCCACCTGGCCACGCAATGTAACTACGTCGACCCCGGGAGCATAGATATCTTCTCCATCCATGGTAATCCTGCCGGTAATGCGGCAAATGTCCACAAGGTCATTCATGCGGTTCAGGCAACGCAAGAATGTTGATTTCCCGCAACCGGAAGGTCCAATCAAGGCGGTGATTTGCTTGTTATGAATATCTATAGAGATATCATCCAGCGCCTGCTTCTCGTCATAATAAACATTGACGCCTTCAGCCGCCATCTTTATATCAGATGTGGAAGTTGATTCCTGCACTTGTGATTTATCAGCGGCGTAACTGACGAGTGCATCGTCAACTTCAATACGCTCTGCAGTCATAACAGTATCCATGATGTTTCTCTCTTGTCATTCAACCCTGGTTTGTGTTCTGGAACGGATGATCACGGCAAGTAAATTCATCAAGATAAGAAATGTCATGATGACCATGATCGCCGCCGAGGTCTTTTCAACAAAACCACGCTCGGCACTTTCCGCCCAAAGAAATATCTGCACGGGCAAGGCCGCTGAAGCATCCAGCGGCGTCGCGGGAACATTGGCAATGAATGCCACCATGCCAATCATCAACAACGGTGCCGTCTCACCAAGTGCCTGCGCCAGGCCTATGATGGTACCGGTCAGGGTACCGGGCATGGCCACTGGCAACACATGATGAAACACCACTTGCACCGGGGAAGCACCCATACCAAGCGCTGCCTGGCGGATACCCGGCGACACTGAACGGATCGAGGCACGGGTAGCAATAATAATGGTCGGCAGTGTCATCAACGACAACACCATGCCGCCAACCAGTGGCGTGCTGCGCGGCAAACCAAAAACGTTGAGAAAAATAGCCAGTCCCAGCAGGCCAAAAATCACCGACGGTACCGCTGCCAGGTTGTTGATATTCGCCTCGATAACACGCGTCAGACGGGTATCCGGGGCAAATTCCTCAAGGTAGGTCGCCGCAGCAATACCCAGTGGAAAAGCCAGCAGAAAACACACCAGCAGAGCATAAAAAGAGCCAGCTACTGCACCGCCAATACCGGCGAGCTCCGGATAGCGTGAGTCACCCCCAAACAGAAATTGCGAATTAAAACGGTAATGAATACTCCCCTTTGCCATCAACCGGTCATACCACTGCAACTGTTGCTTTGAGAAACGGATGTGTTCACCTGTTCGGGGCAAGTGTCCCTTGTAGAGCTGGTCAAAGTCAGAAGATAACGGCAACTCAAGCGTAACGGTGCTGCCAATCCTGTCGGCATACTCGAGCAGGTAATCACGAACAGCCAGTTCGCCACCGACACTCAGCATTTTCGCAAGAGAGCGGCGTATCTTCCTGTCAGTCACATCCGGAAATTGCGCATAGAGCGCATCTCTGGCTACCGAGGTATAACGCCCCTGCATCAGCACATCCTGAGAATACGGCTCAGCCAGACTCATGCGGCTGGCATCGAGCTGCACATCCAGCTCCACAGTGGCCCTGAAAAATGCCGTATATCCTGATGACACGATCGTTAATATCAAAAACAGCAATACCGAGCCTGCCGCAGCCAATGAGAGAATCCCGTATGCGCGAAAGCGCATTTCAGCCCGCTTTCTTTTGCGAACCAGTTTTTCGTTTGGGGTAATCATAAGCGTCTAGTCGTAGCGTTCCTCGTAAGTCCGAACGATCTTCAGCGCGATAAAATTAAGTACCAGCGTTACACAAAAAAGTGTCAGTCCAAGCGCAAACGCTGCCAGGGTTTTCGGACTGTCGAACTCCTGGTCGCCCACCAGAATCGTTACGATCTGCGCGGTCACCGTTGTGACGCTTTCCAGAGGGTTCGCGGTCAGGTTGGCAGCCAGACCGGCCGCCATGACGACGATCATGGTTTCGCCGATTGCCCTGGAAACGGCAAGCAGGATGGCACCCATCACCCCGGGCAAGGCAGCCGGCAGAATCACTTTCCTGATCGTTTCAGAACGCGTTGCCCCCATCGCCAGCGAACCAAAGCGCAACGATGTCGGTATCGCAGTAATGACATCATCCGACAAGGAGGATATAAACGGGATAATCATCACGCCCATGACCAGTCCGGCAGCCAGAGCACTTTCAGAGGAAGCGTGCAGGCCGATAGTCGAGCTTGCATCGACTATCAGGGGTGCCACTATCAGGGCAGCAAAGAATCCGTACACAACAGTTGGAATACCGGCGAGGATCTCGAGCATTGGCTTGACAAGCGTTCGCACAGAGGGTCGGGCATATTCAGCCAGATAAATGGCCGAGAACAAGCCTAAAGGTACGGCCACCAGCATGGCAATAAACGCTATCAGCATGGTTCCTGCAAATAACGGAATCGCGCCAAAAGCACCTGAACTGCCTACCTGGTCGGCACGAATGGCAACCTGTGGACTCCACTTGAAGCCCAGCAAGAAATCCAGCAAGGGTACGTGTTTAAAAAATCGCAAGGCCTCGACGATCAGCGCCAGCACAATACCGAGAGTTGTCAGGATCGCCACTGTTGAGCTGGCCAGCAGAAAAAAACGTACGAATTTTTCCACCTGTTCGCGAGCCGGAAAATCGACTGCCAGTTTCTTGTAGCCACGATAAAAACCGAGCATACCGGCCACCAGGAACAGAATGGAAAGCACCACACCGGCAGTCTGCGACAATGACTTGTAGCTCTCCACAGCCTGTATAACCATTTCACTGGCATTGCTACCTGGTAATACACCGGCAGCAATATTTCTGATTTCGAGGTACTGGAACATAGCATTGACTGCCGGTTCGCCTGCAGCAGGAGCGAACGCCTGCAGGACAGCAGGCCGAATAAACCAGGGCTCCACCATCAACCAGCACAGCATAATGACGATCATGGGTACGGCGCACCACAAGGCTGTGTAGCTGCCATGGTAAACCGCCCTTGAGCGCGAACGCCTGCCTTGCAGAAACACAGGATCTGTTGCACGCCGCCACCCCAGAAAACCTGCGGTTATCGTCAGCAACATGAACACAAACAGCAGTTGTAAGAAGGTCATATTAAAGTCAGAAATGCCCTGATCTGCTTTTCAGTTGACCAGGGCTGATGGATTAAAATAAAAGACACTTATTTGGTCATGACAACCAGGTCAGCCGCATTTTTCTGCAGTTTCACACGCTTGCTATCAGACAGTGGCACCAGTCCCGCATCCAGCAGGTAACCCTCGTCGCCAATCGCATCTTCTGCTGTGAACTCGTCAAGAAATTCTTCCAGGCCTGGCACTACACCGATGTGCTGCTTCTTCACATAGAAAAACAGTGGCCGCGAAATCGGGTAGCTGTAGTCCTGGATAGTGTCAATATCAATTTCAACACCTTCAACGGCAGCCGCCTGTATACGGTCACGGTTATTTTCCAGGTAACTGTACCCAAAGATACCGAAGGCCGAAGGACTCGCCTCCAGCTTCTGTACGATCAGGGCATCATTTTCACCGGCCTCGATAACAGCACCGTCTTCACGCATAATCTCGCAGGCCTTCTTGTCTGCACTCTTGACGGCGTCAGGACAGCCTTTCTTCATAACCAGCGAATTCCAGGCATCACGGGTACCGGATGTCGGTGGCGGCACCAGTACAGAGATTTTCGCATCCGGCAGGGAAGCATCAATCTCGTTCCACTTCTCCGGCTTTGGACCTTTTTCCGCCAGCGCCTGCCACAGTTGACTACGCGTCAGATTGAGCCTGGGGCCTTTTTTGTCATTCGCAAAGGCAATGCCGTCGTTACCGAAAGCTACCTCGATAATTTCCGTGACACCATTCTTCCGGCAGTCATCCCACTCGGATGACTTCATGGCACGTGAAGCATTTGAGATATCAGCGGTACCACCACCAACGCCCCGGCAAAACAGCTTCATACCGCCACCGGTACCGGTACTCTCGATGACCGGGGTCTTGAATTTACCGCGATTGCCAAAGCGCTCTGCCACAATGGTAGAGAACGGATAGACAGTGGACGAACCCACCACCTGGATCTGGTCGCGGGCAACCGCGGGCGTGAGTTGCAAGGTCGCGGCCAGCACACCGACAGAAACAAGCAACTTATTGAGTTGTTTAGACATTTATCTCTCCATAACAGGTTAACTATTGGCCGACATAGTCCGTCAGCTTTGTTAGCCTTTAATTAGAGAAACAAAAGAATTCAGTGATTAATTTATTGCGGCGGGTAATCAGGCCGAATAAGGCAGCCAAATAGTAAAGGTACTGCCACAACCGACGCGACTGGTCACCCCGACCTCACCCTGATGCACGTTGGTAATGTGTTTAACAATGGCCAGCCCCAGCCCGGTACCACCGAGCTTGCGACTGCGTGCCTTGTCAGCGCGATAGAATCTCTCGAACAAACGCGGAATATGCATATCCATAATTCCGGGTCCTTCATCAATCACATCAATGCGCACCTGATGCCCTTCAATCCTGGCAACAATCCTCACCGTTGTCTGCTCGGGACTGTATTTTATTGCGTTGTCAATCAGGTTAACTATCGCCTGCACAAGCAAGGACGGGTCAACCCTTACCCGTATTGGAGAGATGCAATGCAGTTGCAGGCGGATTGACTTCTTGTCAGCCCTCGACTGACAGATATCCCGACATGACGCAAAGATCTCGGACAAATCATGCCAATCCAGTGCCAGCACCTCGCTGAGCGGCGCACTCTCCAGCCTGGAAAGTGTCAGCAGGTCAGCAATAATATTAGACAGTCGATCTGTCTGTCGCGAAATAATTTCGAGAAACCGTTTGAGATCCTCGGGGTCATCCATGGCACCGTCTATCAAGGTTTCGGTAAAACCCTTGATGGTTGTAACAGGCGTCTTCAATTCATGTGATACGTTGGCTACAAACTCCTGACGCATACTCTCAAGACTGTCAAGCTTGGCAGCCATCTGGTTCAAGGCGTTTGCGAGGTCTGATATCTCCCTCACCTGGTAATCAGGCAACATGCGATCAAAATTACCGCCGGCATAGCGCTCGGCGCCCTGTCTTATTTCATACAGCGGCGGGTTGATTTTACGATACAGGTACAGGCTGACGAGGAAAATCGCCGCAATCAGAAACACCAGCACAGCAAGCATCTTGTTGAATACTTCGCTTAGCAGCTCATCAATAGCAGCAAGCGAACGCGACACCCTGAAAACCAGGCGCACCCCTTCAGCCTTCAACGGCACCGCAACATACAGCATTGATGCCATTACGGTATTACTGTAGCGCAAGCTCGATCCGGTATCCCCCTGAAGCGCACTCATTATTTCGGGACGCTGACGATGATTATCCATTTCAGCCGGATTCGCTACAGAGTCACACTGTACCCGACCATCTGTATCGATCACTGTTACCCGCAGTGTCTTGTCAGTATTTCTATACCTGTGGCACAGCTCATTGACACCCTTGCTCGGGATTCCGTGTTTTTCGACATCCAGTTTGATGGCGCCGGAATATATCTCCAGCTCACCACGTTGCTGATCGACAAAAAAGTCACGAAACCTGTCTGCCACATACCAGGTAACTATCAACAAGGCGATCAGCACAATGGCAACAGACAGCGCGTAATACCACCACAGGGAATATTTACGCCCGGGATCTCTCATCAGGCGTCCTTGAAGCGATAGCCAACACCACGCACGGTCTGGATGTAATTACCGTAATCACCGAGCTTTTTCCGCAGTCCCGCAATCTGTACATCAACGGCACGTTCCGTAACGACATATCCCTCACCACGGATGGCATCGACGATCTGATAGCGGGTAAACACCCAGCCACGGTGGCCGGCAAGGAAATGCAACAGGCGGAAATCGCCTGCCGTTATTTCAACCGGGACCCCTTTGATCGAAGCAATGAACTTTCCGGGATTCAGCTCCAGATCATCAACCCGGATAACCTCGCTGTCACCCGGCACCGGCTGGCTAACACGACGCAGTACCGTACGTATCCGCGCCAGCAGAACTTTCGGACTGAATGGTTTCGGCAGATAATCGTCAGCCCCCTGTTCCAGTCCGGCTACAATATCGTTCTCCTCGCCGCGGGCAGAAATAATGATAACGGGAACATCTTGCGTGGCCGCGTCCTGTTTCATCATCCGGCAAACATCCATGCCACCCATGCCGGGCAACATCAGGTCCAGCAACACCAGGTCAGGCGGGCAGGCCCTGACAGCTGCCAGCCCCTCTTCTCCCGATTCACAGGCAGATACGCCATAGCCAGCTTTTTCCAGGTTATAGCGAAGCAGCTGACTGATGTCTTCCTCATCTTCAATAATGGTGATACTTAATGCTGGCATGGGGAGGTTCACAAGATATGGGATTCAGGGACAATGTAGCAAAACAGCTTGAGTTTGCTATAGAAATGTTAGCGTTTGATTAGCATCTGAAAATACTGACACAGATGCACCCGGCTCCGGCCATTTTATCAGTCGGGCAGCTTCAAGGCGTTACACGCGATGACAGGCCGGAATCAGCATAATAGCCGCCTGTTACTGCCACTCCGAAAAAGGCTCGGCTATCAGATTGGCATTGTAGTAACGGCGATCACCTGTCACTTCCTTGCCGACCCAGTCAGGCAATACGACCGCCTGGTCTTCTTCCTCAAGTTCCACTTCGGCAATAATCAGACCGGCATTGTCCCCGGCGAATTTGTCTATCTCCCAGACCATGCCATGGTGCTCAACCCGATAGCGCGTTTTTTCTATCAAGGGACGTTCACACAGCTCATCCAGCATTTCAGCGGCCTCTCCGGCCGGTATTTCATATTCATACTCGGCGCGGGCCGCGCCGACCGTGACTCCCTTGACCGTGAGAAAGCCCTGGTCCCGGACCAGCCTGACACGCACGGTGCGTTCCGGCACGGTGCAGAGATAGCCCTGCCGGTACGCGATACCGGTACCCGGCACACACCAGTCTTCATTCCTGACCAGAAATTTCCTTTCAATCTCCTGTGGCATTATCAGCTCTCCCAGACTTCCTCATCCGGCTGAGGAGGAAATGATTTCATCAATTCCCCGATAACAAGATCCAGTGCCGCGCGCACGGTATCTTCAACATTCCAGTTTTCAATAATGGGGATTCCAGCCTTGTCTGCCTCGTCCAGTAACCATGATTGCAGTTCCCAGATATCCTCAAGGTGCTCCAGGTAACGTGAAGCCAGGCGCCCGTTTTCTTCACGTCCGCGATGTTTACACTGTTTGCGTAACATTTCTTTTTTCATGCTGGCAAGCATGATGGGAATAACAACAGCCTCGGTATTCTTCACATCAAGATCCATTTCTGTTGGAACCACGTGGACACCTTCCAGGATCAGGTGGTGTCTTTCCTCTATGGACCGATCAATGGTCGATTCCATTGCCAGTTTCATCGCGGCAAACTGGGAAAGGAAACCGCTAACCACACGATTTTCTCGGGTCTGCCGGGATCCTTCGGCGGAAGCCGGCAGACCACGCCAGGCCTCGAAACTCGAGAACCCCAGGGTAGGGATCATTTGTGGCGACAGGTAGGAGCGTATGATCTCACGCATCATGTCGGTAGACTGGTGGCGTGTTATATCGAGTCGATACGCCAGCTCTGACGATATGGTGCTCTTGCCCGTCCCGGTGGCACCACCGATCAATATAATCAGGGATTTACCGCTGTTTTCAAAGCGGCGCCAGGACAGGTAGCGGTCAGCACTATACTCGGAACAGTGCTCGCGCAGACATCTGAATATCACGCGACGCAAGGCCTTGTGGTCAATTTCACGGTGACCAGTTTTTCTCAGGTTCGCCAGAACCTTGCGCGCACCCTGCATGGCCGTCTCCGGCGGGATAGCGCAGGTTTCCAGCGAGTGAGTCAGTATACCCACGGAAAAGGGTGTACTGCGTGTGGGCGTGTGGACAATGATACCGGGTTCACTGCGGGAGCCGGTTTCATAAAGTTTGCGATGGTGACTGTCGTGTCGTTCTTCCAGCAGTTCGATTACCCTGCCCTTTAGTTCACTGCTTTCGACTTCCTGCCTTGCATGCAGCTCACTTCTTACCCGCTGCGCCAGCTCATAGGCATCAACAAAGTCAAGACCGGCATTCACCATTGACTGCACAAGAATCCCTCGCAGGAAAGGAGTGCGGTCTCCTTCGGGTTGCTTGATAACGATTAATTTTGACATGGATACAACTTAACTCT
>Ga0316187_10006184_pt1 | contig 10311 bp, 5 predicted proteins | sample CroRivburrow1_MG_FD_204927 | JGI IMG/M metagenome (GOLD analysis project Ga0316187, IMG submission 204927) | Coastal sediment microbial communities from Maine, United States - Cross River worm burrow 1 | ecosystem: Environmental > Aquatic > Marine > Coastal > Sediment | place: USA: Maine... | reverse complement strand
GCTTCCCATCGGATCCCTTCTTGCGACCGTCTGACCACGCGACGTCATAAATCGCCTCGTGCGTGTTGCCCTCAGCGTCAACCCATCCCTTGATGATCTGAATTCGGTCGAGGTTACCGTTGATCGGATCCTTGGCAGCCCAGGCAATAAACTCGGGTGCCTCACCTTGTGGCGCAGCGGTGAGGTCGCCACCCATCGGGACGCCGCCCTCGTAACCGAGGGCAACCATGTCGTCCCGCTGGTGCGCCGTGTCCGGATAGTCCCAGCCGCCGAACAGGCGGACCTGGATCCGCGGACCGCTGGTTGCAAACGACTCTTTCCGACGCATGGCGTCGAAGATCGAGGCTCGCGTGTTCTCCTCCGCCCAGACGCCGGCGAGCGACCCTGGATTCAGATCTCTGCTTTCCGCCCAGCCTCCCACTTCGCCGGTCCGTCGAGCCTCGACCGAACCGTCCTCGGGACCGTGGGAGCCGAGCCAGTTGCTTTCAGTGACGTCGCTGGGCGCACCGTTGTGGTTATCGGTACCGCCGATGAAACCATACTTGAACGGATTCGCACCGAGGGATTTCTCGAAGGCCAGTCCCTGTTTCAGGCCCTGGCGGACGAAGTTCCGCGCCTCGATCGCGCGGCCGCTGAACTTGGCTAGCGAGGTTGCATTTTCGAATTCCGAGAATTCATCCGCGGCCCAGAATTCCCTGTGCACCTCCGAGTTGCCCTTGATCTGCATCATCTCGATCAGCGGCTCGAAGTGCTGACGGCGCTCTGCGTACTCATAGTCGAGCGGATTCCCCGCCACGTCGACGGCCGGAAACATCAGCCCCTTGCTGGCGTTCGAGTTGTGCGGAATCGCGAGCAGCTCCATTCCATCAGCTTCGAGCCCGGCCATCCAGTCCCATAGACCTTCCTCGCGCGGGATCTCGTACGAGCTCATCGGCATATCGGGGACCTGTGAGCCGCGAAAGATCACGTTCCTGTGGAGGTTCGCACCGGCCGGTGCGGCGCTCCACTCGAATGCGATAAGGGCCGTGAACCGACCGGGATCGTTATGTTCTTCAGCAGTCTCGACCGCGACCTGCCAGGCGCTCTTCGTCGTCTCGAAGCCCTGCCAGAACGGGGGATGCTGTGGGTTGTCACCTCTGTTGTTCTCCACCACGTATCTCGCGAACCAGGCCCGACGATCCTCGAGGCTCTCGAGGTTACGGAGCTCCTGCAGCTGGGCCTGGTCGTGCCCAGGGGCGTCCGGGTTGATCGTCGAGTACATCTCGCCGAGGTATTCGGCGTGGTCGGAGAGTGCGACCCAGTCGAGCGGGCGCCCGATATTGTGCAGCCTCCCGTAAAGCCTCACGTCCTCTCCCTTCGCGAATCGGTACGCGCTGTCCGGGTCGAGCCGGGCGCCGCCGATAAACGCGTCGAGCGAGTAGGCGGTGTGCAGGTGGGTCTCTCCGAAGTAGGCCCGCTTCAAGGGATCCGGCGCAGGCCTCGTCGACTCGGCCGCCGCGCCCGCGGCGGTAGTCGCGGCGGGCGCCGGGGCGGTATCCGTTCGCTCCCCGCAGGCCGCGGTAGCCAGGAGAAGCGCTGCCGGCAGCGCGAGGATCGCACGAGGGACGGCGCGGCGGGATTCTCCGTTTCGCCTCATTCTCAAATCTCCACTGTTGGCAATTGAGCCTGGGCTCACGGTGTGTACCAGATCGGGCTCGTCCAGGCCCGCTCCTGCTGGATCATCGGGACCTCGGGGTCCATCCGGATCCCGAACCGGACCACGTCGTACGCCGTCCACCGCGGGGTCGGAATCTCGATCACCCGGGCGTAGTAGAATGCGCTCTGCGACGGGTCGAAGTCCGGGTCGGTCCACACGGTGGCCAGTTCAGGGTCGCCGATCGTGTTCTTCCAGGTTGGAACGCTGAGGTCCACCGTGCTGCCGACCGGTGTCAGTTTTCCGTCTCGGCCTATCCGTCGCCGATCTTCGTCGCCCCAGACCACGTCGTAGACATTCTCCCGGGCCACGCCGTCCGCACCCAGCCAGCCCTTCACGATCTGGATTCGGTCGAGGTTTCCGAACTGCGGATCCTTCTGGGCCGCTACGAGGAAGGTCGGGGCCCCGGCGCCGGACGGGCGGACAGGAAGCGCTGCGCCCATCGGCACGCCCTTCGCGTAGCCGGGCTGCGCGACCTGGCGAGCCCTTGCGTCCGCCGGTGCGAAATCCCAGCCGCCAAAGAACCAAACAAGCATGCGTGTGCCGGAGGTGCCGTACACCTCGCGCCGTTCCATCGCGTCCCAGATCGCCTCGCGGGTGTTCTCTATCGCCCACACCGCAGCGTAGCCGGCACCCATGTAGTGCCAGGTATAGCGCGTCTTCCCGAAGCCCTGCTTGGAGACATGGTCCCACCGTTCCGGGCTCGGCTCCTGGATTACGAGCTTGCCGAAGAAGTTGTCTTCTTCGATCGCCATCAGGGAGTTGTGCACATCCGTGCTGCCAACGAACCCGAACTGGAACGGGTTCACCCCCAGCTTCGCCGCCTGTTCGAGGCCCCGCAGCAGACCCGCTCTGAGGTACATGGTGGGGCGCATTTCCGGGCTCTCCGGTGCGTCCTCCAGCGTCAGGTTCCCATCCTCCCAGCCCGCGATGCCCATGTCCCCGGCGAACTCGTCGTTCGGCGACAGCGTCGGGTGGGTCTCGCTGCTCCCCTTCGTCTGGATGATCTCCTGCAGCCGCTCCCAGCGGGCGCGGCGCTCGGCGTAGTCCCGGTCGAGCGGGTTCCCGTCGAAGTCCACGAGCTCGAACATCCGTCCGTTCGACAGGTTCCCGTTGTGGGGAATCGCTAGCAGGCGGCCGCTCGTATTCTCCTCGTAGCGCTGCATCCAGGCCCAGAGATCCTCCGGGTCCTCGCTCTGCCACGAGGAGAAGGGCAGGATCTGGTCCGCGAGTTCCTTGCCGTCGCGGAACAGGACGTTCCGGTGGAGGTTGTTCCCGCCGGGGACGGAAGTCCACTCGAAGCCGATCATCGCCGTGAACACGCCAGGCTCGTTGAATTCCTCGGCGGTCGCGGTGTTGTCCTGCCACACCGAGCGCATGACGGGCACGACGGTCTCGGGGTCCTGTACCGGAGCCGGCAACGTTCCCTGCGCCTGGGCGGAGACGAGCTCGCCGGCGGCTGACGCGGCCGCTTCGCCTCCCGCCCGGAGCGCTTCGCCCCAGCGGGCGAGGGTCGTATCGGATGTGAACGCCGGATTCCCATTGTACACCTCGTACATCACGCCGGTACCCTCGGCGTGATCCGAGATCACGAGAAAATCGAGCGGCCGGGACAGTTGAACGGGAACTCCGCTGGACGACACGACCTCCTGCCCGCGTGCAAGGCGATAAGCGTCCTCCGGCGTCAGCCGGTTTCCCCCCATGAACGCGTCACCGGAGTTCGACGTATGGTGATGCGTATCCCCGAACAGTGGGCGCGTCGGGTACGCCCCGCCCGCATAGGGCGAGTAGTCCTCGACGTCCACCTTCCGGGCCGGATCCGGCACATAAGCGGCTCCATACCGGTCGGCATCGTCGACTATGCCCTTCAAGGGGACCTCCGCGTCACCCGGCTGTGCACCTGCCGAGGGCTCCTCGGCGCGCTGCGAGGGTTCCGAGCAGCCGGCTATGACCGCCATGGTGAGCGCAAGGACTGCCAACGGTGCGATTCGCATCGTCCGATTCCTCCGTCGAATTCTCGATCAATGGGGGCACCGGGTCCGCGGCAATCGCAGCTGACTGAACTTCCCGGCTGCCCGGAGGCCCGGAGGCCCTACGCGGGTTATCAGCGTGGGGCCTCCGTACGCACGGCGGGATTTCTGCGACCGAATTCTAGAACAGCCACCCGATGTTCAACCGAATCCCATCGAAGACCGGCGTGGAATCTGAGAAGTTAATCCACAGCCCGTTGAAACTTGCCTCCAGGAAGAAGTTGCGGCTGACATCGGCCCGCACGCCGACCCCGCCTCCGAAGGAAAAGGAGGTCCGGTCGTAGGTCGGGACCCAGGTGCCGCAGATGTATCCCCACCAGGGGTGCCACCAGCAGCTTCCCTGTGGCGGGCCGCTCGCAATATTCGAGTCGGTGTACGTAAAGCCCAGGTTCGCCCGTACGAAGGGCGTGAACAGTTTGTTCTCCAGGAAGTTGTACTGGCCGACGGCCTGAAAGCTGGAGGCGTCGAGCGTCCCGCCGACCTTCGAGGTGCCGTCGGATACTCCGTCACCGTTGTCATCATACGAGATCGTCGCGTCGTAATTGGCCCGCAGCCACGTCACTTCGCCCCCGAGGAAGAAGTTCTCGGTGAGGTGGTAGCCGAAGCCGAAGCCCCAGCCGACGTCGTTGTTCAAGTCGAGCGACGAGCCGCCCTCCCCGTCCAGCGTCTGGCCGAAGGTGAAGGTGATCGGGATGTTGAACTGCCACTTCCCCTCCCGTCGCGTCTGCGCGTCGGCATTCGTCGCGGAAGCTCCCATCCACAGGGCAAGAGCGAGTCCGACAGCCATGGTGCGCACCGGCACGTGTTTTCGCGTCATCGGTAACTTCCGGTTGGAGGTGATCGAGGACTGCCCGCAGCGTGTCTGCAGGCTCGGTCAGCGATTCGAAGGTCGCGCAGCGTTACCGCAGGCGAAAGCCCCGCTCGGGAGATCCCGGGTGGGGCTTCGCGTGCGTCCGCCTGGCGTCACATGGACGCAAGGGCAACCAGAGCTCTACGGCGTGTACCAGATCGGTGCAGTGTACGCCCGTTCCTGAGTCGAAGTCGGCGCTCCGTTCGGGATCGGGACACCGAACCGGAAGGCGTCGTAGGTGGACCAGCGCGGCGTCGGAATCTCGATCACCCGGGCGTAGTAGAACGCCGACTGATCGGAATCGAAGTCCGGGTCGATCCACACAGTCGCCAGCTCCGCGGCGCCGATCGTGTTCGTCCAGTTGGCGTTCGCCACGTCGACCGTGTTTCCGACCGGCGGCAGCTTGCCGTCGCTAGCGGGGCTCCGATCTCCCGACCACGCAACGTCGTACACCTTCTCGTGCGTGTTCCCGCTGCCGTCCATCCATCCCTTGACGATCTGGATCCTGTCCAAATTCGCGCCGATCGGATCGCGCAGCGCATACACCATGAACGTCGGGGCCCGGCCGCCCGCGTGCGCTCCGGTGAGGTCGCCGCCCATCGGCACACCTTTCGAGTAGCCGGCGAACGCGGGAGTGCGGCTGTTCACGTCCTGCTCGGTGAACTCGAAGCCTCCGAAGAACCGGACCATCATCCGGCTGCCCGTCGTCGCGTATACCTCCTTGCGCTCGAAGGCGTCGAAGATCGCCTCGCGGGTATTCTCGGTGGCGTACACGGCCGCCAGGCCCGATGCGACGAGCTGCCAGCCGTCGAGCTTCCCGAAGTCGGCTTCCATCATCGGGTGCTCCATCCGGTGCGGATTCGGCTCGTATCCCGTGTGCTTGCCGAAGAAGTTGTCCTCCTCGGACGTCGAGAGGGACGTGTGGCTGTCCGTGGAGCCAATCTGCCCGAACTTGTAAGGGTTGGTGCCGAGGCGAGACTCCAGCTGCAGGCCGCGCTTCAGTGCTTCGCGGGCGTATTCCGCCGCCAGCATGTCGTTCGTCTTCTGCTCTGACAGGTCGAGATTCCCGACGTCCCACGTCTCGTAGTCCGCGAATTCGTCATCCGGCGACAGGTACGGGTGGGCCTCGCCGTCGCCCTTGATCTGGGTCGTCTCGTACGCCGGCTCCCACTTCGCACGAGTTTGCACGTACTCGGCATCCAGCGTCCGACCGTCGAACTGGGCATCCAGCGGGAACATGATCCCGTTGGCCAGGTTCCCGTTGTGTGCGATCGCCAGCACATCGCCGCCGGTCTTCGTCTCGTACCCGTCCATCCACTTCCAGAGGTCGCGCGGATTTGGACTTCCCTGCGGCGGATAGGTCGTGTAGGCAACCGTTTGCGACGCCTTCTGGCCGCCATCCCGGTACATCACGACCCGATGCATGTTGTTGCCCCGGATCAGAGAGGTCCACTCGAACCCGATGAACGCCGTGAACCGGCCCGGATCGTCGTACTCCTCGGCCGTGTCGATCACCTTCTGCCACATGTCCTTGTACAGGGGATTGTCCGGCCTATACATCATCGCCTCGGGGAATTCCCCCTGCGAGAACATGCCGATGATCTCCAGCGCCACGCTCACCCCGTCACCCGCCTGGATCCGGTCGTACCAGTCCCTGCCGGTCGGGTCCTCCAGCAGCTCCGGGGTCCCGGCGAGCAGATCGGGGAAGAACCCCATGTTGTCGGAATGGTCCGCCACCACAAGCCAGTCGAGCGGCCGGGACAGTTTCACTGGAATCCCGGTGGAGGCAATGACCTCTTCGCCGCGCGCCAAGCGATAGGCCTGGTCGATGTCGAGCCGGTTCCCGAACGCCCCTGCGTCCATCGAGTTCGCGGTGTGGAGATGCGTGTCGCCCCACAGCGGGAAGGTCGGGAATCCTCGCTGCGCGTACGGTGAATAAGCTTTGCCGGCGTACTGGCTGGACAGGGTTTCGTGAGCGTCGGGCCCGGCCGGGACCTGTGCCAGCGCCGTTGCGGGAGCCAGCAGAAGGACAGCTACCAGACCAATGAATGTTCTTCGCATCATTATCCTCGCTCTTTTGAGTCGCTGCAGGATTCTCCCGTGCTCAGAAGCTCCCCGCGCCCACCTCCAGCACGTATGTAAGCTGGTCGATGTCGAAGAACCCGTAGTTCTTGATTCCGGCCCGAATCCCCCAGAAGTCGGTGAAGAACGACAGGAACTTGAGCGGCGAGCTGCCGATCTGGGCCCGGAACTTGAGCCCCGTCTCGAGCACGAAGTCGGTTCTCATACTCGACTCACCGAGGTCGTCGGTCACGCTGTGCCATTCGGCTCCAGCCGACAGGTACGTATCCACCCAGCGCGATGCGGAATTCGCGTACAGCAGCATCCAGCCAAAATCTTCGAGTCCGTCTCCCTTCAGGTACATCCGGTGCAGCAGGTAACCCCCGGTCATCGGAATGGTCATGTTCTTCACGATGAACAGGGGAAACACCCATGAGAAGCCAAGGCCGCTACCGTCCGAATACGCCGCGATCGACAGGGACTTCTTCGCGGTTCCAGCCGTCAGCCAGTCGTTGACCTGGTCAACCGCCTCGAATCCACTCAACTCCTCAACCTCTGGCCAGTTCGGGACTTCCTTGTCCTTTACGAACGGGTAAAGCGCATGAAAGTCGGGTTCGGACTTCTGCGTCTCATCCCAGGCCTGGACTTCCTCGCCCCTCGGGAGTTCTCTCAGCTCGTAGACGGCATTGCCGTCCTGGTACGCCGGCTGACGTTCGAGTCCCTCGGGCAACAGGGGGCTGTCTTGCGGCAGTGGCGGGAACACGCGGTGCTCGGGCCTGCGGACTTTGGTCATCCAGGCTTCGTATCCGCCCGAGAACAGACCACCCGATCGAATGATGTCCTTCACGCCCCACGCATCGTTGACTCGCACGTTCACGTCGTAGGCCGGCGTGAAGTAACCGTCGGAGTTCTTGTCGGTCGCCAGCGCATGTTTCCCTTCCTCGACGAACAGGTACATCGGGAAGCTTGTGTCGTCGTCCACCTCGATGATGTTCCAGAACCATTCAATGCCGTGCGCCTTGCCCGTCACGCGGGTCACGGCGACGAGGTAATTCCGTTCGCCGCATCGGCCCGCAAGGCCATTGTCCCGGGCAAAGTCGCCGTCACTGCGAACGATCCCGAACTTGAATTCCGCGGGTTCTATGTCGTGCTTGTGTGCACCGAGCCCGGCCTCGTCCGAGTAGTAGGCGTAGAAATCCAGTCGGCCGAGAGCGATATGGGAGAGATCGACGAGTGATTCGGCGCGATCCCGCTCATTGGTGGAGTACGCCGCGGCACCTCCGCCTGGACGCGCCTGGAGTTCCTTGAGCTGGTAGTACACTACGGGTCCGTCGGCTTCCTCGAACGGGAGAGCCTCCGGAACCATGATGTCGACGCCGCGCCGTCCTTCCAGCTCGGGCTCATCCGGAGAATGCCAGAATACAGGAGCCATGTAGGATGCGAGTCGCTCGATCGACATCTGGCTATCGGTGCCCCACCAGACGATCCCGGGGACGTCCGAGAAGTCACAGGATCCTGGAGCGGGCGCTTCCTGCGCAGACACTGGCACGCTGATGAGGAGAAGCACGGCCGTCGCGACGAGGCCTGAAAGAACCAGGTCACAGCGTGTTGCGGCACGTCGAAATGACATGAACTGCTCCGTTGCAGAATCTGGTCCGGAGGACCGCTCGATCAGCCGCCCCGTCCGGTGATGCTCTCCAGCGACCGGACCCTTATCGCCTCGTCGTCGATCTCGATCGAATAGTCAGCGCTCAGGCCCTCCAACAGTAGCTCGTTCCCACGATCTCTGCGCATCCGCTCGTAATCCACTAGCACCCGCTCGCGGACCTGCTCGTACTCGGGGACTCCTGATTCGACCCTTTCGGTGACCTCCACCAGGTGGGTTCCGTATCCGGATCCGATCGGCCCGTGCCAGCCAGGCTCGAGTTCGCTGACTACCTCCGCGAACGTGCTTCCGAACGCCTGCTGCAGCTCTAGCGGCGTACGAAGCCTGTACTCCGTGGCGAGCATGAACCGATCCCCCTGTGTCGCCACGTCAATTTCATCGGGATCTGTCGAGCGCAGCCGCTCGAGAAGGGCCCGGGCAGCGGAGTCCGCCCCTGCGACGCCTCTGCTGTCCAGGTTGAAATAGATGTGCCTGAAGCTGACGCGAGGAGGTACGCGGTAGTCTTCCTGGTTTTCCTGGAAATGCGCCTGGAGCTCTTCCTCGGGCGGGTCGGTGAGCGTCGCCAGGTCCTGAGACAGCAGCTCCATTTTCTGGACCATTCGGCGCCGGACCACGACGTCATTCCGATCGAGCCCCATCGACTGGGCCGACCGATACAGCACCTCCTCGCGGATGCGGGAGTCTACCAGGCCCCGCAGCTCGGTCTCGGTGGGCGGTCGCTGCCATTGGCGCTCCCAGGTAGCGGCGAGCAGTTCGATTTCGTCGGCACCCATAGTGATCTGCTTCGACGTGTCATCAGCGAAGGCATTCGATGTAAGGGAGTAGACGAGCATCAGTGCCGCTCCCAGCAGGACGAACTGCACCAGCGGTTCCTTCAGCCACTTCATTGCACTCTCTCCTGCTCCAGCACTTCGATTCCGTCGATCTTCCACACCCCATCCACCGGCACGACACCGACCAGCGCCTCGTAGCGATTCTGACGGAAGTGGCGGTGTCCGAAGTGGGTAACCATTCCCCCCACGTGCCAGATCGCGTGGGCTCGAAATCCGTTGTCCAGTTCCTGTATGTCATCGACTTCGAGCACTTCTACCGCCTCCACCCGCGCCTGCGCGCCGCCGCGTTCTTCGATCTCGAGTGAGCGTCGCTGTTCGAGGTACACGTCCGTCAGCGTCTCACCGGTCACACTGACGGCCAGCCGGTCATAGATCGCCGACTCATCGCGGTACTCGAGCGCCCGGTAGATGTTGGGCAGCAGGCCCGCGAGGACCCTGCGAGCCTGCCGCTCAGAAGGCACACGGCCGGCGGAGCCCGGCATCGCGACTGCCGTCTGTGCGATCGGCCCGACCAGCAGTCCCAGGACGAGCAGAATTCGTGCGCCGGCGAATGACAGCGACCGCCTTCGGTCCAGGAGCGCCGCGATCAGCAGCGCCAGGGCCGCCAGGAACAGCGGAATCGACAGCAGCGGAATCGGCGCCTTCACCGGCTCGACTTCGATCGCCTCGACCGTGGGAATCGGGTCCTCGGACAACTGATTGTCCCATGCGAGGGAAGGTTGATCGCCCGACAGCAGCTCGAATCGATTCGACTCGGGGTCGATGAGCGTCGCCGGAATCTGTCCGAGCGCGTCAGGGAACGGCTCCCAGTCGAGCACGACGTTCCGAGGGATCCCATCGGTTGGATAGGCCACCACGACCCCGATTACGGCCTCACCTACCGGCTCGGGAACGGGATTCACGCGCGGAAGGGCCCCCGTCGGGCTGACGGTCATGAAGTCAGCCCGGCGAGGCAGCGGCTGGACGGCCTTGCCGTCCGCGCTCACCGTCGTGCGACTGAGTACGAACGCCGTAACATTCGTCTGGATCGCTTGCTGGTCGAGCGGGTCGAGCGTTCCGGCCGGATCGAGACCGAACGTCTCGGCCAGAGGTCCGAGTCGGACCATCGCCTCGTGCCGGATCTCGAAAGGTTCGATCGCCAGGAAGCTCTGCAGCGGTGCGTCGGGCGCCGCCGGCGA
>Ga0316187_10006183_pt1 | contig 10311 bp, 11 predicted proteins | sample CroRivburrow1_MG_FD_204927 | JGI IMG/M metagenome (GOLD analysis project Ga0316187, IMG submission 204927) | Coastal sediment microbial communities from Maine, United States - Cross River worm burrow 1 | ecosystem: Environmental > Aquatic > Marine > Coastal > Sediment | place: USA: Maine... | reverse complement strand
ACCTCATCCATCCCCGTTATCGGCCTATCGTGGATTTTTCGGCAGCCGCCCGTTCTCGAAGATCAATGGTTTCCTGAAAGCGAATGGACAGGCTGAGATCGACTGGGCTGTTTAGTCAATAATAGGTTTGCCAGTCGCCTGCGGGAATGGTCAGGCCGGTTCGAAATCCACGGTTATTTTTTTATCAGCTATCTCTTTCAGATTGATAGTGGCTGGACATAGTCCTACCCTTGCGGTGATGGATTGCACTTTTTCTATATCGGCAGTCCCTTTTTTCAGCTTACCGGTAAACTCTGAATGCAGTGATTCGATGCTCCTGTGTTCGTCGGTAACGATGGTGATCAGTGCTTCGGCTGAAGTCATCGACAGGCCGTATTCGGTAGAATTACTTCTGAAGAACATGTGCTGACAGGACAGGATGGAATAGATGAAAACATCGAAGCCCGGGCTATAGATATCGAGTTTTAGCCCCTGCCATTCGTCATCGACAAGGTGTTCGACATGCAGTTTGTCGACCTGGTTTTCATCACCGCTATAGTGGCAATGCATTATCATTTGAAAAGTAAACCCGCTCATCTTTTGCTCGCTTGAAATGGTAGATGTTCCTTTATACACCGGATTTTGAGAGGGTGTGATGATATAAGTCAAAACAGCTGGCTCAGATAGTATGCATTATAGATACCGATGATGAGAATTTATCATTTAAACGATGACGGCTGTTTAGCGATATTATTGTCAGTTTCTGATAGCAGGTTCCTGGTCCATGGTCATGAGAAAAAAGATGCAGCGACTTCTCGATGAGATAGAGAGCGAGTACAGGTTTACCCGTGGTATGACCGGTAAGGCCATGCTCGGGCCAGAGCTAAGGCAGGCTATATCGAATACACCACGGGATAAGTTCGTTCCACTAGCAAGTATCGATAGCGCGTTTGATAACCATCCCTTATCGATCGGATATGGTCAGACCATATCACAACCTTATATCGTCGCGATCATGACGGATCTGCTCGAGCTTAAGGCTGACGATGTGGTGCTGGAGATAGGCACAGGCTCTGGTTACCAGGCCGCTATCCTGTCGCAACTATGCCGGCAGGTGTATACCATCGAATATGTTGCAGAACTCGCCGATCAGGCCCGGGCCCGGTTTGAACGGCTGGGCTATGACAATATAGTCACCATGTCAGGTAACGGGTTCGACGGCTTGCCGGAACATGCACCTTATGATGGTATCATTGTTACAGCGGCAGCAACGCATATACCCGGACCACTGATAGAGCAGCTTAAGGCAGGTGGCCGAATGATTATCCCTGTAGGGCGCCAGTATTCACACCAGGAGCTGAAACTGGTCATCAAAAATCAGCAAGGCGACATCGAAGTCAAAGATATACTGAGTGTTGTCTTCGTGCCATTCCAGGGAGAACGTAATGAGTAGTGATCTAAAAATTGGCCTGGCACTTGGCAGTGGCTCGTCTCGTGGCTGGTCACATATCGGCATCATCAATGCGCTGTCCAGGCTTGGCATCGAACCCGATATCGTCTGCGGTACATCTGTCGGTGCCATGGTCGGTGCTGCCTATGCCAAGGGGAATATCGACAAACTGGAGGCGTGGGCATGTTCACTGACCAAGTTTGATGTGGCGAAATTTCTCGATATCAATAGCTCGATGACGGGATTTGTTAATACAGAAAGATTTCATGATTTCTTGAATGAATATATTGCCAGCGATGAAGATATTATCGAAAACCTGTCAAAGGTTTATGCGGCGGTCTCAACTGACCTTGAAAGTGGAAGAGAGATCTGGTTGACAGAAGGTTCTCTGATACAGGCCGTCTGGGCATCGATGTCGCTGCCGGGACTTTTTCCTGCGATAAGGTATAACGACAGCTGGCTGATCGATGGTGGACTGGTCAACCCGGTCCCGGTTTCGGTCTGCCGTGCACTGGGGGCCAATATCGTCATCGCTGTCAACTTGAACGGCGATATTGTCGGCAAACATCTTGGAAGAGCAGGCACGAAAGGTTTAGAGAAAAAACCGAATTCTGGCATCACTAAAAAGATAACAGACCTGGTTAATGAATATACCAACCTGTCATTTTTAAATGGTGATGAAGATGAGGAGCAGCCACCTGGCCTGCTGAACGCCATCGCCGCCTCGGTCAATATTACCCAGGACAGGATCACCCGCAGCCGGATGGCGGGCGACCCACCAGATGTCGTTTTCTCACCCAAGCTATCTGATATCGGCCTTCTGGAGCTGTACCGCGCCAGGGAGGCAATCACTGAAGGTGAGCGGTGCGTGCAGAGAAAACTGCCCGAGATCGAACATGTGATGGATTCGATGTCATGAGTCTTTATTTACCTGTACTGGCGTAGATACCACCATTCGAATAACCGCTTTGTCCAGTGCAGCAGGATGGTTCCCGGCAGCATAAAGTTTTTGTTCTCTGTACGTGACACCATCATGCCTTTATCATTGCTGTCGACGATACAGATCAGTTCGACCTTGAAGGTAGCATCGGCGGTCTGACCGTTGAGTTCGGCGAGCAGGTTTTTCGCTGCAGCCTCGGCCTGCAGGTCCGCCATATGAGCCTGTTTCGGCATCCAGTCGGGGCCAGGAAAACTGCCCGAATCGCCGGCGACATAAACTGCATCCATCGCTTCGACTTTACAGTGTTTATCGGCTCTGATCAGGCCGCCTTCTGAGCGCGGCAACTCCGAGTTATCAAACCACTGGTTGCCCGTCATGCCGGGCATGAAGATGATCAGATCGGCATCAAACTCGCCACCTTCGGTTTTGACTTTATCTTTTTCGAAAGCTTTCATCTTGTGGCCGAGATGTGTCTGGATACCACGCTTTTTCATCTCCTCCAGTAATCGGCCAACAGCTTTGGGTCCCAGGCGATTGCCCGGTTTCGGCGCCGGGCTAAAAAAGACGAGATCGAAGTTCTTACGCGTGCCGCGTCTTCTCAGCAGGGTGTCGGTACCGAGCAGGAACTCGAACATGGGACCGCCACGCATGGCAGAGGGTTCTTTTGGATTGCCGGCAAAACCGAAAGCGATAGTACCGCCGGCCATCGAGTCCAGTCGGTCTCGTATCTTTTCTGCGGCATCGATGCCTTCACAGGGGGTGATCGCATGCTCTATCCCCGGTAGTTTTTTTAGGAACCTGCCACCGGAGGCGATGATCAGGCCATCGTTACTGACGTCTCCGGCATCAGTTTCGACGGTACGGCCGCCATCTCGTAAACCGGTCACGCTGGCCTGGTGGAAATCGACGTTCATGCGTTTAAAAAAGTTGTGCAGCGGGATGATAATGTCTTCGCGTTTTCGCAGGCCGCTGGGTACCCATATGAGACTGGGCAGGTATTGCAGTTCGGCACGTGGCGAGATCAGCGTGATGCTGCAGTTCTTATCGCGTTTACGTATCTGTTTTACCGCCGTTAGACCAGCAAAACCGGCGCCGACTATCGTGATGTTATTCATTTAAAATCCAACTATTCTGAATGATGAAAATTTAAAAGATTGTGTTCATTGTGAGACGTTGACCTGGCAGGAACATTCGATCAAATTAATGTCTTTAGAGCAATACCTGATTAGAAATACCTGGTGAGGAAAACGTGGATAATCCAGGCGGGTAATCCAGCTGGGGGTAATAAATTACTGATAGGTATGACTGATGTTCACATGTTATCCTTTTGCAATATAGTAATACATAAAAGTAAGGAAATACCATGACAGAAATAACGGTTAAAGGCAGCTGTTTATGTGGCTCTGTACAGTACGAGGTCACGGGTGAGGCCAAACGTTTTTATCACTGTCACTGCCAGCGTTGCCGTAAAGCCACGGGTACCGGGCATGCGAGTAATATTTTGATCGCTCCACAGACCAGTATCACCTGGCTCAAAGGTGAAGATCTATTGTCGCGTTACAAGGTGCCGGAGGCTGAGCGTTTTTATAACTGTTTTTGCCAGAAGTGCGGTGGCCCGATGCCACGGGTAACACCTGAACTGGATGCCGTGCTCATCCCGGCAGGTTCGCTGGATACCGAACCGCCGGTCTCACCGCAGGGGCGTATCTTCTATGATTCACGTGCCGCGTGGTCATGCTCCGATGACATGCCCACCTATTCAGAGTATCCGCCCGGCGTCTGATCTGAACCAGGGCACGATTTTCATGGCTGATATCCTTGCATTCAAGAAAAAGACACCGGCGCAGAAGCATAAAGGCAGGACTCTCTGCCGCAGTGGATTCCATAAATGGAAGGTCATTACCGAAAGGAAATTCGATGTAAAGCAGGGGAAACTAGTGACTGCATACAAGTGTACCCGCTGCGGTAAACAGAAAAATACTGCCCTGTAGGCGATATCGCAGAACAAGTATATGCACGGTCTTTGACAGGTACTGATATTATGGTGATACAGTCGTAAGTTGACCGATATCAATGCATAGACCAGAAACTGGAGGTTAAATGTTATTGGAACATAAAAAAGTGAGGTGTGATTATGAATACAACATGGTTAGTAGTCGCTGATAATAGCAAAGCACGTTTTTTTACAATGGAGTCACGAACCGGTCCTATCGAAGAAACCAGGAGTATCGTCCATACGGAAGCAAGGTTACATGAACAGGATATGACCAGTGATGCGCAGGGTCGCGGTAGCGGTAAAGGCGGTGAAGGTATGCATGCATACCAGGATAAGGTAAGCCCCAAAGAGCAGGAAAGTATCAACTTCGCACGTGAGGTCAGCCTGGAACTTGACAAGGCACGTAAAGAAAATAAATTTAAGCAGTTCGTGCTGGTAGCAGCGCCATCCTTTCTGGGCAAGCTCCGTGATCATATGAGCAAGGAAACACAGAAGCTGGCAAGTTTCGAGCTGGCGAAGAACCTGTCACATCTTGACGCCGTAGAAATTCGCAAACACCTCCCAGATCGTTTGCCAGGTCTCTAGCTGTTTATCGAGATAGTCAGTATCGGTTACAAATAATAAAGGGGGCGGGTTCGCTCCCTTTATTATTGATTATTGTAAGCGTTGTTCCTGACAGGCTTTCCTGGTGTCAGTAATCCAGAGAGGGACCCAGTACGAATTCAACAGATTCGAAACCTCTTTCCTCCAACAGGTCCAGAATGTCCTCCCAGTCGTAGCCTGACTCCTCTTCCGCTTTTGCGATCAAGCCTGTGACATAGCGGTAGGCTTCATGTTCCTCGAAATCATCGGGGATCTTTATCAGTCGAATGTCCTCATGTTTATCTGCGGGCAGTATCATCAGATTGTCACTCATTAAAATCTCCGGGGTTTATTCCTGTTGTAATACAAGTTGGTTCGAAGGTCTATTCTATATCTAAATAATGAAGTTGTTAATGAGTGTGTGCGCCAGCCGCGGGTTTATCTGCAGCCTGTAAAGAAGAGCTAAATGGCTGCCGCATTTAAATTATTGACTGGTTAGCAAGCATCATCCTCAATGCATCCGCTCCCCTGATGCCAGAACCTCGAGCTTTACCTACCATCATGTCTAACTGGCTGGGAAATACCTGTGGAAATAAACTGTTCCAGTGTAGTCACCTATGATCCTTTCTCTGGTTAACGGTCGAAATCATGCTACTTTTCTCTGACAATATCAGTAAATATGGTCGCTGACAAATGAGAGTACGGTTACCTGGTTGGCTAAAATAATCATAACCACTCTCGCGTCATGTTGACCAGTTCCAGTTCTGTATATTCGAGCACCAGCGTTTCTAGCAGGCTGTACTGTTTGTCGAGGTAGGACCTGTCATTACTGATGATACATATACCTAATATAGCCTGCTGACAGTTATCAAGGGCATCGATCTCTGCAACAGAGGCATTGAACCTGCTGCTGATTCGATCTTTGAGGCTTTTTACCTGGCGACGTTTGTCCTTTAATGAATGCGCAAGAGCTATCTTCAGATCGAGTTTTATGAGCAGGATATGCATGGCGAAAAGTCCGGCTGTTACGAGTTGGCTGTTAATCAGTAGCTACATTATAAACATATACCTTTACATGCTACGGATAAGTGTATTTAATTTACTGGTCTTAGCCTTGTGATCCTGGCTGATAATTAATACATTATGATTACTTATTTTTTGCTGAGAGATAAAATGATGAAATTTCCGATATTAGCGTTAGCTTTGAGTTTACTGCTGGCAGCTTGTGGCGAGTATGCCGCGAAGGGTGCCGGAGAAGGCGCCACGATGGGGGCGGCCTCTGGTGCGGTAGGCGGTCTTGTCAGTGCGCTTGTCTTCGGTGGTGACCCGGCAGAAGCGGCGGCTAGAGGTGCTGTCTATGGTGGTGCCGTCGGTGCAACCGCGGGCGCCATGAGCGGCAGTAAGGTCGACACAAAGATAGAGCAACAGCGTGAGGCGAGGGCAGATAAGATCCGTAAAGAGATCGGCGATGATGCGTTCAAAGGTCTGAGCGCCCTGGTGACATGCGACCATGCGGACGCCCTGCAGTTTGCCGCCGCTTCGAAGCAGTCATCCAATCCTAATTTTGCTGTTGCCGGTTACTGGCTGGAAGTATTGAGTTATGCTGACCAGGGGAAAAGTGATAAGACCAGTGAGCTGTTGCCTGCGGTAGTAGAAAAAGACTGGGACCTCAGTAGTGAAGCTAACGCAAGGGCAAACCTGCTACAGCTGCAGGATAAGCTGATGGTTATACGTGAAGAATACAAGTTACCAAAAAACTGCGAGTAACACAGGCGCCGGATCCGGCCATTAGACGTATAAGGAGAAGACCTGTTTATCCGGTGGAATGTCTCTTGCCTTTATCCAGGGGTATGATTATTAGCCTGTATTTGATTTCCGGCAAGTTTTTCCCCTGAGGTAGTGATAACCTGTTTTTCACTGTATCGCTATACAATCAAAAACCAGATTGAGGCATGCCTGGCAGCATGCGAACACGTACGATAAATTTATCTATAGAGATCGAAAGAAAATGAAAAGAAATTTTACTGTCTTAAACCGGCTGTTAATGTCTGCTTTTTTCATTATCCTGGGTGCTAATACAGCCTTCGCGGCTGATTGCCCCGCAGATATAAAAGCACAGACCGATAAGGATGCCACGGTGTCGGTGGAAGTCCTGTCGCACCAGGTTAAACCGCTGACCAAATGTGAGCTCGAAGCAGAGGCGCAGGCCTGGGTTCTATTGCTGCAGGCCAAGGTCTCGGAAATCAGCAATGCGGAAGTTGCCGCTATATATAAGAAAGACGAGATAAAGAAAGCAGAAGAAGTTGAAGATGCGCTGGAAGATGTAAAGCAAGCAAAACAGGAGTCTGATCAGGAAGAGACCAGGGAAGCTTCAGCAGAGGCTAAAGAAGCTCTCGCCGAAGCCAGGGAAGTGGAGAGTAAGCTGGCAAAGGATAAGACTTTACAGAAGGCGGTAGAAGCCGCAAAGAGCAAGGCCAGGGAAGAAGGAGAGTCGATCACTGCATCTGACGAATCGAAAGAAGGCAAAGCCGATCTCAAAACCGCCCTGATCAAACATGTCACCGGCCTGATGGCAGAGCGGACTGCGTTGATAGACCGTTTCAAAGTGGTACTGGCCGAGCTGTCCGCGAAAGGCGGTGATACTGTTGAATATGATACTTATATAAAAGCCGTGTCAGGTATCAAGGTCGATGTCACCGATGCCAGTGCAACCTGGACGACGATCACCGGCTGGTTGATGTCAGCGGAAGGTGGTTTTCGCTGGGCGGTCAACCTGGTCCAGTTCGTCGTTATCATCATCGTGTTTTATTTCCTCTCTATCGTCGCTGGTAAAGCGGCAAGAAAGGCGTTTTCGAAATCGAAACACTTCTCGACGTTGTTGCGTGACTTCCTGGTCATGTCCGCTCGTCGACTGGTTTTGTTCATCGGGCTGTTTGTGGGTCTTTCTGCCCTGGAAGTTAATATCGGGCCGGTCCTCGCCATCATCGGTGCTGCCGGTTTTGTTATCGCCTTCGCATTACAGAACTCACTCAGTAACTTTGCCAGTGGTATCCTGATGCTGATCTACCGTCCATTTGATATTGGTGACACGATCAATGTGGCGGGTGTATTAGGTAAGGTCGAATCGATGAACCTGCTATCTACACAGTTGAGAACACCTGATAACCAGCTCGTCGTGGTTCCGAATAACTCGGTGTGGGGCGACGTAATCATCAATGTCACCGGTATTACCCGTCGTCGTATCGATATGACGTTCGGTATCGGTTACGGTGACGATATCGATAAGGCACAGCAGATCCTGGAAGATATCGTACTGGGACATGAGCTTGTTCTCAAGGACCCTGAAGCCGTCGTCAAGCTGCATGAACTTGCCGACTCATCGGTCAACTTTATTTGCCGGCCCTGGGTACGGCCGGAAGACTACTGGGAGGTGTACTGGGATATCACGCGCGCAGTGAAAAAACGTTTTGATGCGGAAGGGGTTTCCATACCGTTCCCGCAACAGGATGTTCACATTTACCAGGACGCTATCGAGAGTAAGTAGATCTATAAGGGCCGGTCTTTTTGGCGATAAAAAGACCGGTCTGATTTTTCCTAGGGACTGTAGATGTCTTTGTCCCCGGTGTGGATAAAGGTTTCGATAACTTTTTGTCCCCGCCCGTCGTAGCCCATCAGCCTGGCCTGAACGCGAGCGATCTTGAGCTGTTTCTCATCCAGCACCTTTGCGAACAGGTGGTATTGTTTGGCGCACAGGAGAGGACGTTGCCAGGCCTGTTGTTCTATCAGCTGGCGTGTATCGTCATCATAATTATTCAGTTGCAGCAACCATGGCGCCAGCCATGCCAGGTAGTCTGCTACCAGCCTGCTGTCTTCAGTCGTCTGCCAGTCTTCCAGCAATAGTCGTTGTGGTATGTCAGCCGCTGCGAAAATTTCACCGTTGTCTTTGATCGCATCGCCGCTGTAACCGAAGTCTGACTTCTCGCGTTCTATCCATAGCGTCCGTGAACGCTCTCCTGCACGTCGGTTGATCAGTTGCTTCAACCGGTTTGCATCACCAAAATCAGAATGAAATTCTTCATAGGCTTTTGTGCCCGGGTGCCAGATAGTGCGATCGAAAGACTGTTGTTTATGGTGGCTATCGACGGTGTCCAACAGCGCGAGAGGTTCATCGTCTTCTGTCAATAACCAGCATTCATAACGATCATTCAGTGGGAATGGTATGGTGCTGGCATATTGTTCAACAGCAGCAGCTATTTTCTCACCGACCGTATCGATGATATTGCTGGTCTCTGTTCCGCGTACCATGGAAAGTTGCAAACCATCCTGCTGGTTCCAGCTGCCGTAACGGATCTCGGACATGCCGGTGTGTGAGACGATATCCTCGTGGCTCACATATAATATCCAGTTGATGCCATCTGTGCTCTCGGCTTCGGCGTGTTCGATGGCGATGACCTGCATGACACCATGAAAAGGATTTAACAGGCGTTGAGCGTAGCGTCTTACCTGGCTCAAGACACATCGTTACCGGTGATGACGACACCGGAAATATCATCGCTGTCATGTTTCTGATCATCGACTGACAGGTCCTTCTGCAGTGCTGCTTCATCGATGTTTGCGCCGAGGTGCTGAGCGATGGTGCGCAGGTCTATCTCTGCATTCTCCAGGCACGAGGTGCCGCCGGGTGATGGTGTCATATTGAATATGCCACCGATGCCGCTATCGATCTTCGCTTCACCCATCAGCAGTTTACAGTTATCCTTATCGATGAGCTGTGGGCGGATACCGCCTACTTTATTTGCAAACTTCAGGTCACCAAACTTAAGCGAGGGAATGATCTTGCGGACATCTTTCAGGAACAGCCATTTGCGGATAAGCGGGATCTCGAACAGCATGTTCTTGAACATATAATTACGGATGTCTTTGACGCGGAGCAGGTCCCACAGGACTTTCGCCACGCGGCGGTCGAAACGGAATACCTGGAAGAAGTCGGGCAGGGTCTTGAAATTGTATCGCTCCAGTATCGGCAGTACCAGCGCGGTCGGACCGAAACGGGTCTCTCCCGGTACCAGGACATCCGGGTCACCGTGGATGGCAGCAAACGGCAGCGCGTCATTCTGCACGGTGTAGACCTTGCCGTTCAGGACATGCGGAGTGAAATAGTAACTGCCGGCGATCGGCAGTACCGAGAAGTTGAGACCAAAACCCATATCATGGGCCAGCTTGAGGCTATGACCGCCGGCACAGGCGACCAGTGAGCGTGTCCGGTAACATACTCCCTGTGTCTCTACGATGAACTCATCACCATCGATGCTTATGTGGTCGACATATTGGTTGTAGTGAATATCAACGGTTTTATCGGCAACC
>Ga0316187_10006181_pt1 | contig 10317 bp, 6 predicted proteins | sample CroRivburrow1_MG_FD_204927 | JGI IMG/M metagenome (GOLD analysis project Ga0316187, IMG submission 204927) | Coastal sediment microbial communities from Maine, United States - Cross River worm burrow 1 | ecosystem: Environmental > Aquatic > Marine > Coastal > Sediment | place: USA: Maine... | reverse complement strand
ATAATCGGCGCAGCGGCGCGCTGACGCGAGGCCCACGGGCCGCCGGCGGTGGGCTCCGGTCAGGGCTGGCGGCGCTCCAGCGCAGCATCGGCAGCGCCTGCCGCGGCCTGCTGGCGACGCCGCGACGCGCCGTCGGCGGGCTGGGCGATCTCGCCCGCCGCGCCGTGCCGCGACGCCGGGGCGGCAACGGGGCGCGGCGCGACACCGCGCCCAGCCATCCGCACAGCCGTGGCGCGCCGGCCGCGAGCACAGCCATCGAACGAAGCTTCGGCGCCAGCCTGGCGCCCGGCAATCGGCGCCTGAACCTGGCACTGCAGGGCGGCGGCGCGCACGGCGCCTTCACCTGGGGGGTGCTGGACCGGCTGCTGGAGGAGCGCAAGCTGGATTTCGAGGGCGTCTCCGGCACCAGTGCCGGAGCGATGAACGCGGCGGTGCTGGCGCAGGGGCTGATGGATGGCGGCCGCGAAGGCGCGCGCGCCGCGCTGGGCAGTTTCTGGCACTCGGTGTCCCCGGCGCTGCCGTTGTCGCCGCGCGCCAGCGAGGCGGCGCTGAACCTGACGCGCCACTTCTCGCCCTACCAGCTCAACCCGCTGGATGTGAACCCGCTGCGCGACACGGTCGAGCGCCACGTGGATTTCGCCGCCCTGCGGCGCAACTCGCCGGTGAAGCTGTTCATCGCCGCGACCCGCGTGCGCAGCGGCTCGCTGGTGCTGTTCCGCGAGGGCGAGCTGGACTGCGATCGACTGCTCGCCTCGGCCTGCCTGCCCAGCGTGCACCGCGCGGTGGAGATCGACGGCGAAGCCTATTGGGACGGCGGCTTCAGCGCCAACCCGGCGATCTACCCGCTGCTTGAGGATTGCCGCTGCGGCGACAACCTGCTGGTGCTGCTGCAGCCGGTGGATCGCCCGCAGACGCCACGCAGCAGCGAGGCCATCGCCGAACGCATCGGCGAGCTGTCCTTCGGCAGCGCCTTCACCCGCGAGATGCAGGACATCGCGCGGCGCGGTGCTGGCGGTGGTGCGCGCTTCCACCTGATCCAGGACGAGGAGCTGATGCGCGGCCTCGACCGGCGCAGCAAGTACGACACCCGGCGAGCCTTTCTCGACTCGCTGTTCGAGGCCGGCCGGCAACAGGCCGATGCCTGGCTGCGCCGCCACCGGCGCCACATCGGAAGCCGCGCCAGCATCGACATCGGCAAGCTGTTCGGCTGAGGACAAGACATCGACAACTCGGGTAAAGTGCGCGCTTTTCGCCGCGGGGGCGCGCCATGTCCGCAGCCATCTTCGACAGCCAGATCTCCAGCCTGCCGCTGCTGCACCGCGGCAAGGTGCGCGACTGCTACGCGGTCGGCGACGACCACCTGCTGATCGTCGCCACCGACCGCCTTTCCGCCTTCGACGTGATCCTGCCCACGCCGATCCCCGGCAAGGGCAAACTGCTGACGCAGATCTCCGACTTCTGGTTCGCCTTCTTCGCCGACGCGGTGCCCAATCACCTGGCCGACCTGTCGCTGGAGGAAGTGCTGCCGAACCCGGCCGAACGCGCCCGCGCGGCGGGCCGCAGCATGCTGGTCAAGCGCCTCGACGGGCTGCCGGTGGAGGCGGTGGTGCGCGGCCACCTGATCGGCTCGGGCTGGAAGGACTACCAGCGCAGCGGCGCGGTCTGCGGCATCGCACTGCCCACCGGGCTGCGCCTGGCTGATCGCCTGCCAGAGCCGATCTTCACCCCGGCCACCAAGGCCGCGGTGGGTGCTCACGATGAGAACATCGATTTCGCCCGCATGGCGCAGATCGTCGGCGAGCGCCGCGCCGCGCAGCTGCGCGACACCAGCTTGATGCTGTACGCCCGGGCGCGCGACTACGCCGCCGCACGCGGCATCGTCATCGCCGATACCAAGTTTGAATTCGGCCTCGACGCGGATGGTGGGCTGACGCTGATGGACGAGGCGCTGACGCCGGATTCATCGCGCTTCTGGCCGGCCGACCAGTGGCGGCCGGGCAGCAGCCCGCCGAGCTTCGACAAGCAGATCGTGCGCGATTATCTGGAGACGCTGGATTGGGACAAGGCGGCGCCGGGGCCGACGCTGCCGCAGGCGGTGCTGGATCGCACCTTGGTGCGCTATCGCGAGGTGGTCGAGCGCCTCAGCGGCGAGCCGCCGCGCGCCTGAATGCCTGGCTGCGCGGCTAGCGAACGGTGTCCAGCGACCAGCTGCAGTTGATCAGCAGGCCGTCTTTGTCCCGCCCCAGCTGCACGTCGCAGCAACAGGCGCCGGACATGCCCAGCAGCTCGGTCACCGATTCGCCGAGCGGCGCACCGCTGTGGCTGATGTGCAGTCGCATATGCACCTCCCCGTTGCTGTGCTCCAGCAGCAATTTGATGCGCAGCCATTCGTCGCGGCACGCCAGCAGCGCCTGCTGGCGCGCCTCGGCGCTGGCCGGCAGATCGAGGTCGAGAACACCGCCATCCAGTGCGGCGTCGTACATTTTCGTCAGCAGCTGATGCATGGCGCGACCCTGTGCCGGGTCGATCATCTCCAGTTCGCGCACCTGCTGCACCAGCGCGGTGACCGCGGCGACATTTCCCAGCTGAGCGCCGCGCTGGGTGACGCTGGCCTCCCAGCTGCCGGTGCGTCGCCCTGCAATGCCCGCGACGCCGTTGCGCTCGGACGATGGAGCGTAGCCACTCAGCAGCAGCTCATCGCAGGACAGCGCGACCATGCTGATGTCGTCGGCCTGCGGCGCGTCGGCGCAAAAGCGCTGCAAGGCATTCTGCACCAATGCGACCGCGCCACCGCGCGGGGCACCCATCACCAAGCGCTCCAGACGAGCGACACCGAAAGCCTCGCCGCTCGGGTTGCAGGCCTCGGTGACACCGTCGGAGGTGAGCACCAGCCGTGCGCCGCGGGACACCGGCAGACTGGCGAAGACGTACTCCCCGGCCGCCCGGTCGAGCACCCCCAGCGGCAATCCGGCGGATTCGATGCGCCGCTCCACCGAGCTGTCACCGGGCCCCAGCAACAGACCGTCGGGCATGCCGCAATTGCATACTTCGAAGCGATCCAGTGAAGTCGGCAAAACCACATAGATGCCAGCCATGAACAGCCCGGTGGGCATCAGCTGACGCAGTTTGGCATTGATTCCGGCGAGTATTTGCTGCGGCGGAAAACCCTTGGCGAGCATCGCCCGGAACACCTGCGAGGCCGGCATCGCGCCCAGCGCGGCGCTCAATCCGTGGCCGGTGAAATCGCCCAACAACAGGTGCAGATCGCCATTATCGGCGTAGCCCACCAGCAATAGATCACCGCAAAAGGTACTCGCCGGGCGTTGTAACTGCTCAAGCCCCGGGGGCTTCGCATTGCCGCGCAGCACCGCGCTGCTGAGTACTTCTTCGGCGATCTCCTGCTCGCGCTGCATATGCTGGTGCAGTTCTCTGAACTCGCGGTGCAGCGAGCGGCTGCGGATCAGCGCGCGCAGCTTGTAGCCGAGCATCGCCGGATCGTAGGGTTTGCCCAGCACGTCGTCGCCGCCGGCTTCGATGCAGCGCCTGAGTTGGTCGGGGTCGAGGCTGGTGAGGAACACGACCGGAACGAAATCGTGCGGATCGTGCGCCTTGATGCGCCGCGTCGCCTCGAAACCGTTCATGCGCGGCATCACCACGTCCATGATCACGACGTCCGGGCGTTTCTCGATGAAGCGGGCAAGCCCCTCTTCGCCATCCGCGGCCTCGACTACTGTGTAGTTGAGCTGTTCCAGGCGGCTGCGCAACAGCAGTCGCTGCGAGCGGTTGTCCTCGACCACGAGCGCGACGCCGAGCGGAGAGGTACTGGTGGCGGATGGGGAACTGGTGTTATGCATTGTGGCTTGCGAAACGCTCATCGGGACTCTTCTTGCGGTGATCTCGTTTACTGGTTCTGGCTGGCCGGGCTCGCCGCTCCGGTTTGCGCAAGCACCAGCGCCTTCTCGCGCACCGTCCGTGGATGCATTTCGTCGCCCCCAGTGAAGCGGCCGTGCCACGGGCAACTTGAACGGCATTTGCACGCTGCGCGCGGCGTAGCGGGCACTGCTACAATGCGCCGCCCGCCGCCCGTCCTGGCGGCTACTCGATAGGCGATTTCGACGTGAAAATCCAAGTAATGGCGATCGCTCTGGCCTGCTCTGCCGGGCTCGCCGGCGCGCCGGCAGCACAGGCCGACGAAATGATTATCGGCGCCAAGCTGGGGGTGATCGATATCGATGCCAACGGCTTCGACAGCACGCTCACCGGCTCCCTGCAGCTGGGCTACGAATTCCTCGATCTGGCGGTCGCCGATCTCGCCGCCGAGGTGGAGATGACGCGCTCGCTGGGCGCCGGCGACGCACCCGGTGGCGACTACGACTACAGCGCCATCGGCGCTTTCATCAGCGCCCGCACCGCGGGGCCGATCTACGTCATCGGCCGCATCGGTTTCATCGACGCCGATATCGAGCACAGCGCCGGTGCCGATCACGGCGACAGCGGCACCGCGCTGGGTCTGGGCATCGGCTCGTCGATGGGCCTGCGCTGGGAGCTGGAAATGACCACCTACGACCTCGACGACAGCGACGTCACCCTGTTCACCCTCGGCCTGAGCTTCTGAGACCGAGGGCGCATCGCTCGGGCGGGCGTCAATTGATCTGCGGCGCCAGCGCACCGCTGGCGTAGCGATCGACCATAGCCTGCAGCGAGACGGGCCTGATGCGGCTGGCCTGGCCAGCGGCGCCGAAGGCTTCGAAGCGCGCGCGGCAGACTTCGCCCATGGCCTCGGTGCCGGCCTTGAGGAACTTGCGCGGATCAAAATTGGCCGGGTTGTCGTGCAGGTGCTGGCGCGCCGCGCCGGTGGCCGCCATGCGCAGGTCGGTGTCGATATTGACCTTGCGCACGCCGTGCTTGATGCCCTCGCAGATCTCCTCGACCGGCACGCCATAAGTCTGCCCCATGTCGCCGCCGTAGCGGTTGATGATCGCCAGCCATTCCTGCGGCACCGAGCTGGAGCCGTGCATCACCAGATGGGTATTGGGGATGCGCGCGTGAATCTGCTTGATGCGCTCGATGGCGAGGATATCTCCGGTCGGCGGGCGGGTGAATTTGTAGGCGCCGTGGCTGGTGCCGATGGCGATCGCCAGCGCATCGACGCCGGTCCGCTCGACGAAGTCGGCAGCCTCTTCCGGGTCGGTCAGCAGCTGTTCCACGTCCAGCTTGCCCTCGGCGCCGTGGCCATCCTCCTCGCCCATCTCGCCGGTCTCCAGAGAGCCGAGACAGCCCAGTTCGCCCTCCACCGAACAGCCCACCGCGTGGGCCATCCCGACCACGTTGGCGGTCACCTCAACGTTGTACTCATAGCTCGCCGGGGTTTTCATGTCGGGCATCAGCGAGCCGTCCATCATCACCGAGCTGAAGCCGGACTGAATCGAGCGCAGGCAGACCGCGGGCTCGGAGCCGTGGTCCTGATGCATGACCACCGGGATGTGCGGGTACATCTCCACCGCCGCGGCGACCAGATGGCGCAGGAAGGGCTCGCCAGCGTATTTGCGCGCCCCCGCCGAGCCCTGCAGGATGACCGGCGCATCGAGCGCATCGGCGGCCTGCATGATGGCCTGGATCTGCTCCAGGTTGTTGACATTGAAGGCGGGCATGCCGTAGCCGTTCTCGGCGGCGTGATCGAGTAGCTGGCGCAGTGAGATCAGTGCCATCGGAGTCACTCCAGAGTTGTCAAACGGGGCTGTCGCCGGGCGCATCGACGGCGGTCGCGGCGACGGTGGGCGCGGGCTTGGCGTCGCGCACGCGCCGAAATTCCTGCCGATGTGGAGCGGGCACCGGCCGTTATCACGCGGTGTGGCGGTCGCGCGCCAGCCGTGGGCACGCTGCGCACCCTAGCAAACGCCACCGCGATGTCCATTGCCCCGATGGGACAGGACGGGGAATGCCCGTGCCGCGGTGCTCAGGCGTCGACACCCCGCTCCGCGGCGGCCGCGACGTCGGCCGGCCAATCGATGGGCCGCTCGTTTGACCGCCCGGAGGCGGCGCTGACGAACTGCTCGGAGAGCGCCGCTTCGTCGTCCAGCAGCACCGGCTCGCGCAGCAGCGCGACGCTGAACACGCTGCCCTTGCCGGGTTGCGACTCGACGCTCAGATTGCCGCCGTAGCGGCGCACCAGCCCGTAGCTGATAGACAGGCCCAGGCCGGTGCCCTCACCCTGCCCCTTGGTGCTGTAGAAGGGATCGAAGATGCGGTCCAGGCGCTCGGCGGGGATGCCACAGCCGTTGTCGGCAACGCGGATGAGCACGCCACAATCCTCCCAGTCGCAGGTGCTGACGAACACCTCGCCGCCCGCGTCATCCACCGCGTGGATGGCGTTGACCAGCAGATTGACCAGCACCTGCTGAAGCTCCTGCGGGTTGATGCGCACCGGGTTGACGGCGCGGCAATCCAGCTCCACGGGGATGCCGGCGCGCCCGGCCAAATGCCCGACCAGCTTGCCGGTGCGCTCGACCAGCCGGTTGACATCCACCTCTTCCAGGTAGCCGGCGTACTGCTCCGGGCGGGCGTACTGCAGCAGGTTGTTGACGATGTCGCGGATGCGGTAGATCTGCTCGTCGATCAGCTCGATCTCGCCGCGCACGCAGTCGCCGCGCCCACCCAGCTCGGCGCGGATGACGTCCAGATTGCCCAGGATCACCGCCGTGGGGTTGTTGATCTCGTGGGCCACGCCGGCGGTCAGCTCGCCCAGCGCGGCCAGCTTCTCGGCCATCACCAGCTGCTTGCGGGTCTGGCGCAGCAGGTGGATGCTGCGCTGCAGATCCTCGTTCTTGCGGCGCAACTCGGCGGTGCGCTCATCGACCTTGTGCTCCAGCTCGTCGGCGGCGGCGCTGATCTGCCGATGCTGGCGCTGCAACAGGTGCAGCATGGCGTCGAACTCGCGCGCCAGGGTGCCGATCTCGTCCTGCGAATCCAGCTCGCCGATGTGCACATCCTCGCCGCGGCCGGTCGCCTCGACCACCCGCGCCATCGCCTCCACCGGGCGAAAGATCGACTTCGCACCGCGCACCACCAACGCTGCACTCAGCGCCACGAAGCCCAGCGCCAGCGCCAACAACACCGCCGCCGCCTGCCAGAGAAAGGCCCGGTAGGGCGCCTCCAGATAGCCGGCGTAGAGCATGCCGACGCGCTCGCCGGCGACGTCGAAGATCGGCTCGTAGGCGGAGATGTACCAGTCGTTGACCACAAAGGCGCGGTCGATCCAGTTCTCGCCGCGGCCGAGAACCTGTTCGCGCACCTCGCGCGAGACGCGCGTGCCCAGCGCGCGCTCGCCGGCCTTGAGTGGCACGTTGGTGCTGATGCGCACGTCGTCGAGAAACACCGTGACCGTGCCGATGCTGCCCTCGCGCAGACTGCCGGGGCCGTAGACCAGATCGCGGATGGCATCGACGAAGGCGAAGTTGCGGTTCAGCAGCACGCCGCCGTCGAGCAGCGCCACCACCGCGCCGCCGCGCTCGCGCACCGGATAGACGGCGCGGATCAGCATGCCGCGATCCTCCACGCGGCGCGCGCGGGGCACGGCTCGCGGCGTGGCCACCAGCGGCAGGCGCACGCCCTCGGCCAGGCCGTACTGGCGCAGCGCCCCGGCGGCGAAGATCTCCACCCCGCTGGCCGGTGCGCCGGCGTGCGCCCGCGCCAGCAGCGGCGAGCCCGATGCGGCGGGCGCGCCGGCCTCCAGCACCCGCAGATAAGAGAAGCCGGCGCTGCCGCGCAGCTCGGCGAGCCGGGATTCGATCGCCGCCGCGTCGCCGCGCTCCAGCGCGGTGCGCAGGGCATAGGATTCGGCCAGCCGGCCGAGTCGGTCGAGGTAGTCCTGGCGCAGGCGCAGGAACACGTCGTGGGCCACGGAGAGATCGGTGTTGACCTTGATGTAGAGCTGCTCGTAGGCGAACTGGCCGCCCCAGTGGAGCACCACCGCCAGGCCCACCGGGGTGGCGAGCAGAATCGGCGCCAGCGACAGCGCCAGCAACTTGTAGCGGAAGGTGCGCTGGATCGGCGCGATCAAGCGGCGGAAGAAACCCCCGACGGCCGCGCTCACGGCTCGACCGCGACCGCCCCGGCGCGCTCGCTCTGCCAGGCGCGTAGCTTGCGCTCCAGGGTCTTGCGCGCGATACCCAGGCGCCGCGCAGCCTCGGACTTGTTGCCGCCGGCGTCGTCGAGCACGCCGAGGATGTGGCGCCGCTCGACCTCCTCCAGGCGCTGCGGCACGGCGGTCGGCACCGCGGCGCCGCGCTCACCCTGCTCGTGCAGGCCGAGACACTGCGCCGGGGCGCGGCCGAGCAGCAGGCTGCGCTCCATGACATTCTTGAATTCGCGCACATTGCCCGGCCAGTGGTAGTCGGCCAGCGCGCCCAGCTCGGCGGCGCCGTAGCGCGGCCGGGCGATGCCCAACTCGGCAGCCAGGGTGATGAGAAAATGCTGCGCCAGCACCGGCAGATCCTCCGGTCGCTCGCGCAGCGACGGCATGCGGATGGTGAGCACGTTGAGGCGGTAGTAGAGATCCTCGCGGAAGCGCCCGGCGGCGACCTCGTCGCCGAGGTCACGATTGGTGGCGGCGATGATGCGCACATCCACCGGGATCTCGCGGTTGGCGCCCACCGGGCGGATGACGCGGTCCTCCAGCACGCGCAGCAGCTTGGCCTGCATGGCCAGCGGCATCTCGCCGATCTCATCGAGAAACAGGGTGCCGCTGTCGGCGTAGGTGAACAGCCCGTCGCGGGCGCGGTGGGCACCGGTGAAGGCGCCGCGCGCGTGGCCGAACAGCTCGCTCTCCAGCAGCTCCGGGGAGATAGCGCCGCAGTTGATCGGCACGAAGCTGCCGCCGCGGCCGCTGTGGCCGTGGATGGCGCGCGCCGCCAACTCCTTGCCGGTGCCGGATTCACCCTCCACCAGCACCGTCGACGGCATCGGCGCGACGCGGCGGATGATCTCGTCCACCTCGCGGATCACCACCGACTCGCCGACCAGATCGTGGCCCTCGTAGATGCGCGCCTCCTGGCGGCGCAGCACGAAGTTCTCCCGCGCCAGGCGCAGCTGATCCATGCAGCGCTCCACCGCGGCGAGGATCTGCTCGGCGCGAAACGGCTTGAGGATGAAATCCACGGCACCGGCGCGCAACGCGGCGATGGCGGTATCCAGATCGGCGTGGGCGGTGATGAAGATCGCGCAGGCGTTGTCGCCCTGCTCGCGCAGCGACTGCAACCACTCGACGCCACTGCGCCCGGGCAGGCGGATGTCGGAGATGATCAGATCGAAGTGGCAGCGCTGCTGCAACACCTCGGCGGCGACCGCGTCGGCGGCCGTCTCCACCAGCGCGAAGCGCGGGGCGAGGATCTTCTGCAGGAAATTGCACATGCCCGGCTCATCGTCGACCACCAGCACCGAGCTGAGCGGCCAGCTGGCCGCGCTGCCGGTCTGTGCGGCGGCGTCGGTTGTGGCGGTCGCGGCGGGACGCCGCTCGCCCCGGGAGGACTGCGGCGGTGTGTCTACAGGGATTTCCACTGATTCGAAGGCCCTCTGGCGCGATCGCGTCAAGCGGGCATGCGGTGCCGGAAAAGCGCCCGGATTCCGCGAGCCCTGGGTCAGAATGCACCGGCGCGCCTGCACCGGCCGGTAGCATATTGACCCAAGCGGGGCCGGCCTGCAAAGGGGTGGGGAATGCAGCGGAAACGCGGTGGATGCGGCGCGGGCAATGGCCGCAGCGTAGTGGGGCCGCATTGAGCGCTGCGGCAAGATGCCAAAGCGCGGGGCCGCGGCGAAGCAGTGCGGCGCGTGGCCGCGGGTTTCCTCGGCGGTGCCCGTTGAATCAACGCGGCTCGACCACGGCCTCAATGGCCGCGCCGACGATGGTCAGCCCGCTAGTGACCGCTGGCGCGCGCCGCGGTGCCGCCCTCGTCCGCCTCGGCCTGCGGCGCGGCGCAGTCGGCCTCCAGCGCACCGCGTCTGGCCTGCTCCTCGAACCACAGCGGGTGGTGGCTGCGCGCCCAGTTGGCGTCCACATAGCCGTCGCGCATGGCGCGCAGGGTGCCGCGCACCGCCAGCGCCATGTAGATGTGGCCGGACACGGTGGCGATCAACAGCAGCGCGGAAATCCCATGCACGATCACCAGCAGCTGCAGCAGGGCGCGATCCTGCACTAGGTGGGCGAAAAGCAGTGCCAGGCCGCTGGCCGAAAGCAGCATGCCGAGCAGCACCACCATCCAGAAAAGGATTTTCTCGCCGGCGTTGAAAAAGCCCGCCGGCGGATGCTCCCCGCCGACCAGC
>Ga0316187_10006180_pt1 | contig 10318 bp, 10 predicted proteins | sample CroRivburrow1_MG_FD_204927 | JGI IMG/M metagenome (GOLD analysis project Ga0316187, IMG submission 204927) | Coastal sediment microbial communities from Maine, United States - Cross River worm burrow 1 | ecosystem: Environmental > Aquatic > Marine > Coastal > Sediment | place: USA: Maine... | reverse complement strand
GATCACCCGCCCTTTGGGACCCACCGCCCGCGCCAGATCGAGGGTCGTGTATCCGGGACCGCATCCGAGATCCACTGCGGTCATGCCGTCGGCCAAGCGGGCCCGAGTGAGCAAGTGCTGGTTGGCCTCGACCCAGACGCGGTGCTGATACCCCAGCCGCTCGAGTTCCTCGCGGCTGTAGCCGAAACGATACTCGTCCTTGGAGTCCGTAGTCATCGCTGTCATCCCCTACTCAGGCTAGCAGAGCGCGTCGACCTCCGAAGCTCAGAGAACAGCCGTTCTCAGAGCTTCGAAGGCGGTCAGCTGAGCGAGAAGAGGGTTCGAAGTTGGCACCAAACGGGCTACCAAAACGAGATAGACAAGCCGGCGATCAGCACCGGCTTCTTTCGTTTCCCGAACCGGCTTCTGTATGTTTCGACGATAGCGTGCGGCCTCGTCCTGGTGCTTGGCTCACTCCATCATGGCGTAATCTCCCTCTCGCCGGTTTCGGCGGAAAGACCTGCACAATGGGAGTCCACGGCACCGTGCTAGAGTCTGCAGTCCAAGCGCAATCGCGGCCATTGCTTTTCGATTGGAGGACTCCATGCAGGTGTACTATCTGGAGATCGTGACGCCCGACGTCGAAGCAGTTTGCGCCGCTTACGCGCAGCTGCATGGCATGACTTTCAGCGCGCCGGAGGCCGGTCTCGGCAATGCTCGCACCGCAGCGATGGTGAACGGAGGCAAGATCGGGGTGCGCGCACCGATGCACGAGGCCGAGGAACCGGTCGTGCGACCCTACTGGCTCGTGCCGGACGTTGCCGCAGCGGTTCAGGCAGTCGAGGCGGCCGGTGCCGAGATCGCCCACCCGCCTATGGAAATCCCCGGCCACGGTACCTTCGCCATCTACATCCAGGGCGGTATCCAGCACGGCCTCTGGCAGGTGTGAAGATGGTTCCCTCACACGGTCCGCGAGTCGCAGAGCAGAGATGCTGGCTTGCAGGTCATGGAGATTAGGTGCCTGTCCCCCTTTCCAGCTCGGGACAGCCGGAAGAGCCGAGGACATGATCCCCCCTTTCCTCTATCTCGACCGATACCGGAACGAAGGGACACGGGCATACAGCCCGCACGCAGACTATACGGAGGCCGATCCCGCGTATCGCCCCAACTCCGCGGTTCCCACATTCGATCTTCAAGTCTTCAAGATCCCCCGGGATGAGCTGAACGTCTACTCGGCCGACCCGCATCCGGACCTTTCCGAACAGTACCTTCCCGGGAACGAAGCTCTCTTCTGTGTCCATCCGCAGGTTCTGGACTCACGGTGCGACGATCCTTTCCTGAGGAGGGTCCTTTCCTTCGAGAGGACGAAAGACTGGATCCGGGTATCTCCCACCTCTTCCACCAGGACCCTCTACGTCCGGGAGCCCGGCTTGCCCCATGCCCTCAAGGTGCACTTCCCCTTCAGAGTTTCCCGCTACGGCAGGCGGATGAGGGACGAAGTGGTTGAGCAGGCCATCAACGTCTCGAAACAGCTCCAGCACGGGATTGGCTCTCTCGACCCACAGTTCGCTTTCCTCCGAGAAGTGCTGGGCGTAACCTTCATGAATCTGGACTCGGGATCGAAGAGGGGCGAGAACTGGGGCTACCTGATCCGGGAGCTGGAACCGTTTCCCTCGATTTCCGAGGTGAGGCCCTTGGTCCCCGGGTTCTCCCTGTATGGACGCGACTTCTTCGAACCAGGGAAGTCTCTTTTGCTCTTCGATCTAGTTGAGGACAGAGACCCACGGACCTTTGTCCTGGAACAGATTATGTTCCCAATCATCCGCCATTGGGTGGAGTCCTTTCTGGGTTTCGGGTTTCTGCTGGAGCCCCATGGCCAGAATGTTCTATTGGAGCTCGGAACCGACGGAAACGTGGCTCGGATTGTCCATCGAGACCTGAATCTGGGGATCGATTGTCGGCGCCGACAGGAGATTCAGCTGCCGGTGGATCGTTCCAACACGTATAACCAGATGGTAAGCGGAGAGTTCAACTCCATCACCTACGACAAGTTCATGGGTGGGCACTTCTTCGATCGATTGGTGGCCGCCCTGGCGGAAAGAGATCCGGAGCTGAACCCGGAGGATTTCAGGGAGCCCTGCCGCGCGGAATTCGCCCGGATCTTCCCGGAGCACCGGCAGTACCTACCCAGGACCATTCAGTATTTCAGCGAGGAGCGGGACGAGTTCGGCAAGCCCCTCTTCCAGGATACGGGTCAACCCCCGGTGTGGCGGCCGTGAGATACCTCAATTCGTCGCCCTTGTCGGCGTTAATCGGGTAACGGAGCATACAGCGTCTTTGTATCCGTCTGCCTGAAGGATGGCATCAGCACGAGGTTGCCTATCGATCGTCCCCCAAGAAACGAGGCGGCCGCCGCCACTGCACCAACCACCTCCATTCGCACCACTAGTACAGTGAGAACCGCGGCGATCGTGGCGATCTCCGCAACGGTGGCCCTGGTGATGGGAAGGTGGATGGCCAAGGGTTCGGGTTCCTCGGTCCCCGGCCTCTTCACCACGCCAAAGCGAATCCTGTGAGTCGTGTGCCTGAGGCCCAGGCTGCGGACGCACGAAGAACGCGATCCGCTACTCGAGCTGGCTTTTGGCCTGCGCTTTCGTTTGCCGCGGGAACGCGGTGCGCTCCCAGATGTGGTAGCCAACGAAGAGCTGACTCCTCATCTCGAGCTCCCGGCCCGTGAAGCCTAGGTCGCGAAAGGCCTGGCGGATCGGGCGCACCGATCGGACCGGAGGACTGGGATTCCGCTCGGGAATACGTCTTGAATGAGGTTCTTACCATCATCGCCGATGCTGATAAGTACATTGAATCGAGGCCCTGATCGGTAAGCGTACGGCGGGTCAGTGCGTTCTACCCTCGTGGCGACTGATCAGTCAACAGACGGCCTTGGCTGCTTGGCTAGGGCTGAGGTTAGCGAAGCAGGCTCCCACAGGAAGAGTGACCACTCAGTTCCCGGTGCTCCAGCGAGGAGTCCAGTTAATCGGTACTGTGAAGGTGGTTGCAGGAAAGATCAGTCCGCAAGATACTGAACTCCTGCAGCCACGACCCGATTTGGTTCCAACTCGTACCTGTACGCGCGACTACTTCATACTTCTCGCGATCTGAGAGCTCCCCGGAAAATATGTGCCTGTCCCCATTTTCGATGGGGCCGGAACCACCGGCGGCTCACTGGATGGTAGACTCGAAGTCCGCGATTACAGGGAGTTTTGGGAGCAAAGAGTGTGTCTGTCGAGCGAATGCCGCACGTACTGCCCGGGACGATTCCCGAGGTCGCACCTGCCTGGCGGGAGCAATTCTCTCGCCCTCTCGTGCATCATGGACTGCGTTCAGTGCAGCGTAGCAGCGGCTTGTCAGCCTTGGACAGTGTCTCCACGGGGCCAGCCAGTGGGAGGACAAGTGATTTCGGCCGAAGGGTGGGTCACCTCACGCTAGGCTGTGCAAGAACGGAGGCTGCCGATCGACTAGGCTGCCCAGGAGCGCAGTCCAACCTTCCTGTTGTTCGGCTAACCGAAACCGTCCAGATGAGAACTCCCGCCAATAGCAGACCGCCGCTGGGGTGTCGCCGGGACCCGTTGCCTATGCTGTTCTTATCTGCAGCGAACTCAACTTATTTCAGCAGTCCAATCTAGGTTAGGCGGAGTGTCGCAGACGGAGGGGGTTCTCGGTGGTCCTATGGCACACGGTCGTGATCGCTCTGGTTGGCGTCGGAGCTGTGGGCTGGTTGTCCGCCGCAGTTGTCCGGCTGTTCTCGGCTCGTTCATCCGCCCGCGCCGTCGTGCGGCCCGGCAGCACGGTCGAGTCCGGTCTCGTCGGCGGTGTCGTGCCGGCTGAAGCCTGCGTCTTCGATGGCTGGTCCTACCGCGTAAGCGCCCGTTTCGCGGGGAGGGTGCGCATCGCCGTATACCCTGACGCCGTCGCCGTCGCCGGACCCCGTGTGCCCTCGAGGCTCTACAAGGTGTGGGTATGGCTGCAATCGCTACTGCTCGCCGCCGTCTTCCCCGCGCTCGCTGCCGCGATCGTGCTGCTCGACTGGCGCTACCTTCTGTGGACGCTCGGCCTGTTCGTGCTCAGTTGGGCGGTCTCCATGGGCGGCGCCGGGCTGTGGCCCGGCCTAGGCGAACTGACGGCGGAGGGCGAGGAGGGCCACCTCGACGCGCTGGAATTCCCGCGCAGCGCCATCAGAGAGGTTGACATAGGCAAGGGCTGGTCCAAGGGCGGGTTCGAGGTCATCCTCTTTCCCTACTTGGCGGGGATCAACAAGTTGGCAGAGGGCCGGGCTGTCTCCTTCTTCGCACCGGATGAGACCGGGCATGAGGTGCGGTTCGCCCTGGACATGTACGCCGAGTCCAAGGCTGACGAGCTTGCAGCTCTTCTGAAGTCCGTCGACCCTGACCGACCCGCCTAACCAGCGAATTGAGCAGACTCGGGCGCTCGGAACGCTAGACTAGCTAGCAAGCGGAGTGCTGCGCCCGGCAGCTCATCCGCCCAACGTTAGGCGGATACGAGGTAGGTCCTGGAGGCTCGGTAGCGTGAATACTGCAATTCGTGTCGCCACTATTTTGTTGTTGCTGTGTCTTCCTGCAGTGGCGGAACAGCAAGGCTTTCAAGACGAACTGCTTGACCACATGGCCGGAAACTGGCTTATGAGCGGCACAATCGACGGTACTCAGGTAACACATGATCTTGTTGCTGGGTGGGTGCTCGGTCACCAGTATCTGCGTTTTCACGAGGTGGCGCGTGAAGTGGACAGTGAAGGCGTGCCGGCTTATGAGGCCATTGTCTTCATCGGTTGGGATCAGCTCACAAGCCGGTATACATGTCTATGGCTCGACGTAACAGGAAGCGGCGCTCAATTTCCCGAAGCCACTGGCCACGCGAAGCCTGCGGTCGACGAGTTGGCCTTCGTTTTCGACACCGGCGACGAGAGCGTTATCCACACGACCTTTACTTACGATCGAGAAGCCGACACATGGCATTGGATTATAGAAATTGACCGGGGTGCGAAGCATTCGACTTTCGCGAGTGTGTCACTGACCAGGCAGTAGCCGCCCAGGTCCGTGGTGAAGAGTCGATTGGCGGGTTCAGGCCGTAAGGAGGAAATGAGAATGCCAATCCGTACTACCGACGAGTCACAACGCATCGCCGCAAGGGTTGCGGGATTCACTTTCCTGTTCGCGATGGCGATTGTGGTCCTTGCAAACTATGGCATCAGCTTTCGGCTCAGCGTCCCAGGCAATGCTGCAGAAACCGCCCGGAACATCATAGCGAACGAAACACTATTTCGAATCAACATCGCCTGCAATCTGCTCTATGGCGCAACCATTGGAGTACTGCTCTCAGCGCTCTACGTGATCCTCAAGCCAGTAGATCGGAACCTTGCCTTGGTTGCGGCATTCTGCAGACTGGTAGTTGCGTTGATGTGGGGTGTTACCGCGCTCAACATGCTTGGCGCTCTGCGGCTCTTGGGTGTTGGCACTTACTTGAGCGTCTTCGAAGCCGATCGACTGCAGGCACTGGCGAGGTTGCACCTCGACGCGAGCTACGACGCGTACTACATTGGCCTGCCGTTCTGGGCATTGGCCTCCACGGTTTGCAGCTACCTGTGGTTCAAGTCAGGGTATGTCCCGCGAGCATTGGCTGCCTTCGGTATGATCGCGTCCGCATGGTGCGTGGTCTGTGCTTTCACTTTCCTCATATCCCCCAACTTCCAGAATACAGTTCACCCGGGGTGGTTCGATATGCCCATGGTGATCTTCGAAATGGCATTGGGCCTTTGGCTTCTGTTCAAAGGCTTGAGTCCATCTGGGACGACCGAGCCCGATCTAGCACAGGCCGGAGCCGCCTAACCCGGCGTTGCAGCCGTAACGCCCGCTGCGCCACCTTCCGTTTGCCCGAGTGTCCCGGTTGACCCCAGCGACGACTTTGGCGGTGTCGGTAGACTCGCGGTGATGAGCATCTGGGATGCCTCGCCTTGGAACTCGCAGGCGTATTGCTAGAAGATTCGTGCAGCTGAGGATTTCCACCTCTCATGATGCAATATGGCTGACTATCCGACCGTCTTGATCACGGGTGCCGCGGGGAATCTGGGGGGCCTGCTGGCGCGGCACCTCCAGTCCAAGGGGTACCCGCTCCGATTGATGTTTCACAAGACGCCTCTGGCGGAAGGCTTGGCGGATGCACCGAATGTTACTCCTGTTCAGGCGGACCTCGCCAAGCCGGAGACGCTCGAGGCGGCGGTAGGAGATGCGGATGTGGTGGTTCACTTCGCAGGGGTTCTCTTTGCGCCTCGGCCGCAGAAGTTCCTGCCCGAGACGAACACGAGGTGGTTTGCGAACCTCCTGGAGGCCTGCGATCAAGCCCGAGTCGACCGGGTCGTTCTGATCTCTTTTCCACACGTCGAGGGCGAAACAACAGTCGATGCGCCCGCCACGGGACGCCTGGATGGCGAGCCCTTCTCCGTGCATGCTCGCACCCGGCTCGAAGAAGAGCGTCTTCTGCTCGAGCGCCTGCCCGGCGGCAACATCACTCCGCTCGTCTTGAGACTCGGAATGGTCTACGGTCGCGGCATCCTCATGATCGATGCGGCCCGATGGTTGGCGAAGCGCCGGCTGCTCGGGGTGTGGAAAGAGCCGACCTGGATCCATCTGCTGTCGACGGCGGACTACTTGGCAGTTACCGAGGCCGCGATCACCGTGCCGGAGGCTCGGGGGATCTACCACGGCGGCGATGAGCAGCCGATCACCTTGCAGGAGTTCCTGGCTGAAGCGTGCCGTGTCTGGCAGGTACACCCGCCCCGCACGATGCCGTTCTGGACGATCTATTTTGCCGCAACACTGTGCGAGCTCTTTGCCTCAGTGGCGAACGCCCGTTCACCGCTGACCAGAGACTTCATAAGAATTGGGCGCGTGTCCTACTTCGGCGACACGCAACGCGCTCGAGAAGAGTTGATTCCCGTTCTGCGGTACCCCACGCTCAGCAGTGGGATCTCGATCCTGCTGTGACTTGGGGTCTAGACGGCGCCACCCATTCGGGTGGTCCCACACGGCCGATCCGCGCGTAACCTTGTGCGCACAGCGTTCGAAGCAAGATTGGGGACCACCGTTTCTAAAAGGGGGACAGGCACCCTTTTTCGAAAGCGATCGTCGCGGAAAAGAGCCGCTGCATCTGCTCGCGGAGCCGGCCGATGGGACTCTTGCGGCCGCCGCGCGGGAGAAGACCCAGGTCGGACATGAACGCAGTCAGCGAGGGCCCGAGCTTGAGAACCGGCTCCTTGGTGCGAACGAACGACAGCGAGTCGCGCCGGCTGTGCGGCAGGCCCGTCTGCACCAGCAAGCGCGCCATGAAGCCCACAGCGCCCGCTTTGCGGGAGTCTTCGGCCTCGATGAGGAGTGACTCTTGAAGGAGCCGGGCTTCGACGCTCTGACGGGAAATGACGGCCTCCGAGAGTCAGCCAACGGCTGTTCTCAGAGACTCGAAAGCGGTCAGTTCGACGATGTGCGGCTTTGAAGGCGGCAGCCTGAGGGCTACCAAGTTGTCTACTTTTTGCTCTGACATCTTGTAGTGGCCGATCTTCAGTTCGAGGTGCCCTCTCGGAATCACTGATTGGCGATCACCTATCGCACCCGAGGCGCGCCGCGCATCCGCTGATCAATCCGGCCTTCTTCGTCACTTTCCAGGCCGCATCGAGCAGCGCCTGGTCGAAGGGCCCGGGGATTACCCCCTCCACTGCGTAGATGTAGAGGGCGCACTGGAAGACCTTGTTGACGACGTTCTCGAGGTACGCCACCAGGACGGAAGAGAAGAGCCAGATACCAATCAGAACCACGAGAAACGGCATCAGCACGGAGGGCAGGTAGGATCCCACCGCCAGGCCCAGAACCACAAGAACGCTGAACACCACGATGAGGCCCACGGCGAGAAGCACGCCCGCAGTACGAATGCCCACGTAGCCGATCAACCCCTCCCCCCAGCGTCTCCTGATCAGCAGTGCCGACTTCTTCAGGACCTCGAATGGGTTGGCAGACTCTTCTTCCCGGATCAGCACCGGGATGGCAAAGACTGAGGCGACGCTCCAGACGATTCCGATCAACCCCACGATCCATCGGCCGAAGAAACCGAACAGCTGTTCCAGCTTCTGGATGACGATGCCGACGCCGCCGGCCAGAAGCGACCACATGGCGATCGGTCTCAATTTTGTCAGGGCGAACCGTAGGCCGCCCGCGATCGAGACCGGCCGCCCGTTCAGGGCGTTGATGATTTCATTGAAGAAGGCCGTATTGAAGAAAGTCAAGAGAAACATCGAAACCAGATACAACACCGTTAGGTAGCCTAGAAACCAGGTGTCGAGCTCGAGATCCTCTCCGGCCCACCCGGGTGCCGTGTCGGGTGCAGCCTCCCCGGACTCGACCCGGGGAAGCTCGCCCTGCAAGATGCTCTCGACAACGGCCTCCCAGTGATCTTGCTCGAGATAGGAATGTCCCGTCGGCTGGAATGCGATCGGGGCGATGAAGAAGAGAAAGACGAAGACAGTGAGGCAGGAGGTCACCACAGGGAAGAAGAGGAGCCTCTTCTCCCGCATCAATACGGCGAAGGATTGCTGAACGAGCTTCCAGGTGGACTTGAACTTACCCATGGCTCCCTCCTCGATTGAAGATTCTCGCCACGTCCCTTTCCGATATGCCGTGCGCCCTGGCCTCCGCCAGGGCACGCGAGTAGATCTCCCTGAGCTTGATCTCCTTGTCGGCTCGGGAGGGCCGGGTCAGAGTCTTTCGGTGGCCCGTGACCATGGTGCCGTTTCGCCCGGCACTCACGACCAACCCGGTCAATTCCAGCTCCCGGTAGGCCTTGGCCACCGTGTTCGGATTGATCTTTAACTGCTCGGCGAGATTCCGAATGGTGGGGAGGGAGTCCCCTTTGGTGATCTGGCCGTTAGCAGTCGCTGAGGTGATGGCGTTGATGATCTGCCGGTAGACCGGTATGCCGGAGTGATATTCGATACTGATCGGGAGCGTCGCCATCGGTTTCGATCTCTTCATCATAGTGTACTAGTACAATAGTACATAAGAGAAATCCTGATGTCAACAGTGTCTCCTTATCCTCTCGGGCGAGGCAGGGAGTTTCTAGGCAATACCCTTCACAGGGGGAGGGAGTGGCCGCAGAGGCATCCAATAACCAGTGCCTGCCTCAGATCACGGATCTCTCGCATCCAGACTTGGACTTGGTTCCAAATTGGAACAGATTGGGCTACCACGTTTCCCAGCTCGCGCTCGCTATACGGACTCTCGAACAAGCATCGTCCACTGTCACCATCTTTGGCCTTCCGCGATCCAGCGCGCGGTCAAGCAAGCGGTTCGCAAGTCAGGATTTCAGAAGCCGGCCGGTTGTCATACGCTCCGCAACAGCTTTGCCACCCACCTTCTCGAGGATGGATACGACATTCGCGCCGTCCAGGAATTCCTCGGTCACAAGAGCGTCCGCACCACGATGATCTACACCCACGTACTGAATCGAGGTGGGCGGGGCGTCCGCAGCCCTGCTGATCGGCCTCTGGGCTGAACATGTATTCATCCTACTCGCGGCCGTTGAGAACCACAGCTTGTATCTCGAAGGACGAAGCAAGGGTCTGCTTGATCGCTGGTGAGAGTCCGGCGCTAATGGCTTGGCAGAGCCCGTTGGCTCTTGACGATGGGGCCGGAACCGCCAGCGACTCACTGGGTGGTAGACTCGGAGTCCGCGATTACAGGGAGTTTTGGGAATAAAGAGTGTGTCTGTCGAGCGAATGTCGCACGAACTGCACGGGACGATCCCCGAGGTTGCACCAGCCAGGCAGGAGCGATCCTATTGTCCTCTCGTGCATCATGGACTGCATTCAGAGCAGCGTAGCAACGGCTTGTCAGCCTTGGACAGTGTCTCCACGGGGCCAGCCAGTGGGAGGACAAGTGATTTCGGTCGAAGAGTGGGTCAACTCACGATAGGCTGCGTACGAACGGACGCTGCCGATCGACTAGGCCGCCCAGGAGCGCAGTCCAATCTAGGTTAGAGGTCATTTTCGTACCTTTGTCCAAGTCTTCATGACCCAGTGGAGTGGATAGGGCCAAAGATTGAGAGTTCCGTTGTTCCCCTGGGGTCGAGACGACCTGGTTCCCCTTCGTCGACTGGTTCGGCCTGTTGTCTATTGGGTTGCGGTGTCAGTGCTTTCAGCCGCACTCGTTCTGAGCATCTTCCTTCGTGCCACTAGTGATAGCTCTGGCCAGTCAGATGCCGCTCTGGCCGTTCTTGAGATGGC
>Ga0316187_10006179_pt1 | contig 10318 bp, 9 predicted proteins | sample CroRivburrow1_MG_FD_204927 | JGI IMG/M metagenome (GOLD analysis project Ga0316187, IMG submission 204927) | Coastal sediment microbial communities from Maine, United States - Cross River worm burrow 1 | ecosystem: Environmental > Aquatic > Marine > Coastal > Sediment | place: USA: Maine... | reverse complement strand
ATATTGAATACGATTCAGATGCGGTTGTTGAAAAGTGGGGTGTTACCCCCAATCGTATTCACGACCTTCTCGCGCTTGCCGGAGACTCTGCTGATAATATTCCGGGTGTGCCCGGCATCGGGCCAAAGACCGCAGTACAACTGCTTGAATCATATGGAGACTTGGAAGGAGTCCTCGCACGAGCCTCTGAAGTCAAACAGAACAAGCGGCGTGAAAACCTGATCGAATTTGCTGATGATGCCCGCCTATCCTACAGGCTTGTAGCACTGGATTATGAAGTGACCGTTGGCTACAAACTCAATGAGCTTGCTGTCCAGTCACCTAACCGAAACGAACTCGCTCTACTTTTTAAGGATCTGGAGTTCAAACGACTGGCTGAAGAGTATGAAGGTGAAGGTGGCGGTTTTGAACTAACTCCCCAAGAGAAACAATCATCCGCCACGCCAACCGCTGAAGAGCCACAAAAGCCAGTAGAAAACGTTGAGTGCGCCAATCGCCTTGTCGATGATGAGGGCGGCCTGAAAGAGCTTCTACGCGCTCTGAATAGTGCTGAGTTGATTTCTCTGGATACCGAAACCACATCATTGGCTACTCATGATGCAGAGATTGTCGGGTTATCGTTTGCCGTCAAATCCGGAGAAGGGTGGTATCTCCCAATCGGGCACCGTGCCAGAGACCTCTTGGACACTGCGCCCAAACAACTGCCAAGCGACATAGTACTTGAAGCTCTCAAACCCATTCTGGAAGATGCCGACAAACTCAAGTGTGGTCATAACCTGAAATATGACAGGCAGGTGCTCAGACGGGCGGGAATTGAGCTTGCCGGTGTTGCTGCAGACTCAATGTTGCTTGCCTACTGCCTCTACCCAGCTAAATACCCACCCAAAATGGATTCCGTAGCAGAGGATTATCTGGGGCACCACTGCATCTCTTATGAAGAGGTGGCTGGAAAAGGGGCCAAGAAGATCAACTTTGCGCATGTCTCCATTGAGGCTGCCCTCCCCTATGCCGCTGAGGATGCCGAGGTTTCTCTTAAACTAACTGAGCTGTTAAAGAATCGGCTACAGGCTGAAGAACGTCTTGAGCGACATGATGAAATTGAGCTCCCCCTCTCATATGTACTGGCTGAGATGGAGTGGAACGGCACCAAAATCGACAAGCCTTTGCTGGCCAAACTCTCTGATGAGTTTGGCACTCGCATTGCTGAACTGGAATCAGAGATCCATACCACTGCAGGTTATGAGTTTAACATCCAGTCTCCCAAACAGCTAGGAGAGTTGCTCTTTGACAAGCTGAAGATTCCGGGTGGCAAGAAGACCAAATCAGGCCAGTGGGCAACAGGTCAGGAAGTGCTGGAAAAGCTTGCAGATGAGCATGAGATTCCTCGCCTGATCCTGGAGGTGCGCCAACTATCCAAACTAAAATCCACCTACACCGATGCCCTGCAAAAACTGATTCACCCCGAAACAGGTCGGGTTCACACCTCCTACAATCAGGCCATCACCTCGACAGGTCGTCTCTCATCTTCTGATCCGAATCTTCAGAATATCCCGATTCGCACTGAGGCAGGCCGGCATATTCGTAAAGCGTTTATTGCAGAGGAAGGAAACACGCTTTTGGCGGCAGATTACTCACAAATTGAGCTTCGATTGATGGCCCACTTCTCTCAGGATGAAGCACTTATCCAAGCCTTCGCAGAGGGCCAGGATATTCATGCGACCACAGCTGCTGCTGTAAACGACATCGATCTTGCAGATGTAACTGGTGAGATGCGCAGGCATGCCAAAATTATCAATTTTGGTATCCTCTATGGTATGAGTGCCTTCGGCCTCTCCAAACAGCTTGGCGTAGGCAGAAGTGAATCACAGGCTTTCATAGATGCTTATTTTGATCGTTATCCAACCGTGCGTGCCTTTATGGACAGCACGCTTGAAGCGGCCCGTGCACAAGGTTATGTAGAGACACTACTAGGCCACCGAGTCTATCTGCCTGAGATCAATGCCAAAAACGGTATGCACCGCGCTTATGCCGAACGCACCGCCATTAATGCTCCGCTGCAGGGTTCTGCGGCAGACATCATCAAAGTGGCCATGATCAGACTGCACAAACAGCTGAAAGAGGCGTTTCCTGAAGCAAGGATGACACTTCAGGTTCACGATGAGCTGGTAGTTGAATGCCTTGAAACCGAAGCCGACAGCGTCAGCGCTCTTATTAAACAGGTAATGGAGAGTGCCCTTAAACTGCACGTGCCTCTGGCTGTAGATATTGGTCGGGGTCAAAACTGGTTCGAGGCACACCAGCTATGAAATTTCTGCATTCAACATTCCTCAATTCAGTGCTAGAATCAGCAGATGGATAAACTTTTAAGCTATCTTCCGGCCAATAACGCGGACTGGATTATATTCTCACTGGGCATTGCCCTAGTTGTAATTCTGATACTGGCCATCGTGCTAGTTCGGAACAGAAGAGGCTCTGCAACCATCCCTGTACAGTCAGCCGAAAAAAATGATATCCCATCACTGTTGACCCAACCGGAACTGGCCTGCTTTAACACGCTGAAGAGTGTGGCTGGATCGCAATTTTATATCATGGCCAAGGTATCTCTCTCTGATATCGCCGTGGTCAAAAAAGGGGTCGATCAGGCGCGTCTGAAAAAAGCTGCCAAACAGGGCAAGCGCCATATCGACTTTATTCTCTGCAATAAGGATTCCCTTGCCGTAGTCTGTGCTATTGAGCTTGAAGATGCTGCAACAGCAGCCAGCGGCAAGAGAGAGAGCCACTCTGCCGATCTACTTGAAGAGGTTGGTGTGATGGTGTTCCACATGCCGGTCAAAACCAGCTACTCGGTACCTGAGATGCAGCAGGCCCTAACCCCTTACCTGAAAGGCCATCAACCATCTCCCGATGAGATGGTTGCCACGGTTTCCATGGAAGCGTTTCGATCATGTAAAACCTGCAAAGAGAGAATGGTTCTTAAACGAGCTAAATCAGGCAAATACAAGGGTGTACTATTCTGGGTATGCAGCAGCTATCCAAAGTGCAAAACCTTTGAACTGTTTGTCCGCTAACACTCCCTAAAAACAGGAGATGACAACCCTTTTATCCACCTTCTTGCTATAATCAAAACACTTCAACTACACTAATAGACAGTTTATGGAGAAAGCGATTGGCAGCAGCAAAGCCCTATAGCCTGAAAAACTCGCAGTGGTGGAGAGAGCAGATCACCTTCCTTTTCAAAGGTGGTAAAGCATTCTCCAATGATGCCGAACATCAGAGAATATTGATCCGCCTCGTGCTCGCCGTTTCCATCCCAACGCTTCTCATTTTTTCCACCATGCACTGGTATATTGATCACCATGCACTGGCGATACTTCAAACTGTATGTCTCGTCTTTTTAACCATTGCATTTTTTCTAGCCGAAAGACCACAGTGGGTATCTGTTTCTGAAAAGATTTTAATGGCCTGCGCACTCTCTATTTTCCTGGCGCTTATTGTGGATGGTGGTGTCGAAAAAACCGGCATCTACTGGGCAGGCATCTATCCATTTTTCATATTTGCACTGATTGGATTAAAACAGGGTTGGAAGTGGGTAGGCATGGCTACCATCTCCTCCATAGCCTTTATCTATCTATGGAAAGCAAACGGATACCCGGTCGCCTACACCTCTGGTCAGTTACAATACTTCATCTCAACATTCCTCTTCTACAGCATGGTTGCCGCTGTTTTTGAGATGCTTCGTGAGCGCAGGCAGTGCGAACTGATGGAAGCCAACAGAAAGCTGAAAGAGGCAAGAACAGCGATTCTAAAATCCAATGAGCAATTAGAGAAAAAGGTTGAGAAGCGAACATCGGAACTACGAAAAAGTTACGCCCGGTTAAAAGATGAAGTGCATAGACGAAAAGAGGCCGATGCTGAGCTGGCAGAGAGTGAAAAGCGTTTTTTCCAAGCCCAAAAAATGGAGGCTATGGGAACACTGGTAGGTGGTATCGCTCACGATTTCAATAATATGCTCTCAGGCATCAATGCTAATCTCTTCATGATCAAGCGTGAAACTGATGCCATGCCAAAAACTCAGGAGCGGATCAAAGGTGTGGAGCATCTAATTTTCTCTGCTTCTGACATGATCCGTCAGCTACTCACCTTTGCCCGCAAGGATCACATTAAGTTTCAGAACTTTGATCTGGTCCCCTTTATGAATGAAGCATTCAAACTGGCCGAAGTATCCATTCCATCCAGGATAAAATTTCGCCATAACTTCCACGACAAAGAGTTATGGATCAAAGCCAACGGCACACAGGTTCAGCAGGTCGCCATGAACCTGATCAACAATGCCCGTGATGCAGTCAAAAGTAGTAAATCCCCCCAAATTGCCGTTGATCTGAGTCGCTTTGAACCCGATGAGGTATTCAGGCAATTACATCCTGAGCTTCAGCTGCCTGCTTACGCAAGACTATCAATCAGTGATAATGGATGTGGCATTGAAGAGGAGCAACTCAGCAAGATATTCGAACCTTTTTTTACTACAAAAGAGGTGGGAAAAGGTACGGGACTGGGCCTTGCCATGTGTTATGGCGCAATACAGAGCCACGGCGGCACCATTGATGTAGATAGCGAAATCGGCAGAGGCACAACATTCAACATCTATCTTCCACTACAACTGAAAGATGAAAGCAGACTGAAAGATGAGCAGACAAGCGCTGTTGTAAGAGGCAATGGCGAAACCGTTCTTATTGCCGATGATGATCCAATACTGGGCAAGATCGAGAAAGAGGCGCTGCAGTCACTAGGCTATCGTGTGCTCCATGCTGCCAATGGCAGGCAGGCTGTTGAGATGTTTGAAGAGCATTGTGATGAGATAGACCTGGTGATTCTGGATGTCATGATGCCTCTAATGGGAGGTGTTGCTGCTGCCAAACAGATCCGAAAGATAAAACAAGGTGTGCATGTGATCTACATTACCGGTTACGATCCGGAAGGCACGCTAAACAACATGCAGCCAAACCGCCCTGACGACTTCATACTGGATAAACCGTTTACGGTGGATGAGCTAAGCCAGGCTATACGCAAGCAGTTACTGGCTACGATAAACTGACTTAACAGCTGAAAAAAAACTATTCGATGGTTTTCATGTACTCAATAACGTCCTGACGTTTTTTAGCATCCTGCATCTCAGGCATGGCTGGCATGGTCAACCCATACTTATTATTCTCATGTAGTGTCTGGGCATACTCATCGGTTTTGATCATCTCAGCGGGGTTTTTAAGAAACTTATCCAGCCACGCTGCATCCCTGCGCTCTATAATTCCGGCAAGGCCAGGCCCGAACTTCTCATCGTAGTTGGATTTATGACAGTAGTGGCAACTCTGATCGAAAATCTTTTTACCAGCGGCCAGATCACCGGCAATCACATTGCCGGAAAACAGCAGTGTCATCATCAGTCCCAGCATCATTTTATAGCGCATATAGTCTCCATAACCACTCCACTTCCCTCAAAGTATTGTGGATATTATGTTTTTGTTGCCTAAATCACAATCACTGAAAGCTCTATCAATTATCATGCCACTTAATTGAACAGCCGATCGTTGGATGTTGAATGGTTGGTGCCGCCTGCCCTTCAACCATTGCATCTACTGCCGGAGCAAGCTCTTCAGATGTTACCTGAGTCTCATCCTTCCAGTAATCATCAATACGACCATGGTAATAGAGCTCGCCATCACCACTGTAGAGATAGATGTCGGGTGTACACTGAGCCGCAAGAGCTTTGGAAACTGATTGATCGGCATCAACCAGATAGGGGAAGTCGATCCCCCACTCCTCAACCTTCTCCCGCATCGCTTCCGGTGAGTCAGCCGGGTAATCAGGGTGAATATTCGGGTTAATTGCGATGGTATTCACGCCCTTGGCACGAATCGCCTTGGCCAACCTGATCACCCTCGGCCAGACAGCAATTGCATAGGGGCAGTGATTACAGGTTACAACAACAAGCAAGCCATTCTCACCAGAGAGATCACTGCTTTGATGCGCTTTTCCATTCGCATCATTTAACTCAAACTTAGGAAGTGATGTACCGTAATTTACGTGAACTGAACCAACTAGTGCCATAATCTCAACTCCTTTAACTGACTGCTAAATCCAAGCGTCTAATTTATAGCCTCAAAGATCAACCTCAAAAGGGCCATGGATTTTTTGTCAGGGCAATCAATAGCATGATTATATATACAGCCACAGCAGCCATCCATGAAACTGTTTTAACAACCCGGCCTCTCCCCCAGTGAAAAGCAACCATGCCTAGGAGAATATAGAGCAGTAACAGCAATAACTTGGTTCCAAGCCATGCGTCGTGCCATGGCAACTGTTGTGTAAGCCATGCAAGTGCCACACCACTGATGAAGAGCACTGTATCTACACTCTCAGCAACTCTTTTAACCCCTCTTCTGCTAACAAAAGAGGGGTTGCGGAACATCATCACACCACGTCCGAAAAAAAAGAGGATGCTCAACAGCACCGCGCTGACATGAATAAGTATAACTGTTTCCATCTGTTTCCTGCCTAAAATGAAGACTCGGCCAATCTTCTCTGGCAAGCAAGCGTCATTCTTTCCATAATGCCAACATCAATGTCACAGAGGGGAGTGTGAGTGAGTCAAATTGATGTGTTTAATGGTGATGCTGACGGTATCTGTTCTCTGCATCAGCTGCGCCTGAACAACCCGTGCAACTCCCAGCTGGTGACAGGTGTGAAACGTGACATCAAGCTGTTGGACCGGGTTAAAGCCGACAGTTCAAACACTATTTCAGTGCTGGACATCTCTCTGGATAAAAATCGAATCGCTCTTGATCGAATTCTTAAAGCTGGCGCAAAAGTTGAATACTTTGACCATCACTATGCAGGAGAGATTCCCGCTTCACCAAAATTAACCGCCCATATCGACACTTCTGCAGAAACATGCACCAGCCTGATTGTAAACAATCACCTGAATGGTGCCCATGCCCTTTGGGCTGTTACCGGAGCCTTTGGAGATAACCTGCACCTTGCAGCTCGAGATGCAACCAGAGCATTGAACCTATCCGAGAAAGGGTTGGATGAACTTCGACATCTGGGAGAGTGCATCAATTATAATGGTTACGGCATGACACTGGATGACCTTCATTTCACACCGGATGCGCTCTACCGCCATATTCAACCACACAGCTCGCCGTTCACATTCATTCAGGAAGCACTCCAATTTCAAACGCTGGCGGATGGATATGCAGCAGATATCGAACTGGCCAGAGAGTCCAAACCACACAGCTGCAGTGACAGGATTGGCATCTATCTTTTGCCTAATGAGCCTTGGGCAAGACGTGTCTCCGGCGTGTTTGGTAATGAGCTGGCACGTAACAACCCAAACCGTGCCCATGCACTAATGACTGAAACAGCAGAAGGTTACTTCCGTGTAAGTGTTCGATCTCCACTGTCTAATAAAACAGATGCAGACTTTCTCTGTATGAAATTCCCGACCGGTGGTGGAAGAAAAGGGGCCGCAGGCATCAATGAACTTCCTGCGTCCATGTTTGATTCATTCATTGAGGCATTTTCAGAAACATATCGTTGATGTAAGCAGATGAGTTCGGTTCATTTCATGCTGCTACCGCGCTACACTCCGGCGCTCACTGATGCGAGGTAGTAATGAGTCTGAAAAAGGAAGTCGAAAAACGCCGTACATTTGGCATTATTTCGCACCCGGATGCCGGTAAAACAACACTAACTGAAAAGCTTCTTCTTTTTGGTGGTGCGATTCAGATGGCCGGTGCGGTAAAAGCCCGAAAAGCCACTCGTCATGCCACCAGTGACTGGATGAAGATTGAACAGGAACGCGGCATCTCTGTCGCGTCCTCAGTCATGAAATTCAATTACCGTGATTTCGAAATCAACCTGCTCGACACCCCCGGACATCAGGACTTCTCTGAAGACACCTATCGCGTACTCACAGCCGTGGATTCGGCCATGATGGTGATCGACTCCGGCAATGGTGTTGAACCGCAGACAGAGAAACTGATGGAAGTGTGTCGGATGCGTAACACTCCCATCGTCACCTTCATCAACAAACTCGATCGCGAAGGCCTTGAGCCGCTTGATCTCCTCACAGAGATCGAAGAGAAACTACAGATCGAGTGTACGCCTCTCTCATGGCCAATCGGCATGGGTAAAGCATTCAAGGGTGTTTACAGCCTCTATAAAAAAGAGCTACAATTATTCAAGGCTGGAGCTGATACCAGCCACTTTGAAACCGTGCAGATTAATGAACTGAGTGACCCAAAGCTGGATGAGCTGTTGGGCAGTCAGGCTGATGAACTGCGGGAAGAGATTGAACTTCTGGAGGGTGCTGCCAACCCGTTTGATCTGGATCATTTCCTGAAAGGAAACCAGACACCGGTATTTTTCGGTAGTGCGATCAACAACTTCGGCGTTAAAGAGCTTCTCGATGCCTTTGTAGAGCTTGCCCCCCATCCGGGACCACGCGATGCGGTTGAGCGTACCGTTGACCCTGAAGAGAAAGATTTCTCCGCCTTTGCCTTCAAAATCCAGGCGAATATGGACCCTGCTCATCGCGACAGGATTGCATTTTTCCGCATCTGTTCCGGAAAATTCAGTAAAGGCATGAGTGTTCGCCATCACCGCCTCGGTAAGGATGTAAAACTTGCTAATGCCACCGTGTTCATGGCACAGGACCGTGCTCATGTCGATGAAGCTTATGCCGGTGATATTATCGGCATTCATAACCACGGCACCATCAGGATCGGTGATACTTTCTCCACCAAAGAATCACTGAAATTTTCCGGCATCCCCAACTTTGCCCCTGAAATGTTTCGTCGCATTCGGTTGAAAGATCCAATGAAACGTAAGCAACTGCATAAAGGGTTGATTCAGCTCTCTGAAGAGGGTGCAGTGCAGGTCTTCCGCACCATTCTGGGCGGTGATTATATCCTGGGTGCAGTCGGCGTATTGCAGTTCGATGTCACCGTTGCACGCCTGAATGCTGAATACAAAGTAGATGCAGATTATACCGCCACTGACTTTCAGACTGCCCGCTGGATTGAGTCTGACGATGAGAAGAAGCTAGCGGAGTTCAAACGGCTGTTTGAACACAGCCTCGCCGAAGATGCTGATGGCTATCTGACATATCTGGCACCAAGTGTGTGGAAACTAAACTACACCATCGAGCAGTGGCCTGAGATCACATTCCATAAGACGCGCGAACAGGTCTAATGCTTCAGGTCACCACCAGAATTTCAATTGGCGATGATGAAATCAAACTTCATTTCATTCGATCTTCAGGGCCTGGCGGGCAAAATGTGAACAAGGTGGAAACCGCTGTACAGTTGAGGTTTGACGTGGTCCGTAGCCCATCACTCCCGGAGGATGTCAGAGGGCGTCTAATTACACTTGCCGGTTCAAAGATAAGCAGGGAGGGGGTTCTGACTATGAAGTCACAACGCCATCGTACACAACATGGAAATCGCAAAGATGTAATCCGTCGGTTCACGTTGCTGGTTGAACAGGCTGCGATTCGCCCTAAAATAAGGCTTCGTAAATCAATCCCGCGAAAGATGAACGAAAAGCGTCTGAACCATAAAAAACAGCGCAGCCAGATCAAACGAATTCGCCAAAAAGAGTGGTCCTGATATGTACGATACCGAAGAATTTGATGAAGAAGAGTCACGCAGACCTAACAAAACTCAGCTAAAGCGTGAGGCCGATGCTCTCTTTGAACTGGGTAAGCGATTAGCTGAGCTGGAGAAAAGCACCCTTCAAAGCCTGGACCTCCCCAATCAACTGGTATCTGCCATTGATGCGGCGAAAGACATTCACTCAAACATAGCCATTAAACGACAGCACAAACTGATCGGGAAAATGCTCCGCTCCATTGATACAGAACCACTCAAAGAACTGGTTGAGAAGCGAGACCTTCAGCATAAGAAAGGTGTGGGTGAATTTCACCAGGTAGAGAAGTGGCGTGACAAACTCATCGCTGGGGGAAGCACGGCTGTGACTGAGTTCTTAGATCGCTATCCCAGCGCGGATCGTCAAAAACTTAATCAGCTAGTTCGAGGTGCAGCAAAAGAGGCACAGCTTGGAAAACCACCCAAATCTTCCCGGCAACTGTTTCGATTCCTTAGAGAATCAATGAGCTGACAAGCCATAAAAAAAGGCCCCGAATCGGGGCCTTTTCTGTTTTGAATCTTTTCAATCAACTGCGATTAGAATGGGATATCATCATCTACGGGAACGTCGCTAAAACCAGGGCTATCTGCAAATGGATCACTGCTTTTCTGTG
>Ga0316187_10006177_pt1 | contig 10320 bp, 8 predicted proteins | sample CroRivburrow1_MG_FD_204927 | JGI IMG/M metagenome (GOLD analysis project Ga0316187, IMG submission 204927) | Coastal sediment microbial communities from Maine, United States - Cross River worm burrow 1 | ecosystem: Environmental > Aquatic > Marine > Coastal > Sediment | place: USA: Maine... | reverse complement strand
TGACCACTTCCGCCGGCCACCGGCTGCTTTTTATACAACCCGCCCCGTTCATGATGGGGGCACCGCGTCGAGAGCCTGGCCGCCGGGCCAACGAACGGCAGCGTCAGGTGACCCTGAAGCAACCCTTCCTCATCGCTGAAAAACTGGTTACCAACGGCGAGTATAAAAAATTCGAGGGCAGCCACAGCTCAGGGACCTTTTCCGGGCATTCACTCGATGGGCAAGATCAGCCGGTGGTAGACGTTACCTGGAATCAGGCTGTCGCCTACCTCAACTGGCTCAGCCAGCAGGAAGACCTTGAACCGTTCTATCAGAAACAGGGCGACGGCTATGTCACCGTGTCGCCGCCGACCAATGGTTACCGGCTGCCCACCGAGGCAGAATGGGCATTCATTGCCCGGCAGGCCGGAGACCAGGAAATTCAGCGCTACCCATGGTCAGGAGGGTTTCCGCCCCGGTCAGTGGTGGCCAATCTTGGTGACGAGTCGGCCCGGACCATACTGCCCAGGGTGATCCAGGGCTATAACGATACCTTTCCGGTCACTTCTCCGGTCGGCCATTTCCCTGCCAATCGGGCGGGACTCTACGACATCGGCGGCAATGCGTCGGAATGGTGTCATGACTATTACAGCGCTTATACGGGGAGATTAACTGAGGACACTGATCCTCTCGGTCCACCGGTTGGAACTCACCGGATCATCAGGGGGTCAAACTGGAGAGATGCAACGCTCGCAGAAACGAGGCTGAGTTATCGGGCCTATCACAAGGAAGCAAGGAACAACGTCGGCTTCCGCATTGCCAGGTACCCATGAACAGTGAAAAATTATCTTTAAGCCCGATCTCTATGTTGGCCGTGAAAATTTTAGCGCAGGCATGGCACCATGCCTGCGCTAAAATTTGCGCGCCCACCTTGATCTTGAGCCCAAGGCCTAATTTTGCCAAATGGGCATTGATGATTCCGCTCATCGTCTTGAGTTTTTATGGCCCACTCCAGGCAGAGGAGGGTTCGGCGCCGCCGGCGGACGAGGTGCCCGCCAGCAGCGAAATTGCCCGTGAACCTGCCCAGCAGCAGGGCCCGGCCGAGACCGTCGTCTGGCCAAAACCCTTTAAACCGAGCGAGGAGATTGGGGCAGATTCCCAAATCTCTTTTCCCACCGATATTTAGGAGCGGCATGAACAGAGAACAGCTTCCCACCCAACTCATTTTTCAGGTCTTCACGCTGCTCATCGCCTTTATCATCGTGCATGCCACCTATGTGAGCGTGGTCCGACCGAAGGCTGCAGCGTTTATTGCCTTTGAACACCAGCAGATTGAACAGGACCCGGAATATGTTCAACAGCGCAATTTTTTTGTGGTCATAAAGGATTATGAGCAGGAGGCATGTTTTGTGCTGATGCTCTGGGCTCTGGCAATCCTCTGCTACAAGGGGGTCTCGGGCTATCGCCAGAAACAGTTGCTGGCCATTGATATACTTGCTTTGCCGGCAACCCTTCCGGTGGGCCCGGAGGATACCAGGAACCTACTCGATCATCTGGCTGAGTTGCCCCAACCGACCAGGGACTACCTGCTGCCGCGGGCACTGCGTATCGGGATTCAGCGCTTTGGCGTCACCGGCAATATCCAGGATTCGGCTACGGCTGTGCGCGATTTATGCGAGTCGGAAATGGAGCGGCAGGAGGCTGAACTTTCGATCATCAGATATATTGCCTGGGCTATACCTTCGGTGGGATTCATCGGTACGGTCCGGGGAATCGGATCTGCCCTGGGCCTGGCCAATCGAGCGGTGGAGGGTGATATCACCGGGGTCACTCAGAGCCTCGGCGTGGCCTTCAACTCAACCTTTATCGCCCTGGTCATCTCCATTGTTCTGATGTTCTTTATTCATCAACTGCAGCTCTTTCAGGAACGGCTGGTTCTCGACAGCGAAGCTTACTGCAACGATAACCTTATCGCCCGATTGCGCATCAAACCGTTGCCCTGAGGTAACAAATGGCCTCGTTTTCCCGGCGCAGGATATCGAGTTTCAATCTCTCCTTTTTGGACATAATGTTCTGCGGGTTTGGTGCGGTGGTCCTGCTGGTGCTGATTATCAACACCCATACGCTGACCCGCCGCAGCGAACGGCTGGCTGATATCGAGGAGGATCTGCAGCAGGCCGAAATGGAACAGCGGCTGATGGGCGCTCACCTGGAACGGCAGCTGGCGGATATCAGCCAGTTGGAAAGTTCTGTTTCAGCCCTGCAGCGGACCCGCGCAACTTTTCTGGAAGAGCTTGAAGGAGTTGAAAACAAGATAGGTGCGGGACAGAAACAATCGGCTGAAGAGCAGATAGCAGCCTTGCGAGATGAACTGCAGCGGCTGGAAAAGGAACTGCAGGTTGTAACTCAACAAAAAGAAGCGCAGCGGCAGGCGGGCAGGCAGGTGCGCGCTTTCGTGGGGTCCGGAAACCGTCAATACCTCACCGGACTGCGTCTGGACGGGCAAAGGGTGCTTATCCTTGTCGATTCATCAGCCTCGATGCTGGACCGCAGAATCGTTGATGTGGTGCGCCGTAAAGTGCTCGATGAGAACAGCCGGCGGGCTGCACCAAAATGGCAGAAGGCGATTTCGACCGTCGAGTGGCTGGTGGCCAATCTGCCCCAAACAAGTTCGATCCAGATCCACCATTTTAACACCTCGGTGGTCCCGCTCACTGGAGGTGATGCACCAGGCTGGACCGCGGTTACCCGGTTCGATGAAATTGATACTATGATCTCCGAACTGAAAAAGCTGGCGCCTCTGGGCGGGACGAATCTCGAGGCTCCCTTTCTCCGAGCCCGCTCATTGTCTCCCCAGCCGGATAATATCGTACTTATCACAGATGGGTTGCCAACCCAGGGGAAGGGCGGTGCCAGATCGAATACAATAGATGGAGCGGGGCGGGTCAAACTATTCCAGAGAGCGGTTAAAAATCTTCCTGCCAAAATTCCGGTCAATACAATTCTTTTCCCCATGGAAGGTGATCCGCTGGCAGCATCACTTTTCTGGCAGCTGGCAGTGGATTCAGGTGGTTCATTTTTTACTCCGACCAGGGACTGGCCATGAGAAGAAGTCGACGGCCCATAGAAGTATTCAGCCTTTCCTTTCTCGATGTTATCTCCTGTGGTTTTGGCGCCATCGTCTTGCTGCTGGTCATTATGAAAATCTCCGAGCCTTCAGTGATTGAAGAAACGACCCGGGATATCTCCCTCAGCCTCGCCAGCCAAACATCTGAGATCTCAGCCTTGAAGGACCAGTCGGCCGGTCTCTACCGAACTCAGGAACAGTTGCAAGAGGAGGAAAATCGACTGCTGGAGCAGATAGCCGATCTCAGCCGCCGACTTGATGAGGCCCGGGAAATACAGAAAGACCTGGTGGTTGAACGCTCATCACAGGAGGCAATACTTCAACAATTTTATCGAGCCCGCCAGGATCTCAATGAGGAGATGATCAGGCTTCAACAGCAGCAAATCGCGGTGCCCGTCGACGCTCCCATCGGCGGCATCCCGGTGGACAGCGAGTATATCATCTTCGTAATCGACACCTCAGGTTCCATGCAGCAGTTCGCCTGGCCGGCAGTGCGCAGGAAAATGCAGGAAATCCTCTCGATCTATCCCCGGGTCAAGGGCATTCAGGTAATGAACGACATGGGAGATTATATGTTCTCGCAATATTCCGGCCGCTGGATTCAGGATACCCCGGCGCGAAGAAAAGCAATACTGGCGCGGCTCAGCAGCTGGACGCCGTTCTCCAATTCGAGCCCGGTGGAGGGTATTACGGCGGCTATCAGGAGGTTTTACGAAGCAGACAAGAAAATCAGTATTTACGTTTTCGGCGACGATTTCTCCCGTGGCTCAATTCAAGAGGTGGTTGACACCGTTGACTCGATAAATCGCTCCCTCGGAGACGGCTCCCGCCGGGTCCGCATACACGCAGTGGGTTTTCCGGTACTGTTCGGACATGGTGGGGCCGAGCTCAACGTGGCCCGCTTTTCGGCCCTGATGCGTCGATTGGCTGAAGACAACGACGGCAGTTTTGTCGGCTTAACCGAGTTGTAAAGCCGATCCAGTGGAGATGTTGTTTGCTGCATGACCGGAAAAAGACTTTTTCTTCAGAGACACCTAAGCTAGTTTTTATCCGGAAACGAGAAATTTTCTTCAAGATTGAGGCGTGCGAGAAATTTTACCGTAGGCATATAGTTGATATTCCGAGGATAAAATTTCGAGCACAACGAAGATATTGGACAAAAGGGCCGTTTCCGGATGGAAACTAAGCTAGATTCTGAGCTGGAGATCTGGGTCCAAATTCAGAAATCTTTATCCTTGAGGTGGCTATGCACATATTTTCTTTTCGTCTCGCGCTTCTGATATATCTATTGGGAATTGCTTTACTGTTCCCCGGTTGCGCGACCCTGCCGCCGCGTCCGGATCTTGCCCATGAACCGGCCCTGCCGCCAGCTGATTCCGGTTTGCTTGCCATGCTTGCAGAACGTTTTACTGGTGCCAACGGTCCGGAGGCCTCCGGATTTCATTTGCTCATCGACGCCCGCGAGGCTCTGGATGCGCGCCTGGCGCTTATCGATTTGGCGACCAGCTCCATCGATCTGCAGTATTTCATCTGGAAGGGAGATGCTGTCGGACTACTGCTGTTTGATCGCCTTCTTCAGGCGGCTGACCGCGGTGTCCGCGTCAGGATCATTGTTGACGACATCTGGCTCGGTTCCACCACTAGGAACCTGGCTGCCCTGAATGCCCATCCCAACCTGGAGATCAGGATATTCAACCCCAACCCGTCCCGGGATTCTTTTGTCGGCGGCTTTGTAAGATTTCTGTCAAGTTTCAAAACCCTCAATCAGCGGATGCACAACAAGCTGATGATCGCAGATAACCAGGCGATTATCGTCGGTGGTCGAAATCTGGGTAACGAGTATTTCGGATTGGGCAGCGAATTTAATTTTCTCGATATGGATGTCATGTCTGTGGGCGCGGTGGTGGAAGAAAGCTCCAATGCCTATGACGACTACTGGAATGACAATGCGGTCTACCCGCTCACCGGCTGGATGGCAGGTCTGCCGGACAACACTCTGGAGGAAGTGCGCCGCGGCGTGTCTGAACTTCTCGACGAACATCGTCCGCAGTTGATCTCGTATTCCCTGACCCCCCAGAATTGGCGGACGTGGCTCGCAACTATCGAGGAAAACCTGCTTATCGGTTCCGCCCACTTTCTCCAGGATGACCCGGTCCAGATAGACGGTCAGAGCTATCGACTTGTGGATATGATCTCCTATATCTCCGGGCCGGTGAAAGAAGAGCTATTGTTGACGAGTCCCTATCTCATTCCTGTGGAAACCTCCCTTGAAGGTCTTCAGCGGCATGCTGAAAAAGGCGTTAGTGTTAAACTCATCACCAATTCCCTGGCTTCAACCAACCACACGCTGGTCAGCAGTCATTATAAAAAATATCGGAGGCCGATCCTCGCTACAGGAACCCAGCTTTTTGAGTTTCACAATCAGCCCTCGGGAACGATCAGAAACTGGGCCGAGGTGGAGCCTGTAAAAGCTCCTTTTATATCCCTCCATGCCAAGGTCATCGTAGCTGACAGACAGCGCTGTTTTATCGGTTCCTTAAATTTTGACCCCCGTGCAATTGTGATCAATTCGGAGAATGGTCTGCTTATAAATTCAGCCGATTTGGCCCGGGAACTGGCCGGTTTTATCGAGCAATTGATGGAGCCGGAGAATAGCTGGAGGCTGACCATAGGAAAGGGCAACAGAATTTACTGGCAGTCAGCCGAGAGGACAATCGATGCCCAGCCGGCACGGGGCGGGCTGCAGAGCTTCGTGGATCTGTTCGGTAGTCTGCTGCCCATCGAAAGCCAATTGTAGGGCTGTAACTTGAAAATTGGTTTGTTGCTCAATCGCTACGTTAAGAGTGGCAAATCTATCCTCCGAATACTGGCGCTATGCCAGCGGAAATATTTCCATGTGTCTTGCTGTCGAGCATAAATAACAATTTAATAAGGCACTGTAATTAAAGGCATAAGTCCACTGAAATTGGGGTCCTGTCATACCATTTATCATGGCTCATTTGTTATGAACGAACAGAGGGGATTGAAGTTCTCGACCGCAGGCAACCTCATCATTGGTATGGTTGGCGTCATGGTCGCCATCCTCAGCCATTCGCAGGCTATCATGCTCGACGGGGTATTCAACCTGATCTATTTTGTGACGGGGTTGTTCACCTTGAAAGTGGCCCGTCTCGTCATCCGCGGGGATGATGAGCGATTTCCGGTTGGCTATGGTTTTTTCGAACCGCTGATCAACGGTATCAAGGGGCTCATGGTTCTGGGTATTTCCGTGATGGCCCTGATAGGGGCGATTGAGGCATTGTTAGGCGGGGGAAGAGCTATTTCCCTGGGGTATGCGACAGCCTACGGTTTCTTTGCGGCGGTCACCTGTTGGAGTCTTGCCCTTCTCACCCATCGGACAGCCAATAAAACAGGTAGTCCTCTGCTCAGGGCCGATGCTGAAAACTGGCTGGTCAACGGTGCGATTTCATCGGCTGTGCTGCTGGCCTTTCTGGGGGTATATCTAATCCAGAATACGAGCTATGCCTACCTGACACCCTACATCGATCCCCTGCTGGTGTTGACGGTCGTGCTGATATCCATTTCGGTGCCCATACGCATGGCCTGGAAGGCACTGATGGAGCTGCTTAATCGTGCTCCCTCGGCAGAGGTGGTAAAGAGTGTTGAAGAGGTGGTTGCCATAAGTCTCAGGGGTCTGCCGGTGGTGGAAGCATTTGTCAGGGTTCTGCAGCCGGGACGTACCAGAATGGTCTCAGTGCACGTGGTGGTGCCCAAGGAGCATCCGATCTCCAGCGTTGGAGAGCTGGATGAGATCCGCACTAGAACGCTCAAAGCACTGCAAAAGCTCCATGATTCAACTTTTGTCGATGTGCTGTTCACTGAGGATCGGCGCTGGGGGGCGCCCCTCGGTTCCGGGGATTGAAAGTAGTCTGGTTGGGGCTCAACGTAGGGATCGGTTTTCGTTATTGAAAAAGATCGATTTGGTTGTAGAGTAGTGCAGCTCGAGTGTATCTATCCTGTCTCTCAACCTTCTAACCATATCGGCAGCATAAAATATTGAATTGGACATCCCCACGAGTAATACCCGATCTAGGAATAATTGACTGGTCCGTTTTGTTGCGAACCAGTGCTCTCGCCTGGGTGGTCTCCATACTTGTCTACGTTTCTCTTCGATTTGGTGGTGTCCCTTTGGTGGCTGCTCACCCGGCGGCCCTGGCAGCGGCGTCGCCAATCACCTTTTTCATTCTTCGGCGGGATAGGAGTGGTGGGGAATATAAGCAGAAGCTCACCCTGTCGCTGTTTCTCAGGTTCTTGGTAACATTTACGATCGCGGCCTCTTTGCAAGGCGCCATTCTGGGACATCTGTTGAGGATAAATTCTGTGCCAGAATATTTGGGGTTTGTGCCGGCAGCAATAACCGGGACGTTGATCCTCAACCTGGTCGCAGCCCTCTGGGTGTTTCCGTTACCAGGAAGTAAAGCTCCCCCCATGCAAACCTCGGTGACTGTCCTGTGTGCTGCCATGGTTGCCCTGCGCTTGGCTTATCTTGGCCTGCCCGAGTTGATGGAACAGGAGGCCTATTACTGGAACTACACACAGCACCCGGCACTGAGCTACCTGGACCATCCACCGATGGTGGCAGTGTTGATCTGGCTGGGGACGAAACTGTGGGGTCTCAATGAATTCGGGGTCAGATTCGGTGCCTTTCTCTGCTGGTTAGTGACAGCTTTCTTCAGTTATCGACTGAGTGTAAAGGTTTTCGACCGGCAGGCGGCCGCGGGTGCGATGCTGCTGCTGGCTGCTCTGCCGCTCTATTATGGCGTTGGGTTCCTGATGACACCTGATGCGCCGCTTCATGCCGCCTGGTCCGCCCTGCTCTATTTCGGCTATCGGGCCCTGATAGAAAATGACTCGGCTGCCTGGGCTGGTATCGGCATCAGCTTAGGTCTGGGCTTACTGTCGAAATATACCATAATCCTGCTTGGGCCCCCGTTTCTTCTATTTATGTTGATTGACCGCAGGGCCAGAAGGTGGTTTTTGAAACCGGGCCCCTATGGGGCACTTTTGCTGACTCTGGTGATATTCTCACCGGTGCTCATCTGGAATATGCAGCATGAGTGGGCCTCATTTCTATTTCAGAGCGCCAAAAGAATTTCCAGCGAGTCGCTTGTCTCCACCCCTGACCTGATCGGTCACCTCACGCTTATACTGACTCCTGCGGGGGTGATCGGAGTGCTGCTTTTTTTTCTTTTTGGCAAAAATATTTTCAGATCCGTACAAACTCAAGAAGAGTCCGACTCCCGTTTAAATGTCGATCGCGTCTATCTGTTGCTTTTGCTCCTTTCGCTTCTGCCGTTTGCCCTCTTTTTTACCATCAGCTTTACTCGTGAGGTCAAACTGAACTGGACAAGTCCAATCTGGCTTGCGCTATTGCCTTTTCTGGGTTGTACTGTCACTTCAGTTTACGGCAGATTCTGTTCTATTTGTCTGATGGCGGTGCATGAATTATGGCGCTTAACCTTGCCCGTGCTGATTCTGGTGATTGGTGTAGCTCTCCACTATGTGACCCTGGGGCTGCCCGGTATTCCCCATCCGCCTGGACCATTTCTCATCGGTTGGGATGAACTTGCTGCCGAGGTTGAAAACTTGGCCGACAGGGTGGCAGGTGAATCCGGCCAGCGCCCGATCGTGGTTGGTATGGATCACTACCAGATTACCAGCGGACTTGCTTTTTACCGAACCAAGAACGCCCACAAGAACGGGTTGTCCAACAAGTCAGCCGGTATCGAGCAAAGTGTCGGCTGGCACCTGTTTGGTCACAATTCCAGGATGTACCGCCTGTGGTTCGACGCCAAGGACTGGCAGCCGGTCGATGTGATCGCGGTGGCTTCGAAAAAATCGAGACTGGAGCAGCAAGCGTTTAAGACCGAGGTGGTGTTCGACTCTGAAATCCTGCCGCTAAGTGCCAGAAAAGAGGGACAGGAAGTGCGGCGTTTCTACTACCGTCTGATATCGGCAGATTCATTTGACTGATTGCCGCCAGAATGCGCACTGTCGGCAGTAGCGTCTAGCCTTACAAAAAAGATGACCGTTCGTGCCGATGACCTCCTTTTATCTCTTTTTTTTCAGCAACTTCGAGATGACCGTCATTGGGCCGAAAGTGACCGGGGAGAGCTGATCAACTATAAATGTCTGCCTGAATAATTCAGCGTTCAACTAAAGCTCGATCTAGCGGACAAGTTCCCCCCATGTCTGAATAAACGAAACAGATTCAGGAAGGGCGCCCGGCAGCAAAAGCTATGGACAGACCCTCTTCAGAAATGGTTATATGGGGCAACTTGAATCAGATTCCCACCCGATCCCTGGGCTTATTGTGCTGCGAAAAAAACCCAAAAAGAAGCTGACGCCCCTTCAGGAAAACAGGCTGCTGAAGATCATCATTGTTTTGATCGTCGGTGCTTTCGCCTGGCTGCTCTTTGCTCCTGGAACCGGGCTCTACAGCCTGATTAAATTGAGAAGCAAGAGCAGCGAACTGGAACTGCAGACCCAGGCGCTGATCAAATCCAACGAAGAGCTTCGGGCCGAGATAGAGCGGCTGAAGCACGATCAGGCCTACCTGGAGCAGGTGGCCAGGGAAAAATATGGTCTACTGAAGAAGAATGAAAGGGTTTTTGATTTTTCCAGAAGTAAGGGCGACGACTGAAGTGGCCCTGATGTTTGAATGAACCCACCCGGGGTTCGTCTCAACTCGCTCAGGAGAAACCGGATCCGCCGCCGCAGCCGGCAGTTGGAGGTGGACTCAGTGAAGTCGATGCCCCTCCCACCTTGATGCTCGAAGCTGACATCACTTTTTTCACATCGGAGCCCTGGCACGATTCACAAGAGACCGAGGTGGTATCGGTGGATGAAACGATGGCCTCAAACTCGCTTCCACAGGAATTACAGACAAATTCGTAAATTGGCATAACTGGCACCTGATTAACTGATGATCCACATACCGGTCAGAGGACCAGCACTAGGGTATTAAATGTTTTGCTTTAATAACCTAATGCCGGATCCATGAAAATAAAGGGCTGCTGATCGCTCTACTTGAATTTATTCGACCAGAGACTTGAATATCTTGCAATTTCTGCAGATTCCGATCTTCTCTTTGTAGGATGATTCACTGGTGCATTCACACAGGGTACCGCACAGAAACCAGCACAGGTGGCCGC
>Ga0316187_10006175_pt1 | contig 10321 bp, 9 predicted proteins | sample CroRivburrow1_MG_FD_204927 | JGI IMG/M metagenome (GOLD analysis project Ga0316187, IMG submission 204927) | Coastal sediment microbial communities from Maine, United States - Cross River worm burrow 1 | ecosystem: Environmental > Aquatic > Marine > Coastal > Sediment | place: USA: Maine... | reverse complement strand
AGCGGTTGACGGCCTACCTGCAGGCGGCCGCCGAGTAGCGGTCATTCGAGATTCCGGCGCGTCCCATGGTGCGGCGCGCCGGACAGTTCAGTCTACCAGTTCCACGCCTACCCAGTAGGCGAGCCGCGCCACTGCGGCCGTCTTGCCCGCATCGAGTCGTTCCGGCTCATCATCCAGTCCGTGGTAGTCGTCGTGCAGCCCGCTGTGGAAGAACAGCGCGTCGATCCCGGACAGCAGGAACGCGAAACAATCGGAGCGCCTGACCAGCTGGTCGTCGGGACTGTCGATCGGCGTAACGCCGATGTCGCCGTGAGACGCAGCAACATCCTGAACCAGCTCTCCGAGGTCGGAGGTGGACTGGCGGATCACGTTTACCGTGGCCGGATCGTTTCGCCCGATCATGTCCAGGTTCAGGTTGGCGATCGCGTTCTCCAGCGGGAACGTAGGATAACTGGTGTAGTACATCGCTCCGACGAGCCCTCGCTCTTCAGCGCTGGTGGCGATGAACAGGACCGAGCGGGCAGGCGGAGTATCGAGCGATCCGAACGCTTCGGCGATCTCGAGCAGGGCCGCCGAGCCGGACGCGTTGTCGTCTGCCCCATTGAATACATCGTCTCCGGTGGGTGAGGCGACCGGAGACGTGCCGATGTGGTCGAAGTGTGCGGTAAATACGACGTATTCATGGTTCAGCTGGGGGTCCGAGCCCTCGATCCAGCCGATTACATTCGGAGCGACGAATTCGCCCCCGGGCTCGCCTGGAACCGGACCGCCGGGGACTGGAGCCTGGATGCTGAGTGGCATGTCCTCGCCGGTCCCGGAGTCGAGGCGTGTGAACGATCCCGGAAGAACCTGGGCGCTCGGGAGCGCGAACCACTGCAGGAATTCTCCGTCATTCCCCGGCTGGAGCCCTGCCCTGGAAAACTCGCCGGCAATGTAATCGGCCGCCCGGTTCAGCTGGGGGCTGGGCGACCAGCGTCCAAGCATCGAGTCATCCGCAAGCACGCCGACGTGGGTCGCGACGTCCGCTTCGGTGATCGACTGCGCTGCCTGCTGGAGATCCGCTGAGAATCCGCCGTTCGGCCCGGTAGCATCGTCGCCGCACGACAGCGAAAGGAGCGTGATCAGCAGAGCCGCGAATGACGAGGAGACACTCCGGAAAGACCAGCTGTGCGATCGCATCGTTCCTCCCGGCCTCAGGGCCGCCCCGCCAGCTCGACGGTCACCCAGTATCCCAGCTTCGCGACCTTCTCGATCTTCAGCGTATCGAGCAGGGCAACCTCGTCCGACACCTGGTGATATTCGGCGTGGAGCCCGCTGTGATAGAACAACGCATCGATCCCCTTCAGAACGAAGGCACCCGAGTCCGACCGCTGGATGAACACGTCGTCGGGGCTGTCCTCGGGGGCGAGACCCAGGTCCGGGTGCTGGGCGGCCACCGCCAGGGCCACTGCGGCAATCTCGGAGTCGGTCCGGCGGATCATCCAGATGTGGTTCGTCTCTCCCCTGCCGATCATGTCAAAATTCACGTTCGCGATCATGGCGGCGGGGGAGAACTGAGAATGGCTCAGAAAAAAGATCGACCCGCGGAGTCCAAGCTCCTCGGCACTCGCCGCGAGAAACACGACTGATCGCTTGGGTGGAGTGCTCATGGCGCCTACGGCCTCGGCGATCTCGAGCAGGGCCGCGGTTCCAGAGGCATTGTCGTCCGCGCCGTTGTAGATCTGGTCCACCCCGGGCCCGTCGTCGATTCCGCCGAGGTGATCGAAATGGGCCGACAGCACGACGAACTCGTCTCGCAGCTCCGGATCGGACCCCTCGATCCAGCCGACCACGTTCGGGGCGAGTGGCTCTCCGGGCGTGCGCGCCTGGAACCACTGCAGATAGCCACCGTCATCGCCGCCAGGAGTGAGTCCGGCCCCGGCGAACACTCCTGCTATATACTCGGCGACCTCGTTGAGTTCGGGACTCGGGGATCCGCGGCCGAGCGTCGAGTCGTGTGCGATATCGGTGACGAGCTGCAGAATCTCCGCTTCAGTGATAGTGGAGGCCGTACCGGTGAACGGGTCTCCCGGGATTTCTACCTCGTCACCCGGATCCGGTCCGGTAATCGGATCGATCGGCGCTCCGTCGCCGCTGCACCCGGCGGCCCAGGCGATGAGCAGGATTGCGCCCAGCGCCGCGAGCACGAATCGCGACGTGCTTTCGCGCATCCCGGATCCGTCAGCGGTTCCGATCATCTCGATTTCCCCGTGACGCACTCAAATCCCCTCCAGGCGGTCCGCCCGCGGAACCGCGATCTCGAATGTCACCCTGCGTTCTTCGCCGTTGATCACGGCGACTTCGAATCGGTACTGCCCCGGCTGCAGCTCGTTTCCCCGCATCACCAGGAGATCGGCTGCTTCTGCCGGGGCCAGATTCCGTTCCAGTGAGCCGTCTGACCACGTCATCGGACACGCCGTCGAATCGGGTTCGACTCGAACCCATCGGCCGTGCTCGTGCGCGCTCAGTCGGAGCAGCGTCGCGCGGCACCGCTTTGCGGTAGCCGCTCCCTCGTTCCGTACCCGCAAGAGCCAGTCCGGTGCGACGTCTCCAACTGGTGGAACGGCGCCAGCGCCGCTCAAGGCCTGTCGCGGGACGGAATCTACAAGCAGCCGCGGACGCCACCGCCACCGATAGAAACGCCACGCCCCGGCGGCTCCCAGTAATACAACGAGCGAGATGAGATAAAGGTTGACTTTCATGAAAGGAAATCTATGCGTCCCGGGAGCCCGGACGTCCAGCCACGGGTGGTTTCCGGGCCGAGCGCCACCACCACGAATCCGATTGAAAACCGCCTGTCTCGAAGGTACATTGTATGCAGGAAGGAGCAGCCCCACCCCCCGGCTAGATTCCTTCTTCCACCCTCCAGACCCTGGAGGTCGGAATCATGCGCAGACTCCTCCTTGCGCCGATCGTAGTGTTCTTCGTCGTATCCCCCCTTGCATGTAGCGGTGACGACGGGCCGCCGAGCGGTCTTCCGACCGTAGATCCGGACCTCGTCGCGATGGTCGACTGCGTCCAGGAGGCCATCATTCACCTCGGCCTGGTCGTCGAAACCAGCATCCACCTGTTCCATGAGCTGGACACAGGTGAACGAACTCCGTACACACCGCCGATCCAATTCGGGTACGAAGAGAGTACGGGAGAATTCTCGAATTGGGCTACACTGAACGGCGTCGTGACGAACATCGATGGAACCGTCGCTCCCCTGGAAGTGGTGGCCGACGGGCTGCAGCAGGACGACGTCTTCAGCCTCGAGTGGTGGCTGGAACCCGACGGAAGCCTGGACCGTGTCGGGGAGGGGGCATTCTCGGTTGTCCATCTCGGACTGACGACGCTGCCCGATCAGACCGAAGCGATGCGGATCACCATGAGCACTGATATCTGGGTCGACACGGGTGGGACGTGTCATACCGATGTCAACAGCTTCGGGATATCGGTTCGTCACCTGATCAACGACGCGGAGCTGTCAGCAGGCCTCATGGAGTTCACGACCATCAGTGATACCCAGATCCTCACAGGACTCCTGAGCATTGATGCCCTGACCTACACGGGCACCATCAACGCGACGTTCAAGGGGAACACGTACAGCTGTGAAGTCGACCTGGATACGTACGACGTTTCGTGCGTGCCTGGTTGAACACTGGCGGCCCCGGGGGAGGGGGCCGAAAGAGCCCGCTCCCCCGGGGCTGGATCTGCCCGCGTAGACGCTCGAGAGGCGTTTGAGTACTCTAGGACATCCCCCTTTCAGAGAGGCTGTCGCATGAGGTGTCGTGTTTCTGTGCCCTGTATTCTCGCGGTCCTGGCTGTTGCGGCCAGTGCCTGCGGCGGAGATTCCGCCGATGATACCGCCATGACGGCGGGATACGAAGATGGCGCCGCTGCCGTCCAGCTTACATCCGCGCAGTCCGATGAGACGGCACCCTCGGTGTCCACGGACGGAAAACACATCGCGTACGTGTCCGATGAGTCCGGGAAGCTCGCCCTGTACCGGATGCCGATCGGCGGTGGCGAACCCGTGCAGGTCACACCCACCCAGAACTGGCTGGGCGGATCGGCATGGTCTCCCGACGGGACGATGATTGCTTACACCTCCGACCTGTACGCGCCACCGGATGTGTTCGTAATCTCGGCCGACGGCGGTGAGCCGACGCGCCTGACCTCGGATCCGGGCCTCGAGTTCGGACCGGTGTGGTCTCCCGACGGATCCGTGATCGTGTATTCCGGAAACCTCGGTGGCGAGTTCAACCTCTATTCGATGCCGGCCAGCGGTGGCGAGCCGACGCGGCTCACCAGTGGGCCCGGCAACAAGCAGGCGGCCGCCTGGTCTCCCGATGGCGACTGGATCGCCTACACGTCCAACGCGAGCGGGACCAGCAGTCTCTGGGTGATGGCGGCAGATGGAAGTGATGCGCGGCAACTGACGGATGACGATGGAGCCGACGCAGGTGTCACCTGGTCAGACGACGGATCCACCCTGCTGTTCGCGTCCGACCGTTCCGGGAGCGGAGACATCTGGACGATCAGTGTGGACGGATCGGGACTGAAGCAGATCACCAGCGACGAGTCGGATGAATTCAGTCCGCGTTGGGCCGCTGACGATCAGTGGATCGTTTTCCGGTCGGATCGAGGAGGTCAGACGGACGTATACGCCGTGCCGACGGCCGGAGGCGAAGTCGTGCGCCTGACGGACGATGATGCGGCCGAGGGAGCCGCCGCGTGCGCCGACGACTGCTCACGGATCGTCTACACGTACAACGCGGCCAAGTCGCATCTCTTCATGATCCCGGTGTCGGGCGGTGAGCGCACGGCGATTACCTCGGGGAACGACAATCACTTCGGCGCGACGATGAGTCCTGACGGCCAGATGTGGGCGTGGGTCTCCGACGACAATGGAACGAACGATGTGTGGGTCAAGCCGGTTGCCGGAGAAGACGCGTTCAATCTCACCGAAAGCAACGGTGACAGCGGTCAGCCCGCCTGGTCCCCTGACGGGTCACGCCTGCTGTTCGTCTCCGATCGGAACGGATCCAGCGAGATCTTCCTGATCGCGGCCGACGGTGCCGGAGAGGAACTGCTGATCACGAGCGACGGGGATGATGTAGGACCGCAGTGGAGCCCCGGGGGCTCGGGAATCGCGTTCGTTTCAGATCGTGGCGACAGTGACGGAGATGTGTTCGTTGCGACAGCGTCGGGAGACGACCCACAGCGGCTGACCACGATAGGAGGAGTGAATGGTCTGCGCTGGAGCCCGGATGGATCCCGCATCCTGTTCACGTCGCAGAACACGGAAAGCGGTCAGGCTCAGGTGTTCGTCATTTCGGCCGATGGCAGCGATCTGCGGCAGCTCACCTCCGAGGGTTACAACGCAGGCGGCGAGTGGTCACCCGATGGATCGCAGATCCTCGTCAGTCATCATAGTGGCGAGGGGTTCGACCTCGCGGCACTCGACGTCGCGACCGGCGAATTGACCCTTCTGGCATCGGAGCCGGCATGGGAAACCGGCGCTCGATACTCTCCGGATGGCCAGTGGATCGTATACCAGGCCAATATGGAAGGGAACTACGAGCTGTACGTGATGCCGGCGGGTGGCGGTGAGGCGACGCGAGTCACGATGACGGACTCGGACGAGGGGAATCCGCAGTGGACGCCCGGTGGCGATCTGTACTACCAGACCGCGGAGGGCGACACGGATCTGTGGTACATGGACGTGGAGGCAGCGGTAAGCAAGTAAGTTTCGCCGGACCTCCGGTCAGTTCCCATCGACGGGTGCGCCTCCTGGAAGGCGCACCCGTCGTTCTGCGTACGATGCCGGGCGCCGAACAGGCGCAGCGGGCCGGTCAATGACGAATTCCCTGATGAGAGGAACTGCAGTGCGTTTTCGGAAAGTTGTCTTCATTGCGGCGTTGGCCGGGATCCTCGTCGGCGCGGAAACGCTCTTCGCGGCGGGAAGCGACGTTTCGGTGGCGGAAGCTGCCCCTGATACGGTCGTCTCACAGACTCTCCACTTGATCACGGAGACCGCACACCACCCGTACCTCACCTGGCCCGATTTCCCGCACTACCAGGATGAGATGGAAGCCATATATGGACCCGGCGAATTTGAGCTGCTGTGGTTCGACGATGATCGACCCACGAGGCAAGCGCGGCAGGTGATCGAGGCGCTCGCGAACGCGGATGTCCACGGGCTCGACCCGCTCGACTACGACGCGGGTCGCCTGGCGGAGCTCCTGGCCTCGATCGGTCGCGGTGAATCTCCGGATGGGTCCCAGCTCGCACTGATCGACGCGGCGATCAGCGTGGGATTCCTGCGGTATCTGTCGGATCTCCACATCGGCCGCGTCAACCCGGAGAACCTGCACTTCGGCTTCAACATCGAAGAGAAGAAGCTCGACCTGGCGGCGACCGTGAACGCGGCGCTCGAAAACGACGAGATCGCCGAAACGGTGGCCCGGGTGGAGCCGGGATTTCCGCAATACGATCGCATGCAGAGGCATTTGGCAGACTACCGGGAACTGGCGGGCGTGGAGTTGCCGCACGTGCCCGAGGTCGACGTGGTCCACCCGGGAGACGAGTACTCGGGTACCGCTGAGCTCCGAACGGTGCTGATCACGCTCGGCGATCTGCCGTCGAGCACTCCGCCTTCCGGGACCACCTACGACAGCGTCCTGGCAGCCGGTGTCGAAAGATTTCAGGCGCGGCACGGGCTGGAAGTGGACGGCATCGTTGGAAAAGGCACCTTCACCGAGCTCAACACGCCTCTCACGGATCGGGTGCACCAGATCGAGCTCGCGCTCGAGCGACTGCGCTGGCTGCCCGACGTGGAGAGCGAGCCGATCATCGTGGTGAACATCCCCGCGTTCGAATTGTGGGCGCTCGACCCGACGCAGCCGGACTACCGGATCGCGCTCGAGATGCGAGTCGTGGTCGGGAAGGCCGTCAACAAGCAGACGCCGGCGTTCCGCGGAGACATGCGGCACGTGATCATGAGCCCCTACTGGAACGTGCCATACAGCATCGCGGTGAACGAGATGCTGCCGCGACTCGCCAACGAGCCGGACTATCTCGAGACGCGCAACCTGGAGCTCGTCCGGGAATTCGCCTGGGATGCGGAGGTCCTGCCCGCGACGGACGAGAACATCGCGGGCGTCCGCGCCGGAAGGGTCAACATCCGCCAGCAGCCGGGTCCGGGAAACTCACTGGGTACGGCGAAGTTCATCTTCCCCAATTCCGACAATGTCTACCTGCACGACACGCCGGCCCACCAGCTGTTCGAGCGAACGCGGCGGGACTTCAGTCATGGGTGCATCCGGGTCGAGGACCCGCAGGCCCTGGCGGAATGGGTGCTGCGCGATCAGGGGCAATGGTCAGCGGGGGCGATCGAGGAAGCGAGGCACGCGCATGCACCTTCGCGCGCGGACCTCACCGCTCCGCTTCCGGTCATCCTGTTCTACACGACCGTAATGGCGGACGAAGAGCGGCCCCAGTTCTATGACGATATCTATGGTCACGACGCGGCGCTGGCGGCGGCGCTGGAGGTGGGGTACCCCTACCCGCCATGATCCGGGCCGGGCAGCGAGGGGTTGCGTCTTCCGGCTGGCGAGCGACTACCAGCGGCGGACCCGGCCCGTGTCGAGGTGTACGAAGTCCGACTTCTCGTAGTAGCCGACGCCCCCGCGTCCGAGCGCCAGGCCCACGTCGCGCAGCGTCGCCGTGTCCACATCGTCCAGGCGAATGTCGATCGCCTTTCCCTTCAGGTGCATACTGTTGCGCGCCGCGCCCCGGCCGTTGCGCCGCAGCATCTCGTTCGTGGCCGGCGAGCGGTAGCCCGAGATCACCCGGAACGGGCTGCGGGTGCCCGTCTCGAGCGCCACGGCGTGCAGAATATCCAGTAGCTCCGGGTCGATCGGGTGCACGTCGCCGCTGTAATGGTCGCGCAGCACGTGATCGATCGCGGACAAAGCCTCGCGGACGTAACTGCCTGCCTGGACGTACTCCACGGACAGCGATTCACCGGTGTGCAGGTGCTGAAAGGAAAGGGCACGGAATGCGGGTGTCGACGGATCTGAGGCCAGGAGGTCCGTGGCCCATAATGGCGCAAGCGCGGCAGCCGTGACTCCGACGCCGGTGCGACGGCAGAAATCCCGTCGTGAAATGCCGGGCAGGTACGATCTATCCTGAGACTTCGCGGCTATGATTGCAGTTCGTCCTGTCATGTGTCTTTCCGCGACGTGGCACGGCGCAGCGGGCCGGCGGCGAAGTGAGAGTCGCGAGACAGGCTTGGGATACCAGTGAGGACGGTGTGTGTTCCGCGGCACCTATCTCCGCTTGTACCTGTCGAACACGGTGATCACGGGCCGGGCGTTACAGTCCGCGTCGAAGTAGTCCCGGTCGCAGGCGCTGGCCGGCTCCCACCAGAAGATCCCCTTGATTCGGCGGTCCGAGATCCCGAGCAGCGTCTGGTTCACGGCCTCGAGAAACGCCATGCGGGGTCCGCCGGGTGCGTCGACTGGGTAGGGAGGTGTCCTGCCTTCCTCCTCGTACACGTAGGGCCGGTATCCCGCCTCGACCAGGATCACGTCCTTGTCCGGGTAGTTCTCCAGGGTGGAGATGAAGTTGTCACGCAGCTCCAGCAGGGTGCCGTGCCACCAGGGGTAGTAGGAGTACCCGATGACGTCGTAGGGGATGCCGTATCCGTTGAACCGACAGCTTGGCGAAGTTATCCCAGTTGTCGGGGAGCCGGCCCAGCGGCCACATCATCCCGTTCCGGACCTCGTTGCCGATCTGCACCATCTCCGGCATGACGCCGGCCTCCCGGAAGGCGCGAATCGTGTAGGCCGTCCACTCGCGTACCGAGTCAGCGAGAATTTCGATATCGGTGGTGTCCCATGCAGCTGGAATCGGCTGCTTCTGCGGATCAGTCCAGCCATCGGCGTAGTGGTAGTCGAGCAGGAACCTGAGCCCGGGCTTGACGACCCCACCGTCCTTGAACTGGATTCCGCTGTCTTCCGAGCAGCGAAGTCAGTGCGGAGATCGAGCGCCGCATTCGCGCCTCCAGCTCTAGATGACGTCGGGAACCTCCGCGAGGGATCTACCTCGGTCAGGTCGTCGAGTCCTTCGATCCCCGGTCGGTCGACAGTCCGAACGGAAGGTATGCCGGACACCACGACACGAGGCTCGTGACGAGGAAGGCGATGGCGACGACCGCGAGGATGATGCCGAGCGTTCCGCTGATCGTGCCGTTGATCAGCATGTAACCGATCACGAGCGCGGCCAGCGAGCGGAGCACGCGGTCCACTTTGCCCATGTTCTTCTTCATCTTCATTGAGTGTCTCCAGGTGGGTATGAGGTGACTACTGCTCGTCCGTCCTCAGAATGTCGCACGAACCAGTCGCGGTCGCCAAGTCATGAAGAACCGACCAGTCTCACTGTTCGACAGGAGGTAATTCCTGCTGGCGGCCCCTAGTCGTGGTATCCAGCTGTGGGACTGCCCTCCAGGAACCGGGCGAGATCATGCTCGATCCACAGCGTCGCGCCTGAATTCGCGAGGAAGGCCTCAAGCCTGTCCATCGACGCGAGCGTCGCGTCCGCGTCCACATTCCACGTTGGCACGATCCGCTGCGCGCGGCTGATCCGGAAGTGGTACAGATCGCCCGACAGCACCACGGGTCCCTGCCGTTCAAGGTCCAAGAACAGGGCCTGGTGTCCCGGCGTGTGTCCGGGGAGTGAGAGGATTCGGACCCTCCCGTCGCCGAACACATCGTGGTCGCCGTCGAGCACATCCCAGTCCCGATTGGCCAGGCCTTCGTACAGAGAGGAGTCGAACCCCGGGGTCGTGACCTCATCCGCGAACGCTGCTTCATATTCCGGCCGCTGGATGAGCAGTGTAGGGCTCGTGACATCGTTTGCCACGCCCACGTGGTCGAAGTGCATGTGCGAGAAAGCTGCGTAGCCGATCGAGTCGTAGGTGAGACCAATATTGGCCAGCTGGTCGGCGAGCGTGCGGTCGAGCCGGTATCGCCAGCCCTCGAATTCGTGCCAGCCGTCCTTCTCCGCGATCTCGGAGGGCAGGCCGCCGTCCCACAGAAGACGCCCCTCCGGATGCTCGACGAGATAGCAGGGAACGAAGAGCTCGCGGACTTTCGTGGCGTCATCGGTGACGCCAAATCCGGCGGACTCCGGACTGTCGTAGTAGAGCCGCCCGCAGTCGAACTCGTACAGGCGCAGGTCGGGATTCGATCGGTCCGCGAAACCGAGTCCGAGTCCGAAGAGTGATGCGGAC
>Ga0316187_10006173_pt1 | contig 10323 bp, 10 predicted proteins | sample CroRivburrow1_MG_FD_204927 | JGI IMG/M metagenome (GOLD analysis project Ga0316187, IMG submission 204927) | Coastal sediment microbial communities from Maine, United States - Cross River worm burrow 1 | ecosystem: Environmental > Aquatic > Marine > Coastal > Sediment | place: USA: Maine... | reverse complement strand
TTTCAATGTAGGCGTGGAGATGTACCCGCGGTACTGGGAAACCTATCACTCGGTCAACGCCTATGATGTACCGTGGTTGCCGGATGGCAGCCCGAATCCGAACCGGCAGCTGAAACCTCAGACCAACAATCTGCAGTCCATCGCCAATCCGGAGCTCGATGCGCTCATCGAGGCGTACCGGGCGAGCGACGATGTGGAAGAGATGAAGCGTCTGGCGTTCGAGATGGAAGAGGTCCTTTATGAGGACGGGTCTTTCGTGCCGGGTTTTGTAGTCCCATTCATGCGCGGCGCGTTCTGGCGCTGGGTAAAGTTCCCTGACGACTTCAATGTGAAGACCGCCCGCAACCTGCAGGAGCATTTCCTCTTCTGGATTGACGATGCGGTCCGCGAAGAAACCATGAGCGCCAGGCGTTCAGGCGACACCTTCCCGGCTGTCGACGTGGTTTACGACCAGTACCGGGACGAGTGAGCATGTGCGCGGAGATCAGGGAGATGGCAGAGACCGCATGAGCGACGATCTGCTCACCGTTGAGAATCTTGTCACCGCCTTCCAGACGGAAGAAGGCGAGATTCATGCCGTCGATGGCGTCAGCTTCTCGGTCGGCAAAGGTCGCACGGTCGGGCTGGTGGGCGAGTCCGGCTGCGGCAAGACCGTGACGGCGCTGTCGATCATTCAGCTTCTGCCTCGGCCTGCCGCCAGCATTCTGGCTGGCAGTATCGTCTTCGAGGGTGAAGATCTGGTGCCCGCGAGCACGGAGCGCCTGCATGCGGTGCGCGGCAACCGGATAGGCATGATCTTCCAGGAGCCGATGACGGCCCTGAATCCCGTGCACCGGGTCGGACGCCAGATCACGGAAGCGCTCAAGCTGCACCGGAACCTCTCTGATGCCGAGGCGCTGGAGGCGGCCATCGCCATGCTCGACCGCGTTGGCATTCCCAGCCCCGAAGTGCGTGTCAGCGAATACCCGCACCAGCTTTCCGGCGGCATGCGGCAACGGGTGATGATCGCCATGGCGCTGATCTGCGATCCAGCGCTGGTGATTGCCGACGAGCCCACTACCGCGCTCGATGTGACTATTCAGGCGCAGATTCTCGGGCTCCTGCAGGAGATGCAGGACCAGCTCGGCACCAGCATCATCATGATCACCCACGACCTTGGCGTGATCGCCGAGACCTGTGACGACGTGGTGGTAATGTACGCCGGCAGAATTGCCGAACAGGGCACGGTGGAAGAAGTCTTCAATCGCCCCCGGCATCCTTATACGCGAGGCCTGCTCGCCTCCATCCCCCGCCTCTCCACGCCGCGTAAGAGCCGGCTTGCCACCATCGAAGGCATGGTGCCCGCACTGACTGAGATGCCAGCCGGTTGCCGTTTCAATAACCGCTGTCCATATGCGGATGCGCACTGTGTCGCCGACTACCCGGAGATCACGGACGCCAAGGACGGTCACCTGGTGGCCTGCCACAAGTGGCGGGAACTGGAGGCAACGGATGACTGAAATCAGGCCGCCGCAATCTTCCGACAATCTGCTCGAGGTCCGGGACCTCAAGGTGCACTTTCCGATCAAGGGCGGCGTGCTGCTGCGGGCGACCGGCGCAAACAAGGCGGTGGACGGCGTGACGCTGCACATTGCCGAGGGGGAAACGCTCGGCCTGGTAGGTGAGTCCGGTTGTGGGAAATCGACTTTGGGCAAGGCCGTCGTTCGCCTGCTTAACCCGACCGACGGACAGGTGGTGTTCGATGGCCACGACGTGACCCATCTCTCGCGCCGGGCCATGAAGCCCATTCGCCGCGAAGTGCAGATGATTTTTCAGGACCCGGCAGAAAGCCTGAACAGCCGACATACGGTCGGCGGGCTGATTGCGGAGGCTTTCGAAATCCACGGGATCGGCGACCCGGCCTGGCGTAAGCAGCGGGTGGTCGAGTTGCTGGAGAAGGTTGGCCTGCCGGCGGCCGCAGCCGAGCGCTTTCCCTTCGAATTTTCGGGCGGCCAGCGCCAGAGGATCGGCATAGCCCGGGCCATTGCCCTGGAGCCGAAGCTGGTGATCTGCGACGAGCCGGTTTCGGCGCTGGACGTTTCCATCCAGAGCCAGATCCTCAATCTGCTGCTGGATCTGCAGGAGCAGATGGGATTGTCTTATCTGTTCATCGCTCACGATCTGGCGGTGGTGAAACACATCAGCGACCGGATCGCGATCATGTACCTGGGCCAGCTCATGGAGACGGGCGATGCGGATGAAATCTATGAGGATCCGAAGCACCCCTACACCCGGGCGCTGATCGCGGCCATTCCCGAGCCGGACCCGGCCCGGCGGGACCGACCCAAGATGGTGCTGGAGGGCGACGTGCCGAGCCCCATCGATCCTCCTCCCGGCTGCGTGTTTCACACCCGCTGTCCGCACGTACAGGATCGCTGTCGATCAGAGAAACCGGTGCTGAGAGATCTGATTGCCTCGGAAGGCGGCGGCCGCCAGCTGGCCTGCCACTTCGACCTCTAAGCGGGTTTCGAGCTTTCCGCTGGGGTCAGCCCGGCAGTTGCCCGAACGAAAAATCCCAAGGACAGCAGAGTCAGAATGGCCGCGGCCAGCCAGGGTGCGCCCGGGAAGTAGATGGGCGCGCCGGCTCCGGTAAACGCGGCGAACAGAGTGGTCATGAACGGTGGGCTGAGGATGGAGGTCAGGCTCGACATGCTGCCCAGGCCGCCCTGCAGCTCACCCTGCTCCGAGTCCGAAACCTGGGTGGACATGATGCCCTGCATGGCGGGTGAGACGAAGCCCTGGAACGCGCCAACAACGAGGAAGGGATAGATCATCCAGCCCTCGGTGACGAACGCATAGCCCAGGAACGAAACCATGCATAAGGTGAAGCCGATCATGGCGGTGCGCCGGTTGCCGAGTTTCGGCAGCACCACGCGCAGCAGAACGGCCTGTACCAGAACCATGAGGATGCCGACGGCGCCCAGAGAGTAGCCGATCTCTTTCGGTGTCCAGTCGAAGCGCTCGATGGTGAAGAAGCTCCAGACAGAGGGCAGGGCGTGATGACCGAGCTGGTAGAGCACGTAAGCGCCGATCAGGCCGAACACCATCGGATAGCGCTTCAGCGAGGCCAGCGCCCCCAGGGGGTTGGCCCGGCGGATCTCAAACGGGCGGCGCTTCTCGGGGCCGAGGGATTCGGGCAACACGAAGGCGCCATAGAGGAAGTTGGTGAATGACAGCGCGGCAGCCGCCAGGAAAGGTAGCCGTGCCCCGTACTCACCCAGGAAGCCGCCGATGACCGGGCCGAGCACGAACCCCATGCCGAAGGCGGCGCCGATCAGGCCGAAGTTCTGCGCCCGCTTGTCCGGCTCGCTGATGTCGGCGATGTAGGCGTTGCAGGTGGAGAAGGTGGATGCAGCTGCGCCGGCAATGATGCGGCCGATCAGCAGCCAGGCGAAGGTCGGCGCCCACCACATGATCAGGTAATCGATGGCCAGCACGGCCAGGGAGATCAGCAGCACGGGTCGTCGACCGAAGCGGTCGGAGAGATTGCCGATCACCGGAGCCAGGAAGAACTGCATGGCCGCATAAGCGAACATGAGCAGGCCGCCGTAGCGGGCTGCTGCCGAAATGCCCTCGCCGGTCACTTCCATCAGGAGCTGCGGCAGCACCGGCATGATGATGCCGAAGCCGATGGAATCCAGCAGGGCGGTCACGAAGATGAACGCCAGCGCGTACCCGGTTTTCAAGCAGGTCTCCTCTCTCCCGGGGCACTCTAGCATCGTCCGACGGCTGTGTGTCCAGACGCTGACTTCTGATAGGTTTGGGATCGGGAAGACGCACGATCAGGGGGTTGTGCATGAACGGTTCAGCGATCCGGGAAAAAGATGCAGGCCGGAATCGGCCAGCGGAGACTCAGCGGCGAGAACAGCCCAGCGCTGCGGCCTCGGCGTTGCTGGTGGATCCGGCCAGCGCTTACTGGCAGGTCAACCGGGAGTCGTTTCTGCTGCTGGGTGGTGGGGCGGCGCTGCTGCTTCAGCTTGCGCACCCGCTGGTGGCAGCCGGGGTGGCCGATCACAGCGGCTTTCATGATGAGCCGGTCCGGCGGCTGTACCGGACCATCCGCACCATGCAGGACATCATCTACGAGGACGGCCACACGGCACTGACCGCGGCCCGGCAGGTCAAGCGCGTGCATGCTGGTGTGCATGGCACGCTGAAAGAAGGGACCGAGGCCTTTCCGGCCGGTACCCCTTATCGGGCCAGCGATCCGGAGCTGCTCCTCTGGGTGCATACCACCCTGCTGGCGACGGCGCTGACCACCTATGAGCAGTTCATGCCGGCGCTCGGCGCCGCGGAGCGGGATGCTTACTATCAGTCCTCGAAGCCGGTGGCCCGAATACTCGGTCTGGCCGATGCAGACTTGCCCGTGGACTACGCAGCCTTTCGGGATTACTTCGACGGTATGGTTCGGAGTCCAATACTTGCGCTGACGTCCACCAGCCGCACGCTCGCTGAGAACGTCATCTACCCGCCCATCTCCTGGTTCCCGAGGATTGCCGGAGATGCTCTGGCGGTCGCCACTGCCGCCCTGCTGCCGGCGGAAGTCCGGGATCTCTATGGCCTGCGCTGGGGGCCGCGGCGCCGATTCGCCTGGCGGTTGCTGCGTCGTTCGCTGAAGGAATCGCTGCCGCTCATGCCGAATGTAGTCAGGGCTGGCCGGCACGCGCGCCGCGGCGAGCGACGGGCGCGTCAGGTGGCGGCGTAGTGGAAGAGTCGGAAAACGATGTGTCCCGGCGGATCATGTTTACCGTGCACAAAGGCCTGCCTCGGGAAGGACCGGGCAACCGGGAGAGTACGGCCCGGGCGCTCGGCCTGATCGACGATCTGCCGGCGGCGCCGGATGTGCTCGATATCGGTTGTGGCCCTGGAATGCAGACCGTGGATCTGGCGGCTCTGCTGCCCTCCGCGCGGATACAGGCGGTGGATGCCCACGCGCCCTTTCTTGCCGACGGCGCGCGTCGTGCAGAAGCCGCCGGATGTGCGGATCGCATTGAATTCAACGTCGGCGACATGCGCGCCCTGGAATTCGCGCCGAAGACGTTCGATCTCGTCTGGTGCGAAGGCGCCGCCTACATCATGGGCATTGCCGAAGCGCTCATGGCCTGGCGTCCGCTGTTGAAGACGGGCGGTTGCCTGGCATTCACTGAAGCCGTCTGGCTGACAGAAGACCCACCGCAGACGCTGTTCGAATGGTGGCAGGCAGAGTATCCGGCCATGGGTGATGCCCAGGCCACTCTCGACAAGGTCACAAACGCGGGCTATGAGCTGCTCGGCCATTTCGTGCTCCCGGAAGTCGCCTGGTGGGATGACTACTACAAGCCGATGGAGGCACGGATTGCGGCTTTGCGGGTGGAGCTGGAAGGCGACGAGCCCGGCCTGGCGGCGCTGGAAGAACATCAGCGGGAAATCGACTACTACCGGCGCTGGTCTCGTCACTACGGCTACCTGTTCGTGGTGGCTCGGTTGTCTTCCTGAATGCGCATCGTCAGCTGGAACGTGAACGGACTGCGCGCCTGCGTGAAGAAAGGTTTTCTCGATGTGCTGGAGACCAGCAATGCGGACGTCTGGCTGCTCCAGGAAATCCGCGCCTTTCCGGAACAGCTTCCGGAAGCGGCTCGCCAGCCGCCGGGCTGGCATACGGCCTTCTTCCCGGCTGAGCGGCCTGGCTACAGCGGCGTTGGTATATACAGCCGCAAAGCGCCGGACAGAATCGAAACGAGCCTGGGCGAGGCACGATTCGATACGGAAGGGCGATTCATCGCCGCCCATTATGGCCGCACCGTGGTGGCCAGCGTCTATTTCCCCAAAGGCAGTGGCCGGGAGCGGGATAACAGTCGAGTGCCCTACAAGCTCGATTTCTGCGAGGCCGTTTTCGAGCGAATCGAGCGCTTCAGAAAGCGCGGGCCCGTGTTCGTGGGCGGTGACTACAACACGGCGGTGGAGACCATCGATCTGGCCCGACCGAAGACGAACACGAAGTCGAGCGGCTTTCTGCCGGAGGAAAGGGACGAGATGCGGCGCTGGTTTGCTGCCGGCTGGGTAGACGTTTTCCGCCGGCAGCACCCGGAAGAACCCGGACACTACACCTGGTGGCGGCAGTTTGGCGGTGCCCGGGAAAACAATGTGGGCTGGCGCATCGACTACGTGCTCGCCTCGCCGAGCGCAGCAAAGCGTGTGCAGGATGCCTTCATCTGGCCGGACGTGCTCGGCTCCGACCATTGTCCCGTCGGGGTGGATGTGGCGTAGCGCCTGGATGTGGCGTAGCGCCTGGATGTGGCGTAGCGCCTGGATGTGGCGTGAGCCTGGCGCCGTCGGCTAGAATGCCGGAAAAGTCGTCCACGCCGGGCGCCCAGAGCAGCGAGCCCATGCGCAACTGATCCGCTAAGACCCTTACTACTGGTTTTACGGAGGATGTTGTGTCCAACCTCATCTGCAGGGGCCTGTCGTTTGCCTACGACGGCGCCGAATCTGAAACGTTTACGAACCTCGACCTGGTGATCGACACCGGCTGGCGGGCCGCGCTCGTCGGCGCCAATGGTCGCGGTAAGACCACCCTGCTCCGGCTGCTGGCCGGCGTCCTGCGGCCTGATCGCGGAGAGGTTGAGCGGCCAGTGAGCTGCCTGTTGTTCTCCTCGGAAGCCGCGCCCGGGCTGACGGCTTTCGCTGCGGCAAAGGACGTGAGCGGTCCGTTCAGAGCCTGGGAGCGGGAGATCGAGACTCTGCTGGTCAGGGGCGATGAACCGGCGCTCATCCGCTACGGAGAGATCGAGAGCAGCTACCGGGCGCTGGGCGGCTATGAGCTGGATGCCCGTCTCGCGGCTGAATTGGACTGCCTGGGTATTTCGCCCGCGCTCAGCCAACGCCCGTTCGATGCTCTGTCGGGCGGTGAGCAGACCCGGGCTCGTTTGGCCGGTCTGTTCGCGGCGGATGGCACCTACCCGCTGATCGATGAGCCGACCAACCACCTGGATCTGGACGGCCGTCGCCTGCTGGCGGAGTACCTGGCCGCCAAGACGGGTTTTCTGCTGGTGTCGCACGACCGGGCTTTTCTCGATGCAGCCGTGGACCACGTGATTGCGCTGAATCCGGAAACGGTGAATGTACAGCGATCGGACTACAGCACCTGGCGACATGTTCACCTGAGCCGTCTGGCCGAGCAGGCTCGCAGCAACGCGCTGCTGAAGAAAGACATCGCCCGGCTCGAGACGGCAGCGCGATCGCGACGGGCGGGGGCGGAAGCCCGCGAATCGGACAAAACGGCGGGGGGCAAACCTCGATTGCCCTCTGAACGCGGCGGTGACAGCGGCTTCATCGGCGCTCGAGCCGCCCGGCAGATGAAAAGGGCCCTGGCGGCAGAACGGCGGGCCGGGCAGGCAGCGGATCGGCGTCGGGAGTCGCTCACTGATGTGGAGAAGGCCTATCCGCTGACGCTCTCCGATCCGTCGACGCCCGCACCCGCGACGGCGCCCCTGGTTAGGGTGCGCGACCTGCGCATCGGTTGGGACGACTGGCTCTTCGAGCCGCTGACCTTCGAGGTGCGCGCTGGAGAGCGGCTGGCGCTCATGGGCCCGAATGGTTGCGGCAAAACGAGCCTGCTGGCGCTGCTGGATGGCGTTCCGGCGTCGAAGGTAGAGGGGGACTGGCAGGTGCATAGCCGCATCCTCACCTCCCGGGCCTGGCAGATCCCGCGCTGGCGAACCGGGCGGTTGCGGGACCATCTGGCAGCGTCCGGTCTGGATGAGCCCCGGTTCCGGCAGCTGATGGCCGCCCTCGGGGTCCGTGGTGGGGTTCTGGATCAGCCTCTCGAGCATCTGTCCCAGGGGCAGCTCAAGAAGATCGAGCTGGCCAGATCCCTCGGCCAGCCGGCCCATCTGTATCTGTGGGACGAGCCGCTGAACTACGTGGATGTGGATGCCCGGGAGCGGATTGAGGCGGCCCTGCTGGAGGCATCTTTACTGGAGGCCGGGGCTGCCGTTATCTTCATCGAGCACGATGCCCGTTTCGTGGACACAGTAGCGACCAGACGCGTGCTGCTGGCGCCCGCCGATGGCAACCAGATCAGGGAGAAGGGCGATGAGTGAGATCCCGTTTCAGTTCGAGCGAATCGATCATCTGGTGCTGCGCACGAAAAACGTGGATCGGCTTGTGAACTTCTACTGTGGTCTGGGCTGCCGGGTGGTGCGTGAGGTGGAGAAGATTCAGCTGGTCCAGCTTGCTGCGGGTGAGTCCATGATTGATATCGTTTTCGCCGGGGAGAAGAGCGGCGCTCCGGAACGAAATCTCGATCACTTCGCGCTCAGGATTTCTCCGTTCGATGCAGAGGCAATTGTCGCCTTCTGTCAGAAGAAAGGGATTCCTGCCGAGGCGCCCGAGTTTCTTCTGCTCGGCGCAGACGGTTTCGGACCCGCCGTTTACATCGAAGACCCTGACGGCAATCGACTGGAGCTGAAAGGGCCGCCGCAGGAAGCGCGGCCGGATGCGGGCGTGTCGGCGCTCTAGCCCATCTTCGCCAGAGCCTGCTCCCACTTGGTGCGGGTACGGATGTCGATGGGTGCGGCCAGGAACCGCTCCAGTTCGTTACGCTCGGGCTTTCTGCTGTCGGCCCGGAAGACTTCGACGATGGTGACATCGCTTGCCTTCGCCGCGTCGATGCTGAAGGTCTCGCTGGCGCTGATCAAACCGGTCTGCAGCACGCGACAGTAGAGCCCCGGGCGTTCGGCCTGGACGAACTGCTTGGCAAACTTCGGACTGCCCATGCGCTGGGCCAGGATGTTGCAGGGAATGCGCGGCGCACTCACCTCCAGGATCACCTGGTCGAAGCACAGGTGCGTTCCGACCGCCATGTCTGCATCCGGCAGGCCGGAGAGGGTCAGGTTCTCACCGAAAGTGCCGGCTGCCACGGTCTGCCCCAACGTATCGGACCACCAGTCGTAGTCCTCCTGACGATACAGATAGACGGCCTGATCCGGGCCACCGTGGTGCTGTTTGTGAATGATGTCGTCGCCTTCCAGGCCAAGCTTGCCGACCCGCACGGGGCCTGCGGCGGGTGTCTTGAAAATACCCGTTCTGCCTTTGAAATTCGGGCCGTCGAACTGTTTCGCTTGGCCGACGTTTACGGATTCAATCTGCATGGTGATCTCCGCTCGTGTTCAGACTCTTGCTCAGGCTCCTGCTGAGGAGAGCGACAGTGTGTCGCCGATCTTCACCTGGCCGGGTGTTTTCACGGTGGCGTAGACGCCCAGGTCGCCGCCGTTCTCGCGGACCAGGGTGCGCATGATGCCGGGATCTTTCGGCAGGTCCGCGAAACCGTGGGTGGTCATCACGCAGCGCGGGCAGTCCATGGTGATCTCGAGTTCGGCGCTGCCGATGCGGATCGTGCTGCCGATCCAGTCCCGTTCCGGATAGGGCGCATCCGAGCCGGTCTCGATCAGCAGGTTGGGCCGGAACCGCTCGACCTGGAAGGCATGATCGGGTGCGGCATGGGACAGCGTTGCCAGGGACTCGGTTGTCATGAGCAGCAGCGGAAAAGCATCGAAGTAGGTGCCGGGCGGCGATTCGAATTCCATCAGGAACTCGGGGAACTTGCTGACGTCGGGCAGCGGTTCATCCGCCGTTCGACCGAACACCCGGCGGAATTCCGCCTCGGCATCTTCCAGAAGCGGCGCGCCGCGCCGATAGTGATCGAGCTGGTCTGCCGGCAGCAGCGGCCAGACCGTGAGCGGACTACCGACCAGGTCGCTGAGCCTGGCTGGCGCGTCCTCAGCGCTGATCGAAAAACGGGTGCCGTCAGGCAGGGTGATCTCGGCCGGGATTGAGCCTTCCTGCGGCGGGCTGTCTGCATAGCGGGCCGAGCACTGCATCAGCTCCGGGAAACGCTTACCGCCGCGAATGCCGCCCCGCTCTTCGTCACGCACGGCCCAGGCGCGATCGCCAGGCACGCCGCGGGGACCGAGGGCCAGGCTGGCGAGCGATTCGCCTGCCATGCTCTTCACGGGATAACGAAAGAGAGCGGATACGGTGCCTGCGGTCATTCCCACCTCCGGGGAAACTGATCCTGGAAGCGGGAGTGTGGCACAGCCCGGGCCGATCTACAGCGCGTAGCGCAGTCCCAGCTGTGCCGAGTGGACCCAGTGCCAGGTCGTGTCCGGTCGCCCGTCCGGGCGGACGACCTCGATGTCGTGGGCGTACCAGGTGCGGAACTCGGCTACGAAGTCGAGCCGCTCGGTCAGGGCGATGTTGGCGCCGCCAATGAGCTGGAAGGCTGGCGCGTCATCCTCGTCGTCC
>Ga0316187_10006168_pt1 | contig 10329 bp, 9 predicted proteins | sample CroRivburrow1_MG_FD_204927 | JGI IMG/M metagenome (GOLD analysis project Ga0316187, IMG submission 204927) | Coastal sediment microbial communities from Maine, United States - Cross River worm burrow 1 | ecosystem: Environmental > Aquatic > Marine > Coastal > Sediment | place: USA: Maine... | reverse complement strand
CATGCCCCGAGGGGTGGATGTAGATTTTCTTGTATGGAATGCCGGTTCGGTGCAGCGCCTTTTCCGACGCACCGGTCCCGCCACCTGTCATATCGAACACCTTGACGATCGCGGTACCCTGCGTGGAGTTATATTTGGTACCCCGGCCAAATATATTCTCGGCAGCGATCCTCCCCTGCCGATTGGCCGGTCCGGCTAGCGGGATCAGCGCGTTTTCCCCTGTGATCGTGTCGACGACTTCGACTGAATCACCCGCGGCGTAGATATCCGGATCGGATGTCTGCATGTGCGAGTCGGTCCTGATGCCTCCGCGCGACCCAAGGTCGAGCCCCGCGGATTTCGCGAGCTCGTTCTCGGGTTTTACTCCCGCCGCCAGAACCACGAAATCGGAATCCAGCACCGTATCGTCGCTCAGGCGCGTACGGATCCCGGCTGCCCGCTCCTCGAAGCCCGCGGCGGCCGTGCCCAGGTGCAGGTCAACGCCGTGCGCTTCCATGTGATACTGAAGATCACGTGCCATCTCCGGATCCAGCGGCGGCATGATCTGGTCCACCACCTCGACCAGGCTGACTCGCAGCCCCCTGTCCCGTAAAGCCTCCGCCATCTCCACTCCGATGTAGCCGCCGCCGATCACTACCCCTTTTCTGGCGCCACTGTCGACCACGGCCTTGATCGCATCCATATCCGGGATGTTCCTCAGCACAAATACCCTGTCGCCATTCACCCCCGGCAACGCCGGCCGCAGCGGGCTTGCTCCGGGACAAAGCACCAGCTTGTCGTAAGCTTCCTCGTATTCCTCTCCCGTTTCCTCGATATGCACCGTCACCGATTTGGCGTCACGGTGTATCGCCGTCACAGCGTGACCGGTCCTCACATCCAGGTTCAGCGAGGCCCGCAGGCTCTCCGGTGTCTGCAACAGGAGGGATTTGCGTTCCGCTATCGCGCCGCCGATATGGTAGGGCAGCCCGCAATTGGCGAAAGACACGTACCTGTCACGTTCAAGGATCACGATTTCCGCGTCTTCGCTGAGGCGCCTGCTGCGGGCCGCGGCGGACGCTCCGCCGGCCACCCCGCCGACGACTACGATTTTCATATTGGCTGCTCCTTGGAATTGCACCAGTGGAAGATCTACCGAATGTGTCAGAATATCATCGCGATTGCGGGCCACGGCGCGGATCAATGCTGACGACCGGATTTGTGGCGCGCGGCCCTGAAATCAATATCTTAAACTACTATAGATATCAAATTTATCTTATTGTTTTTTCTGAATATTAATAATTTCATCAGATATCGAGCCCATTCTTTCGTCGTGAACCCACAGGCTGGATCGTTTGGCATATTCGTGGAAACGCAGTCACGGCCACGTCAATATCCTTTATGATGAACCCATTCAACAGCAAGGCCTGCCCGTGACCAAACTCAGTGTAAATGTTAACAAAATAGCACTCCTCAGAAACTCGCGGGGTCGTGATTACCCGAACGTGGTGGCCTTCGCAGAGAAGTTCATCGCCCTCGGTGTCCAGGGCATCACCGTCCACCCACGACAGGACCAGCGTCACATAACCAATCAGGACGCGGAGGATCTGGCGCGACTGCTTGCCGGCTACCCGGAGGTGGAATTCAACATTGAGGGCTATCCCTCCGATCCATTTCTGCGGCTGATCGAGGATACGAAACCGGATCAGTGCACGCTGGTGCCGGATGACGTCAATCAGCTCACCTCCGATCACGGCTGGGATTTCACCAAACACGCCGGATTACTGAAGGGCGTATGTCGTCGCATCGCCGCCGCCGGTACCAGGACGGCGGCTTTTGTTGACCCTGATCCGGATCAGATCGAGCGTGCCGCGGAAACCGGCGCAGACCGAATAGAACTCTATACCGAGTCCTATGCCGAAGCCTACGGGACAGCAAGGGAGGAAGATACGTTCGCGAGGTATGAACTGGCAGCCCGCGCTGCCCGGCAAGCCGGCCTGGGGGTCAACGCCGGCCACGATCTCGACCTCGACAATCTGGCCCGTTTTCTGGAAATAGAGGGTGTTCTCGAAGTCTCGATCGGCCACGCGCTCACGGTCGAGTGCATCGAACGGGGAATGGAGACCGTGGTTCGCCGTTACCTGGAAATCTGCCGCGGCTGAGACCCATCGGAGCCGGCAGCGACTGATCCAGGCTGACCCGTACCGGGCTATTGGCGATCAGCCCTCGTCCGGCACCACCGGCCAGAATTGATCGACAATTTCGTCGGCAACGTTGTCCAGCCGGGCGTCGATACGGGAGGTATGGCGTCGCAGTTCCGCTCTCCGCCGCTTTCGGAGCCGGTGTATTTCTTCCGTAACCGCACTGGTCTGCCGCTGCTCGAATGCCAAAATGGCGCGGTGCGTTCGCGCCTCGCTGCGCTCCGTGATCGCACGTGCCTGGCGCTGAGCACGCCCGATGGACAGTTCCGCATCCCGGCGCGCGCGTTCTATCTGGTCCTGAGCCGCCTGTTCCGCGTCCAGTACCTGCTGAATCGGATTGTCCATGAGTGAATCGGAGCATGTTCCCCATTCGTCTTGCTGGCAGTATGCGGTTTGTTCCCTGCCAACACTTGACCCTGATCATGAACTGATCAATCGGAATATCCGAAAATTGGAAACGGGTGATCATCCCGTTCGGAAGTGGATCAATGGGCATTTTGCGAGTTATTCAGTATGCGGAGGCACAGGCACGCATCCGTGCGCGCGTTGGCGACATGCCTGACACGACGCAGTGGCGCCGCGTTTCCGACGCAAGAGATCTTGATGCCCTCGTCGCACGCATGCGTGAGAACGGACTTCAGTATTGGATCAAGGACCTCCCCAGGGCGCCGGATACGGTCAGCATGGAGCAACACCTGAAAGCGCGTCTCGCGGAATTTTTCGTGGAACTGGAACGATTGCTGCCGCGGCACCGGGCTGCGATCAGGAACTGGTTACAGGCGGGTGCCGGACTGATATTTCTGGATCAACCCTGCCAGTGGCGGCTCTGGTGGGACGAGCTTGCCACCGCTTGTCGCCGTCTGCCCGGAGATGAACGAGCCAGATTGATCCGGATTCATGCCATGGTTTCGGAGCATTTATACCGGATTCACAACGCTTCTCCCGAGATGACCGCAGACCTGGATCTCGAGTGGCAGTGGCGGAACGAGCTTGCGTCGAAGTTACGGGCCGCGCTCGGCGGCAACCCGTTTCACATCGGTCTGGTGATGGTGTACGGCCTGCTGCAGGCGATACAGTTCGAACGCTCCCGCGCACTGCTGGTTTCCCTCTCCCGTGGCTGGGAACCTCCCGATTTGCTGCGGGGATTGGCCTAGTGTTCAAACCGGCGTCCATGGTATGGACCGATCTTCTGGTGGACCGGAGCGCGGTGGACGGGGCGCTCGATGCGCTGGGGGGCATGGAGGTCATTGAACTCCGGCGTCCTGAGGCCGGAGACCGGTCGTTTCCCGTTGAGCTGGAACCCGATGAGGAATCGGTAGAGCGCCTGCTGGATCTCGATCGGATGCTGCAGCCGCTGTCCAATCATATTCCCGGCCCCGACGCTCGCCATGCAAATTCGAGCATACGCCACCACGACACGGACGCCATACTGCCGGAACTGGAAGCGCAGCTTCGGGCATGGTTCGCTTCGGCCTCTCCCCTGGTGGACAGGCTGCGTACCCTCGACAAGGATATAGAAGAACTCGAGCTCTTGTCCTCATGTCTGGCGGCGATTCCGGATGGCGAATTCAACTTCGGAGCCCTTGCCGAGGACGGCACCCACCGGAAATACCCGGTAATTGTAGCCCTCGGAAACTGGAAAGAACTGCAGACCCTGGAGGGGATGAATGGGGAGGTTATCATGCGCACTTACCCCCTGCTCCGGGATGCGCCGCGGGACACTGTTGTGATGGTAGGAACTTGCATGGCGCAAAAACTGCCTGAACTGGAAAGTCAGCTGCACGGGAGGCACTGGCGATTCGTCCGGATACCCGGGGATTTTCGCGGCTCCGGTCCGGAAGTCCGGCAACTCTGTGACAAACGCATTCACGCTCTGCATCAGTGCCGCTCGAACACGACAAAAGAACTGGAGCATCTGAACGAGGGGTATCAGGTAGCTGGTCTGCGAGGGATGCTGCAGCGGCAACTGTGGGTCAGCAGGATACTTGCCGACGCCCGCCTCGGGCAGCGATTTGTCTGGCTCAGTGGTTGGGTTCCGCACAACCGCGTTGGTGAGCTTGCGTCAAGCCTGGACGCCGCCGGAGTTCCGTTCCTGCTGAATACGGAAGCGTCCGGTGAGCACGGGCCGCCACCGGTGGAATTGCAGAATCCGCGCTGGATTCGTCGTTTCGAAGCATTCGTATGTGGATTCGGGGTACCCGATAACGGCGAGATCGATCCCAGTCCGATACTGGCTGTGACAACCCCGCTGATGTTCGGGTACATGTTTGGCGATGTAGGTCACGGCCTGGTGCTCACCCTGGCCGGCCTCTGGCTCGGTCGTCGATTACCGGTACTGGGACTTCTGGTCCCGGCCGGCCTGGCTTCGATACTTTTCGGGTTCCTGTTCGGTTCCGTTTTCTGCAGCGAACATACGATTCCTGCTTTGTGGATCGTACCCCTGCAGGATCCCATGCAGATCCTGATAATACCGGTTGCGTTCGGCATGCTTCTTATTCTGCTCAGCCTGGCGCTGGATGCGGTACAGCAGTTCTGGAAAGGTCAGGCGGTTGACTGGTGGATTTTCCGTTTCCCGTGCGTTGTCTCATTCCTTGGTCTGGCAGGTGCGCTGCTCGACAGCCGCGCCCTTGTCGCCCCGATTCTCGGCGCTCTCTGGGTGATCATCGTCCGGACCACCCGGGCAGCACGCACTTCCGGTATCGATGGTGCAATGCTCGCAACCATCAGGGCGTGCGTGGAATTTGCGGAAACGATGTTGCAGCTGTTCATCAACACGATTTCCTTCACGCGGCTGGGCGCCTTCGCACTGGCCCACGCGGGCCTGGGCACGGCCGTGGTCATTCTTGCCGGCATGCCGGATTTCGCACCGCTCGAATGGATGATCCTGGTAGCCGGGAACGCGCTGGTGATCGCCCTCGAAGGGCTTGTGGTTTCCATTCAGACCACGCGACTGGTGATGTTCGAGTTCTTCCGCCGCTTCCTCGAGGGTCGGGGCCGCCCCTTCAGGCCCTTGCGTGCCCCCGGAACTGAAGGCGGGGCGGTCGCAACCGGAGCAACATAGCCTGAAGTTTTTACAGTTGACCGTAACCGGAGTATTGAAATGTTTTCGCTGAAACTGAAGATGCTGTTGGTGGCCACCACCGGGTTGGCGATGCTGACGACCCTCGCCTGGCTGACCCTGTCCATTTTTCCGCCGGTAGCGTCCGCCGCGGAGATCCAGGCCGCCGTTGACCCGGACGTGCTCCGCTGGGGATACATGGCGATGGCCATAGCGACCGGGGTGTCGGCACTGGGCGCGGGGATCGCGGTAGCGTCCGTCGGTGCGGCTGCGGTTGGCGCACTCGCCGAAAAACCGGAGCTCTTCGGGCGTGCACTCGTTCTTGTAGGGCTTGCCGAGGGCATTGCCATCTACGGATTGATCGTGGCCATTATCATTCTGAACAGCCTGGGCTAAACCGCTGGTGCACAGAAAATGACCTGGACCAGCTATGTCGGCGATGCGGTGACGGCGGCGGCGATGAGCCTGGTCGGTGTCAGGAGTTTCACACCGGAGCCCGACGCCGGGGAGATCTGGCGGGCGGTCCTGGAGGCTCGCCGGCAATCCGCGCTCGTGATCATCGACCAGGACTGTGCCGACCAGGTACAGGAAAAACTGAATGAAGTCGTGGCGGAGTACCCACTGCCTCCGATGGTCGTGATGCCCACCCTTGACCGAGACGACCCGCCCGAGAGCGGTGCAAGCCACGATGCCAGAAGGGTCCTCGGGCTGGAGCAGAAAGACCGCTCATGAAAGACACACGATTTACCGGGTCCGATGAACACATCAACCAGCGCCTGGCAAGGAACTTCATCGAAAAGATCGAGAGCGACCGCGACCAGGCGCTGGATGACATCGCCAGCAAAACTCACGGCAAAATCGCTCGCATTCATCAGCAGGCTTACCGGGCCGCCCGCGAATTCCACCGCCTGAGCGCGGAGCAGACCCGCCACCGGTGCCGTCGGGAATCCGATCTGCATTCGGCGCGTGCGGCTGCCCGGTTGCGGAGGGAATCCTGGCGCGCCCTTCGCCGCCTGCAGCAGACCGCCCTGATGCGGGCGCGGTCTCGATTGAACGAGTTATACGGAGCACCGGGGGCCCAGTGGGCATGGTGCCGGTACTGGCTGTCGATCGCCTTTGATGAATCGCAGGGACAGACTCTGCAAGTGATGCTCGGCCGGGGCATCCTCCCGGAAACCAGAAACCGTATGGAAGACTATCTGCGCAGCCGCAACGTTCCTTGTACGATCGGGACGGAGGAGACGCTGGGTAACGGCATCACGATCGCCTGGGGCCGGCAGTTGCTCGACGGCCGACTTGAGATCCAGATACCCTGTCTTGCGGAAGAGATTTTCAAACGGCTGGCGATTGAACTTCATACCCGGCTGGAAGAGGACGGAGATGAGCCGCGCTGAAGTATTCTGGATCAACGGGCCGGTATTGAAGGCCCGGCCCCTGGGTTCGTTCAGCATGAAGGAATCGGTGTCGGTCGGACCCGATTGCCTGGCGGCGGAGGTCATCCGTCTGGAAACCGACTCGATCACGGTGCAGGTCTTCGAGGATACCACCGGCCTCAAACCCGGAGTCGAGATACGCGGGAGCGGAATGCCTCTGGCCGTAGAGCTCGGCCCGGGCCTGTTAGGGCAGATTTTCGACGGGATCCAGCGCCCCCTGGACCGGCTGTCGGAGGTACAGGGCGACTACATCGCCGCCGGGTCCACACTGCCGGTTCTGGACCGGGAGAAACGCTGGCAATACGAACCGGCGATGCAGACAGGTGACGACGCGGACACCGGACACCTGCTGGGCTCCGTCCAGGAGTCGCCGGGTCTTGTGAACCGTGTGCTGGTTCCTCCCGGGATAGCCGGCGTTGTCGAATGGCAGGCACCACCCGGGCACTACACAATCGAACAGACCGTGGCGAAAATAAAGACCACGCGTAACACCGAAGACATCACGCTGATGCGGAGCTGGCCCATCCGCACCCCGCGGCCATGCCGGGTACGCCTCAGTCCGGAGGCCCCGCTGTTCACCGGCCAACGGGTCGTCGACACCCTGTTTCCAATAGCAAAGGGCGGCTCCGGAGCCATGCCGGGCGGATTCGGAACCGGCAAGACCGTACTGCAGCAAACGCTTGCGAAGTGGTGCGACGCCGACGTGATCGTGTACATCGGTTGCGGAGAACGGGGCAACGAAATGGCGGACGTGCTGGAGGAGTTCCCCGACCTCGAGGATCCCCGGACGGGCCGCCGCCTGATGGAACGAACGGTACTGATTGCCAATACCTCCAACATGCCGGTGGCCGCGCGCGAGGCTTCGATCTATACCGGCATTACCATCGCCGAGTACTTCCGCGACCAGGGCTATCACGTCGCCCTGTTCGCGGATTCGATTTCACGCTGGGCGGAGGCGCTGCGCGAAATCTCGGGAAGGCTGGAAGAACTGCCTGCGGAGGAAGGCTACCCCGCCTACCTGCCCTCCCGCCTCGCGGAGTTCTTCGAGCGCAGTGGTCGGGTGGAGACCCTGGGGAGCGGTGAGGCATCGCTCACCGTGGTGGCCACGGTCTCTCCGCCCGGAGGTGACTTTTCCGAGCCGGTGACCGCCCATACGAGGCGGTTCGTCAGAAACTTTCTGGCACTCGACCGGGAACGCGCCCAGGCGCGCTTCTATCCTGCCATCCACCCGCTCCAGAGCTACTCGGACTACGTACCCCGCACCACCCGGTGGTGGCAATCGCACGGTGGTATACGCTGGGCAGAGCGGCGCGGGCGGATACTCGAACTGCTGCAGGAACAATCCAGGCTGGTGAGAATGGTCAAGATTGTCGGCCGGGACGCGCTGCCCGCGGAACAGCGGCTGATACTGGTCTGCGCCGAGGTCGCCGTGGAAGCGTTCCTCAGGCAATCCGCGTTTTCCGTGAACGACCGCTATTGCTCGCCGGAGAAGCAGGTCGCGATGCTGCAACTGGTGGACGCATTTATGGAGCATGCACACGACCACGTTGCCAGGGGCGGCGACCCGGACGCCCTGCTGCGACTGCCCGTGGTTCGGCGCATCCAGCGCATGGGCGACGATGTTGCGCTCGATTGCCTGGACCAGCTGGAAACGCTCAGGGTGGAAATGGACGGGCAGTTCCAAACCCTGTCGACGGCACCCGGCCAATGATAGAGCCTGAAAAATTCCTGCTGCACTCCGGCCTCTCCAGGATCCACGGCCCGTTGATATTCGTTGAGGACGTGGGTAACGTGGGGTTGTATGAGCAGGTGTCCGTGATCTCGGGCACCGAAACCCGCCTCGGCCGCGTCGTCTCCATCTCCGGCGCCTCGGTGGTGGTCGAGGTCTCCCAGGGAACGGACGGCCTGGCACTGGGCACGAGCCGCGTCCGGTTTCTGTCGAGACCGGTTCTCCTCGAAGTCGGACCCGGAATGCTGGGTCGTGTTTACAACGGCATCGGGCAGCCGGTAGACGGCGGACCGGCCATCGTACCGCACCGACGCCTCCGCGTGGACGGCAACGCGATCAACCCGGTGCGGCGGGCGGTTCCCAGCGAATTCATCGAAACCGGCATATCTGCCATCGATGCGATGAATTCACTGGTACGGGGTCAGAAGCTGCCAATCTTCTCCGGCAGTGGCCTCGATCACGACCGGCTTGCGTCCAATATCGCCCGCTTTGCCCGGATCCAGGGTGGCGGCACCGACGACTTTGCGGTCGTGTTTGCGGCGATCGGCGTAACGTTCGACACCGCGGATCAGTTTCGGCGCGAAATGGAGGAGCACGGTGCGCTCGAACGCATCGCACTGTTCGTAAATCTCGCCAGCGATCCCAGCGCAGAGCGCCTGCTCACGCCTCGGGTAGCGCTGACGGCCGCCGAATATCTGGCTTACGAGGAAGGCCGTCACGTACTGGTCGTACTCACGGACATGACGAACTACTGCGAGGCGCTGCGCGAGGTATCTTCGAGCCATGGTGAGGTCCCGAGCCGCAAGGGCTATCCCGGGTACATGTACTCGGACCTCGCCAGCATCTATGAGCGCGCGGGCCGCATAGAGGGTCTGGCCGGTTCCATCACGCAAATCCCGATCCTCACCATGCCCAATGACGATATTACGCACCCCATCCCGGACCTGTCGGGATATATCACCGAAGGTCAGATCGTGCTTGGCCGGGACCTGGCGCAACGCGGCATCTTCCCGCCGGTGAAGCTCCTGCCCTGCTTGTCGCGGCTGATGAACAAGGGCATCGGCAAAGGCGTGACACACGAAGACCACCCTGCACTCGCGGCCCAGTTGTACTCGTCGTACGCCCAGGCGAATCGACTGCAACTGCTTTCCAGCGTTGTTGGAGAAGAAGGACTATCGGAGGCCGACCGGCGGCTGCTGCGTTTCGGGGATCGCATGGACCAGAAATTCATTCAGCAGGGGGACGCACGCCGCGCCCTTGACGAAACCCTGGCGATCGCGTGGGAACTGCTGGCCAGCCTGCCCGACGAAAGCCTGGTGCGCCTGTCCGACCGGCAGATTGCCTTGCATATCGAGCCCCGTCGCCGTGACTGATCCGGCGCCGTCCAAAACGGAACTACTGGAGCGCCGGGGGGAGCGCGATCTGGTTCGGGAAGGAAAATCCGTACTGGAGGAGCGCCGCGACGTGCTGGCCCGGATGATGTGGGAGCAGATCGGACGCGTCGAACTACTCGAGGCAGATCTTGCGCACCGGCTTGGACGCGCCCGCACATGGTACCGCCGGGTGGCAGCGCGGCACGGATTGACCGGGCTGCAGGCGTACCAGACGCAGGAACCCGCGATTAGCAGTGTCGAGTGGCGCATGGAGAACCGGTTCGGCACACCCTGGATCGAGCGATCCCTCACCGGACCGGACAGCACAGAGCGACAATTGTCGCCGGCCGGGAGTGCGTCTCTGGAACTTGCCGAGGCCAGGCACGCTCTCGAACAGCTACTCGAATTGCTGCTTGAGCTTGCCGAATCGGAAGGCAACCTGGTTCGCCTGACCCATGGATTCAGGCGCACACAGAGGCGGGTCAACGCCCTTGAACATATCATCCTCCCCGAACTGGATGCGTCCATCGCGCACATCCAGTCGGCGATGGACGAGGTG
>Ga0316187_10006166_pt1 | contig 10332 bp, 10 predicted proteins | sample CroRivburrow1_MG_FD_204927 | JGI IMG/M metagenome (GOLD analysis project Ga0316187, IMG submission 204927) | Coastal sediment microbial communities from Maine, United States - Cross River worm burrow 1 | ecosystem: Environmental > Aquatic > Marine > Coastal > Sediment | place: USA: Maine... | reverse complement strand
CAGGAGTTTCGAGCTGCGCTTCAGGATGCTAATGGCAATCTGGAGATAGTTCAGGTTACTGGCCGAGCAACTGATGTTCTGACGGTTGTCCGTGGACAGGAAGGCACGACCGCACAGGCATGGACCCTCGGCGTTACCCGGTGTGAGCTTCGGCTGACCGAGGAAACGATGGAGGAGATGCTCCAGAAGAACGGCGGCACCATGACCGGCGACCTCGATATGGACGAGAATAACCTCGTCGATGCTCGTATCAATGGCGCTAACACGGTGATGGAAGCGGGCCAGATCGTCGCCGTACCACTGCGCGGCACAGAGGACGACAGCTCGAACGAGATCGCAGTTCCAAACGACGGCACTCGTGCAACAGCTTCCGGCTCCGCAGTTCTTACGCAGGCAGACCTCGCCAGTAATGGCGGTCTGAATCTTTTGCCGATCAGCACCATCGTCATGTGGTATGGGTCAATTGCAGCTTTGCCGACAGGATGGCAGAGATGTGATGGTACGAACGGAACGCCCGACATGCGGGATAACTTCCCTGTCGGTACAGGTGACTCGTACACCCTCGGCGCAACGGGGGGTGCAGCAACCGCATCTGGCGTGACAAGTTCAAACGGGGCACATACGCACGGCGCCGTTACTGGCAGTACGGCCCTGACATCGGCACAACTTCCAGCGCATAGCCATAGACTCCTTGGTGGGTCGGTGAGCGGCAGCGTTACGGTTGATGGCCCAATAAATAATAGTGCGTACAAAGCCGTTGCAGGTTGTCGTGGCAGCATTACAGGTAATGCGTACGATCAGACCGAGGACAACAGCGGCAACGACTGGATCGAGGAGACGGGTTCGGGTAGCGGGCACACCCACTCGATTAGTTCTGGCGGCGATCATACGCATACGCTGTCGAGTATTTCTACGCTACCTCCGTATGTTGCACTTCACTTCATCATGAAGGTGTCGTAATGCCAGACTCACCATTGTTTGCAAACAATGCGGTATCGGCTCTTGCAGCGGACATCTCAGCCGGTGCGGTATCGCTATCAGTATCTTCAGGGGACGGGTCACTTTTTCCGACGCCTGATGTGTATGAATACTTCGTCCTTACGGTGAAGGACTTGTCGAGCGGGCAACGCGAGATCATGCATTGTACTGGCCGTAGCGGCGATGTGCTGAGTGTCGACCGTGCACAGGAAGGCACATCCGCTATCGGCTTCGCATCCGGCGCAGAAGTGTCGATGCAGATAACCGCAGGGATACTGGAATACCTACGTGACAATTGAACTTCGCAGCTTTCGATTTTCTAACTCGGCTCAGACCGTACCTGCGGCAGACTTTGCTGCGGATGCAACAGAGCTGAGCGTTGTCGATGCGACGAACTTTCCGTCAGTAGAACCGGACGGGGAGTTTGGGATTGAGGCAGAGAAAATTTTCTCTGTCGTCCTGACGAATCAGTCGACAGGTGAGTTTGAGGTTGTCTACGTTACAGGTGTCAGCGGCTCGACGCTCACTATCGAGCGTGCAAAAGAAGGTACGACCGCACTTGATTGGGAGGCGGCGAACACAGTAGTTACGCACACCGTAACGAAAGGCTTTTTTGAGCAGCAGGAAGGCGGAGTCGGTTCGACTACTGCGCCGGTACTGACCGACCCTCCTATTGCGGATGTTTATGACGAGACAGCGATATATCTTTCGTGGTCGGCGGCTGTTGCGCCCGGCGAAGATGAGGTCATTGCTTACGACATCTATCGTGATGACGACGGGTATGGCTTTGTCCTGCTCGATACGGTAGCTGCAGACGTTGTTGCGTATACCGACGAAGACATCTACCTGCCAACTGTTACCGGCTCCATTCAGTATTATGTTGTCGCTAGGTTTGCGGTTAACCCGAGTGCGCAGTCGAACACCGCTACATATGGTGCAGTCTCTGCAACATTGTTTATCGTAGATCAGGGCGGATCAGGTGGCGATACCGAACGCATGGCTAAGTCTACGGACAACGGCGCAACGTGGACACTTGTTGATACTCCGATAGACGCTCAGTTTGTCGGACTGAAGGATATTGCGTACTCCCCAACATTGGGGCGGCTCGTTGTGGTCGGCGATAACTTCCTTATGACGAGTGACGATCTTGGTGTCACATGGGATGTGCAGACCGCTATAAGTAACGCAGGGTGGGGGAACGTAGCGTGGTCCCCAACGCTTGAGCTATTCGTTGCGATCATAGGTAACGACGGGACTGGCGGAAACACCGCAGCATATTCCTCTGATGGAATATCTTGGACGGTTGGCAACACAATGCCAAACAGTGGTAACTGGACGGGCCTTGTATGGTCGTCGTATCACTCAATGTTCATAGCGGTTCGACGCGGCACTGGCACTCAGAAAGCGGCTTACTCAACGAACGGTACGTCTTGGACTGCTGTCACGCAGGGAACTGAGGCGGATGATGTTGCCGCAGACGACACAAACGGAGTTGTCTGCACATCCGATCCGGGGGCAGGGAACGTACGAGTGACTTCCGACCCCACAGCCGGGTTCTCTGCGGGGATTAGCGCAGGGGCGCCGCGAGGCGTTGCGTATGGTAATGGACAGTGGGTGTTTTCTAACACTACTTCCCTTGTCCGCACAACGGACCCATCCAGTGTCGCGGACACAACTGAATACTCTGATGCCGCTGTCCGGCTCACCCGATGCTACTTTTGCCCGGAGGAGGACCTCGGGGATGCATTTATAGCGTTGACCAACGTTGCTACAACGGGAGGGAAGAGAATCCTCCGTAGTCTGGACGACGGCGATACGTGGACTGAGATCGACATACCCGTTAAGGCAGTTGCCAATAACAACTGGTGGTCGATGTGTCAGGTGGAGGCAGCGTAATGGCCTTTGGAATTAAGCTCGAAGACTTTCAGGGGATGATCCCCCGCATGTCTGACAGGCTGCTGCCTCAGATGGCTGCTTCGTCTGCGCGAAACGCAAAGCTCCTGCAAGGTGAGCTGCGTGGGTTCAGGGCACTTCGGGAGGAGGCTGACTACTTCGACTACATTACGGTGCGCCGTGCGTTTCGAGTTCGAGACACTGACGGACTATACGAAGATACGTGGCTGACGTTTGACAGTCGTGACGTTGACGTAGTGCGTTCACCAATCGTGAACGATACACATGACCGATACTATTGGGCAGGCGACGGTCGCCCGATGTACAACACGAGTTACAGGATTCAGAATGCGCAGGATGAATACTTCCTTGGGGTCCCAACCCCTACTAATGCGCCTACCGTTACTCCGGCTGATACGACTTACTCAGACCAGACGCGTGCGTACCTCTATACCTTCGTCAGTGACTTCGGTGAGGAAGGTCCGCCATCGCCTCCCACCCTTGCGGTTGGTGATGAGGGTACGTGGGCGATTACCGGCATGGACACCACGGTCCCTGACTCGGCGAACCGTAACATCACCAAGAAGCGCATCTACCGATCCGTCCCCGGCGAAGACTCAACGGTCTTCTTTTTTGTAGCCGAAGTCGATGTTGGCGACTCATCGTATAACGATACGGACGACGACTATACAGTCTCACTGAACAACGTCCTCGAATCGCAGGAATACATCGAGCCTCCGACAGACCTCGAAGGGTTCGTCGTCATGCCGAACGGCTTCCTCGTCGGTTGGGTCGGTCGTCGGCTGGTGTTCTCTGAACCCTATCGACCACATGCTTGGCCTGCTTCGTACGAACTGTCGACTGAGTTCCCTATCGTCGGCCTCGTCGTATGGGGGTCAACACTGATCATCGGCACCGAGTCGCAACCCTACTTCGGGCAAGGCACCACACCCGCAGGTTTCACGCTTCAGAAAATGGATGCGGTAGAACCCTGCTTGTCCCGGCGAGGGATGGTCGCGACCGTTGCCGGTGCTTACTACCCGTCGCTGAATGGTCTCGTACTCGCCAATTCGAACGGCGTGAACGTGATCACTCAGGACATCCTCACACGAGAGGAATGGGCTGACTACAACCCGGAAGACATTTATGCAGCACAGCTCGGACTGCAGTACATCGCTTTCAACAGTGAGAACTTCGGCTTTGTATTCAACCCGACCGAACCAAAGACCAAGCTCGTAGAGCTGGACCGTTTTACCGATATTGTCGGAATCGAGACCGACCGTTACGACGGACAGGTTCTGCTACTCGATGGGACACGTGCGTGGAAATGGGACCCACCAAATTCAGAGCGTCTATATTGGAAGTGGACCTCCAAAGTTTTCCAGACGCCGAAGCCAGTCAACTTCGGAGCCGTCCGACTCATGGGCGACTTCGAGGATGCCGACGTATCGAACGATGTAGAGAGTTACTACGGCGTGTACAACGATGCGCGATTCGTCGCCCCCGTGCCAGCTCTCGGCACCCTCGGCGGTCACTGCCTGTGTGGTGCAGGAACGATCACTCAGGAGAATGAAGGGCAGGTCAATGACTGGACAGAGCCGGAGAACAAACAGCCGCTTGGCGGTTCCGGTTTGTATGACATCACCTTCCTTTCCACACAGGTGAGTGGTGTCCGGCTAATCGTCTATTCGTGGAATAAGAACGGCGAGAAGACGAAGCGATTTGATAGAGTCATTACCCGCGAAGCTATTGTTCGCCTGCCCCATGGGTTCAAGGCCGACCTCTGGCAGTTCGAGTTCCACGGCAACACGTCGATGTATTCCGCACAGATTTCGGAGACGGCGAAAGGTCTCGCCGAGCTGTAATGCCAATAGGGTCTACTAAAGCCACAAGGAAGTATCCCGCCCTTCCATCACCGGGGGACACCGTTGAATCGCATACGGTGTTTCTCCGTGCGGTTAAGGAAGCTTTGGAGGTTCACGAGCGCCGCACTAAGGACATTCTGTCGAGCTTCGTCAGGGTCAAAGAAATGGATGATCTCGACTTCATTGACGTGCGGGGAACGCAAATAGTCCGTGCGACACTGAATGTCCCTATCGACGGTGAGGACGATCAGGTTCTGACCTTCGACAACGGCTCGGCGGTATGGGCTGATGCTGCAGTGGCAGGTGGCGGTGGCGGTGTAACAGACCACGGTGCACTTACCGGACTTACTGACGACGATCACTCCCAATACGTCCTACGCAGTATCCTTACAACCAACGGGGATATTTTTGTTCGCCTTGGTGGTGCCGTCAGTCGGCTAGGTGTTGGTAGTGAAGGACAACACCTTGAAATTGTTTCCGGCCTGCCAGCATGGGCAACTCCTTCTGGCGGCGGTGGTGGGCTTGATCTTCGACTTGACTTCGCCGCACTCGATACAGAGATCACTACTGACTCTCCTACCGCATATTGGAAATTCGATGAGGATTTTGGAGCCGCTACCGCTGCCGACAGCATCGGGACTGAAACCCTTACTGTGTCCACCACTATCAGTGCGGTTGCGCAGGGGGTAGACTTTGGTTACGGGTCTGAGGAGCAGAGCATTCGATTCAACGGCTCTCCCGGCACCTCAGCCTGTATCGGGGCATCGGCTGTCGGAACTCCTCCGTGGAACGGAGATGTCACATTCGAAACGGTGGTTGTTCTTGAACCCGGTGGCTCTGGCGTATTCACTTTGTTCGAACATGCAGCATCGGGTGAGTCGTTGGCGACTAACATCACATTTGCCATCTATGTCAGCGCTGAAGGCAGGGTCCAGTATTTCCACGAGTATGGTTCAGGGTCGGACGAGCGGCATAGCTTTGATCACTGCATACCTTTCGGGACCCCCGTACACATCGTAGTTACTAAAGACGCCTCTGCGACTGAAGTTCGCCTTTTTGTAGATGGTGTTGCCAGAGACGCGCAGACTTACACTAACGAGCAGGCGGGGGGTACTTCGGGCGTACCAAGGTTCGGTGAGGGCATCGGCGACAATGGATCGAACGCTCAGTTTATGCGGCAGGCTTACACCGCTCTGTACATAGGCTCGGAACTGTCAGACGCTCGCATTGCTGCGCACGCAGACGCTCTATACGGAGGGGCACTGTAGGTGAACACTTACGACATGATTACCGAGGTCCTGAAGCGAGAGGGGTGGGACAAGTACACCAACCACCCGGAGGATCGAGGCGGACCTACGAAGTGGGGGATCACACTGAAGGCTTGGTCGGAGTACATCGACCGCCAAGCAACTGCCGCAGACGTTGCGGCGATTACCGAGACTAATGCCCGCATCTTTTACCAGAAGGAATACGTGCTCAAACCCAACTTCGACATGATCGAAGACGAGAGCCTTCGCGAGTTGGTCGTTGATTGCGGCGTGAACCATGGAGTCTATCGCGCAGCGAAGTGGCTCCAGCTAGCTGCCGGTGTTATACAGGACGGTAAGGTCGGTCCGAAGACTTTGGAGGCTGTGAACACGGCGGACGCATTTGATCTTCGGCTTCGTATTATCGCCTACCGGATTAAGCTCTATGGTAAGCTCGTGACAAAGGACCCCACACAGGCGAAGTTTGCGTGGGGATGGAACAACAGAGCGGCGTCGTTTCTCTTAACCATGTCAGGAGAGGACTGATGGGCGGATACAAATTCATGCCGGGGGGTAGTGGACTCATCGTTGCCGATGAGATTCATAACCGTATCCATCTAGGTCAGTTCTTTTCGTCCGGGTTCATTGACACGAGTTTTTCGAACGGCGAGATTATCAACATAGGGCTTGTGCTTACTCGTACGGCCCATATGGTGTTTTCAGCACAAGCCGGGGTAGATTCACTCGCCACTGGTTATGGCGGAGCAGTGTTTTCAGGTGGTACTGAAATGCTTATCTCCAACCACAACGGGCATTCTTCGAAGGTATCAGGCGCCACGCTCTATTCGCTCCCAACTGTCTCAGACCCCGGCAGTATCCTCCAGCAGTGGCTTATCGCAGGCGGTTCAGGCAATCGCAGGACGGGGGCTGACATCAATGCCTTTGCGGAATTTATTCTCCCTCCCGCCAACTATTTGATGCGCCTGCAAAATTTAACCACCAATACTGAGACTGCGAGTCTGGAGTTTAACTGGTATGAGCCAGAGGCTTGACGTAATATGGAAGCATTAGCGAAAATACTCCTTGAGCGCGGCGCTCGATGGTGGCTTGCAAACAGACCCTTCTCGAAAGAGAAGCGAGCCTACCGAAAATTGCGCCGTCAGATTCGTCGGAAAAACAGGGCCAGAGCGAAACTTGGCCAGCCATTGTTGGAAGAACCTACCAAACCGGAGGTAGTCAGTATGTTTGCTCTCTTTAATTCGTTTCGTACGTCGACTGTCAGCACCATAAGCGGACTGATCACGTACATCGTTCTGAACTTCGTCCCTGCCGACGTGCTGACCGTGATCGAGCAGTTCTTCACGGACGCGGCTAACGCCGACGGTGGAGCAGTTCAGTTTGTCGTCGCCGCTGTCGTCGCCTACATCTTTGCCCGTCTGAATAAGACGCCCGAAGATGTCGGGGTCCTGTAAGCGGACCAGACAAAGTGGCGATAACAAAAGAAGAACGAAAGAGCATCGGGCTGAGTGCCCTCGCATCCGTCGTTGCGATGTGTGCGGTACTCGGCCCGGTTTCATGGTACGTCGTGAAACCCTTACTCGTAGCGTCCGTATCAACAGCGATGGCTGAGGACCTTGACGAGACAATCGACAATAAGCTCATGCCATTGAACGCCGGATTCAAGGCGATCCTCCAATCAAACATCAACGGTATTCGCAGACAGATAGCGGCGCTGGAATATCACCGGGAGCAGTTCGAAGACGACTGGACGGCAGTCGACGCTCAGCAACTGGCCCAACTTTACATCGACCTCGACGCACAGCAGTCAGCACTGCGGGCGGTCAGGTCCGCGGAGAATCACTAGGGGGAAAGAGTGAAGCATTATGGATTTCAGCCGGAAGAACATCGAGGCTACCTGATCGGACATGAGCGCATCGCCGACATGGAAGACGAACTCCGAGTGCTCCACGACGAGCATTTTCAGGAGACAGAAACTCTTTATCTCGATGCCCCGTTCGATCCTGACTATGCTCGCTACAAGAATTCTGAGGCTGCACATCAGTTTATCGTCTTCACCGTTCGCCATTCGAGCGGGAAAATGGTAGGGTATTTGCAGTATTATGTCTTTCGTGACATGCACTCGCAGGGCATGTACACCGCTCGGGAGGATGCGTTCTTCCTCTCGAAAGACCATCGAGGCGCAGGACTGGCCTCACACCTGCTAAGATTCGCCGAACACTGCCTCAAGCAACTCGGTTGTGCGTACATCGGGATGAGCAGCAAAGCTCCTGTCGGTGGACCGGACATCGGAAAATTTCTGGAGAGGAAAGGGTACAGGCCGGTGGCTCTGTACTACTCCAAAAAGCTATGAGGAATTCACATGTGTTGCAGCGATCCGCCCCCGCCGCCTGATCTAAGTGGAATGGCCGAATCGAGCACGGAGATAGCTCGAATTCAGCAAGAGACTGCGCAGGAACAGCTTGCGTGGGCACGTGAGCAGGACACCATGAACCGCGAGACGCTTGGTCGCGTACTCGACGTTCAACTGCCAGCGATGCAGGATCAGTTTGAGAACGCTCGTGAAGATCGTGCGCGATGGGAGAACACCTTCCGTCCGCTCGAAGACCAGTTCGTTCAGGAAGCACAGGGATACGATACTCCAGAGCGACGCCGAGAGGAGATGGGCCGAGCTTCGAGCACGGTCGCCCAACATTTTGACGCACAGCGGAGAAATGCTCTGCAGCGGCTTGAGGGCTATGGCGTCGACCCATCACAGACCCGTAACGCCGCACTCGATATTGGCGTTCGCACCGCACAGGCCGCAGCACAGGCCGGAGCCGCTACTCAGGCGAGCAACCGTGTCGAAGATGTTGGTCGGGCCATGCGCGGTGATGCGATCAACATGGGTCGAGGACTACCTTCGCAGGCGGCACAGGGCTACGGCGGAGCAACGGGTTCTGGCGCAGCCGCCGTTGGTGGTGCGAACCAGACAACCGGAACGAGTGCGAACGCACTGACCTCGGGGCTTGGGTTCTCTGGTCAGGCATTGCAGGGGTACGGTCAGGCGGCGGGTATCAACAATGCTGGCTTCCAGAATCAGATGCAGTCGTGGCAGGCCAAGCAGGATCAGACCATGGGGATGATCAATGCCGCTGCCGGTGTAGGCGGTATGTTCATGGCCGACGGTGGCGACGTACCGGATGGCGACCAGCTCATCACACGTGATGGGTACGCCCTCCCCTATGATCGCGACGGCAAAGTCCCTGAGATGGGAATGGGCGACGGGTCCGGCATCGACGATGCTGTACCGGCGCAGTTGTCGGAAGGTGAGTATGTGATCCCCGCAGATGTGGTGAAGGCGAAGGGCACCGAGTTCTTCGACAAGATCGTTGAGCGATACCACACACCTGCGGCACAACAGGAGCAGATGAATGCCAGTGCAGCTTGATATAGCAGGCAACCTCGGTAAAGGGTGGGGGCTGCGTGAGGGTATCTCCCTAGCCGGGGAGGAACGACGAGACCGAAACCGTATCCGACAAGGCCAGAAGGAAGCGCTGCGTATTGAGAGCGGCGGCACTTTGTCTCCTGAGATCGCTTCTTTTTATGACCCGTACGAGTTCAAGCTCGGCGAGATGTTCAAAGGCGTCTTCTCGGGGGAGAAACGTCGCGAACGACGTAACAACCGTGCCCTTGCGTCAGCAGGTATGCCAACAACACAGCAGGCGCTGGATACCGGTGTCGACCGAATGCAGATGGGGACCACTCCCTATGCTGGCGTTGATCGGATGCAGACGTTTGCGGACGGCGGTCGTGTAGAAGACGAGAACACTTATCTCGGTGCCGTCCGTGACCGTATCGGTCGGACAGCTAATGCTGCTTTCCCTCGCCTTCGTCAGGAGATGGCCGAAGCAGGGCAGGCTATCCCCGCCGCAGTTCAAGGATGGGGAAACGCAAGCGCACGTGAGCGTGGCGCTATGACTCGTAATGCGTTGCTGGAGACAGGCAGTGCTGCCGGAGAGTATGTCGGTGCGCTGGCCGAGGACGTAACTGCTCCTCTTGCACCGCTTGGGAAAGCCGCACTTGGGTTCATCGGTTTCGGTGGCAACCCGGATGAAGCGGCGGCAGCACCCCCTACTACCGCAAACGACGATGTAGCGGTAGCCATCGAAGAAAATGCCCCCACTGAGGAGTCCATCCCGACTGTCACTTCCCCCGATGGCGGCGGTGGAGCCGCTACCCCTCAGTCGGGGGCGCCTTTCGTCGGTCCGCCAGAACCGGATCAGGCCGCTGCCAGACTCGGCAACATCGAGGCAATGCCAGACGACATGCCGTCTATGGGCACTCGTGAC
>Ga0316187_10006165_pt1 | contig 10333 bp, 10 predicted proteins | sample CroRivburrow1_MG_FD_204927 | JGI IMG/M metagenome (GOLD analysis project Ga0316187, IMG submission 204927) | Coastal sediment microbial communities from Maine, United States - Cross River worm burrow 1 | ecosystem: Environmental > Aquatic > Marine > Coastal > Sediment | place: USA: Maine... | reverse complement strand
AGCCGCCGCTCCCCTCCACGACGGATGCGAACATCGATCCCTCGGGATCGGCCAGCACAATTTCGACACCCGAATTCACGCCACGAAAAAATCTTGCGCAACCGCTGATGGTCGCGCCGGAGCCCGCGCCGCAGACGAATGCGTCGAGCTTCTGATCCATCTGATCCCAGATCTCGGGCGCGGTGCCTTGCTGGTGGGCAAGCGCGTTGGCCGGATTTGCATGCTGGTCGAGATAGCAGCTCCCCGGCAGTTCAGCGGCCAGGCGGCTCGCGATATTCGTGTAATAACCGGGGTGGCCGCGGTCCACATCCGATCTGGCCAGGCGGACTTCCGCGCCCAGCGCCTTCAGGTGGAGCACCTTGTCCCGGTTGACATTCTCCGGCACGACCAGCACCAGGGCGTAGCCCTTGCGAGCGGCAACCAGCGCCAGGCCAACGCCGGTGTTCCCGGTGGTCGCCTCTATCAGTGTGCAGCCCGGTGAGATCCTGCCGTCCGCCTCTGCCGCCTCGATCATGGCGCTGGCGCCCCGGTCGCTTATGGAGCCACCTGGATTCCGGTTCTCCAGCTTCATGAACAGGTCACAGGGGCCAGTATCGAAAGCGTTCATTTTCAACAACGGCGTGTTCCCAATCAGGTCCAGCACCGACTTGGTGGGGTTCATCGACTGATTTCCTCCTTCGTAACGGGTACGCTATCGCGCCGGGAACCTGGAGCGCCGCTCTATCTCGTACAACTCCAGATTGTTGCGTATATAAGATCTTGCCGCGTCGGTGCGGGGTTCATAATCCCAGGAGACGCCCTGCCGCACAAGCGACGGTACGACGGTACGCCGCCGGCGCTGACTCTCAAGTACGCGCGTCCTGATCCCCTCAACATCCCAGCGCTCGCGGATCCGGTTCCACAGGTTGCCGATGTCCGGCTCGTGCACCGGATCAGCCGCAAGGTTGTTGAGCTCGTGGGGATCGTTGTCGAGATCGAAAAGCATGGGCGGGTCCTCCTGACTGAGCACGAACTTGCGGCTCCCCTGTCGAACCATAAATATCGGTCCAGGCGTGAGTTCCGCCAGGTATTGCCCGAAGACCTCGTCGTGCCCGTGAGAACCCGACAACTGGGGCAGAAGCGACCGGCCGTCCATCGCGCACTGGTAATCGAGCCCTTTCCCGTCCGTTGCCAGGTCCAACAGCGTGGGCAGCAGGTCCGCCAGCGACGCCGCACCAGCCGATCGCGCGGCAGGGAAGTTCGACGGAAAAGAGACAACGAGCGGGACGCGCGACGAGTGCTCGAACCATGACATCTTGAACCAGAGCCCACGCTCGCCGAGCATGTCGCCATGGTCGGAGGTGAAGACGACGACGGTGTTATCGATAAAGCCGCTTTCCTTCAGCGCCCGCATCATCGCACCGACCTGCCCGTCCACATACGAGATCGAACCGTAGTAGGCCCGTCTGGCACTGATCATCTGCTGGTCGGAGATCCCGGCACGGTCGATGCCAATCAGGTCCCGAATCCTCGCAGAATGCGCATCCACGATCACGTCGGATGCTCCGACCCGGGGCAGATCCATGTCGTCTTCGCCATAGAGGTCGAAGAACTCCGGTCGAGTTATATAAGGGTCGTGGGGGTGAATGTATGAAACGACCAGGCAGAACGGACTTTCGCCGTCCGCCCTCGCCCTGTCGAATAAATAGCGGGTCGCCTGGAATGTTACCTCGTCATCGTAGTCCAGGTTGTTGGAGCGCGTGCACGTCCCCGCTTCCCTGACGACGTCCATGCTGTGGAACCACGCGTGCACCGTCTGCGGCTCATCCCAGTTCGGCGTCCAGGTAAAATCCGCCGGATACACATCCGTGGTCAAACGCGTATTGAAGCCGTGCAGCTGATCCGGCCCGCAAAAATGCATCTTCCCCGACAGGCAGGTGTGGTACCCCATGCCGCTCAGGTAGTGCGCAAAAGTCGGGATCTCGGAGGACAGTTCCGCCGCGTTGTCCCAGGCGCCGATGGTCGATGGCAGGCAGCCGGTCATCATCGAGTACCGGCTCGGTGCACACAGGGGGAAATTGGTATAGGCAGCGTCGAAAACGACCCCCTGTTCACAGATTGCGTCTATGTGCGGCGATTTGACCACGGAGTGGCCGTAAGCCGGCAGAAACTGCGGGGCCAGCTGGTCGGCCATGATGAACAGGATATTGGGTGGCGAACTTGGCATACCGGTATTCCTCGATTTGACGGACAATATCACGATCGGGGCCACCACGTGGACAATCGCCTGAATCAGCCAGGTTGAAATACGTTCCTTTTCACAGCAGTACCAACACCGTCAAACCGGGGCGAAGGGCCGCATGTCTGGTAGCCGTGCTGGCGGTCTCCGGTGCCGCTGCCGCCGCGGGCCCCAAACCGCAAACCGAACTGGAACACATCTTCTACGACATGGGTGTCATCGGGTATTGCGGATTATCCAGCGACGCGGCCAGCCGTGGGTTTCACCAACAGCTCGAGGCGCTTGTTGACCGGGAGAACATTGATCGGATTCAGGTGCGGGACGCACGCAACAGGGCGCTGACCATGGTGGAATGGGAGTGGGACAACCGGGGGCTCGGTGGATTTCGCGGATGGTGCCGCGACGAGGGTAAGGCGGCAGTTGAGCGATTTTCCGACTGACAGTAATTTTGGTAGTGCCGCCCGGCAGGCAGACCGGGACTCAGGAGACGGGGTTGTCCACCAACCAGGCGGCACTCCAAAATCCGAACTATCAAGATGCAGGATATTCTAGGGATGTGGACGGCGATTGCGTTGACATTGCACGCCAATCGCTTGACCGTGCGCTCGTCTATGCCAGTCGGCCCATCTTCCCGGCAGAAGCAGTTCAGCAGGCTCAACAGCACCTCCGCCCGTTCCGTGAGGTGATCCCATACACAAATGACTAAAGGTTATACTCTTCTCAAACCCAAACCTGGCTGCGTGAATTGACGCCTGCAAATCGCGTCGCCGTCGCACTCGGACTCAAGAGCACGGCGGCCACCCTTGAAAAACTGAAATCACTGGAAGGTCACATCGGGCTCGCCGAGATCAGGCTGGACCTGATGGAGGAGTTCGACCTCGAATCGCTCATCGAAAATTCGCCGTGCCCCCTGGTGATGACTTGCCGGGCTCAGCGCGAAGGTGGGGCGTACCAGGGCCCTGAAGCGCAACGGCTCGGAATCCTCTCCGAGGCCAGCGCGTCAGGGTGCGCGTACGTGGACGTCGAGTGGGACTGCGTGGCGAGCTTTCGTAACCAGGGGGAATCGACGAAAGTGATTGCATCGCGCCACTTTCACGACCGCATGCCCGGAGACCTCTGGTCGCAATACGGTGACATGCGGGATCAGGCCGATGTGGTCAAACTGGTTGGGACCGCCGGACAGGCTGCCGATGCGCTGCCCATTCTTGAGTTGATCGTGCGTGCGAAGAGCCCGCTGATCGCCATTGCGATGGGAGCTTCAGGCCTTATAACTCGCCTGGTCGCCCCCTGCTTCGACTCATGCCTTCTGACCTATGCCGCGGCTGACGATGAGAGAGGCACCGCACCGGGTCAGATCAGCGTCAGGGAAATGACCGAACATTTCGGGGTCGACAGGGTTCGCCCCGACACGCCTATCGACGTATACCTGTACTCCGATCCGGGCCACGAGCAGGAGGCCTTCTCCCTCTGCAGGGGAAATGGATCCCGCCTCAAGGTACCCCTGCGGGTGGAAAGCGGCCAGATAGAGTACATGCGCAGGGCGTTGGAAGAACTGACGCCCCGGTTCAATGGCATTGCGCTGCAAGCGGACACCATTACACCGTCAGGAGAATAAGGCAGAGGTTCGCCAACGCCACCACGATCCAGCCGGCGAGGACGGACGGTCCGTTCGCCGAGTGTTCGCTGAAGTCGTATCCGTCTGTGTATTCAAAATTCATCATTGTTCCGGTCCCGCGTCTGTTGATGGGAGCATGGTCCCAGAATGGAACGCCAGGGAATGTGGTTTTCACCACAAATGGGTGCCCGGAATCCGCGAATTGTTAAAAAATGTGAAAAATTACCGGGATTGTCCGGAACGCCTGCCCGCATTGCTCAACGGGACACGCGCAGATTTCCGGAATAACCGGAATTCGCAACTAATGCGATGCGTCAAGAGTCATCGATACCCGCCTGGTGGGAAATGTGGGCCAAACGCGCACGCAAGCGGTCGATCTCATCCATCAGATCCAGCGCGAGCGCGACGCCCGGAAGATTCAGCTCGAGATCCCTATGTAGTTTGGTCGCCTTGATCGCTCGTTTCACACTGACGCCGGTAAAACGCCAGCTCACACCGGTCCGGTTCACCGGTTGCAGTATGCCTTCCTCCACCATGGACAGAATCGTGTCCCGCCTGGTGGAACAACTCCGGCAAAGCTCGTCCACCGTCAGCTCGATGGTCTCGTCCAGGATGACGCCGGTCAACAGGTCTTCGTTTCTGGTCATTCGCTATACCCCCAGCCCCTGCCTCGGGTTGAAGTCCATCTCGCGCTTCATGTTTTCGTATACCTGCCTGCTTTTTTCGCTGTCGGCGGGCGGCAGCACCACGCGCAGGGTGACGTAGAGGTCCCCCTTCTTCTTGCCCGGAATGCCGCGTCCGGGCAGCCGCAGCTTCTCGTCGGGACGGGATGACGGCGGCACCGACATCTCAATGTTGCCCTCCGGAGTAGGTACTCTGATCTTTGCGCCGAGCGCCAGTTCCCACGGAGCAACCGGAACGTCGACATGGACGTTACGCCCCTCCACCCGGTACATGCGATGCGGCCTGAACTCCACTTCGAGGTACAGATCTCCCGCCGGCCCGCCGCCCATACCGGCATCGCCCTGTCCGGCCAGGCGTATTTGCTGGCCAGCCATGATGCCTTTGGGAACACGCACGTTCAGCGTCCTCTCCCGGGTCCTGACGTGCCCCGACTTGTCGACATAAGGTGCCTGCAGTGTGATCTGGCGTGCGGTGCCCGCGTACGCGTCCTCCAGATCGACCAGCACCCTGGCGTGGTGATCCCGGCCCTTGCCGTCGAAACCGTGGGACCTGCCGCGGCTGCCGGACTGGGCACGCCCGAACAGGGATTCGAAAAAATCGCTGAAGGCCGAGGAATCGTCGCCGCTGAACTCGAAACCCGCATCCCAGCCGGGCGGGGGTCTGAACTCCTGTCCAGCCTGCCACTGGCTCCCGAGCTGATCGTACGCCGCCCGCTTCTCCGGATCCTTCAGGACCTCGTACGCCTCGCCCAACGCCTTGAACTGTTCCTCGGCATCGCTCTCCTTGCTGACGTCGGGGTGGTACTTGCGAGCCAGGCGCCGGTAGGCCTTCTTTATCTCGTCCTGGGTGGCGGTCTTATCCACGCCGAGGGTCTTGTAATAATCTTTGTATTGCATGGCTGCCTGTAGCGGTCAAAATGTAGGTTTCAAATGTAAATTGGCCCCGGTCCGGAAAATGCAGCAACCGTCATCCCGCCTTTCGCCGGATTTATCCGGATCTGGGCAACGCACATTCTGTTAACACCTGGATAATGTGGGGCCCGGGCAGCGATTTACCAAGCCGCAGCGATGCGGATTATAATGCGGTCAAAATAAACAATTGGCGTAGTGTGTTCAAGTCAACATCATGATACCTGCATGATCAGGGTCGAATCCGTTTCAAAACACTTCGGCGGCCTCAGGGCCGTCGACGATGCGAGCCTGGAAATTGCCGAGGGGTCCATCACGGGTTTGATCGGGCCCAACGGTGCCGGCAAGACCACACTGTTCAACACCATCGCCGGGGTTTATAAACCGACCGGGGGGACCATCCGTCTCGACGGCGAGGACATTACCGGGCTGATGCCCCACGAGTTGTTTCACAAGGGCTTGCTCAGGACGTTCCAGATCGCCCACGAGTTCTCAAAGCTGACCGTACTGGAAAATCTCACGATGGTGCCCGCCGGCCAAACCGGGGAGAATCTCGTTGGCGCCTTGTTCAAGCGCAAGCAGGTCATGCTCCAAGAGACTGAATTGCGAACAAAAGCCTACGAGGTGATCGATTTTCTCAACCTGTCGCACATCGCGGGAGAGCTTGCGGGTAATCTGTCGGGCGGTCAGAAAAAACTTCTCGAACTGGGACGAACCATGATGGTCGACGCCAAGGTGGTGCTGCTCGACGAGGTCGGGGCGGGCGTCAACAGGACCCTGCTCAAGGACGTCGGCGACGCGATCCTGCGCCTGAACAGGGAGCGTGGGTACACCTTCTGCATGATCGAGCACGACATGGATTTCATCAGTCGACTCTGCAATCCCGTGATCGTCATGGCCGAAGGCGCGGTCCTCACCCAGGGCACGGCGGAAGAGGTCAAGTCCAACGAGCAGGTCATCGAAGCCTATCTGGGCCGGGGTCTCAAGAACAGGCAGGATCGCGCCGCGAGCGCTGCGGGGACCAGGGCGTGACCTATCTCGTTGGTGAAAACATGACCGGCGGGTACGGCGGAGCGGATATCCTCAACGGCTGTACCATCGGTGTAGACAAGGGGGAGATCGCGGTGATCGTCGGTCCCAATGGCGCCGGCAAGTCGACGGCGATGAAAGCCATGCTGGGGCTCCTCAAGCTGCGGCAGGGGCAGGTCTCCCTCGACGGCAAGGACATCACCGGCTTGACGCCGCAGGCCAGGGTCGCCAACGGCATCGCATTCGTCCCGCAGACCCGGAACGTATTCGTCAGCATGACGGTCGAGGAAAATCTCGAAATGGGTGCATTTCTCCGCCGGGACGACATCTCCGAGACGCTGCACCAGGTGTTCGATCTGTTCCCGATCCTGAAAGAGAAGCGGCGACAGATCGCTGGTGAACTGTCCGGCGGGCAGCGCCAGCAGGTCGCCGTCGGCCGTGCCCTGATGACCCACCCCTCCGTACTCATGCTGGACGAGCCCACGGCCGGCGTCTCGCCAATCGTCATGGACGAGTTGTTCGACAGAATCCTGGAGATCCGCGACGCCGGCATCGCGATCCTCATGGTCGAGCAGAACGCCCGGCAGGCGCTCAACATCGCTGACAGGGGCTACGTGCTCGTTATCGGGGAGAACCGGCACACCGATACCGGCGCCGCCCTGCTGGCGGACCCCGAAGTCCGCAGATCGTTTCTCGGAGGCTGACGGCATGCCCGATCCGACGGAAATACTGAACGCGCTGATCCTGCTGGCGAACTTCGTTGTCGTGCCCGCCTTGTCCTATGGCTCGCAGCTGGCCCTGGGTGCGCTCGGCGTGACCCTGATTTTCGGCATCCTGCGTTTTGCCAACTTCGCCCACGGGGAGATCATGGCTTTCGGCACCATGGTGACCATCCTCGCCACATGGGGCCTGCAGTCCGCGGGTATTTCTCTGGGCCCGCTGCCCACAGCGCTGCTGGCGATGCCCGTTGGCATCGTCGCGGCTGCGCTGTTTTGCGTGTTCACCGATCGGGTCGTATACCGGCACTACCGGGACAACAAGAGCGCTCCCGTCGTGCTGGTCATCGCATCGGTCGGCGTGATGTTCATAATGAACGGGATCGTCCGCTTCATCATCGGACCCAACGACCAGCAGTTCGCCGATGGTGAGAGGTTCATCATAAAAGCGCGCGATTTCAAGGAGCTGACCGGTCTGAGTGAGGGATTGACCATCAAGGTCTCGCAGGGACTCACCATCTGCATTGCGGTCCTGCTCGTTATCGCGCTGTTCTGGTTCCTGCAGCGGACGCGCACGGGCAAGGCGATGCGGGCCTTTTCCGATAACGAGGACCTGGCGCTGCTGTCCGGCATCAACCCGGATCGCGTCGTGCTGGTGACCTGGATCATCGCCGCCACCCTGGCGACCATCGCCGGAACCCTGTACGGCCTGGACAAAAGCTTCAAACCGTTTACCTATTTTCAACTGCTGCTGCCGATTTTCGCGGCCGCTATCGTAGGCGGCATCGGGCAACCCATAGGCGCCATCGTCGGTGGCTACGTAGTGGCATTCTCGGAAGTGATGCTGACCTACGCCTACAAGAAATTCCTCATCTACCTGCTGCCCGAGAGCTGGCAGCCGGATACCCTGGTACAGCTGTTGTCCACCGACTACAAGTTCGCGGTGTCCTTTCTCATCCTGGTCATCGTGCTGCTGGTCCGGCCCACCGGTATCTTCCGGGGCAAGGTGCTGTGAACCAGGGCGTCCGCACGATCATTGCCTTTACCGTGATGGCAGTACTGCTGATATTCGTGGGCCAGAGCCAGTCCTGGTCGGTGGCGCTGGCCATCCTGAACCTCTGCCTGATCTCGTCCATCATGGCGCTGGGCGTCAATATCCAGTGGGGATACGCCGGGCTGTTCAACGTCGGCATCATGGGCTTTGCGGCGCTGGGTGGCGCAGCAGCGGTGATCGTATCCAAGGCCCCGGTTACCGAGGCGTGGCGTGCCGGCGGCGGGTATCTGCTGGGAGCTTTGGCGGCATGCGTCGCCACCGTGGCGGCCGTGGTTTACATCCGCCGCAATCTGGCGAAGGGACCGGCCAGGGCACTGGCGGTGACGGTAACCATCGTGGCCGGATATTTCATTGCACGCCATTTCTACGAGCCGGCGGTCAGCGCCATCGAGGCCGTCAATCCGGCCAAGACCGGCTACCTCGGCGGACTCGGCCTTCCGATCATTTTCTCCTGGGCCGTGGGCGGCGTATTCGCGGCGGGTGCGGCCTGGATCGTCGGCCGGGTCGCACTGGGCCTGCGCTCGGACTACTTCGCGATTGCGACCCTGGGCATCTCGGAGATCATCATCGCGCTGCTGAAACACGAGGATTGGCTCACCCGGGGCGTGAAGAACGTGACGGGTCTGCCCCGGCCTGTTCCGTACGAGGTGGACCTCCAGACCGCGGGCTGGTTCATATCCCTTACCGAGAAACTGAATGCAGGCGCGCTCTCCGGGCTCAGCGGAGACGCCCGTGCGGTCTTACTTCGGGATCTGGTGATCGACGGATCCAGTCTGTTCGTCAAGCTATGCTACGCGGGCCTGTTCATGCTGGTGCTCGCCCTGATTCTCGGTCTGAGCATGCGGGCGCTGCATTCTCCGTGGGGCAGGATGATGCGCGCCATCCGCGACAACGAGGTCGCCGCCAGCGCCATGGGTAAAAACGTCACCGCCCGCCACCGCCAGGTGTTCATCTTAGGGTCTGCCGTGGTGGGCATCGCGGGCGCCATGCTGACCACCCTGGACGGCCAGTTCACTCCCGGGACCTATCAGCCGCTCCGGTTCACCTTCCTGATCTGGGTGATGGTCATCGTCGGCGGCTCGGGCAACAACCTCGGCTCCGTGCTGGGCGCCTTCGTCATCTGGTTCTTCTGGATAGAAGCGGAGCCGCTGGGCCTGTGGCTCATCGACAACGCCACCTCCTGGATGGACGAGGACAACGCCCTGAGAATCCACCTGCTCGACAGCGCCCAGCACATGCGCCTTCTGACCATGGGTGTCATCCTGCTGCTGGTGATGCGATTCAGCCCGGGCGGCATCCTGCCGGAGACGGTAAAACACACCGCGTCCGGGGCCAGAGCGCAGGAGTAGAGGAATGGGGTGCGGCGGATCCCGCCTCACTCCATTGCGTAGCGAGCGGAGCCGGCGCCAGCCGTCGAAACTGCGCACGCCGGAGTTGCCCATTTAATATCAGAGCATCCACTTCAGCGTACCGTCTTTATCTATGAACTGGTGCTTGAACGCCGCCGCGGCGTGGAGAGCAGCAACCGCTTGGATCGTATAGGCGGTGTAGAAGTGGGCCTGTTCCTTGCGGGATCGAAAGCGCCAGGGCCCAGTGCAGAAGTTTGGTCACCAGGCAACACCGCTGCCTGGAAATTCTGATGAGCATGCCCCCCGTCTATGGTTGCTGACGGATACCTTCGATGCTGATAGTGATCTCCATCTCCTCGCTGGCCGGACCGAGGTTGTAATCCATGCCGAAATCGGAACGCGTCATCGTGTAGGTGGCCTCGAATCCCGCGCGATAGCCGCCCCAGGGGTCCTTGCCCTCACCGACCCGGCTGACATTGACACTGACCGGCAAGGTCACACCGTGCACGCTGAGTTCTCCCTCCAGCAACCCCCCGTTCTCGTCACCGGTATATTTTGCGCCGGTGAACGAAGCTTCGGGGAACTTACCGGTATCCAGGAAATCGGAGCTCCTGAGGTGCTTGTCACGCTCCGCGTGATTGGTATCCACACTGGCCGGGTCGACCTTGACCGAGACCTTGCTGGCCCCGGGATCTTTTGAATCCCAGCTGAACGAGCCGCTGACATCGTTGAACTGCCCGTACATCCAGCTGTATCCGAG
>Ga0316187_10006164_pt1 | contig 10335 bp, 7 predicted proteins | sample CroRivburrow1_MG_FD_204927 | JGI IMG/M metagenome (GOLD analysis project Ga0316187, IMG submission 204927) | Coastal sediment microbial communities from Maine, United States - Cross River worm burrow 1 | ecosystem: Environmental > Aquatic > Marine > Coastal > Sediment | place: USA: Maine... | reverse complement strand
CCGAGAAACATCTCGCGGGATTGCCGGACGAGGAGGCCCACGGCGCCCTCACGGCCATCCGGGGGCTGGGGCCGTGGAGCGCGGCCTACGGCCTGTTGCGGGCCCTGGGCCGGGTGGACGCCCTGCCCGTGGGCGACGCGGGGCTGCGTTCGGCCCTGCGCCATCATTTCCGCCTGGAGAAAATGCCCGATGCCCGGGAGCAGGAAGCCCTGATGGAGCCGATCCGCCCCTACCGGGGGCTGGGCACCTACTACCTCTGGAAGTCCCTCGGCGCCCTGCGCCAGGAGTGAAGACGTGGAGGCCCGCTCCTCTCAGGATTCCTTCTTCCGGTGGGCCACCTTGGGCCAGTAGGTGGGGAAGTCGAAGATGGGGGAGTGGCTGCCCACATGGCAGGTGCGGCAGGTGCGTTCATCGGGACGGGAAGGGTGTGTACCGGGGGAGGCGGCAGGAGTGCCCGCCACCGCTCCAGGAGGCGTGGCAGGCACCTTAACGTGGGCGCGGGAAGGTCCGTGGCAGTTTTCGCATTGCACCCCGCCCAGCTTCGGCGTCAGGTCCTCGCTGAGGAATCCTCCCCGCTCCAGCCCCGCCACATGGCAGGCCAGGCATTCCGGATCGAACTGCTTGCCCACACGGCGCAGGGTGCCCAGCGCCCCGGCATGACGGCTCCCCTGCCACACCCGCTGGGCCTCGGGATGGCAAACCGCGCAGGTCCCGGCCCCGGCAAAGGGGGACTCGCGCTGTTGTTTGTCCATGATTTCCAGGCGCGCGAAGAACATCGCCTTCACCTTCCGGTCGTACTCGGCAAAGACGGGCGGGGCTTCCGGGTGGTCGGCGTAGGTGTCCTTGAGCCAGTCCACCTCCCAGACCGGCGCTCCCGATTTCGGCGGGGCGGCCCCCGCTGGCCATTCGATGCGCAGAAATCCCTGGCCCTTGGTGGGCACCTGGGGCCAGGCGCGTCCTCCCGCCTCTCGCCGGGTGATCTGATTGAGCTCATCCGGCGAGGGATTCCCGGCGACGATCAGATCGAAGAGCCCGCTTTGCCCAAGAGCCACCAGTTCCTCGTCACTGCCGCGAAACAACAGCAACTTCAAGTCATGCCGGGCTTCGGCCTCTAACCCTCGCCAGCGGTTCAGCAGCGCGGGCGTGATCCCTTCCAGGCGCATGGAGGTCTGGGAGCCCTGGTAAACCAGGGCAGGGGAGAGATAGCCGTATATGCCAATGGCGCGGGGAACGCCTCCGATCCGGCGCTTGACGGTTCGAAAGGGTGCGAAACGGCGCCCGATGCCCTCATTGCTGGCCACCCAGGGAAAGCCGGGAGGTAGGGCCGACGCGCCCACCGCCAATTCGTTGGGACCGGGCAGGACCGCCTCCGGCATGTAACGCGCCCACAGGCGGTTGATCAGCACCCCCTTGAGTTCACCCTGGGCCGAGGGTTCTGGATGGTTGTTCCCGAGGTCCACGACAATGGGGTCTATGACAATAGGGTCCGCCACAATGGGCTCCGCACCCGATCCGGGTATTTCCTCCCCCAGATGCCGCGCGAGGTAGGTCATGCGGCGGGCCAAGCCCCCCATCTGCCCCTCCGGGCTGCACCCGCAAGGCTTGATCTCCCCCCGCAGGTCCCCCGCGGCAAGCACGGTCAGGACTCCCGTCCCCCCGGCGGCCTTGGAACCCTCCGCGGCGGAAAGGGGCTGGGCGTCCAGGAGCAGGGCGCCCAGGAGCAGTAACGGCAGGGCCAGGGTCATGGCCCGAATCCAGGGCAACCGCCAGCGGGCGTGTGGAATTGGGATAAGCATCATGGAAGATCGATGGCCTTGGGCGCGATAAGGTTCAATAGACTGGTTTCCGTTTTTCCTTGAAGGCCAGCAATCCTTCCCGCAGGTCGTTCAGGCGGGTGTAGCTCAAAAAGACGCTTTCCTCCAGGTCCAGTCCCGCGTCCAGGGAAACATTGGCCGAGGCATTGAGGAGTTCCTTCATGGCACGGAGTCCGTTGGGGGATTTCCCGCGCAGGGTTGCCGCCCATTCCTCGGCGGTGTCGAGGAGGTTGGCGGCGGGCACGGCCTTGTTGACCAGCCCCAGGGCCTCGGCTTCCGTTCCGCTCACGCGGCTTCCCATCAGCATCATCTCCTTGGCCTTGCGTTGTCCGACCCTCCGGGGGAGACGCTGGGAGGCCCCACCGCCCGGAATCAGGCCGAAGTTGATGTGCTGGTCCCCCAACACTGCATCCTCGGCGGCGATCACCAGATCGCACGCCAGCAGGATTTCCAGCCCCCCGGCCAGCGCATAACCCTGGGTGGCGGCAACCACCGGCAGGGGAAAGCGTTCCAATTTCGAGATGTTGTCCTTCACCTTGCGGATGTAGCGGTTGAGGGCTGGGGCGTCGTCCAACACGGAAAGGATGAATTTCAGGTCCGCCCCCGCGCAGAAGGAACTCCCCTCGCCCCGCAACAGAACCACCCGCACCTTCGCATCCTCGGCCAGGGAATCCAGGGTCTCACCCAGGCGGTCGACCAGATCACCGCTGATCGCATTGAGGGCGTCGGGCCGGTTCAGCACGATCCTGGCCACGCCTTCATTCACCTCACACAACAAGACATCGCTTCCCATGACCTTTTCCTCCTCTGTGTTCGTAGTGGGTTTTCAAGCTGGGAGAGTCGGTTGAGACCGCCCGGAAGTCACATTTTTCCTTGGAGCACCTGTATTCAGCATTTGGAATAGGAACCTGAACCTCCCGGGTGATCCTGATCATTGGACGGGTTCCCGCCCGGATCGCGGCTTACCGCCCGGTGTCCGGCGGCTCACCGCCATTGGGACCCATCGGGGAAGATGGCTCCCCGCCGCTGCCGTTGGAGCCCTCCGGAGGCGGGATGACGCCAAAATCGGAAAATGATCCTTCCTCGGCCCCCTCCTCCTCCCACTCCTCGCCGGGGTCTTCTTCGGGTGGGGGCCTGGGAAGGGAGAAGGCGCTCCACAGGGCAACCCCCATCGCCGCCACGATCAGGACAATCTGCTCGGAGCCTTCGGTCAGGGCCACGCCCAGCAAAAGCAGGAGCAGCAGGAGCAGACCATGGGACAATCGAATTTTCATGCCTTGACCACCATGGATCCCGCACCTTCACAGATTCGCCGCCGGTTGCCCGGCTTGTCGTGGAGGCGCTGAATCATTGCACCACCGTCAGTTGCTGCTGGGCCACGCCCTGTGCATGCAGGCGCCTGCGGTTTCCCGCATCGCAACGGTACATCCTCCCGGTGAGAATGCCCCCGGGGAATTCCACGCTGAAATGGGGCAGCGCCACCACGTTCCCTCCCAGGCTCCTGGCGTGCGCCGCCAGGTCTAGCACGGCGCCTTCACCTCCACCCCCGCCAGCCAATTTGCCAATCCCCGCTTCTCCCGCCACGGCTTCCCCCAAATAGGCACAGCCTTCCCTGGATTGCGGCGGATCGGAAAGGGAAATGTCGTGGAGGAAGTATATCCCCGGGACGGGACCCATCGCCTCGGGCGCCTCTCCCCCAGGGGATTGGGCGCGGGAAGATTCCGGGCCGGGCATGGCCGGAGAATCGCTCTCCATGGCCCCTGAACACCCCACCACGATCAAGGCCAGCCCCAGCGCCAACCCTGCCCACGCAGGCCTGGAAACCGGAAGAATTTCCCTTTTTCCAACAGGGTGATTTATTTGTAACAATTTACATTTCAACGGATTACACATTTTTTTCCGAATCCGTGTTATCCAGTGGGATGGGACTTGTTCATTCAGCGAGTGCCCCTTCACCCAACTCCGGAATTTGCTGAAAGGAGGAGCCCATCAGGCTGAATTCCGGATCAAAGGAGGAAAGAGAATGACGCATCGGTTACCGGGTCCAAGTTCGTGGTTTGCCAGGCTCGCCGGGATGGCGGGTGTGTTGGCGCTCCTGCTCTTCCTGGCCGCGCCCGCATCGGCCATCGAGCGGCGCAAGGATCAGTTCCCCAAGGAGCCATCCTACCTGATCGTGCCCCTTCCATACAGCCTGCCCGGCATCGGTACCGGTTTTTTCGTCCCCGTGTTCTTCTCCAATATCGCCGATTCCACCACCGATGCCTATGCCCTGTTCATCGTGGGTGACGCGGAGGGGCAGATGTTCGGGATTGAAGAACTCCATTTGGTCCCCGAGCACCTCTTTGTGGAGTTGAGATACCAGACCCTGAACAAGGCCGTGGTGAACAACTATGAAACCCGGGGGATGAACGGGAATGGGGACGACTATACCCTGATCGAGTTGAGCAAGGTCGATAACTGGAGGGTGGGTGCGACCGCGAGCTTCTGGGAACGGCAGTTGGAATTCCTGGCCACCCGTTTCAATCAAAAGATTCAGGTGGACCGGCAATTGGACAAGGATGGCAACCTGGAACGGGATTTCATTCCTCCCTACACCGATGAAATGGAATCAACCACTTTCGCCCTGCGGGTGGATTACACCGATGACTTCCAGGATCCCCACAAGGGAGTGCGATTTTCGCTGAGCCGCTCCCAATCCCCCAGCGACGACCCCGACGACCCGGAATTCTACGTCAGGGAGACCGCGATCACCGGTTACATCCCCCTGGGGGAACAAAGCACCCTGGCCCTGCATGCCTTCCGCTCGGACGCCATTGTCACCCGCACCGGCCTCACGGACCTGAACACCATCCTGGACGAGAAACTGGGTTGTCAGGGCGATCCGGGCTGCCAGGCCCTTTTCACCCCCCTGGCCAACAATTTTCGCCTGGGCAACCTCAACGGCACCTCCACCGACCTGGGTGGCGATCAGCGGATGCGCGCCTATCCCCAAAGCCGCTTCCAGGGCGCCCATACCCTATTCTATGCCGCCGAGTTGCGCTGGAACCTCACTCAGGAGGTGACTCCCTTCGATTACTTCATCTGGAAGGATGTGCGCACCGGAATCCAGCTGGCACTGTTTTACGAAGTGGGCAGCGTCTCGGAAACAAGCGACACCCTGGGAGACGAGACCCGCAGCGACTATGGCGTGGGACTGCGCATGGTGGCCGGGTCGGGCGAGGTCTACCGCCTCGATGCCGCCACCGGAGACGAGGGTTCCGAAATCACAGTGATCGTGGATTACCCTTTCTGATCGATCGGGAAATCCCCACGGGGTGAGACGCGTTCAACGCTCCAGGCCCTCTCCCTCCAAGCCCTGGGTTGAGCCGTTGGAAAGCGCATCGGGGGTGACACGGCTCACCACCAGGGCGGACACCCCGACCGCGCCGCCCTCCCGCAACACCTGTGCGCAGGCCCCAAGGGTCGCTCCGGTGGTCAGCACGTCGTCCACCAGAAGCACCCGACGCCCGGCGAGGCCCGCCTTCCTCCCCCCCCGGGGCCGGAGCGCGAAGGCATCGGTCACATTGGCGGCCCGCTCGGCCCCGCTCAGGCGCACCTGGGGCAAGGTGGCCCGGATGCGCTCCAGCATGCTTCCCATCAACCGCGGCGGTTCGCAATCATTCCAACCGCCACCCCGCAGCCAGTGGTGCGCCAGGATCAGGCTCTGGTTGAATCCCCGCTCCCGCAACCGGCTGGAGTGCAGGGGCACAGGCACGACCCAATCGAAGTCAGTTCCTGCCCCCGATTGATGGAGCAATGCCGCCAGCAGGCGAGCCAGGGCATCGTATCCCTGGTACTTGAAGGACCGTATCCAATGGGTGACTGGCGCCTCGTAGCGGCAGGCCGCCCATACATGGTCCAATCCTTCCAGGGTCTGCCTTGCAGGCCCCTCCCCGGGGATGGCAAGCCAGGGCAAATCCTTCCAGCAGGGATCGCACAGATAGGGGAAGCCCCGCCCAGGGGGATCCTCCCCACTGCCACCCCCCGTCATCCCTCCTCTCAACAACCGGCCGCAACGGCGGCAGCAGGGCGGCAGGAGCAGCAGAGGCAGGTTAAACCACGATTTGCCGCGCCTCGATTTGAAAAAATTGAATCGCCCCTTGAGCATCAGCCCCCCCGTTTTCCCCAGGCACAGGAATTTCGGCCCCGGGATTATTCACTGGGATTTTTCACTCCCCGCACTCAGTCCTCCCGGACAGGTTTGTCTCCCGTGGCGGCCTGCGCCGCACCCGAAGGTGCCGTGTCGGGATCACCTTCCACCCCCGAGGCGCCCTTCCGCCGCATTGCCGGCAGGGCCATCAACCAGCGCCAACCCCGCATCATATCCTGCTTGGTGTCTTCCACCGTGTAATAGAGCACGGGCACCACGATCAGCGTGAGCACGGTTGCCACCGAAAGCCCATAGATCACGGCCAGGGCCATGGGAAGCCAGAAGGTGCCCCCCTCGCTCCCGAAAACCACCATCTCCTCCCTGAAAAAATCGATGTCCATCCCGATGGCCACGGGGAGCAGACCCAGCACCGTGGTGACAGCGGTCAGCAGCACCGGCCGCAGGCGCACCATCCCCCCCATGACCACTGCCCGCGCCAGGTCCATTCCCTGGCGCCGCAACTGGTTGATGAAATCGATCAGCACAATGGCGTTGTTCACCACGATCCCCGCCAGGGAGATGACCCCGATCCCCCCCATCATGATGCTGAACGGGCGGTCGTGGATCATCAGTCCCAGGAATACCCCCATCAGCGAAAGGATGACCGAACTCATGATGATGAAGGGCGTGGCCACCGAATTGAATTGAGTCACCAACACCAGGAAGATCAGCAGCAGGGCGGTGTAGAAGCTTTTCTGCAGGAAGCCCTGAGCCTTCTCCCGTTCCTGGTTCTCCCCGGTGTAGCTGAGACGGATGCCCGCGGGCAGGGACATGTCGGCAATCCGTTCGCGCACCTTGCCCAACAACACCGGCCCGGGGGTGCCCTCGGCCGCGTCCCCGGTCACGGTGATGACCCGGTCCAACTGGATATGGCGAAGGGAGCCGAAGCCGGGCCCGGTGGTCACGCGCGCCAGTTCGCTCAGGGGCACCTGCTCACCGGAGGGTGTCATCAAATACAACCGCTCCAGGTGCGAGGACTCCAGCCGAAAGGGCTCGTCCAGGCGCACGATGATGTCGTATTCCTCCTTGCCCTCCCGATACTCGGACACCTTGCGCCCATTGAACGCGGTGCGCACCGTCTGGGCGATTCCCCGCGTGCTGAGCCCCATCCGGGCCGCCTTTTCACGGTCGATCAATACCCGCAGTTCCGGGCGGCTGCGGTCGAAGTCGTCATCCAGGTTCACCAGCCCGGGAACATCGCGAATGCGCTCCTTGATCTGTTCAACCACGTCCAGGATCTGGGGGATTTCCTCCCCGTGCACTTCGATGTTGATCGCCTTGCCCGTGGGAGGCCCATGCTGCTGTTTTTCCATCTTTACATCGGCCCCGGCCACCGGTTCGAGTCCTTCGCGCAATTGTCCGATCACTTCGCTGGGGCGCTGCACCCAATGTTCCCAGTCCGGAAATTCGATGGTGAGATAGCTGAGGTGACTGGTGGCGCTGCCCCCCTCCGAGGCGCCGAAACCGCGCCGTTGCCCTACGTTGGACACAAAGGTGCGCATGGTTTCCCGCAATGGGGCGATCGATCCCTCCACCCGCCTCACCATCCCGTCCGAGATGGCCAGGGTTGTCCCGCTGGGGGCGGTGACCGAGATCGTGGCGGTCTCGGGCTCGGTTTCGGGGAAGAACTCCATGCCCTTGCGCTTGAGGGTGGTTGTGCCATAGGCCACCAGGACCGCCACGAACAAGGCCAGGGTGCAGGGCAACACCACCCACCGCAGCCGCAGGGCCCGTTCCAGCACGCGGCGGTAGATTCGCAACCCCCGCGAGCGTTCCGCGGCGGCAAGGGGATCGGCTTGTTGCCCTTGAAGAGCCTTCGGGCGCCGCATCAGGGTCGAGCACAACACGGGATTGATGATCAACGCCACCACCAGGGAGGCGCTCAGGGCCACGATGAGGGTCTGGGGCAGGTAGGTCATGAACTCACCCACCACACCCGGCATGAAGATCACCGGGGCAAAAGCGACCAGGGTGGTGATGGTGGACGTGGTCACCGGTATGGCCACTTCGCTGATGCCGTCCCGTGCGGCGGCGAAGCGCGACTTACCCCCTTGCACATGGCGAAAGATGTTCTCCACCACCACCACCGCATTGTCCACCAGCATTCCCAGCGCCAGGATCAGGCTGAAAAGCACCACGAAATTCAAGGTGTAGCCCAACGCCTCCAGCACCAGCAGGGTCAGCAGAAAGGACATGGGAATGGCCGCCGCCACGAACAGGGCGTTGCGAAATCCCATCACCACCAGCAGCACCAGGAACACCAGAAGAAATCCGCTGATGATATTGTTTTCCAGGTCGCGCACGATGCGTTCCACAAACAGTCCCTGATCGGCGAGAATCGTGAATCCGATGCGCTGGTCATGCTTTTCCGCGTAGACGTCGACCAGGGCCTTCACCTCGTCTCGAATACTCAGCAGGGGTTCGCCGCTGCGCTTGGTCACCACCAGGGAGACCGACTCCTTTCCATCCAGGCGCGAGCGACTGGTGGGTTCCTTGAATCCGAATACCACCCTGGCCAGGTCTCGCACGAACACCGGCACCTGCCCCGGAGCAGCCACCACCACCTGGTTGATCTCTTCCGGGGACTGAAATTCTCCAGGCACGCGAATGAGGAACTTGGTGGGCCCCATTTCCAGGGATCCCCCTGGAATATTGGCGTTTTCCGCTTCCACCGCCCGTGAAACCTGATCCAGGGACAAACGGTAGTAGCGCAGCTTTTCCGGGTCCACATACACCTTCACCTCGCGTTCCAGCCCACCCGCGCGGCGCACCTCCAACACCCCGGGAATGGCCTCGATCTCCTCGCGCAAATCCTCGGCCACTTCCTTCATGGCCTCCAACCCCACCTGGCCCGCGAGATTGATGAGGAGCATGGGCTGTTCAGAAATATTGATCTCCGCGATGATCGGGTCTTCCACATCTTCGGGCAATTCAGGACGCACCTCGTCCAACTTCTCGCGCACCTTGGTGCGGGCCTCGTCCACATCGAACCCCAGATGGAACTCCAGGGTAATCGCAGAGGCCCCTTCGGCCGAGGTGGACTTGATCTCTTTCAGGTTGTCCACCCCTTGCAACTTGGGCTCAACCTTTCGCGTGACCAGGGATTCCACATCTTCGGGCGACGCTCCGGGATAGGGCACCGTGACGATCAGCAGGGGGATCTGGATGTCGGGGGATGCCTCGCGGGGCAGGGAACGGTAGGAGGAGATCCCCAGGGATACGATCATCACCATCAGGATGAAGACCGAAGCCGGATTGCGGATGGCGATGTGGCTGGGATTCATCGGCGGATCATGGATGGGATGGGTGGGGTGGGGGGGGACGTCTGTGTCGGATTGGGGTGCGGGTTAACGGCCCTTGCCCACGATTTGCACCGGCTCGTTGGGCACCAGCTTTTGCTGGCCGGTGACGACCACCTGGTCTCCGAAGGCCAGCCCCGCAAGAATCTGCACCTCCCCGCCGGTGGAAGCTCCGGTGCGCACCGTGCGCTCCAGGGCACGCCCCTCGCGGACGATAAACACCACCCGCCCCAGTTCCCTTTCCAGCACCGCATGGCGGGGCACAAGCACCTGCCGGGCATGCCGGGCCAGTTCCACCTGCACCCGGGAAAGCATCCCCGGGCGAAGCCTCCCCCTGGCATTGTCCAACTCGGCTTCCACGGGAAAGGTGCGTGTCTTCAGGTCGGCCTCCAGCCCCACCAGACGCACCGTGCCGGAGAAGTCCTCGCCGGGAAGCGCATCCACACCCACCATCACCACCTTGCCGGCCTTCAGGTGGCGCACCTCCCGCTCCGGAACATTGAACACCGCGCGCAACCGCCGCGTGTTCAGAATCTCGGCGATCAGGGTTCCCTTGTTGACGAATTCCCCCTTTTCCACCCCCTTGGTCTTTACAAACCCTTCGATGGGGGATTGAGGCTGTGATTTGGCCAGATCGATTTCCGCCAGTCCCAGCCGGAGTTTGGCCACGTCGCGCTGATTCCGGCCCAGGTCCAGCCGGGATTGGGGGATGAGTTTCCGGCTGGCCAGGTCCTCATCGCGTTTGAAGTTGGCCTCGGCCAGATACAGATCCGACCGGGCCAGATCGCGACGCAGGGTGAACTGGTCGGTGGAGACCCTGGCCAGGATGTTTCCAGGCTCCACCGCCTCACCCTCCTCAAAAAACAAACCCTCCACCGTGCCTTCCACCTCGGCCTTCAATTGCACCCGCTCCCAGGGCAGCAGATGACCCACGTACGTGGCTTGCAGGGTAAAATCGCGGGGCTGAAGCGTGGTCACTTCCACATAGGTGCCGGTGGCGGGAGGAGCCTCGCGGGTAATTCCCTGGGCAGTG
>Ga0316187_10006163_pt1 | contig 10336 bp, 14 predicted proteins | sample CroRivburrow1_MG_FD_204927 | JGI IMG/M metagenome (GOLD analysis project Ga0316187, IMG submission 204927) | Coastal sediment microbial communities from Maine, United States - Cross River worm burrow 1 | ecosystem: Environmental > Aquatic > Marine > Coastal > Sediment | place: USA: Maine... | reverse complement strand
CAAGTCCCATACCCTGTGCCCAAGACGTTTGCCCCTGGCCTCGAAGCGCGTCTCCAGACGCTGGTAAGGACCATCGGACATATCTCGGCCCGCCGCCGACTCGCTCACGAGATCGGGCTGCGCGTCCAGGACGTTCAGCATCCAGCGGGCGTAAGGCTCCCAGTCTGTGGCGAGCCAGAGCCTGCCCTCGGGTCGCAGCCTGTCCACCAGCAGGGCCACAAAATCAGCCTGGATCAGTCGCCGCTTGTGGTGGCGTTTCTTGGGCCACGGATCAGGAAAGAAGATCCGAACCTCATCGATTTTTGCACCACCCAGAGACTTTGCCAGCACGTCTTCCGCGGCCGCTTCAAATATCCGGACATTGCTCAGCTGCTGACGCTCCAGACCGAGCAGTAGCGACCCTATCCCCGGCTGGTAGACTTCGACGCCGAAGAGATTCCACTCCGGCCGTTCTACCGCCCAGCGAAGCAGCGCCTGGCCCATGCCGAAACCAATTTCGAGCCCTGTCGGCCCTGGTCTGCCAAAGGCGTTTTCTGCACCTGAAGGTTCGAGGTCGACAGGTAAGCAATACCGATCGGTTAGCTGGTCCAGGGCGCGGGCCTGTCCAGCGGTCATGCGACCTCGCCGCCTAACATAGACCTGGGTCTGATCCCGGGGACCAGGAGCCTGAGGCGACTTCACCGCTTAGAAACGCTGCTCTGGGCTGCCACTATCAGACAGCTCCACCCGACAACAAAGGCTACGCCACCAAGCGGCGTGACCGGGCCAAGGGCACTGGGCCCACCCAGCGCCAGCGCGTAAAGACTACCGGAGAACAAAAGAATTCCTGCCATCAATGCAAGCGCTGCAACTGATAGGGAGACTGGGGGTTCCTGTGAGCCTTCCGAGCCGAGCTTCAGCCAGAGACCCGTTGTGACGAGCAGAAGCGCATGCACAAGCTGATAGAATACGGCCGTATCCCAGGTTTCCAGCGCGTCTGCGCCAAGTCGAACTTCTAGCCCGTGAGCGCCAAATGCTCCCGCAATCACGCCCATACCCCCTAGCAGCGCCCCGGCACTCACGCAAAGCTGCCAGCGGGCCATCACTCAGGCGGCCATGGCGCCCTTCAGCTTTTGCATGGCGTTCTTTTCAATCTGCCGGATACGTTCCGCCGATACCTGGTACTTGCCCGCCAGGTCGTGGAGCGTTGACTTGCCATCGTCAAGCCAGCGCTGCTGAATGATATCGCGGCTTCGGTCATCAAGAACTGTCAACGCTGCGCCGAGCTTTTCAAGCGCCATGCTCTTATCATCCTCTTCGGCAACCAGCTCCGCGGGGTCGGCACCTTCCAGCTCGAGGTAGTGAACAGGAGCCAGGCTGCCGCCCTCCTCGTCATCATCCGCAGCCAGACCGTCAAAGGAAAGATCGCTGCTGGCCATTCGACCTTCCATCCGCGTCACCTCTTCTTCGCTGACACCCAACTCGCTGGCCATGCTGCGCGTTTCTTCCTGGGTCAGCCAGGCAAGGCGCTTTTTGCTGCTTCTGAGGTTAAAGAACAGCTTCCGCTGCGCCTTGGTCGTAGCCACTTTCACGATGCGCCAGTTGCGCAGAATGAACTCGTGCATCTCGGCTTTGATCCAGTGCACGGCAAACGAAATGAGTCGTACACCAACTTCCGGGTTGAAACGCTTGACGGCCTTCATGAGACCCAGGTTGCCTTCCTGAATGAGGTCAGCCAGGGGCAGTCCGTAGCCGCGATAGGAACGCGCCAGATGCACAACGAACCGCAGGTGGCTGAGCACCAGCTCACGGGCAGCCTGAAGGTCGTTTTCGTAATAAAAACGCTCCGCGAGGGCTTTCTCCTCATCCGCGGTAAGCACCGGAATAACGCTAACGGTGTTAATGTACGCGTCGAGATCGCGACCTGGCGACAGGGCGTTCAAAGAAAGTATGTCAGAAGCCATATGCTACCTCCGGTAACACCAATCCCTTAATTCTAGCACTCCCTTCCTGAGACTGCTAAGCCTGAATATGGTTCCCTAAGAGCCTGTTTTCAAAGTATTTGCAAATTTCCAAGACGCTGTCGGGCGGCGAGAAGCGCGCCAAGGACGCCGAGAATGCCACCGATCGCGAAGAGGACGCCGAGGAAGCTGGGGTCGAAACCGGCCAGCTCAAGATTCTGGCTGTAGCTGCCGAGCAGGTTCGTGAGCGGAGTCTCAACAACCAACAGGCTCAGGCTGATGAGCATGGCAGCAACCAGCCCGCCACCCAGCCCGTAAAACACGCCGAAATAGAGGAATGGCCGCCTGATCTGTCGATCGGTGGCGCCTACCAGCTTGAGCACCCGCAGTTCTTCGAGGCGACTTTCGATCGCCAGACGCACGGAAGTGGCGGTCACCAGAACGGCCCCTATACCGAACAGGAGCCCCAGCATGATACCTAACCGACTGATCACCCGTGTAATTTCCGTGACCCGCTCCAGCCAGGTTTTCTCGACTGACACCTCAGCGACCCCGGGGGCTGAAGTGACCAGATCCGCGAGCCGCTGCAGATCGGCAAGGCCAGAACCGCCCTCCAACACCGCACGGGCCGAAGCCGGCAGAGGATTTTCATCCAGCAGCTCGAGCGCGTCGGTCAGGCTGGCATAGCTCTGAAACTCCGCCAGCGCCTGGGCCTGGGAGATAAACGTGACCCCATGAACAGATGCATCGCCTCGCAGGGTTTCAACGACCTCCTTAATCGCCGGGTCCGAGGCGTCGAGCTGGAAGTAAACGGACAGACCGGGTCGACCGTCCCAGGCGTCGGTCATTGCTCCAAGATTGACCTGCAGAAGAAACAGTCCTGCGGGCAAAGCCAAGGCGATGCCCACCAGCAGCCACACCAGCAGGCTGGTGCCCATCCGGGCGCTGACGAAGTGCAGCGTTTCCCGCGCGACCCTCAGATGATCGCGACAGCCAGCGGCGAGACCAGATCGATTGCGCGGCCAGGGATCAAGGCTGAACTTAGACTTCGACCCCCTAGACTTCGACCCCTTAGACCTCGACCCCTTAGACTTCGACATGGCGGGACTCGTCCGTGGGTAGCTCTCCGGAAACGTACTCAGCCTCATCCCTAACCACCGCACCATGGCTCAGTTCGATGATCCGGGCATCCATCGTCTCTATCAGCTCGCGGTCGTGGCTAGCGACAATGACCGTGGTTCCGACCTGATGAAATTGCTCGAATAGCTGCATGATGTCTCGGGACAAGGCAGGATCCAGATTCCCTGTCGGCTCGTCCGCCAGGAGGATCTTAGGTCTCGTCACAACAGCGCGCGCGATGCCTACCCGCTGCTGTTCGCCAGTTGACAGATAAGGGGGGTATAGCCCCTCCCTGCTCAACAATCCAACCAGAGACAGCGCCGCCCGCACCCGCTTACCGATGTCCTTTTCCTTCAGGCCCACAACCCTCAGAGGCAGCGCCACATTCTCAAACACGGTGCGGTGAGTCAGCAGATGATGGTCCTGAAACACCGCTCCCAGATTCTGCCGGTAGTGGGCCAGGCGCGCCGGCGGGATCTGAGTCACGTTGACACCGTTGACCAGAATCTGCCCTCTGGTCGGTCTGTCCAGACACAGCAGCAGCTTGAGAAACGTACTTTTTCCGGCGCCCGAATGGCCCGTAAGAAAAGTCATGGAGCCTTCTTCGAAAGCAGCCGTTATGTCCCGCAGCGCTTCATGCCCGTTCTCGAAACGCTTGCTCACCTGATGGAACTCAATCTGGCTCATAGGACGGCCTGTCCCGGGCTAACGACCGCGTCGGGGGCTCCGACCGCGACCCAAGGCGCGGGCGACTGCTCAACATTTCCCTCGGGACCCGACATCATTCGTTCGCCAGCAGCGCGTCGACAAAGGGTTCCGCGGCGAAAGGCTTGAGATCGTCAATACCCTCGCCGATGCCAATGAAATAGATGGGCTTACGAATCTGGCGGGCAATCGCAAACACCACACCGGCTTTCGCCGTGCCATCAAGCTTGGTGAGGATGAGTCCTGTCACACCTGCCGCAGCATCGAATTCCCGCACCTGGGAAAGCGCGTTCTGCCCGACGCCGGCATCCAGAACCAGCAGAACCTCATGCGGAGCCCTGGCATTAAGACGCTGCACGACACGCTTGATCTTCGCCAGCTCTTCCATGAGGTTAGCCTTGGCCTGCAGCCTTCCAGCAGTGTCAGCTATGAGCACGTCGATTCCTCTCGACTCCGCCGCCTGCACGGCATCGTAGACCACCGAGGCGCTATCGGCGCCCTGCCCCTGCGCAACAACGGCAACGTCGTTGCGCTCGCCCCAAGCCTGCAACTGCTCCACCGCCGCCGCGCGAAAGGTATCCCCGGCCGCAAGCATTACCGACAACCCCTGCTGCTTGAAGTAACGCGCAAGCTTGCCGATGCTGGTGGTCTTCCCCGCGCCGTTTACTCCAACCATGAAAATCACGAAGGGACGGTCGGCGGCGGGTACCTCGAAAGGCTTTACCAGAGGATCCACCAGCTCCTTGAGCAGCAATCCAAGAGCGCCGTGCAGTGCCACGGTATCGTTGAGCTCTTTGCGGCGCACCCGTCTGGAAAGATCGGCCATGATTTCCTGCGTCGTATCGAGGCCAACGTCAGTCAGCAGCAGGGCTGTTTCGAGATCGTCGAGCACCTCCTGATCGATTTCTTTCTCGCCAAGAAGCAGATTTCCCACGCCTTCTGCCAGCTGGCTGCGGGTCTTGCCCAGGCTGGTGCTGAGGCGCTTCCAGAAACCGCCCCTACCGCTTTTTTCTTCTGTTTCACTCAACGTTCTTGTTCACTGACCGCGTTTGAATCAACATGCACCCCTAAAATCGTAAAGAAACCACACTCGGCTCCGCTCATTCTCCACCCATTCTTCACTCATTGATGGCCGCAAACGAAGTTCGCATTATCGGCGGTAACTGGAGAGGGCGAAAGCTCAGCTTTCCTTCTGCGCCGGCACTTCGCCCATCCCTCGGCCGCGTGCGGGAAACCTTGTTCAACTGGCTGCGAGAAGATGTCGCCGACAGTCGGTGCCTGGACCTCTACGCAGGCAGCGGCGCTCTGGGTTTCGAAGCCCTTTCCAGAGGAGCCGCCGAGGTAACCTTTGTCGACCGGGACCCGAAAGTAATCAAGGCGCTGCAAGGGAATGCGGTACGTCTGAACGCGCAGGGCTGCATCATCATCCGCAGCGTCGCCCGCAAATTTCTCGCTCGAGCGAAGCAACCGTGGGACATTGTTTTTCTCGATCCGCCGTTTGCCGAAAACGACCTGGCGACCACGCTCGACGATCTGCGACAGCGGAATTTGCTCAGCCATCGGGGGCTCGTCTATTTCGAAGTGTCGAAGCGTACGCAACTGGACATGCGGGGATGGACCATGGTGAAGGAAAGCGCTGCCGGGGAAACCCGGTTCGGCTTGCTGTCTTCCGTTTCCTTGCCACCAACAGTCTAGGTCGATACCATCCGGCGCTTTCGCACATCCTTGGGGGATGCGACATGAACGTGGTGGTTTACCCAGGATCATTCAATCCGATTACCAATGGACATACAGATCTTGTAAAGCGGGCTCTGAATCTGTTTGACCACGTGGTCGTCGCCATCGGAACCTCGGCTCAGAAGGATCCTCGAGTAGATCTCAAGGACCGGATCGAGCTGTGTCGAGAGGTGGTGTCAGAATTCGGCGACAAGGTCTCGGTGGACGGATTCAACACGCTGCTGGTCGATTACGTCCGAACAAAAAATGCGCGCTTCATCCTGCGAGGCTTACGTACGGTTACGGATTTCGACTACGAGTTTCAGATGGCAGAAATGAACCAGTCGCTGGATCCGAACATAGAGTACGTGTTTCTGCCCACATCCAAGGACTGCTCGTTCATCTCGTCAACCCTGGTGCGAGAAATCGCCGCGCTGGGCGGCAACATCTCACAGTTCGTCCACCCGGCCGTCGTCCGGGCTTACGTAAAGTAGATCAGCCTAACGGGGCGCCTGATAACGTCCGGAAACCCGGCATCCCAGGCAACGCATGAAGGTTTCCTGCGCCGGCTTCTTGACCAGCTCGTCCGCCGCGTGGCCAACACCACCAGCCAACGCCGTAAACGGCAGGCTCACCAGAAAGACCACTGAACTCACCGCGGTTATCGCCACGCCGAAGGGGCGGGCTACCACGAGATCCACAGCCATCTCACCTGCAGAGGGTTGATCTTCGTCGGCCGCAAATGCGGGCAAACCGGGTGTTCCGATCAGTGCCAGGCAAAGCAGCATCAGGCCCATTCGCTTCATTTTCAACGTCCTACAAGCCAAAGGTCTAACAGACAGGCACAATACCCGTCTATCTGTAGAATATCCCTACAGCGCCTTTAACTCTAGCATCGATATGGCCGCAAACCTTGGGACCGTTGGCATTTTGGGCAGAAAACAGTGGCCCGCTGCCCGATTCTGAGGCCCTTGAGCGGCGTTTCGCAGACTTTGCAGAGCTGCCCACTTCGACCATATACGTAAAGAGACTGTTTAAAATACCCTGGCTGACCATCCTGATTGACGAAATCCCGAAGCGTGGTTCCGCCCATGGCTATGGCCTGCTGCAGCACCTCCTGAACGGCACTGGCGAGGCGTTCGTAGCTGGCGAGGGTCACCGTGTGTGCCCGCAGAGACGGACGAATTCCGGCCATGAACAGGGCTTCGTTAGCATAGATGTTGCCGACACCTACAACCACATGCGCATCCATTAGAAAATTCTTCACCGCGACTTTACGCCGTCGCGCCGTTGTCTTGAGGTACGCACCTGAAAAAGCATCCGATAGGGGCTCCGGGCCCAGCGCACACAGCAGCCAGTGCTCCATAACAGGGTGAGGCTGCCAGTGAATACTGCCGAAGCGCCTGGGATCGTTGAAACGTAAAACGCGTTCATCGTCAAGAAGCAGGTCTATGTGATCGTGCTTCAGCAAAGGCGCGTCTGCAGGGAGCACCCGCAAGCTTCCGGACATACCCAGATGCATGATGAGAGCGCCTTGATCAAAATGAATGAGGAGGTACTTGGCGCGACGACCGACGCCAAGAATCTGCTGGCCCTGCAGTGCCTGGGGGATTTTGACAGGCCAGCGAAGCGCCGCGTTGCGTATCACCCAATCCTTGAGATGGCGTCCCGAGAGATGGGGCTCGATGCCGCGCCTTGTGGTTTCAACTTCAGGAAGTTCAGGCACCTGGAATTAGGCCCCATCGCTCAAAGCCGGTTCCAGCATGAAAAGAACAGCCAGGAGACGCTCGTCGGTTCCAGGGAAGAATCCCAGGCAAGAGAACGGCCTGTGGGAGGCTCTACTTGATCTTTGCTTCGGTGTACAGGACGTGCTTGCGAACAACAGGGTCGTACTTTTTCATCTCCAGCTTGTCCGGCGTATTGCGCTTGTTCTTGTCCGTGGTGTAGTAGTGGCCAGTGCCGGCACTAGAAACCAGTTTGATCTTTTCCCGCATTATCTGTTGTCCGTATTATCTATTGCTGATCAGCCCGAGACGCGGTTATTGCGGTCGCGTGAAAGACCCGGTGAGGGCGCTCACGCCCTATACCTTTTCGCCTCGCCCACGCATTTCCGCGAGAACCTGATCGATACCCTTCTTGTCGATTATGCGCATTCCCTTGGAGGAAACTCGCAGTCGTACGAAGCGCTTTTCGCTGTCCACCCAGAAACGGTGGTAGTGAAGGTTCGGTGAAAAGCGCCGACGCGTCTTGTTTTGCGCGTGACTGACGTTGTTCCCCGCCATGGGCCGTTTTCCCGTCACCTGACAGACTTGAGACATGGCTCGATGGTCCGAAAAAAAGAGGCGCGTTTATACCAGAGAGCCTGGCAGGGGGCAAGCTGAGGGCACAGGGTCCGCAGGTTGCAGGCCCAGCGAAAGGGATCAGACCAGGCCCCGCTCTGCGAGGGAAACCGTCTGCCCATGGCCCACCACAATGTGGTCCAGGACTCTGATTTCCAGGCGCATCAGCAGCAGCCGAAGCTCTTCCGTCAGACGCACATCGCTGGGGCTCGGCTCGGCATTTCCAGAGGGATGATTATGCGCTAGCACAACCGAAGCGGCATTGTGCACAAGCGCCTGCTTGAGAACTTCCCTCGGGTGAACGCTGGTGCGATCTATGGACCCCAGAAAGAGCACCTCGAAGGCCAACAGGCGATGACGCGCATCCAGAAACAGACAGCCGAAGACCTCCCGTTCCAGACCGGAAAGCTTGTGCTGCAGGTACGTGCGCACCGCCACCGTATCAGTGAGCAACGGGCGATGAGCGATGCCCGCTTCGGCGTGACGCGACCCCAAGCCAACCACCGCCTTCAGCTGCGCGATCTTTGCCGGCCCAAGTCCACGCACTTCAGCCAGCCTTCGGGGATGCGCTTCCAGCAGGGGCCGCAGACCCCCGAACCGCACCAGGAGGCTTCTGGAGAAAGCCACGACATCCATGCTGCCGTCTCCTGATCCTAGGCAGACCGCCAGCAGTTCGGCATCCGTGAGACTTTCAGGCCCGTGGCGCAGCAGACGCTCGCGGGGGCGTTCGCCGCTGGGCCAGCAGGACAGGGGAATCGGTTTGGCCGAAGGCTCGACCGAAGGTTCGGCTGAGGGTTCAACCCAAAGTGGCCCTGAACTGGGTCGCCCTGAACTGGGTCGCCCTGAACTGGGTCGCCCTGAACTGGGTGGTAACCGGCGACGCGTCATCCAGGCCTCCTTATCTCTTGCCCCGGGGGTGGCCTTTCAGGCGATTTCTGTTCCCCCAACGCCCGCACCGAATCAGCTTCACTGCGCCATCAAGGCGCGGGAGGCGAGATTTCCGATTCCGCTAACCCGTTTCCGTACTAATGCCCACGTCGTCATAGTGGGCACAGGTTGGTGGTGGTATCTTTGCCGCAGCTATTGTCAGTCGGGAGCCTTCATGGCCGACACCAGAAGCAAAGGCCAGGATTCGCTTTCCGGAGGTGGCATCCTTTCCGGATGTCGCATCATAGTCGGAGTTTCCGGCGGCATCGCTGCGTACAAGACGCCTGTGCTTGTGAGACGTCTGAGGGAGGCCGGCGCAGACGTTCAGGTGGTGATGACAGCCAACGCACGCCACTTCGTCACCGCCACTACCCTGCAAGCAGTTTCCGGGATGCCGGTAAGAGACAGCTTGTGGGACGCCGCAGCCGAGGCCGCGATGGGCCATATCGAGCTTGCTCGCTGGGCTGACCTGATCGTCATCGCGCCAACCACCGCGGACACGCTCAGCCGACTGGCGGCCGGACGAGCGGACGACCTGCTGAGCACGCTACGCCTCGCCAGCCGCGCGCCCGTGTTGCTGGCACCAGCGATGAACAACAGCATGTGGGATCATCCGGCCACCCGAAGAAACCTGCAGAGACTCAAAGACGACGGATGCACGATCCTCGGCCCTGACAGCGGCCCCCAGGCCTGTGGGGAAACGGGCCCTGGTCGGATGCAGGAACCGGAAGCGCTGTTCGCGGCGGTTCGCGATCACTGCCTGTCGATCGCCAGCTGGAACAGCCTCGCTACCCCTGATCGCTCATCCCCCCATCTGGGCGGGCTGAAGGGCAAAAGGTTTCTGATCACGGCAGGTCCCACCCGGGAAGCTATCGATCCCGTACGTTACATAAGCAACGAGAGTTCGGGCAAGCAGGGTTACGCCCTGGCCAGCGCAGCTCTGCGCGCCGGGGGCGAGGTAACTCTGATCAGCGGTCCCGTTAACATCGCCCCCCCCGCAGGCGTGACGACGATACCGGTCACCACCGCCCGGCAGATGAACGACGCGGTTCAGGCACAGCTTCCAGAAACCGATATCTTCATTGGCGTTGCCGCTGTGGCCGACTACCGGCCAGCAGAAGAAAAAGATCAGAAAATCAAAAAGTTACCAGGGGGCGAAAAGGGTTTGAGCCTTTCATTGGTGGAGAATCCGGATATCATCGCCGGCGTTTCCAGCAGCCAGAACCGGCCTTTCGTCGTCGGCTTCGCTGCAGAGACACAGGACGCTCTCCGCAACGCCAGAGAGAAACGTAAACGCAAGGGTATGGACATGATCGTCGTCAACGACGTCGCAAACCCTGACATTGGCTTCAACAGTGAAGAGAATGCAGTAGCGGTGATCTGGCATGGGGGTGAGGAAAATCTTCCGCAATCCAGTAAAACGCGGCTGGCGGAACGGATAATTGACCGGATCGCTACTTGTTTTGTCGACCAGTTAGCGACCGCAAACCCCGAATCCGTGGCAGAGTAAAGAACAGGCACCCACAGACAGGGCCCTCGAGGTGGCCGACGCTGCGCGTGGCGACTACCATAGCAACAGCGCGGAAAGGA
>Ga0316187_10006162_pt1 | contig 10337 bp, 6 predicted proteins | sample CroRivburrow1_MG_FD_204927 | JGI IMG/M metagenome (GOLD analysis project Ga0316187, IMG submission 204927) | Coastal sediment microbial communities from Maine, United States - Cross River worm burrow 1 | ecosystem: Environmental > Aquatic > Marine > Coastal > Sediment | place: USA: Maine... | reverse complement strand
GTCCGTTGTGGGCACAACTCGGTCTCTGGAGTAGAGAGTTTGAGCGTCAGCTTTCTCGATAGGAGACGCTGAGATTCGCATCTTGGGAGGCAGCGAACGGCACACTGCGGACGCTCGTAATTTTTGCGGTAGGCAGCAAAAACGACCCAATTGAAACACTGGAGCACTAGTGTTCTAACACTGATTTTTGAAGAAGATGCCTTGTTCAAGATTGTTCGTAGTACGACACTATCTGAGACTACACCCTGTGCGAGGGAATGAGACAAGTTGAGGGCTTAATGCAAAAAAGCCGAATTGCGCGTACAGTTCCGAATAAAGCGATTTCTTAAATTCAGCTTGTAGGCCCTAATGAGGATAAGGGAGGTGCCAAGATGTTTAGATACAGAAATGCATTACGTCAGCTTGCCGGTAAACTTTTCCTGAACAAAAGTGAACTAGATACCGCTCTAACTTATACCATAGCGACCATAACTTCTGGTATCGGTGCGATTGCCAGGTGGCAAAAACCAAAACAGCGTAAACCAACCAAGTTTCAGCTGATATATCCAGGTCTCGCATGCGCTTTGGTTACGGTTATTCCCAACTTCGCAGTTGCGCAGTCTTCACCAACAGATGTCCCGGTTATTGGGTACCTCGCCTGGTGGCCCTGCAAGACGCCCTCAAGTATGAGCTCAGATATCTCACGTGGGCTCACTGATCTTGGTCATAAGCCGGGCGAGACTATAATGATCGAGTGTCGTAGTGCCAACCAAAGCCCCGAAGGCCTCACCACAGCGGCAGCAGAACTGGTGGAGCTTCGAGTTGACATGATTGTGAGTACGTCAGAGCCAGCTGCGAGGGCTGCTTATGGGGCCACCAAAACCATCCCTATAGTTTCTATTTTTAGCGGTGATCCAATAAGCGCCGGCATGGCTCGCAGTCTTGCGCAACCAGGCGGTAACGCCACCGGCGTGAGCTACTACGCGACAGAGCTGACTGGCAAGCGCCTGGATCTCTTGAGAAAGGCGGTCCCAAAACTTTCCGCGGTCGACGTGCTGTCGAACCCGGATGTCTCCTACTTCCCTTTTGAAGAGGACACTAAGCGGGCGGCTGGGTTGCTCGGTATCGCAGTAAGAGTCCATCATGTGCGAACACCTACCGACATCGATAACGCTTTCGCCACGATGAAGGCTGAGAATGCACAGGCGGTCTTCGTGCTACCCGACTTGATGCTCGCAGGGGAAGGGAGTCGAATCGCGGCCCTGGCGATCGAACAGCAGCTTCCGTCCATGACCTGGGGTTCCTGGTACGCAAACCAGGGTTGTCTTTTGGCCTATTCCACACGGTACGACGAACTCCAATATCGCCTTGGATATTATATCGACCGCATACTAAAAGGCGCGAAGCCGGGGGACTTACCGATAGAGCAGCCGACGCAATACTCTCTTTCGATCAATCTAAAGACGGCTAAAATCCTAGGACTCAAGCTGCCGCAAACCCTGCTGCTGCAAGCCGACAATTTCATCGAATGAGTTACTCAGACAAGAATTACCTGTGTAAATACATTTGCAGGTACGGATGAGCGAGTCCGACAACAAGGATATCGTGCACCAGGGAGCAGCTGTCAAAGTTGGAGGAGGCCGACTCGTCCGACGAACCTTCATTATCGCACTTGCATTAGTGAGTAGCGGGTTGCTTGTCGGCGGTGGAGTAGAGCTTTACCTGCGTTACAACGAAAGCGTTGAAAGTATACGGGTGCTGCAACAGGAGATGGGGCGAGGAGCGGCCTTTAGGATTCATCAATATGTGGAAGAAATTGAAAAGACGATGCGTGCTTCCACATTGACACCAGAAATCATCAGCACCGGCTTGAGCGAAGCCTACGAATTTGAGCTCATAAAACTGTTGAAAGTCGCCCCTGCGGTTACGACTATTGCCGTTCTGGATGCGGACGGCCAGGAACGGTTCAAACTTTCACGACTCAAAATGGTCCGCCCGGAAGACCTGGAGGACCGCGCGACAGACCAGGCATTCCTTCAGGTCCGGGGAGACAGATCATTCTTTGGGCCGGTCTACCTGGTGCAAGGGTCTGAACCTTACATGCGTATCGCAGTACCCATTAAGCGTTTCAACGGAGTAATCGGTGTTCTGATCGCGGAAGTCAACTTGAAACATATCTGGGGCGTAGTCTCAGATATTCACGTAGGCGAAACAGGGTATGCTTACGTTACCTCTGGGAATGGAGACCTGATTGCGCATCCAGATATACACCTGGTTCTCGAAGGACGAAATCTTAAGAATCTTGCCCAGGTTCAGTTGGCCCTGGAAGGTGCGCCGATTCCTCTTGCCCCCCAGGTAAACTTTGCGGGACAGAAAGTTTTCGTAGCTTACGCACCTATTCCTGATCTGAAGTGGGTAGTTTTCGTTGAACGGCTTGCCGTTGAAGCTTACGCTCCACTCTACGCTTCTCTTTTTCGCACCGCGGGTCTGCTTTTTGCCGGCCTTGGTATGGCAGTGCTGGCTAGCCTGTTGATCGGTATCCGGGTAGTACGGCCACTGCAAGAACTCCGTCAGGGCGTGACTCGTATCGGTGCAGGTGAACTAGATCATCGCATTGACATTCGGACCGGCGATGAACTGGAGGCCCTTGCGGACGAGTTTAACCAGATGACCACGAAGCTGCGGGAATCTTACGCTAGCAACGAACGTATAAGCCAATTGAAACGGTTTTTTTCCCCGCAGGTCGCCGAGCTTATCGTCTCTTCCGGAGAAGATGCACTCACTGAGAGTCACCGGCAAGAAATTACCGTGGTTTTCTGTGATCTCCGAAACTTCACGGAATTTTCCTCAACAGCTGAACCCGAAGAAGCTATGCGAGTACTTCAAGAGTACTACAAGGTTCTTGGAGCTTTGCTATATCGTTTCGAAGCGACAATCGAGCATTTCGCAGGCGATGGGTTGATGGCCTTTTTTAATGACCCTATACCATGTCCGGATCCGGAAGCACGTGCCGTGCGCATGGCAGTGATGATGCAACAGGATGTAAGCAAGCTCATAGAGCAGTGGAGCAAGCGGGGTCTCAATTTGGGTTTCGGAATTGGAATCTCCTCGGGATACGCCACGCTAGGACATATTGGCTCTGAAGAGCAGTTTCACTACGCGGCTATCGGCTCTGTAGCTAACCTTGCATCTCGCCTTTGCGATAAGGCCCTCAGTGGACAAACCCTGATTACCGAAGCTGTTTTCGCAAAGGTGGAAGGACTTGTTGAAGTAGTGCAAACCGAAGAGCTTTCACTCAAGGGTTTTCCCAAACCGGTAACGGTCCTCCAGGTGGCTGGTGCCAAGGAAGGGACTAGCCACCTAGCCGAAGGAAGTCGCTAATCTTATCAAACTGACCGGCAGCTTTTGGCTGAAGGTGACCTCCTACTTTCTTGCTGCGGGGGTCCGCTGTGGGCACTACTCGGTCTCTGATCAATCAATTCTGAGCGTCTGGTTTTCTACATAGGAGACGCTTAGATTTGCTGCCTGGGAGGCAGTGAACGGCACACTGCCGACCTTCATTTTGCTGATATCTAATCTTGTTAATGATTACCCTGGATAGAGAATCGAAAAATATGGCTCAACTTGAAGCCAGTGCAGTTTCCAGGGCAGGTAGCACGAATTTGAGGCCGATACTTTTAGCCTCGTCGTGCAAACGTTGCAATTCGGCCACGTTCTCCTGGTCTCGGTTTCCACGACCGTGAGCCGCTAGCGCACGACCGCGAGCAATAAAAAATTCGCTTCGTGGCAATGGTTCAGGGCGGGTATAGTCTTCCAATGCCCGGGCGTAGCGATCGACTTCGTCCCAATCCGTCATTCGCAGGCTCACTTCCATCGCATCCGCGTAAAAATCCAGATAGTTGTGACCGACGCTACCTTCACTCAACATCGATTCTGCCTCTGCCAGCGCCGCGCGACGTTCATCGGCGTCTTTGGTGGCGCATGCGATGATCCCAAGTATGCCCGGCCCATGGAACGTCATACCCGATTCTGATTTTTTCAAAATACTGGTCGCCTCTTTGGCGAGCCTGTATGTTTCCAGATAGTTTCCTTCCAAAACCTCTATCTGCGCTAAAGTAAAAACACTCATTCCTTCCATAAGCTGCGAGCGTATGTGACGAGAGATCTCCACCCCCTGTTCCACCCATGCCTTGCCTTCAACTGGATTGCCCAGTTCTGCCCAGAGTCTCCCACCGACAGTCAAAGTAATAATTTCAGCCCATGAGTCACGCGTTTTCCGGGAAAGTTCGAGGGCAGCGTGGCAATCTTGCGCAGTTGACTCAACATCGTTTAGCCATTGAGCCGCAACTGCTCGCATTGCCATATTCACCGCGATTATGCTGCCGAATCCGTGCTCTCGGGCAAGATTTATGCATTGATCGAAATAATTGTACGCCGATAAAAAACGACCACGATTATACTCGGCATCGCCGAGTGCACTTAGTGCCCGGGCTTCCGCCTCGGGTGAATCGGTTTTACGAGCGTACTTTAGGGATTCCAGACTTTTTTCAAAACAGGCTTCGGTTTCGCCCCGAAAGAAGTACATCCCGGACCACATCCGATGGATTCGCGCCAGTTCCAAATCGAGTCCGTGTACCTTTGCCAGCCCTTCGGCAATCTGCAACACCTCGATCTGTTCCTGATATTCGCCTGTTACCCCAAGGCCCTCTGCCTCGCCGATGAGCGCTTCGCAGCGCTCAATATCGTCACCTGCCATTTGCTGCGCTCTTCGATAGGCCTCTTTGGACTCCTGGGCGGAGCCGGAAAGCCTCAATAATTCGGCTTGCAGACAGCTGAGCTTGAACTGAATCGTGTCCGCTGCGATTTCCAGCCCCCGGCGCACCAGCTGTAACGCCCGCTGATGCCGATATAATCCGGACTGCTCTCGTGCCGCCTGAAGATAAGCCTGCGCTGCCGAGTCATCTTCGGCGCGATCCAGGTGTTCCGCATTTAGCCCCAGGTCTCGTTCTGAAAACCATTCGGCTGCACGTTTGTGCAGCTCGAGACGATGGCGTTTAAGTAGCGATGCATAAGCACCCTCCTGAATCAGTGCGTGGGCAAATAGATAGAGTGATCCTTCTGGCCGCATCAGGTTATGCTCGACAAGGCCTTTGAACTCGTAGGTGGGCTGAGCTATCAGGTAACGCAGGCTATCGGGATCGAATCGTTGGCCCAGTACTGACGCTGCACGCAACGCTTGCTTGTCGTCATCAGGCAGTTGGTCCATGCGCGCCAGCACCAGGCTTTTGATTGAATCCGGGATATTCCCGCTGGTGTTCTCTTTAACACCCAGTAAGAGTTGTTCGAGAAACAACGGATTACCCGCCGCACGTTCGATGCAACGCCTGGCCAGATCGTCGCTCGCGTCGATAAAACCTGACACCAGGCTCACGGACTCCTCAAGGCGTAACGGGCTGAGATCCCAGGTCACAATCGAACTGTCTCCGGCACGCGCACGCCAGGTTTTATCGATAGGATCGCCTTCTGCGCGCGAGGTCACTACCATCAGTACCGGGCAATCTGCAACCGCGGCAGTGATGCTTGCCAGATACTCCAATGTAATTTCGTCGGCCCAATGCAGGTCTTCGACGACCACGAGTAACTGTTCATTGGCGGCTTGCCGGGTCAGTACCTGCGTTAGTGCTGTGCGCTTGCCGGCGCTTCTCGATTCTGCATCCATAGCGTCGTAGAGGGTTCGAAGCTCCAGGGGTTGCGCCAGGTCGAGCAAATCATGCAGGTATACGCGATGTTCCGGAATCGCAACTCCATCATTCAAGGCTCTTTCTAAAGCTGCTGCCCGCTCGCTTTTGCCGCTACCCGCTGCTATACCGAGCAGGCTTCTCGCCAGGGCAGGCACTGCCTCCTGACCCTTGCCGGCGCCGAAATCGAGAACCAGTGCACGATGAAGCCTGAATCCGCTTTCCTTAGCGAGCTGAGTAATTTCTTCGACCAATCGGGTTTTACCAATCCCGGCCTCGCCACGCACCAGTACGGTCTGCCCATTGCCGCTTTCCATGCAGGCCGAAAGCAACCCACGAAACTGGGCTAATTCAGACTTACGTCCAACCATCGGACGACGGGCAGTGTTTTCCGAAAGCTCGGCAGCCGAGTGGACATTATTGAGATAGTGGACATTGACCGGTTCTGAGAAGCCCTTCACCGCCAGCGGAGGTAACTCGATAGTATCGATTAGATTCCCCGCCAGAGCTCGAGTCGTCCCCGTAATCAAAATTCTGCCAGCATCGGCCGATTGTTCCATGCGAGCCGCCAACGGCACTGTCGGGCCGGAGGCGTCATACTCGGGTTTGTTCGGGTCGTCACCAACCTCGAGCACAACTACTTCGCCTGAATGCAGGCCGACTCGAATTTGTAAACGAGTATCGTCTTTTAGCCCTGATTGGTGCGCATAGGCATCGACGCTGGCTTGCATGCCTAAAGCGGCGTGGCAAGCCTCCAGGGCATGGCGTTCGCTGGCAATCGGCGCGCCGAACATGGCCATGATACCGTCGCCCATAAAACGGCAAACCGTACCGCTATTGTCCTCAACTGCCTTGCACATGCATTGCGTAGCGCGGTATAGCAGGTCGTGAGCATCTTCCGCATCAAGTTGTTCGGTGATCGCAGTAGAACCGACAATATCGGCGAACAACATTGTTACTGGCTTGCGTTCCCCGGGGGTGCGTGACCAACTCGAATGATCATCGGTTATCCCCGAGTCGTTAGTGGAGCGGGGTGTAGTGGGTTTGCTGGCTGGCTTGACAACTAATGTCTGATCAGAATTAAGATTGCCGGCCGCTTTCAGAATTTTGAGCCGATGACCGGCAGATTCGATCCCTATTTCCTTTAACGTCTCCTGGTCGATATCATTTATCAAATCCCAGTCGATGTCATTCGCTTCGAATGCGGCCGCATACTGGCCTAGTCCGAGGTCTTCAAGCCATGCTAAGACCTTTCCTGTCATTATTGATCACCAGATCCATTCTCCTGAACGAGTATACCGAGCTTCGCATCGAATGTCCGTTGAGGGCACAACTCGGAAACTGACGTAGAAGATTTAAGGGTCTGCTTTCTCCGGAGCGGACATTTAAAATCGCTTCGCGGGAGGCAGCATTCGGCACAACTCGGACCTTCACTCATCACAGGGAAGTGATCATAAATGTCACCTTTTATATATGCAGTGTTTTTACGCCTGGAATGGTGGAATGCTACGTTCACCCCGTCTCAAGGGTAAATTGATTGGGACATGTAGAAGCGTTAGGATGGACGGAGAGATAAACTTCAATTGGCATCACCAGACTGGACCCTCGGCAAATATGAAATCTCATGAATCAGAAACTATAGAGCGAGCTGCAATGGAGGATTTGCACGATGCGGCTGATCAGGATGACATCAGAGAAATTGGTTTAATTAGACTAACTGTGAATTCGTCGCTTATCTCGGTTGCCCGGAATCTGCCGGAATCGGCAATCGTAGTGAACCGAGTCCTGGGACTAGGATTGTCCGCGCCTGCGTCCCGAGAGGAGATCAAGACTATCATTTCAACCTATAGCGACAACGAAGTAGCCCAGTATTTTGTTCAGTTGCACCCTGATGCCAGCCCAGCGGAAGTCTCCGAGTGGATGAGACATGAAGGGTTGAAACCCGATCGCGGTTGGCAAAAATTTTCACGTAATCCTGTAAAGGTTGAAAATCGTCAAACGAACCTGACAGTGCGTGAGATTGGACCGGAATATGGCCTGGCCTTTGGTGAGATTATTTGTAGCGCCTTCGATCTGGGCGATAAAGCCATACCCTGGCTTGCAAAATTACCCGGTCGGGAAGATTGGCATATTTTTATGAGTTTTGACGGAGATAAACCGGCAGGTGTTGGAGCCTTGTTTGTTCGGGATGGTTTTGGTTGGACGGACTACGGCGCCACGTCACCGGAATTTCGCCGACTGGGAAGCCAGGGGGCAGTGATGGCTGCTCGTTTGAATCGCGCCATTGAACTAGGCTGCCAGAAAATTTTCTGCTGTACCGGTGTGAGCGTGCCGGGCGACCCGCAACACTCTTACAATAATATTTTGAAAGCCGGGTTCAAAGAAGACTACGTCAGGGAGAATTACGTACCATCGTGAAATGTATTGATCTACGAAATATTTTGTGGACGGTGCCCCGATATTAGTTGGCAGCGACCTGGGAACAGTCTACCGGTCCTAAGTGCACTACAGGTATCTCGAAAGTCTAAATTTAGTTAATCTCGAAGGGAAACTGCTATGTCCAGAGACCTCGGATCACAATATGTTGAAGCTGTCTCGCAAGGCGATTTTACAAGACTCCATGATCTTTTCTCGGAAGATATCGTGTTTCTCGCTGCAACCCAGGGAGATTCCTGGCATGCGATTGGCTGGCCAGAGACCGAGAAAGCACTTCACGAGCTGTACCCCCCTGGTGAACAAGTTTCCGAAGTGGTAACGGTCGATCACCATGCCGTCCCTGGCCGATATCGAATATCCTACCGATTGCGTGGACATAAGCTCGGACATGGACCTTTTGAATACGAGCATCAAGTGTACTACAACACCGAGGGCAACAAGATCAACCGCCTTCGGGTACTCTGTTCAGGAATTTATGAACCCGACTGCGTAACTGGCTGAAATAAACAGGACGTAAGTATTTGGACCAACAGGCGTGAATTAAGGAACACGAACATCAAAGCACTCACGAGGCAGGTTACGACCCATTGCGGATATTCCATAGAATATAGCTGAGCTTGATATTAGACTGGTCCCAATGTCGCTTCCAGACGGTCAAGCCAATCCTGGTTCAAATGGCATGCGCGGGACGATGAGCGTTGCTTTAGTACCGCCTCAGCAGCAGCCCTGTCTCCGCTATGTAGATAAGCTGAAATCAAGCAATCAATGACAACGTCACCTTGCGCATGACTCCCACCTATCCGCTCAAGTTCAGGCAGAGCAGCACTTAATAATTCCGAAGATTTGGAAAAATCTTTCGCCGCGTATTTATCAAAGCCTTCTGCAATCGTTGCTATCACTCTACCGGGGGGCTGCTTGTCCTGTGTGACCAATTCCCCTATCTGGCTTAGATGTCGCTGCATCGCATCCCGATCTCCGCTTACGGCCAGGGCCATTGCAATATGGATATTGAGGAAAGCCAGTCCGGCATCGGGGAAATGCTCTTTGGTGTAGTCCACCACCGTCTGGCTATCGCTAGTACAAAGTGGATGGCCATAGGTTAAGGCCCGCCAAAGAAATGCCGCATTATCGATCATCGTGAACATCGGCGAACTGTGTGCATTCTCGGGTCGAATATGTTGTGCATATTCGCTCAGTGCTCGCTCGGCATCACCTAGATGAAAAGCAAACAAGGTTGCATGCCAGGCTAGATGACAGTGTAGTGGGCTGGCTGGATCATAGCTGGGTAGCCAGGTGTCAATGAATTGCAGTCCTGATTCGGCCTCCCCCATTTCGTAATATCCATGAGCACGACCATGAGCAGCCGAGGCGTTTTTAGGATTGATGACGAGGCTGGCGTCCAGCAATTCCGCCCCAGCAATGCAATCTCCTGTTTCTACAAGCGACCACCCGAGGTAGGTATTGAACCACCAGTCGTCACCCCAATGAGGCGCGAGTTGAAGCAGCAAATCCCTTTGCACTTCATAAAGATCAAGACGACCCGAAAATCCGATCAAGCCATATACGCCAAGTGCCAGTGACAGCGGTAGAGCATCACGCGGATAATTTGCCAAATGCGCTCGTAGTGCCATGAAAGCCTCGCTACCGCGGCCATCTAACAAATAAACTAATACCTGAATGTGGGCTTGTTCTCGAGGTGTTGCCCTGGTACGTAAATCAACGGCCCTATTAATTGCCAATTTAGCCTCGGGTAAGCGTGTCAGCATCTGCAAGGCTCGGGCTCTCAACGCATGTGCTAGCGCAAAGTCCGGATCTTCGCTAATAGCTGTATCTACAGCCTCAAGCGCTCCCAAATTCGAACTTAGCAGCAAATCCATGCCCGTGATATATTCACCTACTGCCACATCACTATCTGTACTCAAAGGCTGTCCAAATCGATCTTCAAGCATGCTTGTTTCCTTTCGATCCGAAATTATGAACTTTATCCTACTACTTATCCTTATGGGTTGGTATCAGTCAGGCATGACAGTGTCACTAAGGTCCATAATGTGCTGAAAGCCGCTACTGATATTCGAAACTTGGGGGTCCGCTTTGGGCACTTTGCTGCCGCTGATCCTCTAGTTCTGAGCGTCTGCTATTTCTACTTTATGTAAAGGCGATTTGGGCGATAGCTAACGCTACAGT
>Ga0316187_10006160_pt1 | contig 10340 bp, 8 predicted proteins | sample CroRivburrow1_MG_FD_204927 | JGI IMG/M metagenome (GOLD analysis project Ga0316187, IMG submission 204927) | Coastal sediment microbial communities from Maine, United States - Cross River worm burrow 1 | ecosystem: Environmental > Aquatic > Marine > Coastal > Sediment | place: USA: Maine... | reverse complement strand
GACCTCCGGAAACCTTGTAGGAGTTATCATCGAACTTACCACCGGCATGCAAAACCGTCATGATAACTTCTGCTGCAGACCGTCCCTCTTCCTTGTGAATATCGACCGGAATGCCCCGACCATCGTCTTTAACCGAGACCGAGCCATCGGTATGAATGGTAACTTTTATTTCGCTGCAATGCCCCGCCAGCGCCTCATCGATAGAATTATCGACAGCTTCAAAAACCATGTGGTGCAGACCGGTGCCGTCATCGGTATCACCAATATACATGCCTGGCCTTTTGCGTACAGCATCGAGGCCTTTTAGCACTTGAATGCTAGTGGAATCGTAGTTTGACATTAAAGGATCTAGCTGAAAATTCGAGGCTTGATTGTACCATGTTCCACGTGAAACATTTTGAATTCTTTCGCCTGCAACCCTTCTGGCAGCCGACTGTCAATATTGCTTATGAACAGCTGGAGATCAAGATCTGCCAACTTTTGATAAACCCTGCTCTGCGCCTTGGCGTCGAGCTCCGAATGAAGATCGTCAATCAACAGGATAATACGCCTACCAGTCTCGACACCTACCTTTTTCAACGACGCCATCACTAGCGCCAGGCATAACCGTTTGCTTTGTCCGCGCGACAAAACTTCCCCGGCTTTCAACCCACCCGAGGTAAACACCAGGTCATCTCGATGAATGCCAGAATTGGTAAACCCGCTGCGGATATCACGCTGCTTTTGGGCGACCAGCACTTCGGCTATATCCATTCCTTCCGGCCACCCGCGCCGGTAAACCATCTCGACTGGAATGTCCACCAGCAAATCACTGAACTCTGTATGCAGCAATTCACTTAATTCACTGCATTGTCGTTGTCTCATTTCGTGGAGCAATCGCGAAGGGCCAACAAGGTGCTCATTCCAATAATCGAGAAGGTTGAGGTCCTTGCGGTTTTTCAACAGTCTGTTGCGTTGCCTAAGGGCATGCCGGTATTCACCCCAAAGCTGGGCATAGGATTGTTCCACGTGAAACAAACACCAATCGATAAAGGTTCTTCGCTGCTGCGGCGATCCATTAATCAATGCAAAGCTGTCAGTATTCAGAACTTGAATCGGTACCCTTCTAACCAGTTCAGAACGGCGCTTGATTGACTCACCATTAACATGGATTTCCAGCTTCCTGTCTGATTTGGACAAGCCCGCTTTGAAATCTGTAAACCTGCCAAAAAGCAGGAAGCTTGATTTCTCGTGGTTGATACACTGGCGTAACTGGTGCGTCCTGAATGAATCTGCCTGGCAGAGCACATAAATAGACTCCAGCAAACTGGTTTTCCCGGAACCATTTTCCCCGGTAACCAGATTGACGCGCGGATCGAATTCAAGCGTCGTGCTGCGCAGGTTTCTAAAATCTGTCAGACTCAGCTGACGGATTGCCATATTCGCACCGGTGTGAATTACAAACGCATTGGCATGACAACATACAAACAAGAATCGTCCTGGCTGTCGCTCATGATGGCACTGCTATTCGAATCCTTCAATTTGATCTGTACCTTCTCTGAGCCCAGGACATTGAGCACGTCGATCAGGTAAGTAACATTAAAGCCGATCTCCATATCTGTCTCATCGTATTCAACGGGTAATTCTTCCTCCGCCTCTTCCTGGTCAGGATTGTTGGCCTGGATCGAAAGGTTGCCAGTAGACAGGGTTAACCGAATACCCCGATATTTTTCGTTTGACAGAATTGCAATACGGCTCATCGAATGTTTGAGCGTTTCACGGTCTACCTGCATTATCTTGTTCCCATCCACTGGTATAACGCGTTGATAGTCAGGGAACTTCCCATCGATCAATTTCGAGGTGAATACCAGTGAATCGGTCTCAACACGAAAATGGTTCTGGCTCAATTCACATTTCGCCTCAGCTCCCGTCGAGTCCAATAAGCGGGATAATTCAAGGACAGCCTTGCGTGGAATAATTATCTGCCGTTCATCGCTCTCGCCATTATCGATAGCGCCCTGGCTCAACGCCAGTCGGTGGCCATCTGTCGCGACCAATTTAATGTGTCCAGCCGAAATTTCCATCAAAATACCATTGAGATAATAGCGAACATCTTGCTGCGCCATCGCAAATGACGTTTTATCAAAGAGGTCTTTAAGTTGTTTTTGCGGAATAGCAAAAGCCTGCTGTACCTGGATTTCATCAAGACTTGGAAAATCCTGAGCCGACAGGGTCGAAAGAGTGAAGCGGCTACGGCCTGATGTTAGCAAGACCCGGGTTTCCTCTATGTTGAAATTAATTACCGAGCTGTCGGGTAGTGCTTTACATATATCGAGAAGTTTTCGCGCCGGGATAGTCGTCTGCACATCACCGTCACTCTCAGCGACAACATTGGCAACCATTTCGATTTCCAGGTCCGTAGCAGACAATGTAAGGTCACCACCCGATGACTTAAATAACACATTCCCCAATATTGGTAAGGTCTGTCTTCGTTCGACAGCGCCAATGATTTGCTGCAGCGGTGCGAGTAAGTCTTCTCTTTTAATAGTAGTTTTCATTTATATATATAATTTACTGTTGTTATTAGTAACTCCCAATATATGGAGTAACTCTCGTTTCCTATTTAAAATCAATAGCTTATATTGACAATAGGCGCTTTCTTTCTGTTCGCCTGCTATTACTAAACTGTGCATAACTGCGGGATAAATAAGCCCTTATTTTAAATCACCAGCTTATCCACAGTTTGCGTCCACCTTGTTCGACCTTACCTAATTACTTAACATTCGAGCAAGAATTTCGACATCTTCATCAATGCGCCGGTCTTCGCTGCGAAGCTCCTCTACCTTGCGACAGGCATGCAACACTGTCGTATGGTCACGCCCACCAAAAGCGCTGCCGATTTCCGGGAGGCTATGCCGAGTTAGTGATTTAGCCAATGACATAGCTATTTGTCGGGGTCGAGTAATAGAGCGGTTACGCCGGCTGGATAGTAAGTCGGCAACCCTTATCTTGAAATACTCGGCCACCAGCTTCTGGATGTTATCGATGGTGATCGGCTTATCCTGGACGGCGAGCAGTTCCTTCAACGCGAGGCGCGCGAATTCCTGAGTAATCTGTTGGCCGGTGAAACGGGCGTGCGCGACAACACGTTTTAGCGCGCCTTCGAGCTCGCGAATATTCGATTTAAACCGTTCAGCAATAAAGAAAGCGACGTCATCAGGAACATCTGCGCCGGCCTGTTCTGCTTTGCTCTTCAGAATTGCGACTCTGGTTTCCAGATCGGCGGGCTTGATATCGACCGCCAGGCCCCACCCCAGTCGCGAACGCAGTCGATCTTCCAGCCCTTCGATTTCCTTGGGAAAACGATCGCAGGTAATCACCATTTGGGCGTGGGACTCGTAGAGCGAATTGAAGGTGTGAAAAAACTCTTCCTGAGAGCGACCTTTATCGGCCAGAAACTGGATATCATCGATCAGCAATGCATCAAGGCTTCTATAGGAACTCTTGAAATCGTCCATACGGCTATGTTGCAGAGCCTTGACCATGTCTGATACGAAACGCTCGCAATTCACATAGAGGATATTGGCGTCTGGATTGTTTTCCCTGATTCGATTACCGATGGCGTGCATCAAATGGGTCTTGCCGAGACCTACACCACCATAAATGTACAGCGGATTGTATTCTGAACCCGGTTGGCTACTGACCTGAATCGAAGCGGCACGCGCCAGTTGGTTCGATTTGCCTTCAACGAAATTCTTAAACCGGTGAGATTCGTTCAATCCGGATGAGCGATAGGCCCTGGGAGGTGGGCTTTGTGGGTATTCCGCGGCGTCAGGTGGTGGAGTACCGCGAGTTTGCGATCCGATAATGAGACTGACTGATATTGATTTACTGTCGTCGATACTCGCGACCAGTTCGCAGATTCGCTCGAGGAAATGTTTGCGCACCCAGTCCATGACGAATCGGTTTGGCGCCAGTAGCTTTAGCGTATTGGGATCCTGCTCGACCTGTAGCGGTAAAATCCAGGTATTGAGCTGCTGCTCGCTGATTTCGCCTTCGAGGGAGGAAATGCACTGTTGCCAGATTGAATTCAATTTGTGCCTGTTTGTCCGCTTTATCGCTGTGAAAAATAGCCACAGTCAGCTTCTATGCCCTTCCGCGCATCCGTCCATCATACCCAGATCGGTATATCCATATCGGGGATTTCCCGCGACTGGTCCTGAACCAAGGAACATCGAGGGTCCCCGGTATCATGACACCTGCGCGGGTTAACCGACAATATTATACTTATCCACAGCCCGCGCAAAGAGGCTAATTCCAATTTCATCAATGTTTTATCTGCATTTCACGCAGGATTGGGCGTCTGATGGCGAATAGGTTAAAAACAGGTACCCTAGTGCAATTAAATATTGACGTGGGGGGACTCTAACAGTACATTGTCGCGCCTTGTTGAAAGCGACAAACTAGAGAGCCGAGCCGTTTGCTATGAAACGAACATTTCAACCCAGTAAGATAAAGCGCGCCAGAACACATGGTTTTCGTGCACGCATGCAAACCCGTGGTGGACGAGGCGTTATTAAAGCACGTCGAGCCAAAGGAAGAGCACGTCTCACCCCTTAAAGTGGGTGCGAGCACCGGCGAGTCTTTTCCGAGACAGCTGAGATTAACGCGTGCTTGTGAATTTCAGCAGGTTTTTAAGAATAACTTCCGGCGCGCTGATGCTTGCGTCACCATTCTTGTCGGTAAAAAACCGGGAGTTTGTCCGCGATTAGGGTTTGCGATAGCGCGCAAGCAGGTACCCAAAGCGGTTGGCCGAAATCGGCTTAAACGCCTGTTTCGCGAAAGCTTCCGCAAAGCACAACACCGGTTACCGAATAGAGATCTGGTAATTATGGTGAGACGCGAAATACAATTAGTCGGTACGGACAAGGTTCGGGCCGCCATGGATCAACACTGGAACAGCATCATCAAACAATGCGAAAAATCCTGATAGCACCCGCGATAGTTCTGATCCTTGCTTATCGTTATTTAATAAGTCCTATTCTTGGTAATCATTGCCGCTATACCCCCAGCTGTTCGCAATACGCGCTCGAAGCCGTTGAATCGCATGGCCTTTTCAGAGGCCTGTGGCTCGCGTTGAAGCGTGTTGGTAGCTGCCATCCCTGGCATGCTGGCGGTTACGATCCTGTTCCCGGCGATGGAAGCGAGCATAAACATGGATAATACAAGGCTGTTTTTATTTGCCGCGCTGGTCTTTGTCGGCATGTTACTGTGGCAACAGTGGCAGGCGGATTATGGCCCTCAGCCACAACCAGCGAGCCAGTCGCAAAGTGGCGAAAACCTGAACAACGCGGAAACCGCAGTCGGCGTTGACGATCTGCCGGATCTGGCCGATACCGTAGATGGAATATCTGCACAAACAGGGACAGCAACTAGCGAAAATGCGGCTTCCGCTAGCCCCGTACAGCAACTGGTGCGCGTTGATACAGACGTAATCCAGGTCTTAATTGATACCCGGGGCGGTGTCATTCGCTCAATCAAGTTGAAAAAATTTCCCAACTCGCTCGACGATCCAGATGACTGGCTCGAACTGGTTCACAGCGATAGCGATTCGGTGTATATCCTGCAAAGTGGCCTGCGCAACAAGGAATCAACAGCCCCGACCCATCACAGCACTTACCGGGTCGAGCAGAGCGAGTATCGTCTGGAAGCCGGTCAGGAAGAGCTGGTGGTGCCGCTCTACTGGAGTGAAAACGGTGTCGAGGTGGTTAAAAGCTATCATTTCAGACCAGGTGATTACGTGGTCGATCTGAGACACCGGGTCAGCAATAGGTCACAGCAGCAATGGCAGGGTAGTGAGTACCGTCAAATTCAACGCAGTCGCCCGCTGGAAACTTCGCGCCTGCTGTATACCTATACGGGATCGGTTTACTACAACGAAGAGACCAAGTATGAAAAGGTGACCTTCGATGACATGGAAGACAGCCAGTTAAAACTGGAATCAAAGGGTGGGTGGATCGCGATGATCCAGCACTATTTCCTGTCGGCCTGGATTCCTGACCAGGAAGAGACCAATCTGGTTTATAGCATTGCCAATACCAAGCGAAACCCCGCCACTTACACTATTGGCCTGCGCTCCGGCAATAAAATCGTTGAACCCGATGGCAGCGCTGAATTCGCCAGCCAGCTTTTCGTTGGTCCCAAGATAGTCAATCGACTCGAAGAAATTTCACCCGGACTCGAACTGACGGTCGACTATGGTGTCCTGACGTTTCTCTCCAAGCCACTTTACTGGTTGCTGTCGTGGTATCATAGTTTTGTGGGTAACTGGGGTGTCGCCATAATTCTGCTGACACTAACGGTCAAGACGTTGTTCTACAAGCTGTCTGAAACCAGTTATCGCTCGATGGCTAAAATGCGTAAAGTTGCCCCGCGTCTGAAAACACTGAAGGAACGCTACGGTGATGATCGCCAGAAGATGAACCAGGCGATGATGGAGCTTTATAAAACCGAGAAGATCAACCCGATGGGCGGCTGTCTGCCCATCCTGGTGCAGATCCCGGTGTTCATCGCGCTCTACTGGGCCTTGCTGGAGAGTGTCGACCTTCGCCAGGCACCCTTTATCTTCTGGATCAAAGATTTGTCGGTGATGGATCCTTTCTACGTGCTACCGATTGTGATGGGTATCAGCATGGTCATCCAGCAGCGCCTGAACCCCCCGCCGCCTGACCCGATACAGGCCAAGATCATGATGGCACTGCCGTTTGTGTTTACCATTTTCTTCGCATTCTTCCCCTCTGGGCTGGTTTTGTACTGGGTGGTCAATAACGTATTATCGATTACACAGCAGTGGATAATAACCAGGCGCATCGAAGCCGGGGCCAAGTAAGATACAGTCAGGCATAATAAGCCCTCCACTATCGTTATCATGCTATCGCCATGTCAACCACTACGCCATTGCATGAAACTATCGCTGCTATTGCCACCCCCCCCGGTACCGGGGGCATCGGCATTGTGCGCCTTTCTGGTAGTAAATCACTCGCCATAGCCGAACAGCTTAGTCAAACCGAGCTCAAACCGGGCAAGATACAGTTCCGCCGATTTTATGATGAGGCCGGTGAGGCGATCGATCATGGACTGTGCCTATTTTTCCAGGCACCCCACAGTTTCAGCGGTGAAGACTGCGTTGAAATTCAGGCTCACGGAGGTCCGATTGTGCTCGACATGTTGCTCGAGCGGGTTTGTGTGCTTGGGGCTCGACTGGCGCGTGCGGGCGAGTTTTCAGAACGCGCGTTTCTAAATGGCAAGATCGACCTGACCCAGGCCGAGGCCATCGCCGACCTGATAGAGTCGGGCAGCCGTGCGGCCTCGCGGGCCGCAATGCGCTCACTCGATGGACGTTTTTCGCAGCAGGTCAATGAGCTGGTAGACGCTATCATCGAGCTACGTGCCTACATCGAAGCGGCACTGGATTTTGCCGAAGAAGAAATCGATTTTCTCGCGGGCAGCGATATCGGCCAGCGTCTCGACGCAGCGCTAGAGCGCCTGCAACAGCTGTTACGCGAGGCGGAACAGGGGAAGAGGTTGCAGGAAGGGCTGGGCGTAGCGTTGGCTGGCCTGCCGAACGCGGGTAAATCCAGCTTGCTGAATTACCTTGCGGGTTATGAGGCAGCGATTGTTACCGATATCGAAGGAACGACGCGGGATGTTCTGCGCGAGCATATTTCACTGCGAGGAATTCCTGTGCGTATCCACGATACTGCCGGACTTCGTGAATCGGAGAATCCTGTCGAACGCGAAGGCGTACGTCGAGCATGGAAATCGATTGAACAGGCCGACGTGGTGATTTACCTGATCGACGCCAGCAAGGGATACAGCGATGCAGACCAGCGTATTATCGAGCAACTGACTGATTGCAGATTGCAGATCGTCTACAACAAGAGTGATCTGCTGGCGGCTGATCATTCAGTCGACCCTTACAGCCTGTATCTTTCGACCCTGACCGGCAGCGGTATGGATCGATTGATCGACTGCATTACCGGGCAGGTGGCTGACTTTAACCAGGATAATCAGACTTTTATGGCGCGCCGCCGTCATGTCGATGCGTTGCATCGTGCCCTGGACTCATTGCGCCAGGCGGCGAGCAGCTTCGAGCTTTCACGCTCTGGTGAACTCGTTGCAGAAGATCTGCGAGCTACACAACAGCACTTGAACGAAATCACCGGTGAATTCAGCAGTGACGATCTACTCGGGAAAATTTTTTCCAGTTTTTGTATCGGCAAGTAACGTTTACATCGCTAAATAAACAGCGTTAGAAAAGGATCCTACCGGGACAGGACGCTTGCTAATCCCATTCCAGTTCGGCGTGCCTGCCCAGGTTATCGGGTAGCTTTACGCCCTCGCTGCGCAGTCGGTGCATGTTTCGATACTGATCGGGGCATTTAACAAACGTTAATTCGCCGCTCAGCGGGAAAGATTTATCATAGAGGCGAGACAACCAGAAACGCAGAGCAGCAAGACGTAGCAGTAAGGGCAGGGCTTCAATTTCACTGGATTCGAGACGGCGTTGCTTCTGGTAGGCATCGACCACAGCACTCACTCGAGCATCGACCAGTTGGCTATGCTCGTCAATACACCAGTCGTTCAGCAACACTGCAAGGTCAAGCCCAAAGGAGTCGGTACAGGCGTAATCAAAATCAAGAATCCCACCTAGCTTTACACCATCGAACAGGGCGTTATCGTGAAATAAGTCACCGTGGATAGCACCACGCGGCAGCGAATCGAGATCAAGTTTCTGGGCCGCGAGCAATGTTGTGTCGATGGACCTGAGATCGTCGTTGTCGAGATTTTCCAGCAACATATCGCGCACAGCGATAATCCAGTCCAGGCCGCGCGGATTGGCGCGCAGCAGGTCGAAGTCCCGACCGGCCAGGTGGAATCGTGCGAGTTCGGTTCCGATCAAGGCACACTGCTCTAAATCCGGTGACGTTTTGACCTCGCCGTTGAGGCGATTAATAATCGCAACCGGGCGATTATTCAAACTCGAAAATAAATCACCTCGACGGTCTTTCACCGGTTCCGAGCAGAGCACGCCGCGTTTTGCCAGGTGGCACTGCAGGCGCAGCATATAATCAAGCTCGTCATCACTATGATGTTCATAAAGAGTCAGTACAAAAGACCCCCGGTCGGTCTGCAGGGAATAATTAGAATTGGTAATGCCGGCGGCAATGGGCGCGAAATCAGCCACCTCACCGAGGTCGTAACGCTTTAGGAACTGGTTTAGCTGATCGTGATCGACAGAAGTATAAACAGACATTAGTCTCGCCAATGAAATGGGCCAATGAAATGGGCCAACGGAAAGGTCCAATGCGAGCGGGTCGTCGCTTTGGCTGTGATATGATCCGGTTTCGGAATCGGTCATTTTAACGCAACTGTATGAATCAAGAGAAACAAAAAAAGCTGGTGCTGGTTGACGGCAGTTCTTACCTGTTTCGTGCCTACCACGCACGCGGTGTCAACCTGTCTGGTCCGGATGGACGACCCACGCATGTCATCTATATCGTGTTGAATATGCTGAACAAGCTTATCAATGATGAGCAACCCGATCTCATCGGCGTGGTTTTTGATGCCAAGGGCAAGACCTTTCGCAATGATATCTATCCCGAGTACAAAGCCCATCGACCGCCTATGCCGGAGGATTTGCGCGAGCAGATCGAGCCGCTGCATGAACTCATCAAGGCGCGCGGACTGCCATTGATCTGTGTCGAGGGTGTCGAGGCTGACGATATTATCGGTACCATGAGCCGCGAAGCTACCGAGCAGGGCTATCGGGTGCTGATATCAACCGGTGACAAGGATATGGCGCAGCTGGTTAATGCCAATGTCAGCCTGATCAACACCATGAGCAATCATTTCATGGATGAAGCCGGAGTGGTCGAAAAATTCCAGGTGCGCCCTGATCAGATTATCGACTATCTTGCACTTATGGGCGACGCCTCAGACAACATACCCGGCGTTCCTAAAGTGGGGCCAAAGACTGCCGCAAAATGGATTGCGGAATACGGCGACTTGAAGTCGGTGATCGAGAATGCCGATGATATCGGGGGTAAGGTAGGTGAGAACCTCCGAGCCTCGGTGGGTTTTCTGCCCATGTCCTACGAGCTGGCGACCATTAAACTCGACTGTGATACCGGTATTCGCATCGATGAACTGGAACCGATGTCTATTGATCGAGCGGCGCTCGCCGATTACTACCTGGAATTTGGCTTTACTCGCTGGCACGATGAGTTGCTGGCTGAAGCCAAAGCCTCTGCCTCATCGGTCGGCGCTACGGATAACAGTACTGATACCGTCCAGCAAAG